>Ga0157372_10002813_pt1 | contig 18797 bp, 13 predicted proteins | sample C55metaG_FD_115307 | JGI IMG/M metagenome (GOLD analysis project Ga0157372, IMG submission 115307) | Corn rhizosphere microbial communities from Kellogg Biological Station, Michigan, USA - C5-5 metaG | ecosystem: Host-associated > Plants > Roots > Rhizosphere > Soil | place: USA: Michigan... | reverse complement strand
ACGCCTTAATAATAGACACATTGGCGCCGAGCATCTTCTGCTTGGATTGTTGCGCGAAAAGAAGTCTTTTGCGGCACAGCTGCTAAATGAAGAAAAAGTGATACTTGAACGTGCACGCGAAAATATTGCTGAGTGGCAGAAGAAACATGGCATCGCCGAAGAAACACCTGGGCTTCGGGTCGTCACAATACATGGGCAGGAGTGGAAGCTTACGTACGTTCAGGCACAGGTGAGCGCGCTCAACCGATTCGCCTGGCGAAAACGCGAATGGAAGCCGATCGACGCCCTGGTGGAAACGGAAACGGGTCAAATATGCTTCGATACAGCTGCACCTGACGACCCCCGCTTTAAGTTTGTTCCGGCAGCGTGGCAGCGAGATTGGTGTTTGATCTGCAACTGGGAACTCAGTGTCGAGGCCGGTGGTGAACATTCTGTCGGTTACACGAACGGCCGGCAGTGGCTCTGTACCGACTGTTATGAGCGCTTCATCACGAACAATCTCCAATTTAATTCGTAAGACAGCCCGTCAAACGAGAAATCCACAGCCAATGGTGTGACGTATGTCACTGCGTTTCGGTCGAACATGTGGCTAGTCTTCCAACATGTTTTTTGGGTGCATTACTCAAACAGTACTTCGCGGGCTAGATCGATTGGCGCCTAAACAAGCCTCCGAGAAGCTTCCTGTTCATCTCCGCACCGGACGTCGCGGGGAAGAAGACGCCTACTTCTATCTCCGACGGCGAGGCTACGTGATGGTGGCGCGAAACTTTCGCACGGCACGTCATCACGGCGAGATCGATCTGATCGGCTGGGCGAAAGACCGTGGCGGAGACGTGCTCTGCTTCATCGAGGTCAAAACTCGCACCACGCGTGATGTGAAGCCCGCCCACGCCGCAGTCGATCGCAAAAAGCGGCGAGACCTTAGGGTGGTGATTCGTGACTACCTGCATTCGCTCCCACGACGGCAGTTTCCGCAGGCGCCGACGTGGCGCTTTGACGTGATCACAGTTTATTACGAAGGTGGCGCGCTGCATCCGACCTTTGAGCTATTTCAGAATGCGGCGCTCTCATCGTAAAATGAATTACCCGGGTGGCAGCGGGTGGAGGATTTAATCTTTGCCCGAACTCAGAAAAGACCCCATTGTCGGCCGCTGGGTAATTATTTCAACCGACCGAGCCAAGCGTCCCACAGACTTTACCCGCGAATCGGTAAAGATGAAGGGCGGTTTTTGCCCCTTCTGTTACGGAAACGAAGCTAAGACCCCGCCGGAAATTCAGGCCTATCGGCCTAATCAGAATGGCGGCCAGCCGCAACGGGACACGCCCGGCTGGACGGTGCGCGTGGTGCCCAACAAATTTCCCGCGCTTGGAATCGAGGGCAATCTTGATCGTCAGGCCGAAGGCATGTTCGACAAGATGAATGGCGTGGGCGCGCATGAAGTGGTCGTTGAGACCAACGATCACAATGAGACGTTGGCCACCTTGCCTTCAAAGAAAATTGAAGACGTGTTGTGGACTTTTCGCGACCGGATTCTCGATCTGAAAAAGGATCGCCGATTGAAATACATCCTGATTTTCAAGAACCACGGTGAAGCGGCTGGCGCCACGCTCGAACACGCGCATTCGCAATTGATCGCGCTGCCGGTGGTGCCCATTTATGTCGCCGAGGAGATCGAAGGCGCCAAGCAGTACTACATTTATAAAGAGCGCTGCGTTTTTTGCGATATCGCCCGCCAGGAGATTGAAGCCGGAACCCGGGTGGTCGCAGAAAATGACGATTTCCTGACCATTGCGCCTTATGCGCCGCGGTTCCCGTTCGAGACCTGGATTCTGCCCAAGCAGCACGAGTCGGCATTCGAGAATTCATCATCGCGCATGTTCCAGAACCTGGCTAAGTCGATTCGCACCCTGCTGAACAAAGCTAACCGCGTGCTGGACGACCCGCCATACAACTTGGTTATTCACAGTTCGCCAACGCAAGATTCGAGCAACGATCACTACCACTGGCACATTGAGTTCGTTCCCAAACTGACGAAGGTCGGTGGATTCGAGTGGGGCACCGGATTCTATATCAATCCCACGCCTCCGGAAGAAGCGGCGAAGTTTCTGAGGGAAGCGAGCGTGGAAGAGCCGGCTACGGCGACGGCCCGGTAAAGAATTTGTACAGAGAAAGAAACTAGCGCAGTTCGCGCAACTGCTGCACTGTCTGAACCACTTTCCCGGCAACATAATCGATTTCGGCTTCGCTGTTGAAGCGGCCAATTCCGAAGCGAATCGAGCTTTGGGCTAGTTCGTCGCTGATGCCGAGCGCCTTCAGCACGTAGGATGGTTCAACATGCGCCGAGATGCACGCTGCTCCGCTCGAGACTGCAACGTCGTCAATGGCGGTCATCAACTCTTCGCCATCGATCCCTGCAAAACTCATATTTAAGTTTCCCGGCAGGCGATGCACCATGGAACCGTTGACGCAAACTTCGTCCAGCCCGGCTTTGATCTTTTCGTGAAGCCGGTTGCGCAATCCAGCGATGCGGCATGATTCCTGCGGCATCTCATCATGGCAAATTTCACAAGCCTTGCCCAACCCAACAATTCCCGGGACATTTAATGTTCCCGATCGCATTCCGCGCTCATGGCCGCCACCATCAATAGTGGCAGCGATCTCCACGCCCTTCCGGACATAAAGCGCGCCGACGCCCTTCGGACCGTACGCCTTGTGAGCCGATATCGAAAGCAGATCGATATTTTGCCGGACCACGTCGATCGGGATTTTCCCGATCGCTTGGGCGGCATCGCTGTGGAAGACGACTCCGCGCTCGCGACAGAGTTTTCCTATTTCCGCGATTGGCTGAAGCACTCCGGTTTCGTTGTTTGCTGCCATGATAGTGACCAGGATGGTCGCATCAGTCATCGCCCGGCGGAGGACGTCTAAATCAATGAGTCCATCCTTCTGAGCGGGCAGATAGGTCACCCGGTATCCATATTTTTCAAGGCGCTTGCAAGAGTCGAGAACGGCCTTATGTTCGGTAACAGCGGTGATGATGTGATTGCCTTTGCTGCGATAGGCTTCCGCGCCCCCCTTGATCGCCAGGTTGTCGCTCTCGGTCGCGCCGGAGGTGAAAACAATCTCGTTTTTATTAGCACCGATCAAAGCTGCGACTTGCGCTCGCGCCGTCTCGACCGCTTTGTCGGCGGACCAACCAAAGCTATGGCTGCGGCTGGCGGCATTGCCAAACTGTTCTGAAAGATAAGGAAGCATGGCCTTGAGCACCCGCGGATCGACCGGCGTGGTCGAGTGGTTATCCAGGTAGATCGGAAGTTTTACATCGCCGGGCGTCTTGTGATCCCGTCCTTCTACCACTTTAGTAACATCAACAGTCATAGGCTCTCTGACCAAAATTTTACACAGATTCGAGCAATGATTCTGTGCTTGACAAGGACCCGTTCAGGCGATAAAAATACGGCCAATTCCGGCGCGAGTGTGCTCGGGCGGTCCGGCCCGAGAAAGCGAGAGTCCGGAATCTATGACCACATCCCGCCTGCCCAACCTCCCGCGATGACGAACCATCTGGCCAAGTGCAAACACCCTCGTGTAAGAGTAGTCGCCCGCGAAGAAGACGCTGAGTTTGTGGAATGCCTGGAATGCGGCGAAGTGTTCGAATCCAGCGAATTCAAAGACATGGAAATTGAAGAGAGCAAGCTGGAAGAAGCTGAATAAGCTATCAGCTTTCAGCCATCAGCTTGTGCGGATTCGATTTTTGGAAGTACAGTCCTCATCTTTAAAGCAGCTCGGAATGGCACCACTTCAATTCTTGAAAATGTACCGGGCCCATCGACTTACGTAACTGATGCCCGCAGGCTGAAAGCTGACGTCTATTTCAATGCCATCCCCGCTTCTGCAGAAAAGTCCATCGCCGCAAAATCTTTGGCTAGAAACTTCGGATATGCCGCTGCCGCTATCATCGCGGCATTGTCGGTTGAAAGCGGACGGGAAGGGAAGTACACAGGAAGTCCCTCGCGGGCTGCTTCCTGCTCGAAGGTTTGGCGCAATTCATTGTTGGCAGCGACTCCACCGGTGACAAATAAAGTTGCCACGGCGTATTCGCGGGCGGCGGCCAAAGTTTTAGCTACCAGATCTCCGACCATAGCTCTTTGGAAAGAAGCGACTAGATCGAGAGTCTGCTTGTCTGAATTGGCTAGATAATCTTCCAGCTTCGGTTTAGAAACCTGAGCTAACGCGGTGCGGCGAAATTCGATTGAAGGTGCCAGGTTGTTGGTCTCGACGTAGCGCAATACTGCGGTCTTGATTCCGCTGTAAGAGAAATCGAAACGGGGATGTTCGGCGTCCGGGCGAGGATGCCCGGAGCCCCACGATTCCCTCTTGTGCGCATCTTTCTTAGCGGGTGCGGGTGCCCCGCTCTTGAAGGTTTGTGAAGAGTGGGCGGAATCCTTCCGGTCCGGATGTTTAATCTGCGGGGTGGCAAACTTCACCGCCTTCGGGTCCCCGTGCTTTGACAGTCGGTCAATCACAGGGCCACCCGGATATCCGAGGCCGAGTAGCTTGGCCACCTTATCGAACGCCTCGCCGGCTGCATCATCACGAGTATGGCCGATATTTTCATATGACCAACTTTCGCGGCGCTGCTCCGCCAGATAAAGATGCGTGTGTCCGCCCGAAACCACCAAGGCCATCACAGGAAAACGCAGCTCGCGATTTCCCTTCTGTCGCTGTTCAAGCAGAACCGCATGAATGTGCCCTTCGAGATGATTGACCGCGATGAGCGGCCTCTCGAGAGCGAACGCCAGTGCCTTGGCGTAGCTAATTCCCACCAATAGCGCGCCCGCTAGGCCAGGCCCCTGAGTGACCGCGAGCGCGTCGATTGATTGGTAGGTTTTCCCCGCGTCCGCAAGCGCCTGACGAACCACGGGGACAATGGCGCGAAGATGCTCACGTGAAGCCAACTCGGGCACGACGCCGCCGTACTGCTGATGCGTGGCGATCTGCGATGCTACGACATTCGAGATCAGTTCCTCTCCCGAACGTACCACGGCTGCAGCGGTTTCGTCGCACGAGCTTTCAATGCCGAGAATGTGGACGGGATCCATGAGCAGCTTTCATCATAGTAAAAGTTTCAAGGTTTCAGAGTTTCAAGGTTTCAAAAGTCAAAAGCTTTAACCACAGAGGGCACAGAGGAAAACCTACAGAGGAACCTGCAGAAAAAGCTGGGTAATGAAACTTTGAAACTCTGAAACCTGAAACTCTTCCCCTATTTCCTTTCCCGATCCCACCGCTTGATCCAGAGTTGGTTGTGTAATATTCTGCGATTACACCGGAAAGGAGGTGGTCTGATGACAAGTTCTGACTGTAGTGGTAGATGTGCAACAAGACCAGGTGAGGTGGCTGAGACTTAGAGCGGTTGCTCTGAGTGCTTCGCAACTCGACCGGTGAGTTTGGATTTCCACTCGGCGTTAGGTCACGCCGGGCCCGGAGTTAGCTAGAGAGGCCACTGTCCCCGCGCAGAAGAACGCAACGGGTACTTAGAGTGACCACCTCTTGGTCAATCCCAAACAGTCCGCCGGGCGGCCCGCAGGTTCAAAGCTTGCGGGCCGTTCTATTTTGTCGGTATTTTTAGTGATGAAAACTGACCTGCTTTCACCTCTGCTTTACTGGGGGTTGCGCAAGGTCTTCCGACCCGGTGCGCTGAACAATTGTGTTCGTCGTTTCCATCCCGCCGAGCGGCAAGAGGGATAATTTGCATGAGGACGTCGTGCACAACACCTTTACCAGTCGCACGACCTTGATTGATGAGATATCGGGAAATTTGACCGGATACTCTAATTTTTGAATTTTCTCACCAGCGCTCCGCAGAGATTCGTCTCCATCCAAGAACTGCACCCGCTCTGGATTCGTCGAGTTATCGAACAGCATTTCGAAGCGAGCCGAAGCTGTTCCCGAGACCAATTGCGGCAGTCCAATATTGCGCATTTTTTCTAATTCCGTTGATGCTTTCGCGAGTTCCTTTTCCACTCCTGTTGGGCCGAGTTTCACCAGTTTTTCTCGTGATGCTGCCGCTTCGGGTCCTCCTGCCTCGACCGCGAGAGCGTACAGAAGTCGTGCATGATCACGGGCCCCGGTTTTTTCGTAAACCCGTCCGAGTCGATTGGCCACTGTTCCCGACAAACTCAGACTCCACGCCGCTTCCAGAAATTGCGTCGCCGTCAGATTATCTCCCTCAAGAAAACGCGCCCAGCCAAGCCGTGCCCATGACAACGCCACCAGGTCCATTGTAGAAACAGCACTTGCAGTGAGGTGATCGTATTCACCGGAATCGAACTGATCGCCGATCTCGCCCAGATTTTTCTGCGCATCATGTTCGGTCTGACTGGGATCAATGTCATCGCGCAAGGCCGCGACAAAGAAATCGCCTCGTCCCGCGTCGAGTACGCCACCGGTCAAACTCGTCATCATTACTTCCGCCTTCTTCGATTCTCCGATTCGCGAATATAGATGCGAAAGCGCCATCTCGACTTCAGGGTCTTCCGGCGGAAAAGATGCGGCAGTCTCGAGTTCGGTACGTGCTTCGGGATCGCGTTTAAGCTGCACCAACAAAAGCCCGAGTTGCTTGTGGGCGGATTTCTCTGACGGTGCAATTTCGATTTGCTTGCGGTAGGCGGCCACTGACTCGTCAAGGTGTCCGAGTTGTTGGAGTTCTGACGCCAACTCGGCATTGGCATGAGCATGATATGGATCGACTTCCAACTGCTTCTTGAAGGCTTGGGCTGCCTTTTCGTGCTGGTTGAGTGCCGAATACGCCTTGCCGAGTTCATCCCAGCCTTCTTTAGTAGCGGCATCCTGGTCGACTGCCCGCTGCAGTAACGTTGCGGCCGTGGCGAAGTCTTGGCGTTTCAATGCAGAGCTGCCAGCTTCGCGAAGTTCGGCCGGCGTTCCCTTGAGTTCTGAAGCCGAAGCTGCCGCAGTAGAGGATGGCTTTAAGATGCTGCACCAAGGCGTCTCCTCTACAGCGCTCGTAGTCACATTGTGAAATGATTCGTAATCAGCGCGGCGGAACGCAGGCAGCTCGTTAACTTTGAGCACAATTTTCCGTTCGCCTTCAAGAGTATTTTTTGAAAGCTTGTATGACGACGAGTAATCTCCGTAGTCACGGGTGACGTTCACATCCGAAGGCAGATGCACGCTGAAGTTGGAAGGAAACTCGACACGCAAACGATATATGCGTTCTTCGGCGGGGCCGACGTCGATGGGTTCGCCGGCATGCTTCTTGCTTGCTCGCGGCAGGCGTCCTACCGAGACCGCCGGCAGCAACTGGAAGTTCACTCCGGAGCTCGGGACTTTAAAATAGTCCGCCTTGTGCAGGTGGCAGGTAAGGTGAAATGGTTTCGCAGTATCTTCAATTGCATCGATTTTCACATCAGAAATATCTCCTTGTAGACCCCAGGCGCGAGAGACGAATTCCAGAACTCGCGGCCAGTCTGTCTGCGGCACTCGGCGAAAAGTCCCGCGCAACGGCCACGCCCCATCTCCACTCGAGGTAATCTCCAGTTTTGCATCCAATGCCCCGAACTCGCTGAATCTCGCGTCTATATTCAAGGCCGTCTGGTTCTTGACCGGAGACTCGGCCGTAGTGCGCCGCAAACCTCCTGCAGAATCGGCACTGGCAATCACAGCCTGCTTGTTGCGCAGTTGATACTCGATAAGACCGTAGGGTGCGACTTCAGCAGTTGAGTCGAGCCAAGTGAGATTGTCCCCCAATTTCACAGCCGTGATCAAATGATCGAATTGAGCGGGCGAAGGGACGTCCTGATCCAGTTTGCGGTCGGAGTGGATCAATACGGGATAGCTTTTAATATCTTCGGCTGCCAGCATCGCCTGAAGCAAGGTGTGCTTGTCCTTACAGTCGCCATAGCCGTTCTGCAGCACCTCCGAAGCTGCGTGGGGCTGCAGTCGACCGACTCCGAAAGAAAGACTTACATAGCGAATGTTCTGAGCAACAAAGTCATATAACCGGCGCGTCTTTTCCTCAGGTGTGGTTGCGTTTCGGGTTAGTTCTGATGCTTTCTTTTTTATCGTGTCATCGGGGATGGCGCGCCCGCTCTGTAACTTCGCATACCAAGTTGCAATCTGTTGCCAGTCGGTAAAGCTCGAGAGCTGCACATCGGGAGTATCATCGACTTCCTCACGTTCGCGCTTTTTGCGGTTGGGAACAAAGTTTTTTACCGACCACGTATAGATGCGACGATTGGCATCTTCGCGTATCTCAGACTTATGATCGGGACTTTTGATTTTGATTTCGCGAGACTTGGGAATGTCGATTTGAAGAGTCCCGTCAATCAATGCGTAGCCTTCCGGGAAGCTGTATTCATACCAGAACTCGCCCGAAGCAAGAGGCTTCACGGTCGTGACCACATGGTATTCGAGAATTACGCCCGGGCGCATGCCGACAACGGACACATGGCGCTGCCGGAAATCGCTATACATAGGAGCTTCTTGCAATACCTCAGGAGCAAAGTCCTGGGTGCTGGACGCGGGAGTTTCCGTTACCTGCCCGTCCGGAGTGCGTACGCGGACATAGTCAATTTTCAGGTCTTCAGTGGCTGTTGAGTAACCAAGCACGAGTTGACCGAAGGCTTGCACTCCCGCCTGACTTTGAATGCGAATGGCCGCAGTGGTCTCGCGCACCTCGCTGCCATCGTTCTCAAATCGGACCAATTCTTTGAGCTGCTCAAAGACAAAGCCTTCTTGCGAGGTGTCAGCTGGACCGGTAGATGGCTGCGACTGTGCTGCAACGAAGGGTGAAAGAAGGACGAAGATGAAGCTGAGAAAAGCAGGAACTCTGCTGCGCATGCGCGCTATTGTAACCCGCATTAGAGCGCCGCATCCCTGGAAAATTCAGCCCTTGGTACGGACATCGGACATTCGGTCCGAACCCCGATATCATCTCCTCATGACCCCGTCCGACTCCAAAAAACAATATGAAGGGTTTGCCGCTCATTACTCGCAACTGAGCGACGGTGCGCTGATCAAGCTTGCCCTTGAATCGTCTGAGTTGAGCGAGGCCGCATGGGACGCTCTCGAGGATGAACTCGATCGTCGGCACTTAGAAGTTCCCGAACCAGAGTCAGTGCCGCAGGTCAGCCTGCCGGAGATGCGCGATCTGGTCGTGCTCCGTGCGTTTCGTGATGTCCCCGAGGCTTTACTGGCGAAAGGCAGACTGCAGGCTTCAGGGATTGAATGCTTTCTAGCGGATGAGAACATGGTTCGCATGGATTGGTTTATCTCGAATTTGCTCGGCGGGGTGAAGCTGTTGGTTCAGCCGTCGGATTTCAGCCAAGCCAGCCGAATATTAAGTGAACCAGTTTCTTTCGAATCCGATTCGGAATCTGACGGCGCCCTTGAATAAAAAAGGCCAGATCCATTGGACCTGGCCTCGCTAGAGTCGAACTGATCTATGGCGCGATTGCGTTTACGAAGTTCCAGCCATTGGGTGTTCCCACGCCGGTAACGTTGTCCCAACCCGGCGTCGTAGCCAGAGAAGAATCCGTACCGAAAGTGAAAACATCCCAGCGGGTTGAGGCTGAACTTTGGAATAATGCGCTGTAGTACTGTGTAGTGCCGTCCAAAGGCCCAGCGAGAAAATCGGCGGACTCAGCGGTGCTTCCGTTGATCACTCCTGTCACGTTGTTCGGCGAACTGAAAGGCACAACATCAGTGACCGCTCCAGGGGGCAGGTTATAAACGAGCGGGGCTGCGTGACCCAATCCATGACCGGCCTTCTGCGCCGCAATTCCCATAAGTCCGGAGAACATTGGGCAGGCCAGACTGGTACCGCCAATCACAAAGACGGTCTGTTGGGGACCGCTCGCGGTCTGGACGGTCTCGATAATCTCGACCCCGGTCTCTGGATCGGCCAGAAACGAGATATCCGGAACCATGCGCATGTTCCCTGGCAAACTGCTTTGGAAAGCGGGTTTGGCGAAGGTCAGGCTGGTTCCACCACCGGCTCCGTCCTGAAAACCGAACCGCAAAGGCGGTACCGTCGGCGGGCTTCCCGCCTTGGTCTCAGGATCTGCGATACGCGTGAAATTCAATCCCCAACCGGTTTGGAACATGATGCTGTTATCCGGATTGAGCGCCAGACTGGTGCCGCCGACCCCCGTTGCAAATGGCGAGCTAGTCGGAAAACCCACGGTCTTGAATCCGACAAGCACAGTATCATCACCAAAATCTCCGGAAGAGAAGTTTACGTCGATGCCCTGCACGGCAGCGGCTTCCAGGATGCGGTTTATGCGATTGAACTGTGCCGGGTTTCCAAAACCTTCGAGCCCCGACCAACTGTTGGAGATAGTGTTGCCGAAGTGGTGGACAACCGCATAGTTGACGGCCTCGTCCAGATCAGACCCGTTATTGGGCCCGATCACCAGAACAATTTTCGCGCCGGGCGCCATGGCATGGACCCATTCAACATCAAGGGTGATCTCATCGGCCCAACCAGCAGGGTTAGTAAAGTGTTTGTTGGCTGGATGATTTACCGCGCCAGGTGCACGCAAGACCTGAAAGTTCGTGGAATTGAGATCAGGCAGTCCGTACACCTCGGAGAAGAGCTCGGCATCATCCTGAATTGTGGCTGAGCCGAAGGCGTCGGTGATCACAACCGTCTCGCCGGTCCCATCTAGTCCAGCCTTGTAGAGGGGCGTCATGTTATATGCCGTCTGCACTTCGCTAGGCTGGTACCCGCATGAGGCCAAGTGGCCGAGCTGGGTGTTTGTGATATCCGCGCCGTAACGGTTGCCGGTGTAAGTTGCCGTATTGCCGCCGCCGCTAAAGTTTACGGTTTGAACTCCGCGGAAGCACTGGCTTTCAAAGAAAGCTCCGTTAGAGCTGGAAGTCAGCGGGATGGGAGCGATGGGTGCTCCATCTGGGCTGGTCTGGCGCATCGCCATAGGCTGAAAACCGAAGTCGTCGAGTCCGGTGACCGCAGCGATCAAACCGCCTGAATTATCGTTCACCGAGGGGTCGGCGGTGTTGGCCATATAGACATTGCCGTTAAGACTGAAGTTGTCGATCTGCACGTGGAAAGCCTTTTCAATCTGGCCGACAGTGCCCTGAACTTTCACATACATGTTGTTTTCGGCGACGGTCAGGAGCGTGAGGCCATGGGCCTGAAGAAAATTCTGGACGGCTTTAACTTCCTGAGCCTTCGGAGCATAGGTAGAGTTGAACTGGCCCTGGGTAATCCACTTGTGATAGCTGGAGGAACCTTTTTGGCTGACCGACTGCGCCAAGCTATCTAATTTATTTTCGTTATGAAGTTTCAACCAAGCCGTAACTGAGATAACGGTCGACGGATCGACCGCGCCTTGGTCGGTAGCTTTTTTGATAAAGCCAGGGGTATTGCCGCTAATGACATAATTCTGCGCCATAGCCGCTGAGACCAGCACCAACGCGGTCATCGCGGTGATTCCCCGGCGGATGAGGCGTGAAATTGCGGATTGGTGATTGCCCATACTGAGTACTACCTCCTGAGATTCCATTTCGTGATTGTGGATTTTCCTTTAGACAAATGTGCAAAGTTTTTCGCACACAAAATTCTGGACCACGATTTGTTTCGTTCAAGCAGCTTGAACAAAGGATTCCGTCGATTATTTCTGCTAAAACCCGCTTCTGGAGCGGGTTTCAAACCGGAGACGTACAAACACTACGCTTGCTACTTAGCTTTTGCAATCCCCATTTGTAAAACTTTTAGGGTCTCCTCAGGCAGGGAAAGATTACTTAGATCAGCGCGAGTGAACCAGCGGGCATCGGAGGCATCGTCGGCTGCAAGTATATCTCCCGAGATTTCTTGGCAGAGAAAATCAACCAGCACGTAATGGTAGAGAGTGCGTTTGGCCTCGTCCGGCACGATGCGATCAAAAACGCCCAGTAGATCGGTGGCGCGGACCACCAGCCCGGTTTCCTCCAGTGCCTCGCGTTCCGCGCCCTGACGCAAGGTCTCGCCGAGTTCAAGCATTCCGCCTGGAATCGACCACTCACCAAGGAGAGGAGCCTTGGCGCGTTTGATCAGCAAAACACGACCATCTTCAACGATGATTGCACCCACGCCGATCAGAGGCTGCTGAGGATACTCACGCTGCATGAAATGAATCTATCGCAAACGAATGCAGAAGTAAGAAGGCAGAATGCAGAAGTAATAAGAAGATTGCAGATTTTAGATTGCAAATTCAAGTGTGGTTGGAGATTCTGCGAGAGGAACACAGGTAAAACTTCTGCATTCTGAAATCTGAAATCTGAAATTCTGCATTCTTACTTCAGCCTTCTGCATTCGCTTTGGATTTGCGCTTCTCCGGCCTTCTTTCTTTACAATATCTTCGTGCCCCTAGAGGAATACAAGCGGAAGCGCCGGTTCTCGGAAACTCCGGAGCCGCCACCAAAAATCGAAAAGAGCAAAGGCCATCGATTCGTGGTGCAACGCCATCGCGCCACGCGATTGCACTATGACTTCCGCCTGGAAATGGAAGGTGTGCTGAAGTCATGGGCGGTGCCGAAAGGGCCGTCGCTGAATCCCGCCGACAAGCGGTTGTCCATGCAGGTGGAGGACCATCCAGTTTCTTATTTTGATTTTGAAGGAACCATTCCCGAGGGCAACTACGGTGCGGGCACTGTGATGGTGTGGGACGTCGGCACATGGGAGCCGCTTTCGCCGGTTCCTGTCGCAGGCGAATATGTGCCTGGAACCGAAGCCGAAGCAGCGGCCATGATCAAGAAAGGCGACTTGAAATTCCGGCTGAAGGGAAAAAGGTTGAACGGCGACTTCGCGCTGATCCACATCAAGGCGCGCCGTCCGGGAAGCAAGGGCAATGAATGGCTGATGATCAAGAAGCACGACAAGTATGTGGACGAAAAATGGGATATCGACAAATACGGTACATCGGTGCTGAGCGGGAAGACGATGGCGCAGATCGCAGGCGACGAAGACTCTGCGGAATGGACGAGCAGCAAAAAAGTGTCTCGCGGCGGAGTGAAAGCCGCGTGGCTGGCCGACAGCATAGCCAAGTTGGATAAGCGGAAACAAAAATCTGAGCCCGCCAAGCCAAGTGCGAAAGTTAGAGTTAAACCGGAAAAGTCGGGAGCAAAAAAAAAAGCCCCGTTGACCGGAAAGTCGGATGATGGCGAGGCTTCCGAGGCTTCCGATGCTTCTCACGAGGATTCGCTAGTCAAGGATCTAAAAGGCGCGGTGAAGCGTCCAATGCCCACGGCAATTCAACCGATGCTGGCCTCCATCACGGAAGATCCATTCGATGATCCCAACTGGTTGTTCGAAATTAAATGGGACGGCTACCGGGTGGTGTCGTTCATCGCAAACGGAAAAGTACGCATGGTGTCGCGCAATCAAAACGACCTTGGCCCCCGTTATCCTGAGTTGCGCGAGCTGGCAAACTTGGTGAATGCCAAGACCGCCATTCTCGATGGCGAAGTGGTCGTGCTCGATGAACAAGGCCGCCCTTCATTCAGTCTGATGCAGCAGCGCACTGGCATTCGTGCGCATGGCCGGCAGGCGGCGGCGCGTCCAGATGTGCCTATCCTTTATTACGTATTCGATCTCCTTTATCTCGACGGCTACGATTTGCGGGGAGTTGGTCTGGACGATCGCAAGCGTGCGCTTCGGCAGATTCTGTCTTCGGGAGAACTGGTTCGATTCTCCGACCATCATGCCGGGCAAGGGGTGGCGCTATTCCAGGTGGCGAAACAAAAGGGACTTGAGGGCATTGTCGCGAAGAAATGTGATAGCCGGTACGAGGAGAGGCGCAGTCGCGACTGGCTGAAAATCAAAATCACACAGACGGTTGATTGCGTGATCGGAGGATACACGGGCCCGGAAGGCACGCGGCAATATTTCGGTTCGCTGGTGCTGGGCCTCTACAACAATAAGAAGCAACTGATCCACGTGGGTCATGCGGGAACCGGCTTCAACCAGGCCATGCTGAAACAGATTTTCGAAGTACTAAAGGATATTGAAAGCAAGAAGAGCCCATTTACTGGTCCGGTCGATGCCAAGAACGTGCACTGGGTGAAACCGGAGCGGGTCGCAGAAGTGAAATTCTCCGAGTGGACGCACGAAACTTCGGAGGGCGGATTGAAGTTGCGGGCCCCCGTATTTCTCGGATTGCGCGACGATAAGAACCCGGAAGATTGCACATTCAAGGGACAGACGGAAGAAGCTGTGCAGTGAAGAATGCGAGACGTTGCAAGCAACGTCTCTACGACAATTAGGAGTTCTTATGCAACACACGCCGCGGTTCTTAAAAATCGTTAATGACGCGAAATCGAGAGTTAAGGAAACTACCGTTGATGAAGTGAAGCGGCAGCTCGATCACGAGGATAAAGTTCTATTGGTAGACGTGCGAGAAGAAAGCGAGTACGCCAAAGATCATTTGCCGGGGGCGATTCATCTTGGTAAGGGAGTGATCGAGCGCGATATCGAGGCGCGAGTGCCTGACGTGAATACTCCCATGATTCTCTATTGCGGAGGCGGCTTTCGCTCGGCGATGGCGGCGGACAATCTGCAAAAGATGGGTTATACCAACGTGATCTCGATGGATGGTGGCGTGCGCGAGTGGCGGGAGAAGAAGTATCCGATGACGAGAGGATGAGGATGATGTGGTGGACGGCGAGGGCGCACTGTCGGTCCGAAAATCAGAAATAAAGGGCGCCCGTCGTTCCAAACTGGCAATCACTTCTTTCGCGCCAAGGCTTCTTTCTCCTTATCGGTAAGCGGACGGGTTTTGCCTTTAGGCAAATCCCCCAGCTGAACCGACCCCACTGCCACCCTCACCAGGCGCAATACTTCAATCCCCAGTTGAGAGAGCATTCTGCGGATGTGACGGTTCTTGCCTTCATCGAGCACGATCTCGATCCAGGAATTTTTCTTTCCCAGCCGTAAGATGCCGGCTCGTTTTGCTGCTAAGAGGTCTCCGTCGCCCGTCCGGATGCCATTGCGGAGGCGATGGAGAAGTGCCTCGTCAGCCACCGCGTCGATCCGAACAGAGTAAGTTTTCTCGACATGCGCGCCTGGGGAGGCAATCCGCGCGCCCCAATTTGAGTCATTGGTGAGCAAAAGCAGGCCTTCGCTGGCCATGTCGAGGCGGCCGACCGGCGCCAGCCAGTCCGAATAGTCGGGCAACAGCGAATAGATAGTCTTGCGGCCTTTCTCGTCACTGCGGGTGGTCACCAACCCGCGCGGCTTGTTGAGCATGAGATAGACCTTCCCAGCCGGATCGACCTGCTTGCCATCGACTTCAATTCTGTCTTTGCCCAGCCGGACAGGGGTTTCAGGGTCGCGGACTGGCCTTTCGTTGAGCCGCACGCGACCCGATCGGATCAAACTAAAGGCCTGGGTACGGGAGCAAAACCCCAGTTTGGAGAGTGCCCGGGCAAGGCCAGTTCGCTGGGTTTTGGGAGCCTCGCTCATCGAATTCACGGAAGACGTTAACAGATGTTTCTAATCTTCGGATGGAGGGCGATATAAGAAACGCCAGCTTCGTAAAAAAAATTCATTCGTAGCCCTTCCCAATGCATGGATTTCGGTGCATAATTCATGGACTTTGAATTGCAGCGCCTCCTTCGTCGCTTATTAAAATCCTCTTGGGACCGGTTTCATGTGGCTTGAAAAATTGTCTTCAGGCGTGCTGCGAGTTCTAACTCCGCTCGGGCCGCGATATTTAAACCCGTCGTTCATGCAACGACTGTACTTAATCTGGGTGTTTCGCCATTTTGAAACCCTGCCGGTCAAGGTGCTAAATTCGCGCCAAAGCCGCATGATTGAAACCATGTGCGCCAACAACCAGTTCGTCTCACTTGACCTGGCCGTGGACTATGCTCCATTGCTGGGCACATTGGAGCAGCGGCCGCCGGTTCCGGCAATGGCCGCTTCCCGCCGACCCGTAAGCTCGGTGCGGGATTCCGTGGGACCGCTCACCGCCGACGCTCAACAATAAGACGTCTCTACCAAAGGCGCGCGCTGACCTCGTCGGATAAGCGCGCCGTCTCTTGCCTACCAGACTTTGCAAACCTTCTCCGCCGGCTTGGTCATCGGCTGGCCTGCCTTGCAGGCAAAAGCTTTCGAGAACTCCGGCATGTTCACGACCACGCCGTTAATGCGGTACTGGGCTGGAGAATGGGGATCAGTGGCGGCGCGAACCCGTAAATCTTCCGGTCGCTCGTTGGCGCAATCCCATTGAGCGAAGCCGATGAAAAAACGCTGCTCGGGTGTGAGCCCATCGACCGGTTGCAGGTTTTTGCCCTTGGTTTCATCTTTCCAAGCCATAAAGGCCAGAATCTCGCCGCCAAGGTCAACCGCGTCTTCGCCGAGAGTGAGGGCGCTGTTGATGTGAACATCATCGACTACGACGTACTGGGCGTATTGGTCTTCCACGCACTTGGTTCGAGCTTCAAATTGTTCGCGATCTTCCTTCGTCCACCAGTTTCGCAAATTGCCTTTCGCGTCGAATTGGCTGCCTTCGTCATCGAAGCCGTGAGTTAATTCGTGGCCGATGGTGCCACCAGTGTCCCCGTAATTCGGCGCGTCATCCATTTTGGTGTCATAGATCGGAGGCTGCAGCACGCCGGCGGGAAAATTGATGTCGTTCATCTCCGGGCTGTAGTAAGCGTCAACCGTAGCGGGCGTGATATCCCATTCGTTGCGATCGACCGGCTTGCCGATTTTATTGATGTCGCGACGACTCTCGAACTCGTGCGCGCGCTGGATATCGGCGAGGAAATCGCCAGGAATAATGGTGAGTGAACTGTAATCGCGCCACTTATCGGGATAACCGATTTTGTTGCGAATGCCGTGTAATTTTATGATCGCCTGCTGCTTGGTTTCCGGACTCATCCAGTCCAGTTGCCCGATGCGCTGTGCCATCGCGTCTTCGATATTCACGACCATCTGACGCGTGCTTTGTTTCAGCTCCGGCGAGAAAACACGTGCGACATAAGCCTGCCCGAGCGCTTCGCCAAGGTTATGGTCGGTATATGAGACACAGCGCTTCCAGCGCGGCTGCTGTTCGGTCACGCCCCGCAGATATTTGCGATAAAACTCGTAGTTTTCGTCAACAAATTTGGATGACAGATACGGCGATTCGGAATCGATAACATGGAAACGCAGATAGGTCTTCCAGTTGGCGATCGGTTCGGATGTGAGCAACGCGTTCACTTCCTTAAAGAAATCTGGCGAGTTCACATTGATGGTTTCGAACTCGGGATAGTTGGCGTCGCGATAGTAGGCTTTCCAGTCGAATGCTGGCGCCAATTGGCTGACTTCCGCTAGCGTCATTTTGTGTTTGAGGTTGTAGGGATTGCGGCGCGCAACCCGAGTCTGAGAAGCCTTGGCCAGTTCGGTTTCCAGGCGCATGACCGTATCAGCGTCAGTTTTTGCGGTCGCCGGATCATCGCCGCTGAGTTCGAAAACGTGTTGCACGTGGTGAACGTAGCGATCGCGAGTCTCTTTGGATTTAGCGTCGTCCTTGGTGTAGTAGTCGCGATCAGGCAATCCCAGTCCACCCTGATCCAATCCGGCGATCACCTTATCGGAATCGTCGGGGTCCTGCTCAGAACCGCCGTCGAACAAAGTCTTGTTGAACGTGAGCTGCAGCTGGGCGATCAGGGGCGTGACTTGGGCCACAGAACTGAGTCGCCCGATCTCATCCAGCGTCGGCTGAAGTCCTGACAGGCCGCGCTTTTCGGCCGCGCTCTCATCCATGCATGCGCCGTAGAAGTCGCCAATTTTCTGCGTCACCGGATTGCGCAGCTTGGTGGAAGCAGACGCCTGCTCCAGAATGGTGCGAAGAAAATTGAGGTTGTCGACATACAGTTTGCCGTACACCGACCACGAGGTCTGATCTGGAGGGATCGGATTTTTCTTCTGCCAGCCGCCGCAGGAATAGTGGTAAAGATCGACGCAGGGATCGACCGAACGGTCCATCGAATCCAGGTCGAGGCTGGGAGAATATGGCAGTGCCGCCGGATTGCTTGGTGCCGATTGACTCAACGCAGTCGTGGCGCAAAACAGGAGCAGGCACAGTAGTAGTAAGGCAGATTTCATAGCGATTAGACTCGACATTCGTAAGAAGGTTAGGAGCGCAGCAATTTTAGAGCAGAAAAGTATTTTGGAAAACTTAGGTTATTCCCACTCGATGGTTCCCGGCGGTTTCGACGTCACGTCGTAAACCACGCGATTGACTCCCGGGACCTCATTCACGATTCGGCTGGAAATTGTTTTGAGAACTTCGTGTGGCAGGGGCACCCAGTCTGCAGTCATGCCATCTTCAGAATGCACCGCACGGATGGCGCAGGTGTACGCATAAGTTCTTTGGTCGCCCATTACGCCGACCGACATTACCGGCAACAGCACGGCAAAAGATTGCCAGATTTTGGTGTAGAGATCAGCTTTCTTGATTTCATTGACGACGATATCATCGCACTCGCGCAGAATTGCCAGTCGCTCGGGAGTCACTTCGCCCAAAATCCTTACCGCCAGTCCAGGGCCGGGGAATGGTTGACGCTGCAGGACCTCTTCCGGCATTCCCAGATCGCGCCCAATCACCCGGACTTCATCTTTAAAAAGATCACGCAAAGGTTCGATGAGTTTTAGCTTCATCTTTTCCGGTAACCCGCCGACGTTGTGATGAGACTTGATGACCTGCGATGGCCCGCGCACGGAAACCGATTCGATCACGTCCGGGTACAACGTGCCCTGAACCAGCCACTCGACTTCGCCTTCTTGCTT
>Ga0157372_10002812_pt1 | contig 18801 bp, 11 predicted proteins | sample C55metaG_FD_115307 | JGI IMG/M metagenome (GOLD analysis project Ga0157372, IMG submission 115307) | Corn rhizosphere microbial communities from Kellogg Biological Station, Michigan, USA - C5-5 metaG | ecosystem: Host-associated > Plants > Roots > Rhizosphere > Soil | place: USA: Michigan... | reverse complement strand
GACTTCATTGCGATCCGACTGCAGGCCCTGGGCGAACGCGAGGTAGTCGCCGACGGGCTCGCGCGCGATGCGCACCGATGCCCAGATATCGTTTTGCACCGAGATGCGCTCTCCCGGGCTGAGCTTGGATTCAGCGTCGGCGGCCAGCGCCCGTACTGCTTCGGGCTGGTAGCCTACGCGGTAATATCCGGCGGCCCCCGCGTTGCCCAGAACCCAATTGGAGCATCCCGGCAGGGTGAAATTCTGCTCGCGGCTGGTGAGCAGTTCGCATTTCCCCGCACCATTGCCAGGGGCCGAGCCTTTCAGGCACAGTGGGATCTGCCAAAGCTGGTCATTCGCAGCCTCGAATTTCGCCCGGTCGGAGTAGTAGCGCTTCTGGCTGAGTTGCACGCTGGTGGAATTGCCTGAACATTGCGCCTTCACATTAACGATGGGAGCGCCCGCCTGTTGCACCCATGTGGGCATGATCTTGTCCACCGGCTTGCTCGAGGTTTTCGCCTGGGCATCCCAGAAATCGGACGCCGTCGCGTTGGCGTACTCGTGCTGCTTCAGGTAAGCATTCACACCTTTCTGAAAGGTTGACTCGCCCAGGTAGGCCTCAAGCATGCGCAGCACGGCGGCGGTCTTGCCGTACGCGATGCCATCGAATAATTCCTGGATCTGCGCCGGTGTTTCCGCGTCCTGATGAATGGGACGCGTATTCGCCAGGGAGTCGACGTTAAGGGCGCCACCGCTGCCGCTGACGTCCTGCAGATCAAAGTTCCATTCCGGCTTGATGTTTTCCAGCGGCTTGCTCGACATCCAGGTGGCAAATCCTTCGTTCAGCCAGATATCGTCCCACCATTTCATGGTGACGAGATCGCCGAACCATTGGTGTGCCATCTCATGCGCGATTACGCTGGCGATGCTCTTCTTCAAGTCCACTGAGCCCTGCTTCTCGTCGATCAGAAGAATCACTTCGCGGAAGGTAATGCAGCCGGTGTTCTCCATGGCGCCGGCGGAGAAATCGGGCAGGCCGACCAGATCAAGCTTTCCGTATGGATACTTGATACCGAAATAGTTGTCGTAGTACTTCAAAATGTCGCCTGCCATCTGCAGGGCGAACGTGCCCATCTCTTTCTTGCCGGTGGTTGCATAGACGCGTATGGGAATGCCGTCCGCTTCACCCTCGACGTACTCGAAGTTGCCTACGACCAGCGCGGCCAGGTAGGAGGACATCTTCGCCGTCGTGGCAAACTTCACCGTGTGCTTTTCGCCCGGACCGGGCTTGTCCGAGACGACTTTCTGGTTGGAGATTGCCGCCATGCCCTTGTCCGCAACCGCGGTGATGTCGAAGGTGGCTTTGTAATCCGGTTCGTCAAAAGAGGGATAGGCGCGGCGGGCGTCGGTGGCTTCAAACTGGGTGGCCGCGTACTTGCGTCCCTGATCATCTTTGCCCAGATAGAGTCCGCGCATCTCGCTGTTGAGAATGCCGGTGTAGGTAATGTGTATTTTCGCAGTGCCCGCGGGCAGAGGCTTTTCGACGGTCAGCACCACCATCTCTTTTGGCTTTTCGGGCGTAACTTTGGCTATTTGCGAGTCGGCGCCGCTGGTGATCGTGACATCGTGGAAATCAATGTCGACCGCATTCAGTGTGATTTCGGAGGTCGGCTTGAAGACCTGGATTGTGATGGTCTCATCGCCTTCAAACTTCGCGTTCTCCAGATCGGGAGTGAAGGTGAGATTGTAGTTTTGCGGCCGGGCGATGCCCGCGGGCAAGCGTTGGGCGATTGCCCACGAGAATGTCAGCGCCACAAATGCCAGGATTGCCAAAACTCGCTTCATGCATTTCCCTCAAGAATTGAATCGAACCAGTCACTCCGGTTACAGATCAACAAGCGCAGTCACACCCGTGTCTCTGCTCAGTACGGATAAGCGCCTCGAAAAGTTTCAATCTGCAGATGCAAGTATCCCATTCAAGATGGTATGTGTGCAGTGGTTAGGTCCGAACCAGTAAGGAATCTCACGGTAATCCTTGACTGCAAAAACCGCTAAATCGGCGTCTTTCCCAGCCTCGATGCTGCCCTTTCGATGCGCTAGCCGCAGCGACCAGGCTCCGTTGATGGTTGATGCGGTGATCCCTTCCGCGGGGGACATGTTCATCTGCGTGCACGCCAGCGACATCGCCATTGGCATACTGATGGTGGGCGAGGTCCCTGGGTTGTAATCGGTCGCCAACGCAACCGGGGCGCCCGCGTCGATCAGGCGGCGCGCGTTCGGATAATGTTTGAGTCCGAGGAAGTAGTTTGCTCCGGGCACCAGCGTGGCGACAGTGTCATGCTTTGCAAGTTGCTGGACATCGCTATCGCTCACCTGATCCATGTGATCGAACGAGGCCGGCTTGAAACCTAAAAAGGGAGCCAAGGTCGTCTCGGAAAGCTGTCCCATGTGGGCGCGAACCGCGAGCCCGTTGGCTTGGGCGGCGGCAAAAACCTGCTCGGTTTGCGGCGGCGTGAAAGCTCCCTTGTCGCAAAAGACGTCCACGAATTGAGCGAGCCTCTCCCGCGCCGCCCGAGGAATCATCTCTGTACAGACGAGCTCGATGTACTTTTGTGAGCAGTTTCGAAATTCCTCGGGGACCACATGCGCTCCGAGCAGGGTAGGGACGGCGGTTCCGGGCCAGGCAGAAGCCGCATCGCGAATGGCGGCCAGTGATTTCAATTCCGATACCAGCGTCAGTCCGTACCCGGACTTGGCTTCCACCGTGGTGGTTCCGTGCGCAGCCATGTCGCGAAACGCAGTCAAAACCTTCTCTACCAGTTGCTTCTTCGGGGCCTTGCGAACCGCTTCCAGACTGGAGCGAATTCCACCACCTGCGGAGGCAATCTCTTCGTAAGAGGCGCCTTCGATGCGCTTCTCGAAATCGACCAGCCGGGGATTCACAAATACGGGATGGGTGTGGGAATCGACAAAACCGGGGAGGACAACTTTGCCCCGGCAGTCGATCTCGGTGACCTTGTTACGATTGCTCGTAAGCCAGAGATCGCGCAACGCGTCTTTGGTCGTGCCTACGGAAACGATCTTTCCGGAGACGCAGAGAACCGAGCCATCGGTGATGATGGTGAGTTCTTTGAGGGCAGAACCGCGTCGAGGGCCAGCAGAACCAGAGCGCATAGTGAGGAGCTGGCCTATGTTGGCCAGGAGCAGAGGAGCAACGGCGTCGGCTCTTATTTTCCGGACGGGCACTGGCCGCAGTTTAGCAGTCCGCGAATCTTTCATGGTGAACATGTAAGGACAGCCGCCTCGGCTGTCCGGTCGAGCGAAGCTCGACTTTGGTGCTGAGTGACCCCTCTGCCCGGCTTCGCCGGGGGGGACAGCCGTGGCGGCTGCCCCCGCGTGTGCGGCGCTAGGCCATGGGAATCTTCACTTGCGCCTTCCTGGCGAACTCCTTCGCTTCCTCATAGCCCGCGTCGGCGTGGCGGATAATTCCCATGCCTGGATCGGTGGTCAGCACGCGCTCGATGCGCTTGGCCATCATCTCGGATCCATCGGCGACGGTGACTTGGCCGGCGTGCAGGGAGTAGCCGATGCCGACGCCGCCTCCATTGTGAATGGAAACCCAGGACGCTCCGGCTGCGGTGTTCAGCAGGGCATTGAGCAGCGGCCAGTCGGCCACGGCATCTGAGCCGTCTTTCATGGCTTCGGTTTCGCGGAAGGGAGACGCCACTGAGCCGCAGTCGAGATGATCGCGTCCGATCACGATTGGGGCTTTGATCTTGCCTCTCTTCACCAGGTCGTTCATGGCCAGGCCGAACTGGGCGCGTTCGCCGTAGCCCAGCCAGCAGATTCTCGCAGGGAGTCCCTGGAACTTGATGCGCTTGCGCGCCAGATCAATCCAGCGGCGCAGAATGCGATTTTGGGGGAACAGCTCAAGCACCAATTCGTCCGTGACATGAATATCTGAGGGCTCGCCGGAAAGTGCGACCCAGCGGAACGGGCCGCGTCCTTCACAGAACAGCGGACGAATATACGCAGGCACGAACCCGGGAAAGTCGTAGGCATTCTTCACGCCACGCTGAAAGGCGAAGGTGCGGATGTTGTTGCCGTAATCGAAGGTGACCGAACCCATTTTCTGCAGGCGCAACATGCCTTCGACATGGCGAGCCATCGCGTCCAGCGACTTCTCCTGATAGGCCTGTGGATCGCGCTGGCGCAATTCCAGAGCCTGTTCGAGTGTCATGTCATTGGGCACGTATCCATTGAGAGGATCATGCGCAGATGTCTGGTCGGTGAGAATATCTGGAACTACGCCGCGTTCGGCAAGTTCCGGAATGATATCGGCGCAATTGCCGACCAGTCCGACGGAAACATTCTCCTTCTTGCGCACGGCGTTCTTCAGGATGCGCAAGGCCTCGTCGAGCGTGGAGACCATGAAGTCGCAGTATCCGGTCTTCAGCCGCTTCTTGATGCGTTCGGGATCGACGTCAATGCCGAGAAATGCCGCGCCTGTCATGGTGGCGGCGAGGGGCTGCGCTCCGCCCATTCCTCCCATTCCGCCGCTGACGATCAACTTGCCCGCCAGATCCCCGCCGAAATGCTTCTCGCCTGCAGCGGAGAAGGTCTCGAAAGTTCCTTGCACGATGCCTTGCGAGCCGATGTAGATCCACGAGCCCGCGGTCATCTGGCCGTACATCATCAGGCCGGCACGCTCGAGTTCGTTGAACTTCTCCCAGTTCGACCAGTGGCCGACGAGGTTGGAGTTGGCGATGAGCACGCGCGGGGCGTGGTCGTGAGTCTTGAAGACTCCGACTGGCTTGCCCGATTGCACCAGCAGAGTTTCGTCGTTCTCCAGCTTCTTCAGGGTTTCGACGATGGCGCGATAGGCCTCCCAGCTGCGCGCGGCGCGTCCGGTTCCGCCATAGACGACGAGATCTTTGGGGCGTTCGGCGACTTCCTCGTCGAGATTATTCATCAGCATGCGCATGGCGGCTTCCTGCTGCCAGCCTTTGCAGGTGATCTGGTTGCCACGAGGCGCGCGAATCGAGGCGGAAGATGGGGGCAAGATTTCGACGGGCATGAATTCATGGTACTGGGTGCGCGATGGGCAAGACAAATTGCTTGGGATAGCTAGAGGGAGTGGAATCTGAAACCTGCATTTCTCCCGCCCTCTTGCTTGCGGCTTTGGTGATAACGTTACTCTCACGCAAGGAGGGCTTCGTCTTGATCGAGGGTATACGCAGCGGCAAGATTGCCGCGGTTCTTATCTCGCTGATCCTGTGCTGGCCGTTTGCTCAAGCGCAGAACTTCAACGACATCAAACCCTCGCCGCAGCAGGTGGAATGGCAGGATCTCGAATTTGGCGTGCTCATCCACTTCGGGACGAACACCTATCTGGACCGCGAGTGGGGGGACGGCACGGCGAGCCCGCAAGTATTCAATCCGACGCAGCTCGATCCCGAGCAGTGGCTGCGCGCGGCGAAGGCGGCGGGCGCGAAGTATGTTGTGCTCGTGGCCAAGCACCACGACGGCTTCTGCCTCTGGCCGACAAAACAAACCGATTACAGCGTGAAAAGCAGACCATGGGAGAACGGGAAGGGTGATGTCGTCAAGCGCGTTTCGGATGCGGCGCACAAGTTGGGAATAAAATTCGGCATCTATCTCTCGCCCTGGGATCGGCACGAGCCGCGCTACAAGAACTCCGCTGACTACGATAACTACTACGCCGCTGAATTGGACGAGCTTACCTCCAACTACGGAGACCTGGTGGAGTTCTGGCTGGATGGCGCCGGCAGTGAAGGGCACGTCTACAACTTTCCTCGCATTATCGAGACGCTTCGGAAAGCGCAGCCGAACACGCTGGTGTTCGCCGATGCCGCGCTGTTCGAATACGGCGACATCCGCTGGGCAGGGAACGAGGACGGGAAGATTCCGTACGAAAACTGGAACGTGCTCGATCGCCACGGTTATTTGCGATGGAGGCCTGTCGAAGCTGATACGCCCCTGCACAAAGAGCACTGGTTCTGGCACCCCAATGATGAAGACACGCTGAAATCGGTGGAAGATTTGCTTTCCACTTACGAGCAGACCATCGGCCGTGGTGGCCAGTTGATGCTCGGCCTGGCGCCGGACAAGCGAGGGTTATTGCCGGAGGCGGATGTAAGAAGGCTGGAAGAATTCGGAGAGGCCATTCGCCAGCGTTATTCCGGGAATCTGATTACAAAGGAACACATAGCGAACAGCGCCACTGACGCCGCTTTCGACGGCGATCCCGACACTTTCTGGTCTGCGCCGGCGGGATCGCATCACGCCATCCTCGAAGCCGATTTCCGCCAGCCCGTGAAGATTGACCGCACGCTCGTCATGGAGTGGCTGAACGATGGTCAACGCGTCGAGCAGTTTCGAATCGAGGTGTGGGACGGCGGGAGGTGGAAATCTGTGGTGGCGGGGCATGCGATCGGCCATAAGCGGATCGACATCTTCCCCCCGGTGAGCACATCGCGCATACGTCTCAATATTCTTTCCAGTTCAGCGGAAGCTCATATTCGTGAATTTCAGGTATTCGATGCCAGCGGAGCGCGCATTACGAGAACTGTCTCTGGTCAAAATAGGTGATCCAGAACCCCAGGTGGGGAATCGCGGGGCCAATGCTTTCTCTGCATTGGCCGTTCACCCAGGCAATGTTCAGAGCTCCAAGGCGGACCCTACTTGAGGCTCTTAATATAGTGCGCGACGGCCTTGATCTGATCATCGGTCAAACTGGACATCGCTTTCTTATGCGGCATCTTTCGGGCATCGTTGCCCTTGCTGAGCAGCAGCACAATGTCGTCCTCGCTCAGTTTGGTGGTCTTCAAGGACGGGCCAATCTTTCCCTCTGCGGTCGCACCGTGACAGGTGGCGCACTTCGATTTGTAGATGGACTCTCCCTCTTGTGCCCAACCCAGGGAAGCGAAAAGAACTGGAACAGCAAGTAATGCGATCAGTCTGGTGTAACGCATCTGCAATCCCTCCTAACGGTGGGAACCCCGTTCGATGACCTTCGATGCCGTCCGCGGACAGGTAGTTTTAGAATTTTTGGCACAACCTTTTGTCACCTTTCGGGTTGCTCAGGACATCCGAGTAGCGCTACGCTAGTTCACTGCGAGAACCCGTCAACCTAGTCACACTCCTGAAACCAAGTTCGCCAGGGAGGGACTCGTGAGCATCGCCAAGCTTTTCTGCAGAGTTACCCTTCTGTTGTTGTGTTCGCTCGCGGTCATTCTGACCCTGCTTCTCGGAGGCAATCGCGATAAAGCTGCCGCGCAGTCCACCTCCGATGTGGCCGCGCAGAATGCGACTCCGCAGAATCAGAGCAAGCGGCCCGCAAAAAGAACCTCCGACATGCCCGGCGCCGTTTCGGGCGCGACTTATGTAGGTTCGGATACCTGCAAAAACTGCCATGACGAGATCTATTCCAAGCACTTCGAAGGGACTCCTCATTTTGCGCTGCTAAAAGGAGGCGAACACGGATGCGAAGACTGCCACGGGCCCGGATCGGCGCACGTGGAGGGCGGGGGCGATAAGGCAAAGATTGTTCGTTTCTCGCAACTCTCCCCCGAGCAGGCCAGCCGGCGCTGCCTCCAGTGCCACGAAAGCAGCCTGGAAAACATGAATTTTATGCGCTCCGTTCACTTGAAGAATGGAGTCGGATGCCTGGGCTGCCATTCGCCGCATCATTCCACCCAGCCCGATCACTTGCTCAAAACGCAACAGACGCAGCTGTGCTACGGATGTCATGCGACGCAGAAAGCCGAGTTCGATCGTCCATACCGGCATCGCGTGGATGTGGGTCTGATTTCCTGTAGCGATTGCCACAATCCGCATGGCAGCTTTGTTGGACGGCAACTGCGCACCGCGGCCGGCCAGTTCCCGGTCTGCACCAACTGCCATACCGAAACCATGGGACCGTTCGTTTTTGAGCACGTTCCGGTGAAGCAGGAAGGTTGCACCAGTTGCCACACACCGCACGGCTCAACGAATCCGCGATTGTTGCGCGTGAGCCAGGTGAACCTGCTCTGCCTGCAATGTCACTCGCCAACCGCGAGTGGCAACGTGCCGCAAATACCCAGCTTTCATACTCAGAACGCGAAGTACCAGGCGTGCACGATGTGCCATACGCAGATTCACGGTTCTAACTTCGATGAGTTCTTTTTCCGGTAATGAGGAAAGGGAACTCACTCTGGCCGACCTGATGGTGAAGCAATGAAATTCGCAGTCAGATTCGGAATCGCGCTGCTGTTCCTGACATTGACGGTTTCGCTGGTGGCACAAGGGCCGGGGCAGATGACTGATGGGTTGCCAGTGTCGTCGCAGACACCGTCCAAGGAAGTTCCCGAGGGAATCGAGCGGGGCGGGTACCGCATCCAGCAGTCTGTCGAACTTGGCTTCCGGGTGACGGACCTGACCGGCAGTGCTCCGATGTATGACACTCTGGTGAACCTGGAGACCGGGCCGCGGATACTGGAGCAATCGTTGTCGATGCAGTCGCTGAATCACGATGGACTCTTCGATAGTCTCAGCGCCAGCAGCTTTGGATGGGGCGGAGATCCCAGCAATGGCGCTCGCCTGCGGGCCGTGAAGTACCGGCTATTCAACTTCACGGCGAGCTTCCGTCGCATTCAGAACTTTTTTGACTATGATCTTTTTGCCAACCCGCTGAATCCTCCGACCGCGACGCCGATAGTGAACGTCAACAACTCTCCGCACGGTTATTACAATCGCCGCCGCATGTACGATTTCGGCTTAACGCTGTTTCCGCAGCGGCGCTTCAGCATTCTGCTCGATTACAGCCGCAACCGCATGGAAGGCACGTCATTCAGCAGCATTCACGACGGGACCGACGCCTTGCTCTACCAGCCGCTCGATAATACATTTGATCAATATCGCTTCGGGGTCAGTTGGAAGGTGAACCGCCATACCACCGCCAACTTCACCGAGAACCTTCAGTATTCGAAGGGAGACAGCAATAATTTCCTGTCGCCGTTCAATCCGGTGGCTCTTCCGGGTGGGACACCGGTGGAATTCGGGCTGCCGTGGTTCAACGGATTCAGCCCGTGCGCCGCACCGGTTATAGGGGCCAGCGCCAATCCGGTGTGCAATGGCTACTTCGCCTACCACCGCGTGCAGCGCATTCGCACTACGATTCCTACCGAGCAGTTCAATTTTCAGTCGTCATCTCTGAAGAAGCTGGATGTGACCGGGACCTTCTCCTACAGCAACGCGCAGAGCACGAGCCCTCTGGGTGAGCTGTTCAATGGGCTCATCACGCGCACCGGTGAGCGCCAGATCAGCACTCCGCGAAGCCACTCGCGCGCAAGTTGGATCTCGGTGGTCACCGATCTTGGAGCCACGTATCACATCAGCGATCGCCTGCGCCTGGTGGACACATTCCGCTTCCGGAATTACCAGGTGCCCGGCATCTTCGATCTGCTGCAAAGCTCATTGTTCAATGCCGGCACGGTAGCTCCGCCGGGATCCCTGCTGGGCCCTCCGGCCGTTTTGCCCGGCACCGCACCATTGCACGGCACATCGTCCCCCGCGGACGTGCTCAACAACACCTACAACCGTTTTCTGGGACAGAACACGAAGGAAAACGAACTGCAACTCCAATATGACGTCGGCCAGTACGCGGGAGTGAATATCGGGTACCGCTACTCGCATGTGCGCGATCATAATTACTGGACCAGCATCGCGAATTCCGACATCTTCTATCCTCCAAATCCCAATCGCGGGGACTGCACCGGACTGCCGCTTAATCCGGATGGGAGCTGCACGTTCAGCGGTTTATTCGATTCCGAGGATGATCCCGTCATCATCAACGAGCACACGGCCCTGGCCGGAATCTGGCTGCGTCCTAAGCAAGATCTGCGAATTAATGCGGATGTCGAAGATGGATATGCCGACAATGTCCGCTGGCGAACTCAGCCCCGTCATGTGCAACGTTACCGAGCCCAGGCGACGTACACGCCGCGCGCGTGGCTGAACCTGGGAGCCAACTTCAATATCGTCGAACAGAAGAACAACACCAGCGACATCGCTTATCGCATGCACAACCGCAACTTCGGTTTTAACGCGGTGGTCGCGCCCAAAGAGAGATTTTCTTTCGACCTTGCGTACAACTATTCGGCGTATCTGCAGAACAGCAATGTTTGCTACATCGGGACAGCTGTGGCCGCCGGTTCGGTTACCTGCATCTACGACGATGCCTTGCTGGAGGTTCTCGGCAACTACAACAACCACACGCATTTCGGGGAGTTCAGCGTCATGTTCAAGCCGGTGCAGCGGGTCACTGCGCGGCTCGGATATAGCATCACCGACGTGAATGGATCGACGCTTATTCTCGATCCCTTGCAGCCGCTGGGGCCATTGGCCTCACGCTTCCAGCAACCGATCGGGGCCATTGACGTGGAAATCGCCAGGAATTTCACGTGGCACGCGGGATGGAATTATTACCAGTACGGCGAGGGTTCGTTTGTGGGGCCGACGGCCCCGCGCTATTTCCATGCCAACGTGGCGACCTTCTCGCTGAAGTACGCTTTCTAAGTGCATGAAAGAGGTCCCACACCAGTTTCAAGTCGTGGCGCTCGTCAGGCTCAGGTCACCACAGGAGAACCCAGAGTTCCACAGGGGTAATCTGTGAACTTTGTGACCGCGGCGGTGTTAAAGTGCAAGCGGTTGACTCAGGAACGGAAGACTCATGAATGACGTAGCCCGCCTCTTCCAAGCGTTCGTCTCTCCCGCGATCTTTTTCTCCGCGACCGCCCTTTTGATTCTCTCGATTAACGTCCGGTTGATGGGCATCGTCAGCCGTCTCCGGCAGTACGTGCACGCGAAGCATGATGCCACGAAGAACGCCCGCCACTCGGAAGCAGACGCCTACACCACACAGATCGCTTCGATCCAGCACCGCGCTGAGATGATCCGCCGCGCGTTCCTCTTCGCGCTACTCGCCCTCACGGGCACTCTGCTGGCATGTCTATTGTTGGGGTTGGGTCTCTATTGGAAGGCCGCTGCCGTTTCAGCTGCGATTGTGTTCGTCCTCTCGATGATCTCGCTGCTCGTTTGCGCTGCGTTCTACATACGCGAGCTGAACGTCGCGCTGAGTTCTGTACAGGACGAAGCCCACGATCTCAACTTCATGGACGTTGGGCGTGTGTGATAGGGGGTACGGGTACCTCATTTCTGCACAAACGCCAGGTTAACCGGCTCGCTGGGGATGGTTTTGAACGATGGACCGGAGAGAAGCTGATCCTCAACACTTCGCTCCCATGACGCAAAGCTGACGCTCACTGAAGCCATCGCCGAATGAATTGTTCGAGCAATGGATATGGCGCTCATTGTCGCCTGGATCTTCGCCAACTTGGTGTCATCCAGGTCGGTTATACGCCCGGATCCCAGAGTTGAGCAGATCCGCCGAAGTCGATCACAAGCGCATTTGCAATCATTTCCGCCATTGACAGCTGAAAAGGGGTTGGATATGCTTTGCCCTCACGCATCCTCCGCGTGTGTCTTGGGGCGATAAGACATTGCAACGGGGGCCCTCCAATCAGGTCACCGAGTTACTGGTCCGCTGGCGAAGCGGAGATAAGGCGGCGCTCGACTCGCTGATGCCGCTGGTGTACACCGAACTGCGGCGTATCGCCAACCGCTATCTGCAAGGCGAACGTTCCGACCACACGCTGCAAAGCACGGCCTTGGTGCACGAAGCCTACGTGCGCATGACCGAACAGGCGCTGCCGCAGTGGCAGAACCGTGCTCATTTCTTCGCTGTGGCCGCGCAGCTCATGCGGCAGATTCTGGTCGATCATGCGCGTAGCCATCGCGCCTCCAAGCGCGGGGGCGACGTCTACAAGCTGGCTCTGGAAGACGCCGAGGAACAACCCAAGGTCCTGGACTTCGACATCGTCGCGCTGGACGATGCCCTGAAGAGCCTGGCGCTCATGGATGAGCAACAGAGTCGAGTGGTGGAATTGAAGTTTTTCGGAGGACTTTCGGTTGAAGACACTGCTGATGTATTAGGGGTTTCAGCATCGACGGTCAAACGCGACTGGACAACTGCGCGCGCTTGGCTATATCGCGAACTCAACCGGAGCGCCGCCGTATGAGACCGGAACGATGGCACGAAGTGCGCGAGGCGCTGGATGCGGCTCTGTCCCTGCCTGCGACGGAACGCTTGGTGTATCTCGACAAAATCTGTTCGCACGATCCCGAACTTCGAAGCGAGGTCGAATCTCTTTTGGAATCGCACGAGAAGGCCGGCAGCGTTTTCCTGAACAGTCCGGCAGTGGATTTGAAGAGCGCTCTGGGGGAACCGGGCCTACGGTCTACTTGGATTGGACGGCGAATCGGCGTCTACCAGATCGAGGCGGAAATCGCTCATGGGGGCATGGGCGAGGTCTACCGGGCAGTCCGCGCAGACGGACAGTATAAGAAGGATGTCGCAATCAAGCTGGTGCGCGGCGGCTATGACACCGCGGCCGTCCTTGAGCGGTTCCTGCACGAGCGCCAGATCCTGGCTTCACTAGATCATCCAAACATTGCGCGCCTGTACGATGGCGGCACCACTCAGGAAGGGCTTCCTTTCCTGGTCATGGAGCTGATCGAGGGAACGCCTATCGATCAGTATTGCGAGGAGCACGAGCTTGCCGTCAATGAACAACTGAAACTCTTTACCCAGGTTTGTGCCGCGGTTCAGTTTGCACATCAGCGGCTGGTCATTCATCGCGACATCAAGCCCAGCAACATTCTGGTGACGGCAGATGGAATTCCGAAACTGCTCGACTTTGGGATTGCCAAGCTTCTGGATCCGGCTGCGAAAGCGGAGACCACGTTACTGCGTCCGATGACGCCCGAGTACGCGAGTCCGGAGCAGGTTCGGGGCGAGGCGATTACGACTGCCACCGATGTCTACTCGCTGGGAGTCGTACTCTATCGACTGCTCACCGGGCACTCGCCTTATCCAGAGAGCACTCGCACGCCATTGGAATTCGCGCGGGCGATCTGTGAGGTGGAACCGACGAAACCTAGTTTCGCAGTTGCGCGCTTGAGTCTGCTGGAAATGACACCGCAGGAACACGGAGCGGCACGCGATAAAACGTCCACGCGCCAGCAGCGGCGGTTGAAGGGCGATCTCGACAATATTGTTCTGAAAGCGCTGCGCAAAGAGCCGAGCCGCCGCTACGGCTCCGTGGAACAGCTCGTTGAAGATATCCGTCGCCACCTGCAGGAACTTCCGGTCACTGCGACTCCCGATTCGGTGTCCTACCGTGTAGGCAAATTTGTGCGTCGACACGCGGTGGGAGTGGCCGCGGTTGCGCTGATCCTGGTCGCGATTGCGGGTGGGATTGTCGCTACGGCCCGCCAGGCACGAATCGCGGAGGCTAACCGCCGGCGGGCCGAAGCCCGGTTCAAAGATGTGCGCAAGCTCGCGAATTCGCTGATCTTCGAGGTCCACGACTCCATCGCCGATCTGGCGGGAGCCACTGCCGCACGCAAGCTGATTCTGCAACGAGCCCTGGAGTATCTGGACAGCTTATCGAAAGAATCGGGAAACGAACCAGATCTGATGAGGGAACTGGCGACCGCTTACGAACGCGTCGGCGCCCTGCAGGGTGATCCTTTGGATCCCAATCTCGGCGACATCAAAGGAGCGGCGATCAGCCTGAAGAAAGCGATGGAGTTGCGGGAATCCTTGGCCCGCCTGAATCCTAAGAACGACAAAGATCAGATTGAATTGGCGGTGGCTTATCTGGATATGTCGGATTTTCAGAGCGGTGTCGCAGGCAATATCGCTGCCGGACTCGACTACACCAACAGGGCAGTCTCCATTCTCGACCGCGAAGCTGCGGCAGATCCGACCAACTTTCGAGTGATTGCCCAGGATACGCGGGCGTACACAAGTGTCGGCTTCCTCCATGTTGGCAACGGCGCGACGGGCAGTATCGGAACGGTGAAGGAGGGTGTGGAGGGGCTGCAAAGGGCACTGCAACTGGATCATCGCGCACTTCAGATCAACCCAAACAGCCTTCCTCTTCGTGGCCAGGAATCGGTCATCATCCTGCTGCTGGGCGATGCAAGCTTAAAGCTGGGAGATCGCCGCGCTGCCCTGGAATATTACCGTCGCGGTGCATCGCTTTTTGCTGCCCTTGATCCCAAAGGAACCCGTGCCAACATCGCAGTCAATGCAGCGGTAACTGACGGAAAAATCGCGGACATCTGTCTGGCCGACGGCAGGATCAACGATGCCATCGCCGGATACTGGAAAAGTCGAGAAGCCGCCTTGCGACATGCTGCGGCAGACCCGAGCAACCAGACCCTGAAGCAGATTGTTATCACCAGCACCGGGCAACTCGGTCACGCGCTGGTTGAAGCCGGCCGAATCGATGAAGGGTTGAAGTACTTGCGCGAAACCCTAGAGAGAATTGATGCCGAGTCTCCTCTCACGCCACTGTACAAGATTTATCAGAGTATCGCTCACGGGTGGATGGGTGAAGGCTTGGCACGCAGGGGCAAGAAAGCGGATGCCTTGGCGGAGTACCAGGAGGGAAAGGAGGCGATCACGTCTGCCCGGGCTGCAGGCGCAAATGACTTGCGAAGTCAGGTCTATTACTGCGCATCCACCGACCGGCTTGCGGAAGCAATGTTGAACTTTGGGAACCCGACCGATGCCAGGAAGCAGTTCGAGGAATGTCGCGGAATTCTCGAGCCTCTGCTGCAAGCGAATCCGGATAATGAAGAGGTTCTGTATGCTCTGGCCGAGACTTATACCGGGGAAGGAGACGTTTCCGTGCGGCTGGCAAAAGGAAGTCAGCAGCATGCCAGGAACAGCCCTGATTGGAGCACTGCCTCGGAGTGGTATCAGAAGAGCCTGAACATTTGGAGCAAAGTGCGGAATCCGGCTTGGATCAGTACCAGCATGATAGAAGTCCGGCTGCCGGCAGAGGTTTCACAAAAGCTTGCAGAATGCAGGGCGCAAAGGTCTACCAAAGTCGCGATGCTCAACTAACAAACAAAACGCGCGGATCACAGAGAACATCTCGTCTACTCTGCGACCCGCGCAGCCGTGTGAAGTAACTGCGTCCCCCCTCAAAAACTGTTCACTGCTTCGGGCTGACGGAAGTCAAGACGGTGGTCGCCGCTTGTTGCAGCAGGGGAGTCAAGACATCCTCACCATCAGACTTCGCTTTTCCGGCAAGCGAATTCTGTACGACAGGTGTCGACTGCCCAGGAATGACCAATAGATACTGGACCGTCACATCATCTTTTGACTTGATCTGCCCGTTGAAGCCGGCGAGTTGGTTCATGGCCTGATGTTGTGCCGCCTGAGAAGCTGCCATGCCTGCAGCTGCCTGTGCCGCCGCTGCTCCGCGCATACCGCCAGCCATGGCGCCCACAGGAGTCATGCTGGCAGCCATGCCTCCAAATTTTGCGAACTTTCCGAAGCCGCCGGAGCTGTGTTTTACCGCAATGCTGGAGAACAGAATGTAGTCACACTGCTTCTGTTGCGCTTCGGCCTGTAGTTGGACAGCAACATGCGCATCGAGAGCTGCGACTTCAATCGCAGGTCCACTCATCAACGCGACCTCCGCATTGCGAATCGGAGTGCTGTAGTCCGCCGCGGCGTTGTTGCCTTGGCCAACCTGCGCTTCCGGTGGCGCGACGCCGATGCGAATTTTTCCCGGAGCCTTGGGCCCGAGCGGCTGGGGAGCCGCAACCGGCGCGCCCGTGGGCTGGTTGCTGCCCGGCATTTGTGGCATACCGCTCATGCCACCAAAACCAGCCATCGCTCGTTGTCCGGCAGCCGCCTGCTGCTGCAACATGGCCATGCCACTCGCGTTGGCTGCCGGGGCTGCTGCCGGATTCAGCATTCCCTGCATTACGGTCGACTTAAGGGCTGCCGCGTTTGCCTGGGCCCCGGCTTGCGGCGGAGTCATTCCCGCTGACATTTGTCCGGACGGCACAGCTTGTGGGGATACGCCGTTGAGCTCTGCCAGGGAATTCACCTGCCTATATCCCGCAGGAACATCGAATAGTTCGGCAGGCAAAGACTGCTTCGTAACTTCCGAAGTGATAATGCCTATGCTCATCGTGCCGCCATCCGGACTTGGCACGGTGATTGTTTCCTGGAGTGGATAACCTAACTTGCCCGTCCCCAATCGGCGTGAGATTACCTTGTCACTGCAGCCATTCCCCTGCTGGACCCGGGGGCGCGATGGTGGCGCAGGCGGATTGTTCTTTGCCAATATCGGCAAACCAGCCATCGACGTCGAATGACTGGCGCACCTGGGTGCAAGCGTCTGCCGACGGCTCCTGAGTGACCTTCGCCTTGAGATGCCGCGCCGGATAGCCATACATCGTCTTGCGCTCACCCGTATCGGTGATCGTGGCGGTCACGATAATCTTTCCGCCCTGCGCTTCCGGCGCCGCAGCTCCGGTCGCGAGCGCCGCCGCCTTGAGAGCATTTTCATCCTGCGGATCATCCGTGACCAGGTAGGTTCGGACCTGCTCGTTCAGCGAGATCGAGCGCTTGAGATCGCACTGGTGCACAGTGATCGAGCTCCCGTTCGGTCCCTGAGAAAGGGTACGCTCGCGTGCGCCTTTGATCGACGTCTCGGTGCTGGAAACAAAGTTTCCCCCGACGGTGATGCTTTTCTTGATGTGAAGGTCTTCTGCTTTCTGTTGAGCCAGTGAGAGAACAGACACGGACATCAACAAAGAAATACACGCCACATGCGAGAATTGGGTAGGCATTTTCCACTCCTGAGACGAAGAGTTCTGGGACCGGCACTCTGCAGACCTCGCCACCAAGCCATATCACGTGGGTTGTCGCGATTGGGCCCCCGGTGCGATTGCCTGCGGAATGCCTCCCTATTTAGGAAAGGCGGAATCAGGGGCTGAATTGGGTCAGACAAGGTCGGAGCGGCCGAAAACTTCGCGGTTCATTTCTGCCGAACCAGGTGGACCGTGCCCGACGCCATCGGGGTATCGATGACGTCGTTGTAGACTCCGTCGGGGGCATCGGCCATCACGGTGCTTGCACAGCCGCCTGCTGGGTTCCCCCGCCGTTTGGGCAGGCAGTCATGAAGTTCGCCAGCCGGACGGTGGTGCCCATCCCAGAGACCATCGGGCTGTCGGGGCCGCTCCCAAGATTGTGTTTGGCTGTCATGTACCCATCGTTGGGTCCGATGTCCTAGTTTCTGGGACTTTGCGGTCTTCATCACTATAACGGTGGCCACGAAGCTGGCGGTTTGACCGACCTGGACTCGGGTTTCTTGCGGCTCGAGCAGCAGCGTCCGCGCGACCGTCCAATCGGAAAAGATTCCCCCGGCGATATTCCGCCACCGGCGACTCTCGCGCCTTTCGTCCTATCTCTGTAGGCGGAATTAGTCGTAATTTGGGTCAAGCTTGCCTGGAAACGGAATGAAGAGACCCAATACGGAGAAAAGGCTGCACGCTTGAACGAATCGCAGAGCAGCAGATCGGGGCTAACTTTCCTGCGTCGGCCATCTCGCGCTGTTGTGGTTTGCCATGTGCGACGTCTAGCGCCACGAACACTCTGGGTTTGGGTCCCGCAGATTTCGGAGAGGCTAGTACACCTTTCGCATAGTGGTCGAGTGCTCGCGAAATTCGGCGAAAGAACGAATCATTTCGCGATTGAAAGCAGGGATATCATCGGGCGTACGGCTGGTGATGAGGTTACCGTCGCGTACAACATCGTTATCAACCCAGCTTGCACCTGCATTCTCCAGCTCAGATTTCAAGGAGGGATCTGAGGTCATCGTGCATTTGCGCACCGTTCCCGCCTGGAGCAGCATGCCGCAGCCATCACCAATGGCGGCAACCAGCTTGCCGGCCTTCCTGAAATGCCTGATGAACTGTACCTCCCCAATGTTCACGGATTGATCAGAGCTTCCGCCCGGCAAGAGCAGGGCGTGAAAGTCCTCGGCGTGTGCGGTGCTCAGGGGAATATCGACCGGAACATCTTTCTCACCATTCCTCTGAGTTCTTCCTCGGACCCTGTCGGCGATCGCGCACACAACGAACGTAGCCGCACCTGCATGCTCAAGAGCCCGTTTGGGCTCCAACAGTTCTGATTCCAGGAAACCGTCGCGGACAAGAATTGCCACTCTCATTCCTTGCAGGACCGCAACTGTCATGGTGTTCTCCTTAGAGCCTAAGAGCTTCTTGGCGGAAACGGACATTGCAGAATCGCTCCGAATCAATTCGGACAAGTCCCGCCTACGTGATGTTTGGATGGCGAGCGACTGGGACCGGTTGGTTGCAGAGGGTAATCGCAACCGCGCTCTGCGGCATGAGCTCGCCGAATTCGTGGTTCTGGTATTGCACTAGCAACCCCTTTCTCGCACTTTCGACAACGTGTGCAGCGGAGGCAACAACGTGGCAGCCGTGACGCGAGAGTCCTCGTTCAGAGCTTAATTTCATTGCTGCTAAACCTGCATCAGGCACAGGCATCTAAGCCGGGATGCATTGGATCTATGACACGGTTCGAGAGGTGCTCAGCTCTTGGGGGTACTGGGCGCTTCTGCTGGGAATCTTTGGAGAGAGCGTGGGATTCCCGCTGCCCGGCGAAACGCTTCTTATGTTCGCCAGCTTTCTGAGTCATAAGGAACCTGGTCTCCGAATTCAGTTTGTCATCCCGATTGGGATTGTTGCTGCCGTCATGGGCGACAATCTCGGGTACTGGATAGGGCGGCACTTTGGCAAGACGTTCATCCGCTGGGCAAAGAAGGTGCTGCGCGTGGACGATGAAGATGTCCGGACCGCCAG
>Ga0157372_10002811_pt1 | contig 18801 bp, 24 predicted proteins | sample C55metaG_FD_115307 | JGI IMG/M metagenome (GOLD analysis project Ga0157372, IMG submission 115307) | Corn rhizosphere microbial communities from Kellogg Biological Station, Michigan, USA - C5-5 metaG | ecosystem: Host-associated > Plants > Roots > Rhizosphere > Soil | place: USA: Michigan... | reverse complement strand
CCGCGATATTCCTCGTAGCACATGCGCTTGAAGATATTGGCGTTGCCGTCGCGATAATCCTGCGGGCCCTGCACCAGACCGATTTCCGGCGAAGCGAAATAAGGCATGACACGACGCAGCCAGAACGGCTCGACCTGATAGTCACTGTCGATGACGGCCACGAAATCGGCCGCCGGGTCTGCCAGCCGCAGCGCTTCGTTCAGCGCGCCCGCCTTGAATCCCGCCAGCTTGTCGTAATGGAAGAAGCGAAACCGCGGGCCGAGTCTGGCGCAATGCTCTTCAACCGGGCGCCACACCGCGGCGTCCACCGTGTTGTTGTCGAGCAGAAGGACTTCGAAATTTTCGTAATCCAGTCGCGCCAGCGCGTCGAGCGTGGCCATCACCATCGCCGGTGGCTCGTTGTAGGTCGGCACGTGAATGGAGACGAACGGCGCCGGCTCGGGAATGGAGGCGGGAACGACCCGCCGCTCCACCCGCCAGAGGCTTGCAGCCAGCTCGATGCCTTCGGTCAGAATCACGGTGGCGGCCAGCGCAATGAGCGGCATCATCGCGACGATGACGGCAATGTCGCTTGGCTGGATGTATTCAAGGGTGGTTGCATCGAGCAGGAACAGGAGGCCCGTGGTCACCACGGCCACCAGCGCCCCCATTACGAGATAGCCCGGCTGCCGCATGCGCGGCATGCGGCTGAGGATCAGCAGTCCCAACAACAGTGAGAACAGGCCAGCCAGAGAGGCATAGGTGCGCCACTGCGGGAAATTCCGCAGCATGCCGGCGAATGCGAATTTCGGATGGCCCTCGGCGTCGAACAAGCCCCAGTAGGCGCCCACGGCACCTTCCGTGCCGGCCTTCCAGGGCTGGTCGTAGCCCTCGACAATGTAATAGTCCCAGCCCTTTTGCATCGCGAGCTGCACGAAGCTGCGGACGTAATAAGCCTCGTTGGCAAGCGACGGCTCGGCAAAGCGCCGCGTCCGCCCTTCCGACGGCCAGCCAGACTCGCCGATGATGATGGGCTTGTTGGGAATCTCGTCGCGCACGTGCTGGTAGGCGTGCTGCGCGAACACCATCGCATCATGGATCGAAATGCCTTCCCAGTACGGGATGATGTGCACGGACACCACATCCACGTACTTGGCGATCTCAGGATAGAGCAGCCAGGTCGCCCAGGGCTCCGCCGTCGTCACCTTGATGCGGTTGGGAAGCGCCTCACGCACCTGCCGGATGTAGGCGTTTAACTGGTCCGGGCTCACGTAGCCGAACATCATGGCTTCGTTGCCGACGAAGACGCGATCGACCATCCAGCGGTAGGCGAGCGCCACGCGAATACATTTGAAAATCTCTTTTTCGTTCGCCTGGAGGTCGGAGCTGATCCAACAGCCCAGCGACACGGTCAGACCGTAGCGGTGGGCAATTTCCGGCACCCGGTCGAGGCCCTTGGAGACCGTGTAGGTGCGCACATGGCCTGTGAGCTGCGACAGCTGCGCCATGTCCCGATCGATGCGCTCCGCCGACACCCAGCGCTGCTGCTTTTCGGTAAACAGGTGGCTGGGGTTGTAGGAAATGCCGCGCACCTGCCCGTCCCAATCGGGCGCAATTACGGCATAGTCGCGGCTGGCCCAGAACAGCGCGCTGGACACGACCACCAGCAACAGCGCGAGGGCGATCCGCGCCCTCCCACCGGTGGTCTGGCCGGTCCGCTGCCCAACCATCAAAGTTCCTCAATCCTGTTCTGCAAGGAAAACCAGCCTCAAATAATGACGTTCAAACGCGCGAAATGCCCCCGCTTTCCGAGCAAAAAAGGCATACGGAGAGGCAATTTACTGGGATGAGCCGCTCTTGTCCTCATCCTTCGGAGGCGGCGAGACGGAAATCAGGGTCAAATCGAACACGAGGGTCTGGTTGGGGGGGATGGCATCGCCGGCCCCCCGGCCGCCATAGGCCAGGCTGGCGGGGATCACCAGCTGCCATTCGTCGCCCTCGCGCATCAGCTGGAGCGCCTCCGTCCAGCCGGGGATCAGCTTGTTGACCGTAAATTGCGCAGGAAGGCCCGGTTCGGTGGCGTCGAACACCTTGCCGTTGAGCAATGAGCCCCGATAGTTGACGGTGACCAAGTCCGTCGCCTTCGGGCGTTTGCCAAAGCCTGTGTGAATCGCCCGGTGTTGCAGGCCGCTTGGCTCGACGACCACCCCCGGCTTTTTCGCATTGGCCGCCAGGAACGCTGCGTTGGCCTGTGGGCTGAGGGCGGCATCGAGGGCGAGGGCGCGGGTGCCCATCAGCATTGCCACGGCTGCCGCCACAAGCCTCAAGCTTTTCATCTGGATCTCCGTGCTGTCCCTACTTGGTCAAGCAATAATCGTGCACCGCTTGGATTCAAAGGGCCGGCGGGATTAACCAACGGATATGTCTATTTTGTGCCCAATCGTAGCCGTTGGCGCCGTCGTCTGGCGGGGGCCCGAGCAGCTGTTGCTGGTCCGACGGGGCCAGCCGCCCCGATCTGGAGAGTGGAGCATTCCGGGCGGCCGCGTCGAAATCGGCGAGACCTTGCACGCGGCGCTGATCCGCGAGCTCCGCGAGGAGACAGGCCTGACCGTCTCAGTTGGTCGCTTGATCGACGTTGTCGATTTCGTGGACCGAACCGAGGATGGATCCCCCAGCGCCCATTTCGTGCTGATCGATTTCAGCACCCGCTGGGCCGCCGGCGAGCCCTGCGCCAGTAGTGACGTCAGCGAATGCGGATGGTTCGCCCCGCAGGAGGCGCTGGCCCGAATCGCGTGGGAGGAAACACGCCGCATCATCCGTCTGAGCGCCCAGCAGGTCTGGCAACTGCAGCTCTAGATACCTGATCTGTCCCTCTGGGCGATGCAGGAATTTCACATCGTCGTGTACAGACGGGTGCCTCAAGCCGACGTGAACGGAACGCCGTTTGCGGGCCCCGCGCTGCTCTTGCGGGCTGCGGCAACACGGCGCACAATTTTCGTGCATCCGGCAGGAAGGAAATCCCGATGCGTATCGTCTTTATCTCCGCAACGGCTCTTCTGATGGTGGCGTGCGCGGTTCCGGCATTTGGGCAGGCGCAGCCGCAGGAACTGTCGCAACCGACAACCCAGCCCGCGGTGACCGCGAACGGCAGCGCCAGCAGCGGCGATGCCGGCAACAAGATGGTCTGCCGCTACATGTTTCACAACGGATCGCTGATCCGGACGCAGACCTGCCGCACGGAACGCGAATGGGAATCCATCCGCTTTCAGAACCAGAGCGAGGTCAACAACATGCAGATGCGCGGCATGACCTCTCAGCCGGGCGGACACTGAAGTTTTTTTAACCGCCTGCGAAACTCTTGTCAGCTGACCGTTTCCGGCAGAGACTCTGCCGGCGTTGAGTATAGGAGACCTGCCATGCGCAGAATTCCAGGTTTGGCCGCTGGTTTTGTTCTGTGCCTAAGCGCCGGCGCGGCCCTGGCGCAGGCGCAGCCGCAACCGATGTCGCAACCCACGACGCAGCCTGCTGTAACCGCCAACAGCAGCGCCAGCAGCGGCAATGCCGGCAACGAGGTGATCTGCAAATCGATGACTCACAACGGATCGATGATTCCAGATAGAACCTGCCGAACCCGGCGGGAATGGGAGTCCCTCCGCTACAGCAATCAGAACGACGTCAACACCATGCAGATGCGCGGCCTGACCTCTTCAGCGCAGGGCAAGTAGGGCGGCTTCCCGCGTTCAGCTTGGAGGCTGGCGAAGCGGATGTGCCTCGGCAGCCCTAGAGCACGCGCGCGAACAGGTGGATGAAGACGCCGACGCCAAAGAGTCCCACGACGACGCCCGACACCTTGTTGATGATAACCATCACCCGGTCGTCGATGTGCCGATGAAACAGGCCGGTGATGGTGGTCAGCGTGAACCACCAGAAGGTCGAGCCGGCCAGAACGCCCGCCACCAGGAAGGCGGCGCCGTAATAGCTTGCCCCCTGCCCAACAATGCTCGCCACGCCTGCGAACAGCGCGGTAAAGGCCAGCAGCGTCGCCGGATTTGTGACCGCCAGAGCGAAGGTCGACACCATGGCGCGCAGCAGCGGCAGTGCCTTCGATTCACCGGAGGCCTCCACGTCCTCTGCGCGGATATTTGGCGGCGCGATGTACATGCGCGCGCCGAAATAAAGCAGCATCAACCCACCGATGATCTCAAGCGCGGTGGAATGTCCCTTGATCATCTGCGCCAGCGCCGTAAAGCCGAAGCCGGTGATGCTGGCGTAGATCGCATCCGCAAGCACAGCGCCCAGCCCTGACATGAAGCCGTGCAGCGGATCGTAGGCGAGCGTTCGCCGGACGACGAGCAGGTTGACCGGCCCGATGGGAATGGCGGCGATCAGACCGATGAAGAAGCCGAGGAAGATGATGACCAGAAAATCCATCCGTGGCTTCGCTCCCCCCGCCGTCAGCGCGACACGTCAACGACAAGCCGTCCACGCACTCTGCCGGCGAGGATGTCTTCGCCCGCCGCGAACACATCGGCAAGCGCGATGGTCCGCGTCATCAGGCGAAGTTTCTCGCGATCGAGATCGCGCGCCAGCCGCTGCCAGGCCTGCAGCCGCCGCTCCCGCGGCGCATAGACGGACTCGACGCCGAGCAATGCCACACCGCGGAGAATAAACGGCGCCACGCTTGTTGGCAGGTCCATCCCTTGCGCGAGGCCGCAGGCCGCCACCGCGCCGCCGTACTTCGTGGATGCAAGCACATTGGCAAGCGTTTTGGATCCGATGCTGTCCACGGCGCCGGCCCAGCGTTCCTTCGCGAGTGGTTTCGGAGCGCCGGAGAGTTCCTCGCGCGCGATGATCTCACGCGCACCCAGGTGCTTCAAATAGGCGGCCTCCTGCGTGCGGCCGGTAGAAGCAATCACCTCGTAGCCAAGCTTCGCCAGCAAGACGATAGCGGCGGAGCCCACGCCACCGGAGGCGCCGGTGACGAGCACCGGTCCGTTGTCTGGCGCTATACCTGCGTGTTCCAGCGCCACGAGTGCCAACATCGCGGTGTAGCCGGCTGTGCCGATCGCCATGGCATCTGCGGCGGAGAACTGCCGGGGCAGCGGAACAAGCCATTCGCTCTTCACCCGCGCCAGTTCCGCATAACCGCCGAAATGCGTTTCGCCCAGGCCGCAACCGTTCACAAGCACCGCATCGCCGACTTTGAATGCCGGGTTCGACGACTCTTCCACTGTTCCCGCCAGATCGATACCGGGAACCATCGGGAAGCGGCGCACCACGGGCGCACGGCCCGTGAGCGCAAGCCCGTCCTTGTAGTTTAGAGAGGAGTGCGAAACCGCAACGGTGACATCGCCCGGCATCAATTCGCCCGGCGAAAGCGTCACAAGCTCCGCCTGCTGAGCATCTCCCGCCTTGGTGATGAGGACGGCACGGAAGCGATCTGGCATTGGCACTTTCGCTGAATGACTGCTGCCAGGAATTTGCAGCGCGGCAGGGAAACCACAGGAAAACGTCAATTCCGTCAAGGCAGCGCACTTCGGGGCGGCTGCAGCCTCGACGAGGCGGAACTTTCGCGCCACGCTTTTCTTAAGATTCGTGGCGCAGACTGGAAAGACGCAGGAGGGCCCGAAGCGGAGGACAGATGAGCGAGTTGGAATTGCGTTTGCGCGGCTACAGCCTGATGACGGCGGAGATTCTGTATCGCATGCCCGATCACCCGGAATTGCTGCAGACGTTCCTCTGGCAGGAGTTCGATCTGGTGCCGCGCCTTCCCGTGCTGAACAAGTTTCTCCGTTTCTGGGAAGATAACATTGAGGGACGCTTGCATACGGTGCGGGTTGCCGCGCGCGGCCTGATCGCGCCGACCGAACTGAAAATGGCTGCCGGCGAATTCACCCTGAACTAGACAAAAGCGTTTCGACGAAGCGGACCGGCTCGCCCTGCCCCTCTCCCGCGAGCGAGCCATCGCGCATCACGGTCTGTCCGCGAATGATAGTGGCCACGGGCCAGCCCGTGGTGGTTATGCCGTCGAACGGCGTCCAGCCGCACTTCGAGGCAATCCAGCTGTTTTCAATTTTCCGCTTTGCGTTCATGTCGACAATCGTGAAATCGGCATCGCAGCCGCGCGCGCTGCGGCCTTTCCCCGCGATCCCGAAAATGCGCGCTGCCCCCGCGCTGGTCAGATCGACAAAGCGCTCCAGCGACAGGCGCCCGGCATTCACATGATCCAGCAGAATCGTGACGAGCGTTTGCACCCCCGGCATGCCGGACGGCGTATCGGGATAAGTTTTCTCCTTCTCCTCGCGCGTGTGCGGCGCATGATCGGAACCGATGACATCCACCAGACCTTCGTTCACCGCGCGCCACAGCGCCTCGCGGTGCCGCGATTCGCGAATGGGCGGATTCATCTGTGCGTAGGTGCCAAGCCGCTCGTAGCATTCGGGCGCGGCCAGCGTGAGATGCTGCGGCGTGGTTTCCACCGTGGCGAAGTCACGCGCATCCGCCAGCAGCGGCAGCTCTTCTTCGGTGGTGACATGCAACACATGCACCCGCCGGCCGGCCGCGCGGGCAAGCCGCAGCACCCCCTCGGTCGACAGCCGCGCGGTCTCCACATCCCGCCAGAAGGGATGCGAGCGCGGATCGCCGCGCACCGCCAGGTCCTTGCGTTCGCGCAGCCGCGCCTCGTCTTCGGAGTGCACGGCCATGCGCCGGCGCCCCGCTTTGAACGCGGTGACGATATCCTCCTCGCGGTTGAGCAGCAGCGTCCCCGTGGAAGAGCCAAGGAAGGCCTTCACGCCGGCCACGCCGGGCATCTGCTCAAGCATCCCCAGCGCGCCGAGGTTGCCCGGGGTCGCGCCAACATAGAAGGCATGATCGCAATGCATGCGGCCGGCAGCCCGCGCGAATTTGTCTTCGATGGCAATCCGCGTGGTGGTGGGCGGATTCGTGTTGGGCATTTCGAACACGGCGGTGACGCCGCCCAGCACGGCGGCACGACTGCCGCTTTCGAGGTCTTCCTTGCGCTCGTTGCCGGGCTCGCGAAAATGCACCTGCGTGTCGATCACGCCCGGCAACACATGCAAGCCCTTGGCCTCAAAGACTTCGGCGGCCTTGGCATTGGCGAGCGAACCGAGGGCCGCAATGCGCCCGCCCCTCACCGCGATGTCCGCTTCGCCGATGCCGTTCGGCGTGACGCAGATGCCGCCGCGGATGAGCAGGTCGCATTCCATGCTGCGTTCTTAGGCGAGCGGCGCCGCCGGCGCAATTGACGTGCCATTCCCGATTGCCGACAAGCCGCCGATGATCCTGTTCGCCACGCAGAACTTTTTGCCCTCGATCGGCGGCACGCAGCTCTATGTGACGGGACTGGCGGACGCGCTGGCGGCGCGCGGGCACCGGATCGAGGTCTTTTGCGACGCGGCCAGCAAAACCGCAGCGGCCGCTGTGGATCGCGGCCGCCCCTACCCCATCCGCCGCTTCGGCGGCTTGCGGCCGGTGATGCGGCGGAAGAAGGCGTGGGCGCTTATGCAGCGGCTCGCGACAGGCGGTGAGGTGCGGGCGGTGGTCACCGACACCTGGAAGAGCCTGGAACACATTCCGGCCGACGCGCTGCACGGCATTACGGTTTTGTGTCTCGCCCACGGCAGCGAGTTCCTGGTGCCGAAAGGCAGCGCCAAGGAGCACCGCATGCGCGAATGCCTGGCGAAAGCGACGCTCGTTGCGGCAAACTCGCGCTTCACTGCCGATCTCGTTCGACTGCATCTTGGCGGAAAAGCGGAATTGCGCGTCGTTCTGCCCGGCGTCGATCCGCCAACTGGTTCAAGCCCTGAATTTCCGATGCCGGTCACCGGCGCGCGCCGTCTGCTGACCATTGCGCGCCTCGAACCCCGCAAGGGAATTGACATGGTTCTGCACGCGTTGCCGACGCTTGGGCGCGAATGCCCGGACGTCTCCTACGACGTGATCGGCAAAGGCGATGACCGCGCGCGCCTGCTCCAGCTGGCCGAACGGCTCGGCGTAAGCCCGCGCGTTCGCTTCCACGGCTACATCTCCGAGCAGGACAAAGCTGACCTGCTCATGCGTGCGACCCTGTTCCTGATGCCGAACCGCCGCGAGCCGGGCTCGGTGGAAGGCTTCGGAATTGTCTTCGTGGAGGCCGCCGCCTTCGGTGTGCCCTCCATTGCCGGGACGGACGGCGGCACCTCCGATGCGGTGCTGCACGAACAGACCGGTTTGGTGGTGGACGGCGACGACCCGAATGCCGTGCAAGGCGCCATCTCACGGCTGCTCGGCAATCCCGCCGAAGGGGAAAAAATGGGCGCGGCCGCGCATCGCCGCTTCTGGAGCGAATTTGCCTGGCCGGCCGCGGTGCGCCGCTTCGAAGATGCTCTTGGCCTTGGTTGATCCCATACGAGGCGCGGCTTACATCCGGCACGACCAGCCAACTGTGCTTCGATGACAGGCAGCCTTTCCGATCGAGCGGTGATTTCGGTTTCCGGACCCGAAGCCAAAAGCTTTCTCCAGGGGCTGATCACGAACGACGTGCAAAAGCTGGCGCCGGATGCTCCGCTCTACGCCGCCCTGCTGACGCCGCAGGGCAAAATCCTGTTCGATTTCCTGTTGAGCGAAACAGAGGACACAATGTTCCTCGATTGCGCGGCCCACTCCGCCGACGGCCTGCTGAAGCGTCTCACGATGTATCGGCTGCGCGCGCGGGTGGAGCTTGCGCGACGTTCCGAGTTGGCGGTGCTGTGGAATTTGGCACAGGGACTCGATGACCCCCGCTGGCCTGCGCTGGGGAAGCGTCTTGTCGGTGCGCCGCAAGGCACAGATGCTTCCACTGAATATCAGACGCAGCGCCTGGCGCTCGGCATACCGGAAGGCGCCGATTTCGGCTTGGACAAGATGTTCGCGCTGGATGCGGGCCTCGACGAGCTGCACGCCGTCTCGTTCGAAAAGGGCTGCTATATCGGCCAGGAGCTGACCGCCCGGATGAAGCATCGCGGCACCGCGCGCAAGCGTCTACTCTGCATCGTGGCTGAGAACGGGAGCGATTTGCCGCCGTCCGGCACGGAGGTCAGGGCGGGCAGCATCGCGCTCGGCGAGATCACGGCGGCTTATGGCCAGCGCGGATTCGCGCTCGTGCGGCTGGACCGCTGGGAGGAGGCCGGCAGCAGCGAGATTTACGCCGGAGCTACCGTTGTCCGGGTCATCAAACCGGAATGGCTGCTCGCCGCCGGCGGCTCTTGACGCACCGTTTCCGCGCGCCAGAGTCTTGGCCCTTACAGGAGGAGGCTTCCATGCTGCATCATGTTTCCGTCGGCGTGCGCGATGTGGAGCGCGCCGCGCAATTTTACGATCCCGTGCTGAAGACCCTTGGCTACCGCCGCGTCATGCAGTTCCTGCCCTACGCCATCGGATACGGCGAAACGCGCGAGCGGCCCGAATTCTGGATCCAGCTGCCGCACAACCAGCAGCCCGCCAGCAATGGCAATGGCGTGCACGTGGCGTTCCTGGCGAAATCGCGGCAGGTGGTCAGCAAATTCCACGATGCGGCGCTGAAACAGGGCGGCAGCAACGGCGGCGAACCGGGCCCGCGCCCCGATTATGGCCCCTCCTACTACGGCGCCTTCATCTACGATCTGGACGGCAACAAGGTCGAAGCGATGCTCAACCAGCCGGCCAAAGCGGCATCGAAGGCGCCCACGAAGAAGCCGGCCCGCAAGCAGAAAGCAGCGGCAGGAAGGAAGGCGAAGCGGAAGACGCTGCGGTGAAGCCACGCGTCCGCTGCAGCTTGCCGGGCTCGGATCCGCTCTACGTCGCCTACCACGATGAGGAGTGGGGCGTGCCCGAATACAATCCGCGCGCCCTCTACGAAAAGCTCGTGCTGGACGGATTTCAGGCAGGGCTTTCGTGGATCACCATTCTGCGGAAGCGGGAGAACTTCCGCCGCGCTTTCGACGAGTTCGATCCGGCAAAAATCGCGCGTTACGGCAAGCGCGATGTTGCCCGCTTGCTCAAGAACGAAGGCATTGTCCGCAGCCCCGCGAAAATTGCGGCTGCCATCAACGGTGCGCGGGCATGGCTGGGCATTCAGGAAAAGGAGCCCGGCGGCTTCACCGACTTCATCTGGAAGCACGGGAACGGCCGCATGGTCGTGAATCGCCGCAAAGAAGGCGAGGCGCCATTCGTGAAAACCGCTATGAGCGAAGCGCTGTCGAAAGACCTGAAGAAGCGCGGCTTCAATTTCGTGGGGCCGGTGATCGTTTATGCCTTCGCGCAGGCGGTCGGCATGGTGAACGACCACGCAGTGGAATGCTTTCGCCATGCCGAATGTGCGAAGCTGGGCGCGGCACGCCGATGACGCTGCCAAACATCCTGGGCATCGTCGGATCGGCCGTGGTCATCCTTGCGTATTTCGCCGTGGCGCGCGGTTCCATCAGCGCTGACAGCCGGCCCTATTATGTGGCCAATTTGCTCGGGGCGGCGCTGATTTTCGTCTCACTGTGGTGGGCGTGGAATCTGCCGGCCGCCATTGTCGAGATCTTCTGGGGCGCCATCAGCGCCTATGGCCTGGCGCGCAATTTCGCCCTGCGCGATCAGCCGCGGCCGCGATAGGGAGAAACACCGGGATCGGGAAGCAACACGGTGCGGGGCAGCTTCCCGGTTTGCCAGAAGATGTCGAGCGGGATGCCGCCGCGCGGATACCAGAAGCCGGCGATACGCAGGAATTTCGGCCTGATCACCTGCACCACGCGTTTGCCGATGATCACGGTGCAGTCCTCATGGAAGGCGCCCTGGTTGCGGAAGCTCGCGAGAAACAGCTTCAGCGATTTCGACTCCAGAATGGATTTTGCTGGAGCATAGTCGATCACAAAATGCGCAAAGTCCGGCTGGCCGGTGATCGGGCAAAGACAGGTGAACTCCGGCGCCGTAAAGCGCACGAGGTAATCCGTATCCTGGTGCGGATTGGGCACGGCGTCGAGCCGCGCCTCGCCGGGCGAGCGCGGCAGGCAGACCGCGCGCCCGAGCTGTAATTCCCGCTTCTTCATGCCCCCATTCTGATTGAGGCCTCAGGAACCTGCAATCTTCTCCCGAATTTGCGCCTGCAGCGGCGCCAACGCATCGGTCCATTTAATGAGCTCGTTCAGCAGCGCAGCCGCGCCCTGCTCGTTGAATTCATTGGCCGTAAATACCCCCTCCTTGAGCTGCGCGAAGACGTTGGGCAGCCACACCGTTTCTGGAATGGGCATCATCTTGAGACTGACAATGGTCGGCTTGATAGCGTGTGTGGATCGCCCGCCCCCCGATATTCCACCATAGCCGGCCAGCCCAACCGCCTTGTACTGCCACTCCCAATAGAGAAAATCGAGCGCGTTGAGCAGCGAGGGCGGCGGCCCGTAATTGTATTCCGGCGTGACGAACACGAAAGCATCCGCCGCAGTGACGCTCTCGCTCCAGCGCCGGGTGTGCTCCTGGGTGTATTCCCGCCGCATGGGATGCTGCGGCTCGTCGATCAGCGGCAGGTTGAACTCCGCCAGATCGACAAGACGCGCATCGAAGGCGCCATGCTTCTGCGCGAATTCGTGAAACCACTTCGCGGGCGCCGGACCGACGCGGCCCGGTCTCGTGCTGGCTATAATTGTGTGCAGACGGGGAGCCATGCAAAGCCTCCTAAGGTTACGAACAGGAACTCGCTCTCTGTTCGTTACTTATGCTAAGCTGGGTCCCCGAGAGGCAACGCGCAAGAAGGCACATTCATGGCACGCAGTCACCCGCATGTAACCGCCGACTGCCGCGCGGTCAGCGCCGTGCTTGGACGCATCGGCGACAAATGGTCGGTGCTGATCGTTTCGCGGCTGGGAAACGGGCCGCTGCGGTTCAACGAACTGAAGCGCAGCATCGGCGGCATCTCGCAGCGCATGCTGACCCTCACCCTGCGCGGGCTGGAGCGCGACGGGCTCATCACCCGCACCGTGTTTCCCACCGTGCCGCCGCGGGTGGATTATGAGCTGACGACGCTCGGCCGTTCGCTGCTCGCTCCTGTCTCGGCGCTGGCGGATTGGGCGCTCAGGAACCGGGCGAAACTTGCAGAAGCGCAGGTCAGTTTCGATCGGGGTTGCGAGGCAGCGGGCAAACGTCTTGGCGCTGCCGCGAAAAATAGCCGCGGCCTCGCGCGAGCATCGGCCTGATCGCCGATCCATTTTGCTGCGACAACAATTTTTGAATTGCCCCACGCGCGGCGATCCCAACACTGGCCCGCCGCCGAGACCATGCAAGGCGAAGCTTGAGAGAAGACGACGTCCTCGCGTTTGCCAGAGCCACGGTCAAATCGATCTGGGCGCTCGAGCTGCTGTTGCTGATGCAGCGAACGCTGGAGCGCGGCTGGACATCCGACGAACTGGTCCGTGAACTGCGCGCGAGCACGCTGGTGGTGCATGAAGCCCTCCGGCAGCTGCTGACGGCGGGACTGCTCGCCGCGGACCAGACGGATCAGGTTTGCTACCGTCCGGCATCCGAACATCTCGGCGCGTTGGTCAGCGAGATGCAATCCCTCTATCGTGCCAAGCCGCTGACCGTCATCAATGCCATTGCCTCGGCGCCGAACGAAAAACTGCGCATCTTCGCCGACGCCTTCCGCCTCAAGGACTAGAACATGCCGATCGGTCCCGCCGTCGTCTACCTGCTCTGCCTTCTGACCAGCGGCGTATGCGCGGGGCTGCTCGCGCGCGGCTACTTCCGGAACCGGACGCCGATACTCTTATGGAGTGCCGCGTGTTTTGCCCTGCTCGCCATCAACAATCTGCTGGTGGTGCTGGATATTCTGGTGTTTCCCGACATCGACCTGAGCCTGCCCCGCAATCTCTGCAATCTCGCCGCCGTCGGCACCCTGCTCTACGGCTTTGTCTGGGAGTTCGATCGATGACCAGCCTTAGCGCTTTTCTGTCCGGCGCGATCACCGCGGGGTTCGTTATTGCCAGCCTGTTTTTCTTCAGCTTCTGGCGGCGGACGCGGGATTCCCTGTTCGCGGCCTTTGGCGCCGCGTTTCTGTTGCTCGCGGCCAATCAGGCGCTGATCACGCTCGCGGGAATTCCGGAGGAACACCGTAGCTGGATCTACCTGCTGCGGCTGGCTGCCTTCGCCCTGCTGATCGTCGCCATCATCCGCAAGAACGTCGGGGGCAACCCGTTCCGCCGGTAGCTACTTGTGCGCCTCGCGCCAGGCTTTCACGGCCGCCATGGTGCGCGCCACATGCTCGGCCGGATCCAGATTGGTGTAGGTGAAGACGATGGAGCCGTCAGGCGCGATCACGTAGGAGGTGCGGTCGGACCATTCCGGCTTCTTCTTCAGCACCGCATCGTAAGCCTTGATGACCTTCTCATCCGGATCGGCGGCGACCGCAAACTTGTTGCGGCACTCGACCGACGAGAACTCGGTCACGCGATTGGCATTCCCGGCGGTCACCCCGATCACCGTCGCGCCCAAGGCGGTGAATTTGTCCGTGGCCTCGGCGAAGTCGTGCGCCTCCTGGGTGCAGCCCGGTGTGAAGGCCGCGGGGAAGAAATACAGGACCACCGGCCCCTTCTTCAGAGCGTCCGCCAGAGAGAAGGTGAACTCCTTGCCGCCGAGCGCCGCCTTCGTCGTGAAGTCCGGCGCCTTCGTGCCCACCTGAAGCGCGGCATAGGCGCTCGCTCCCGCCACACATGACAGAAGCATTCCGGTCAACAGGGCCTTTTTCATCGCCACCTCCCTTATGGTGGCGCCTCCTTATCACGCCGGAAGCGCAACAGCACCAGCCAGACGGGAACGGCGACCAGCATCAGGCTGCCGCCGAACAGCGCGCCGCGCGGGTTCGTCAGCACGAAAGCCACCAGCAGACAGCTATCGAGCGCCAGCGCGACCAGCGGGAGGACAGGATAGAAGCGAGCGCGGTAGCGCCGCTCGGCGCCGGCATCGCGGAAACGCAGGCGAAAGAGCGAGGCGGTCATCAACACATTCACCGTCACCACGAATATCCCGACCATCAGGAAGATCGTCTCGAAGGTGCCGGTGGCGGCGATCACCGCGGAAAACAGCGCCGTCACCAGCATCGCCGCCCAAGGCGTGCCGCCCGCGTTCACCCGCGTGCCGGCAGGAAGAAACAGCCGATCCCGCGACAGTCCGAAGAGCACCCGTGAGGCCATCATGATCCCACCGTTGAGGCAGCTGAGCGCGGTGAGGATGGCGACAGCCGCGACCAGGCTTCCGGCGCCGGCGCCAAACATCCCCCGCATGGCATCGGCGGCAGGAAGCGGTGTCGCCCGCAACTCGGCGAGGGGCAGCACACGCGCCAGCGCCAGATTGAACAGCACGTAGAGCGATGCAACGAAGCCCACGCCCATAAACAGCGCCCGCGGCACCTGCTTGGCGGGATCTGTCTTTTCCTCCGCGAAATAGGCCGGCGCATTCCAGCCGGAATAGGCACCCACAACGAGCGTGTAGGCCAGCACGGCGCCGGCCAGCGAGACCGGCTGGACGGCAGGCGCGGTCTGCGCGTGCGGCGCTGCGAAGAAGATCGCGCCGATAATGGCGAAGAGCAGCGCCATCTTCACCAGACTCGTGGTGTTCTGCACCAGCGCGCCCTGACGCACACCCCGCAAATTGACCGCATAGAACAGCAACTGAAGCCCGAGCGCGATGGGCGTGGTATAGCCGCGCAGCAGCGGATAAAGCGTCGAGGCGAATTCCGTCGCGCCGACCGAAAGCACCGCCACGCCGGAGGTGTTGTTGAGCCAGTCGGTCCAGCCGACAATCAGTCCGCCAAAGCCACCGAAGGCCTGCCGCGCGTAGACGTAAGGACCGCCGGCGCGCGGATATAGCACCGCCAGCTCGGCCAGCACATTGGCATCGAGCAGCGCGTGCAGTCCGCCGATGGTCCAGAGCGCCGCAATCAGGAACACGTCCGGCGCATGGCCGGCGATCAGGCCCGGCGAGCGCAAAACACCCACGCCAACCATGGCGCCCACGCCCACTGCAACGCCGAAGCCGATGCCGAGCGTGCGATGCAGTCCTCGTCCGGCGACGGCGGCGCTCATGGACTTCGCTGGTTGTGAGCAAAGCGGCGCGGATCGAAGGCGCGGCAATACTCGGGGAACGTATTGTTGACAACCAAATCGCGCACTGCGTCGGCAATCGCGGGCGCGAAGAGAATGCCGTTGCGAAACTGACCGCTCGCTATGAACAACCCCTCGAGGGACGATGGCCCGATCAGCGGCAAATCGTCCGGCGAGCCGGGCCGCAAGCCGGCCCAATGTTCCACGAGCGTCCAATCGGCCAGTGTCGGCAGCAAGGCCGTGGCCTTCTCCCGAAGCGATGCGGCGGCAGCGCTTGTCGTTCGGGTGTCGAAGCCTTCGAGGGTGACTGTGGCACCGATCAGCAGTCGACCGCTCCGGGGCACGAGATAAACCTCGTTGCCCCGGATCATATGCTTCGGCAGTGCCGCATCCGGGCTCGCCAGCGCAATCATCTCGCCTTTCACCGGAATGACAGGCGGCACGGCTTCGGAAGCCAAGCCTTCAATCCGGCTGCTCCAGGCGCCGGCGGCCATTATGAAGGCATCGGCCGTGTGCGAGGCGAACGGCGTGCGCACCGCCGCGGCGCGCCCGTTGGCGATCTCGAACCGCACCGCCGGTTCGTTGATGTGCAGCGTCCCGCCGGCCCGCCGAAAGGCTATGGCAAGGCCCGGCCCCAGCGCCCGATTGTCGACCTGTGCCTCGCCGGGATCGAGCAGCGCGCCTGTTGCCTCTTGCGACAGCAGCGGTTCGAGCGAACGCGCCGCTTCGGGGGAGAGGAATTGCAGTTCGGGCGCCTCCCTGGCGCGATCGTGCAGGGCAGCCGCTTCTTCAGCGGTGCTCGCGGCCATCAGCGTGCCGTCAACCCGAAAACCAATTGCGCCGCCGGAGACTTGCTCAATCTCGCGTGCAAATTGCGGCCACATCGGCGCCGAGTGCCGCGCCAATTGCGCGGCCGGGCTATCGCCCGCTTCGATTTCTGCGGTCGCGGCGATCATGCCAGCCGAGGCCCAGGTGGCGCCGCGGGCTGGCTGCGCCCGCTCCAGCACGGTCACCTCGGCGCCCGCCTGCCGCAGTCGCCAACCTATGGAAAGCCCGGCAACACCGCCGCCGATGATAACAACCTTCATGACCGCCGCGCTTAGAGTTTCACCGGCGCAGGGTCAATTCGCGTGACTTGCAGCGCCCCCTCCTATATTCGCTGTCGCAAATGGAGAGTGTGCATGGAAAAGGCCACATTTGGCGCGGGCTGTTTCTGGGGGGTTGAACATTTCTTCCGCGAAGTGCCGGGCGTGCTCGATGCCGTTTCGGGTTATGCGGGCGGCAACGTGGATCATCCCACCTACCAGCAGGTCTGCAGCGATCGCACCGGCCACGCCGAAGTTGTCGAAGTCACCTTCGATCCTGCGAAGGTTTCGTATGCTACGCTCGTGGACCTGTTCTTCAAGATGCATGACCCCACGCAGCTCAATCGCCAGGGACCGGACGTGGGGACACAGTATCGCAGCGTGATCTTCACCCATTCGCCAGAGCAGGAGCGAGTGGCCCACGAAGAACTGTCCAAGGCGAAAGCCTCTGGACGCTATGGCCGTCCCGTCGTTACCAGCATCGAACCGGCCACGCCGTTCTGGCCCGCGGAGGACTACCACCAGCGCTATTTCGAGAAGCACGGCGGTTCCTGCCACATCTCCTACGCGGAATTGGCACGCTCCGCATGAGTTGGCGCAGCCTGATAAACCACCTGCGGCCGCAGACAGCGCCACAGTCCATCGGGACTGCATTGGCCCGGAGCAACCCGATCGCGATCCTTTCCTTCAACCGCCCCCATTATTTGAGCCAAGTCCTCGATTCCCTGCTGGCGCAAACCGCGCTCGGCGACCGCGCGGTGCTTCTGTTTCAGGACAACGCCGTCAGCCCGTTCACCGGCAAGCGGTTCGCGCAGGATGAAGACATCAAAGCCTGCGTAGATCTGTTCCGGGAAAAATTTCCAACGGGAACCGTCGTCCTGGCCGAAAACAACCTCGGAATTGCGAGGAATTTCCTGCGGGCGGAAGAGCGGCTGTTTCTCGATCTCGACGCAGCTGCCGGCTACTTTTTCGAAGACGACATGGTGCTGTCGCCGCACTATCTGACCATGATGGATCAGATCTATGGTTTCGCCCGGAAGACCGAGCGCATTGCCTATTTTGCTGCCTACGGCGGATTGACCAGACCGCTTGAGGAACAGAAGAAGCGCCCGCGCGCCGTCCAGCGCTTCACCCACAATTGGGGCTTCGGACTGATGCGGCGGCATTGGAAAGAGCTTCGCGAATGGCTGGAGCCGTATTACCGGCTCAGCGAAGGGCGCGATTACAAGGATCGGCGCACCGAGGAGATTGCCCGCCATTACTGGAAACTGGGTGCTCCGTTGATTTCCGCCGACCAGGACGTGATGAAGCAGCTCGGCACCTGCGAGCTCGGCCGCGTGAGCATCAATACGCGCGCCGTATTCGCAAAATATATTGGCGCCGAAGGCGTTCACTTCGACAGTTCGCGGTTCGAAACCAAGGGGTTTTCAAAAACCGAGATGTACCCCGAGCCTGTCGAACTCGAATTCCCCAGCAATGAGACGCTGGAGCAGTTTCATGCGGACGAACGCAAAAATCGGCAGAGACGCTTCAACGAGCGGATGACGAAGAACCAGATCTGGCGCGATCAATACGAGGCAACAATGGGACCGCTGAACCTGGAAAGCGAGCCCTCCTGAGAATGACGACAATATTTTCCGGGTGAGGTAGAGCTACCATGCACAAGGGGCTTTTGGCGGCGCTAATGGTCACTGGAATCGTCACCTCGGCACACGCAGAGATCGGCCGCGGGGACCGCTACTCCGGCGCGCCGTGGGCAACCCGTTCGCCGGTGCTGGCGCAGCACGGCATGGTAGCGAGCGAGCAGCCGCTCGCCTCCGAAGCCGCGGTGGACATCCTCAAGCACGGCGGCAGCGCCGTGGATGCCGCCATTGCCGCCAACGCCATGATGGGGCTGATGCAGCCGGTGCTGAACGGCATCGGCGGCGATCTCTTCGCCATTGTCTACGATCCGAAGACGCAACGGCTGTACGGCTACAACGGCTCGGGCCGTTCGGCGCGGGGCCGCGATCTCGCAAAGATGATGGCGGAAGTGGAGGCGGCCTACAACCGCGCCGGTCTGCCGCCGAAGCCGCACATTCCTTCCGTGGGTTCGTTGCCGGTCACGGTGCCGGGCACGGTGGACGCGTGGTTCGCGCTGCATGGCAAATTCGGCAAACTGCCCATCGCGCAGGATCTCGCCCCGGCAATTCACTACGCCACCATCGGCTTTCCCGTGACGCAACTGATCGCGAAATACTGGAAGGGGAATATGGCGGCCTTCGAGAAGAACAAAGGCCTGATCGAGGAGCTGGAAAACGCGCGTCACACCTACCTCATTCCGGATGCCGACGGCGGCCACGCGCCGGCGGAAGGCGAGATTTTCAAGAACTCCGACCTCGCACACACGTTGACAATGCTCGCGCAGGGCGGCCGCGACGTGTTCTACAAGGGCGCCATCGCCCGCACCATCGATGCCTACTTCAAGCGCATCGGCGGCGACCTGCGCTACGAGGATTTTGCCGCGCATGACGGCGAGTGGGTCGAGCCGCTGTCGGTCAACTACCGCGGCTACGATGTCTACGAGCTGCCGCCCAACGGCCAGGGCGGCGCCGTGCTCGAGATGCTGCAGCTCCTGAAGGCGTACGATTTGAAAAAGATGGGTG
>Ga0157372_10002810_pt1 | contig 18802 bp, 13 predicted proteins | sample C55metaG_FD_115307 | JGI IMG/M metagenome (GOLD analysis project Ga0157372, IMG submission 115307) | Corn rhizosphere microbial communities from Kellogg Biological Station, Michigan, USA - C5-5 metaG | ecosystem: Host-associated > Plants > Roots > Rhizosphere > Soil | place: USA: Michigan... | reverse complement strand
TGACGACCATAGAGCGTTGGAACCACCTGATCCCATCCCGAACTCAGAAGTGAAACGATGCATCGCCGATGGTAGTGTGGGGTTTCCCCATGTGAGAGTAGGTCATCGTCAAGATTAAATTCCAGAACCCCTGTCTGCTAACGCAGACAGGGGTTTTGTCGTTTCAGGACCCCCAAACATCAGGCCGTTTTACGAGCCTGGCTGATGCGCCGGGCCTGCCACTTGCGCCACCAGATGTAGACGCCAGTCCCTGACAGCCCCGCAATCACAACACCCAATACCGCGATGATCACTTGCCCGGTGAAGCCGATGATCCGTCCGCCATGTATCGGTAGTTGCAAGCGGTAAAACCGTTCCCCCAATGTCCCTTGTCCGGCAATTTCCTGACCTAATAATCGCCCGTCAGTACCGTGGAAAAACAACCAGGATTTTCCATGCGCTTGAGTGTCATGTTGCCCGAATCCTGCGCCGTAGAAGTTGTACTCAAAGCTGTAATACAACTCCCCGATCGCCGCTGTCAGCCCTAACCTCTTCCCCTCGACCAATGCCCTTTCGTACGCCTGTTGATAACTCAACTGTGTCACCCCCAACTCCGAGGGAGGCATTCGCCCTCGAGCCTCATAAACGCTCGGCTCGATCGGTGAAAGCAGCGACACCGCCGGTTTGAAGACCTGACTGGGCAAGTTCATCGCGACACTGCTGACCGCAATCGGTAGCAACAACAACCACAGCCACAATCCACCGGCCCGATGCAGATCGAAGTTGAGTCGATAGACGTGGCCGCCCTTGATCTTCCAGGCCGCCGACCACTTTTTCCAGAACGGCTTGCCACGAGGAAACGTCAGCCACAGCGCGATGAAACAATCGATCACCCAGGCGCTGGCAACCAGCCCCATCAACCACAAGCCCCAGTTTCCGGGCAGCGTCAAGTTGTAATGAAACTCAAGAATGAACGGAATGAAGTTCTCCCGGGAAAAGCAGCACTCACCCCAGTAACGTTGGCCCTTCTGCTCGGCACTCACCGGGTCGAGATAGAACACCTGATTGCGCTCATCGAACGGTTTGCCGGTCACCGGATCATTACGCGGTACCGCCGCCAACATGGCGGTATGCCCCGTCTCCTGCGGATACTCCATGTACCAGACCTGCAACTTCGGATGCGTGGTTTGCACCACGTCGACCAAGCCCCCGGGAGGCAATCGTTGCCCCTCAAATGAGGCTGCGTAGAAGTGCGGATTCAGCCACTCATCCAACTCATGATTGAACGCAAGAATGCTTCCGGTGATCCCGGCCAGCAGCAAAAACACCGCTGTTGCCAGCCCGATATAGCGATGCAACAACACCAACAATGCGCGCATGAGAATTTCCCCACAGAAGCGACAAAGCCAGCCCCTGAAAACAGGGGCTGGCTTTTTATGCACAAGGCAAAGGTTTAGAACTGGTAGCTGACCGTGGCGGCGACGTTGCGCTCTTCGCCCATGTAGCAGAAGTTCAGACTCGCGCAGGAGGCCACGTAGGATTCATTGGTCAGGTTGTTCGCGTTCAGGCGCACGTCGACACCTTTCAAACCAACCTTGCCCAGGTCATAGCCGATCGATGCGTCGAACAGCGTGTAGGAAGGCACCTTCAGCGTGTTTTCCGCATCCGCCCAGCTGTAACCGACATAACGCACACCACCGCCCAGGCGCAGGCCGTCGAGTGCCGCACTGTCGAATTTGTAGTCCGCCCACAACGACGCCATGTGCCGCGGTGCCTGAGTCGGCGAGTTGCCTTTGTTCTCGATCACATCGGTCGGCGTGCTCAAGGTGCTGACCATCGACTTCGAGTACTCGATATCGGTGAAGGTGTAGCTGCCGAGTACTTTCAGGTTGTCGGTCAACTGCATGTGCGCTTCCAGTTCCAGCCCTTGCGAACGGACAGCGCCTACCGCGCGGTAGAAGTTTTCCTGCGGCAGTTTGGTCGCCAGATTTTCTTGATCAATGCGGAACAGCGAGGCTGTGAACAGGTTGTCGGTGCCCGGCGGTTGATACTTCAGGCCGACTTCCCATTGCGTCCCGTCAGTTGGCGGCAGAGGATTACCGGCGCTGTCGGCATACGAGTTCGGGTTAAACGACTCGGAGTAGCTGATGTACGGCGCCAGGCCGTTATCGAACAGATACAACGCACCAGCGCGGCCGGTCAGTTTGGTGCGGCGGTCGTTGATTTCCGTGCCCACCGGACGGCCCGCTTCGGCGATACGGTTCTCATCCGACGTCTCGACCCAGTCCTGACGCAGACCCAGCGAAAACCGCCATTGATCCATCTCGATCAGGTCTTGCAGGTAGACCCCGGTCTGCTCCAGGCGGCGCAGGTAACTTGTGTCGCCGTACATATCGATCGCCGAATTGCCGTAGACCGGGTTGAACGCATTGATCGGCGCCAGACCGCCGCTGGTCCAGTCGACCACCGTTTTGCGCCGCTGATAGTCCGCACCCATCAACACGGTGTGCTTGGTAGCTCCGGTGAAGAATTCGGCCTGCAGCATGTTGTCGACGATGAACGCATGCAGACGTTCATCGCCGCCGGTGTAATAGCGGTTCAGTTCGTTGCTGGTTGGTGTCGTCCAGCCGTAGGCGTAGACCTGATCCATGTTCACTTTGGAGTCGAGGTAACGGAAATTCTGTCGCGCTGTGAAGACATCGTTGAAGCGATGTTCGAACTGATAGCCGAACGATTGCTGATCCCGCGAGTAGCCATCAATCCCCGGCTCGCCCTCGAAGAAGTGCGGCGAGATGCGATTGCCGTTGCGCTGATGAATCGTCCCGTCCGCCGGCACGCCACCGTGGTAGCCGCCATCCGGATCGTGCTGCAGATACGCCTGCAGCGTCAGCGAGGTGTCTTCAGTGAAATCAATGCTCAGGGTCGGGGCGAGGGCGAAGCGTTTTTCTTTGTTGTGGTCGAATTGTGTGTCGGACTGATCCGTCAAACCGGTCAGACGATAGGCAATGCGCTTGTCGTCATCGACTGGGCCGCTGAAGTCAAAACCGACCCCGCGCTGACCTTGGGTACCGACCGTGGCCTGAACCTGATGATAGGCCTCGTACAACGGCTTTTTGCTGGTCAGCGCCACCAGGCCACCGGGCGAACTGCGGCCATACAAGACCGACGACGGGCCTTTGAGAATATCCACGCGCTCGAGGAAATACGGATCGACCTGCATGGTGCTGTAGGTCCCGCTGTCGCCCATCGACTTGAGGCCGTCGAGGTAGATGTTATCCACCGAGCCATCGTTGAAGCCGCGCATCGCCACATAGTCGTAGCGATGGGTCGCCCCGTAAGGGTTGGTCAGCACGCCGGGGGTATAACGCATCGCCTGGGAGACGGTCTGTGAACCTTGGTCGTCCATTTGCTCGCGGGTGACCACGGACACGCTTTGCGAAGTTTCTAGCAACGCAGTACTGGTCTTGGTGGCGATCTGGCTGTGGGTGGCGTTATAGCCTTCCATGCTGCCGAGTGCGTTGCCGAGGGCGAAACCTTTGATATCGGTGGTTGGCAGTGCCAGCGCATCGGTTTCACTGACAGGGCGCAGGACGTAGCTGCTGCCGTCCTGGCTGACCGCTTCCAGACCCGAACCGCTGAGCAAATGGCTCAGCGCCTGATCGGTTGAATATTCACCCTGTACCCCCGGAGACTGCTGTCCCTGCGTTTGCTGCGGGGTCATCGACAAGGTAATGCCCGCTTGACGGGCAAACTGGTTCAGCGCTTCGCCCAGCGGGCCGGCGCCGATGCTGTAGCGATGACTGCTCGCTTCACTGGCAGGGGCGGCGACGCTCAGGCCGGGCAGCGCACCGGCACCCAGAACGGTGGACAGCAGGGCGGCGCGAACGGCGTGGCGCAGCAGGCCCGATTCGGCAGTGAAATTCAGCGGTTTCTTACAGGTGAGGCGGACAGTCATTGTCGGTTTCCGTGGCAAGTCGCAAAGGCTGAGTTGAAGTGCTTACTGACCAAGCCGGACTTGTCGCGAAAACCCGCCAAAATAATTTCAGGCCACCGCCTCGAGTGTGACCCACCATCGGGTGCGATAACGCAATTGCACCGGCAGGGTCTGCGGCAGGATGGCCAGCAGCGTGTCGGTGTCCTCCAGGCGGAACACTCCGGACAGGCGCAAGTCCGCCACCTGCGGCGCGCACGTCACAAAGCCCTGACGATAACGCCCGACTTCATTGAGGAAATCGCCCAGGCGCATATTGCGGGTCACAATCAAACCATCGGCCCACGCGCCCACGTCCATATCCAGTGGCGCTGCCGGGCGCACCTGATGATGATCGATCAGATAGGTCTGCCCCGCGAGTGCCTCGACAGAGGTTGCGCCGCTGCGGATGGCGACGCTCCCGGAGCTGACGGTGAGCCGTGTGCAATCGCTGTCCTGACGCAGGATGAAGCGGGCTTTTATCGGCTCATAAATACCATGACGACTTTGCACGCGAAGTGGCCGGTTGAACGTCGCGCCTTCATCGTTACCGCCGCATGTGACGATGATTTCGCCGCGAGTGAGTTGGATCAGCCGCTGCTGCGCGGTGTAGTCCAGATCCACTGCGCTGGCAGTGTTCAGCTCGATCCGCGTGCCATCGGGCAACTGGAACCCGCGACGCTCGCCGGTCGCCGTAGCGTAATCAGCGCGCCACTGCTGCCAGACGGAGGTGTCCTTGGCCAGCCACGCCGCGGAGCCCATCAGCACCGCGCCAGACAGCAGCTTCAAGGCTTGTCGCCGCCCCAGCCCTTGCGCACTGTTTTCCAGGGTATTGAGCGCTACGTGGGCACCCGGCACTGCGCGCAGGTTATGGCTCAGTTCGGCCTGCAGCGACTGCACGCGCTGCCAGGCCAGTTCATGTTCATGATGTTCGGCGCGCCACGCGTCGCACTGATGACTCAGGCGCGCATTGCCATGGTTGTTACGCAGCCGCAGCAACCAGTGGATGGCTTGCTTGACCACCTGTTGCTGCGGCTCGGCGCGGCGCGCGACTGAGTTGTTATCCACAGGCATCAACTTGCGTACCGCAACACGTAGCAGTGATACAGCGCATCGGCGACGTAACGTTCGACTGAACGCAGTGACAAGCCCATCTGCTCGGCGATCTGCTTGTGGGTCAAACCTTCGCACTGCGCCAGCAGAAACGCCTGACGCACTTTCGGTCGCAAGCCTTCAAGCATGCGCGCGATGCTCTCGAGCAACTCGATTACCAGCGCGCGGGTTTCGGCGCTTGGGGTTTCGGCTTCGGGCAAATGGGCGATGGTTTCGAGATAGGCGCGTTCGATTTCTTCACGACGCCAATGATCGATCACCAGGCCACGGGCGATGGTGCGTAAAAATGCGCGAGGCGCCTTGAGTTCCAGGCGTTCGCTGCGTTGCAACAGGCGGACGAAGGTGTCCTGGGCCAGATCTGCGGCATCCGCGGCATTGCCCAGCCGCGCCCGCAGCCAAGCGTTGAGCCAGCCGTGATGACTCCTGTAAAGCGCCTGCACTGCAAACTCAGGTGAGGACATGAACGCGACAGCCCGAACGTCACAAATGATAATTAGTCGCATTTTTATCAGGGGCTGCGAATTTTGCAACCTCTGCTCGGAGATCCAGCAAAAAAACTTCGTGGCGGACGCTCTGGCACGCCGTTCGGCGGGAATCTGACAGAAATGCCGGGCATTTCCCACGCAGCCCTAAGATTTCCGCGAATGGTGCCGACAGACTGGTGAGACATGCGTGCACCAAAGTAGAGCGGCCGTCAGAACGCCGCCTGCGCTGTACATGGAATGTTGCATCCCGGAACGCATCCCCACTTTTGCATAAGAAGTCCCATGAAATGAATCTCAAGTTCAGCCATAAAATCCTGTTGGCCGCCTCGGGCGTCGTGGTCCTGGCTTTCGCTTTGTTCACCCTCTACAACGACTATCTGCAGCGCAACACCATTGCCCAGAATCTCCAGTCGTCCGTGCAGCAGGCCGGCGATCTGACCGCCAGCAGCGTGCAGAACTGGATGAGCGGGCGAATTCTGGTGCTGGAAAACCTCGCGCAGAACGTTGCCCATCAGGGCAAGGACGCCGACTTCCCGGGGCTGGTCGATCAACCGGCCTTCACCTCGAACTTCCAGTTCACCTACGTCGGTCAGGCCAACGGTGTGTTCACCCAGCGCCCTGACGCGAAGATGCCCGACGGCTACGACCCGCGTCAGCGCCCTTGGTACAAGCAGGCCGTGGTCGCCGACAAAACCATGCTGACGCCGCCATACATGGCGGCGGTCGGTGGTCTGGTCGTGACCATCGCCATGCCGGTGAAAAAGAATGGCGAACTGCTGGGTGTGGTCGGCGGTGACCTGAGCCTGGAAACACTGGTGAAGATCATCAACTCGGTGGACTTCGGTGGCCTCGGTCACGCGTTCCTGGTCAGCGGTGACGGTCAGGTGATCGTCAGCCCGGACAAAGACCAGGTGATGAAGAACCTCAAGGACATCTACCCGAATTCCGGTGTGCGCATCGAGAAGGGCAACCAGAACGTGGTGCTCAACGGCCAGGAACGCATCCTGTCGTTCACTCCGGTCAGCGGTTTGCCGAATGCCGATTGGTACATCGGTCTGTCGATCGATCGCGACAAGGCCTACGCCGCCCTCAGCCAGTTCCGTACTTCGGCGCTGATCGCGATGTTCGTCGCGGTCGCTGCGATTGCGCTGCTGCTGAGCCTGCTGATCAACGTCCTGATGCGTCCGCTGACCACCATGGGCCGCGCGATGCAGGACATCGCTCAAGGCGAAGGCGACCTCACCCGGCGTCTGGTCGTGGCAGGCAAGGATGAGTTCGCCGAACTGGGCAGCGCGTTCAACCAGTTCGTCGAGCGCATTCACGCGTCGATTTCCGAAGTGTCGTCGGCTACCCGTCACGTGCACGACCTGTCGCAACGGGTGATGGCCTCGTCCAACGCCTCGATCATCGGCTCCGACGAACAAAGTGCGCGCACCAACAGCGTGGCTGCCGCGATCAACCAGTTGGGCGCCGCCACTCAGGAAATCGCCCGCAACGCCGCCGATGCGTCGCAGCACGCCAGCGGCGCGAGCGAGCAGGCCGATGACGGTCGTCAGGTGGTCGAGCAGACCATTCAGGCGATGACCGAGCTGTCGCAGAAGATCAGCCTGTCGTGCACCCAGATCGAAACCCTGAATGCCAGCACCGACAACATCGGCCACATCCTCGATGTGATCAAAGGCATCTCGCAGCAGACCAATTTGCTGGCGCTCAACGCGGCCATCGAAGCGGCCCGTGCCGGTGAAGCCGGGCGTGGTTTTGCGGTGGTGGCGGACGAAGTGCGCAACCTCGCCCACCGCACCCAGGAATCGGCGGAAGAGATCCACAAAATGATCACCTCCTTGCAGGTCGGCTCCCGTGAAGCGGTGACCACCATGAACGCCAGTCAGGCGTCCAGCGAAGAGAGCGTGGAAGTGGCCAATCAGGCGGGCCTGCGCCTGGTCAGCGTGACCCAGCGCATCGGCGAAATCGACGGCATGAACCAGTCGGTGGCTGCCGCGACCGAAGAGCAGACGGCGGTGGTGGAAACCCTCAACGTCGACGTCAACCAGATCAACCTGCTGAACCAGCAGAGCGTGGCCAACCTCAATGAAACGTTGAAGGATTGTGATGCGCTGTCGCAGCAGGCCAATCGGTTGAAGCAGTTGGTCGATAGCTTCAAGATCTGATTTTCAGATTCGAGACCGCGTTATCGTTCATCGCGGGCAAGCCCGCTCCCACAGGATTTCTGGCGAACACAACATCTGTGACCGACCTGGAACCTGTGGGAGCTGGCTTGCCAGCGATAGCGGCGGTGCAATCACCGGTAAACTGAAGCCTTATACAAACAGCTTCAGCACATTCCCCATCGCATCATCGGCAAACCCCTGCACGAAATCCTTGAATCCCGGCAGTGCCTCGGTACCTCCGCTGGCCGGCTCGGCAATGATCGTCCAGGTCGCCCGCGACTTGCCCGCTCCCAATGATTCCACGTTCATTGCTGCCCACAAATTCGCCACACCCAAGGTGTTGTAGATCGTGGTCCAGGTCATGGCCCGTGCCTGCTCATCGCGTGAGTTGAGTTGCTCGACCACCACGTTGCCGTCCTTGAAGAACTTCTTGCGCAGCGACGACACGCCGTCGCCGGTCATTTCGATGTGCGACAGCGCCGGGATGAAGCGGTCGAAGCCAGCGAAATTGCCGACCACCGCCCAGACCTGCGCCGCGTCCGCCGGCACTTCCACCGACGACACAACGTGGCAGCCGTGCGGGTTTTTGATCAGGGTGTCGGGTTGCAGATTGCTCATGGTGTTACTCCTTTTTGATGAACTAGATGAAGTTGATCTGTTTCAGGTAATCGCAGCCGCGACGTAGCAGCGCCGGGGATTTTTCCGGGTAGTGCGCGCCCATCTGTTGCACGCCGGCTTCAGCGTTGGCGTGGCCGATCAGGGAGATGTCGCCGATGTCTTCCTCGAAGCCGTTGAGGTAGAAACCGAGCACGCCGAACAGCGCGTTGTCGGCATCGACCCGGCCCAGTTGCTGCTGCCAGTCGGCGACGCTGACCAGCGAAAACTCGCTGCCGGTTTCGCGGAACGAAGCGACGTAGGCATCCCAACTCAGCGGTTCGGGGTTGTGCAGGTTGAACACCGCACGCTCGGTCGAATAACGGCTGGCGTGGAAGGCGATGAAACGCGCTAGAAAGTCCACCGGCATCAGGTCGAAATTCAGCGCAAAGGCCGGCACCTGACCGAGCTGGATCGAGCCCTTGAGCATCAGCATCAAACGGTTTTTGTGCGGCTGACAGACGCCGCTCAGGCTGTTGAAGCTGATGTTGCCGGGGCGATACAGGTTGACCCACACCCCACGCTCGCGCGCCCGTTCGAGGACGCGCTCGCCGACCCACTTCGACAGGTTGTAGCCGTTGCGGATGTAGATTGGCGGGGTCGGCGCGGCGGGCAGTTCGAGCACTCGGCCTTCGCCGTCGACGGTGCTGGAAGCGGACAGTGTCGAGACAAAGTTGAAGACCTTTTTGCTGCGTCCTTCACACAGACGCAGCAGCTCGAAAATCGGCTCGACGTTATCCGCCGCCAGCGACTCGTAATCGAGCACGTGATTGACGTTGGCGGCGTTGTGCACCAGCGCGCCGAACTCGCGATCCAGGCGCTGATAATCGTCGTCGGCCAGGCCAAGTTGCGGGCGGGTGAGGTTCGCGGAGTAGATCCGCACCCGGCTCAAATCGAGATGCTCGAGACGGTTCTCACGCAGCGCCTGAGCAAACCGCTGCGCCGCGGTTTGCCCGCCGCCGTCACGCACCAGACACGCCACCTCGCTGGCGCCCCATCCAAGCAGCGCTTCGACAATGTGCACGCCGACAAAGCTGTTGGCGCCGGTGACGATCACCTTGTGCACATCACCCAGGCGACTGATCGGCAGCGGCTCGATGTTCAGCGGGCGTTCGGCGTCGGCCATGGCCTGTGCGCTGAGCACCGCGCTGTCATCGGTACCGCGCACCAGCGTGGCGAGCTTGATGATGGTTGGCAGTTCGATGAAGCGGTTGATCGAGATGCTGCGCCCGAATTCCTCACGCAAACGCAGCAACATCCGTGACAGCAGGATCGAATGCCCACCGAGGTTGAAGAAACTTTCGTCGGTGGAAATATCGCTGCTCGGCAGCTCCAGCAGTTCCGCCCAGATCTCCAGCAGCAACGCTTCGTCAGCGTTTGCCGGCAGGCATTTCGGACTGCTGTCCTGCACGCTCACCGGCAGCTCCAGCAACGCTTTGCGGTCGACCTTGCCGTTGCTGGCGAACGGCATCTGCGCCAGTTCAGTCCATGCCACCGGTTGCATGTAGTCCGGCAGAAACTGCAGAGCATGCGCCTTCAATGCATCGCGAGCGGCGTCCGATTGCGGCTGCGCAAGGAACGCCAGAATCCGCCGCTGACTGTCGATCACCACCGCCACTTGGCGGTACAACTGGCTCTCGCGCAGGCAGCGCTCGATCTCTTCCGGTTCGACCCGGAAACCACGGATCTTTACCTGATTGTCGCGCCGTCCGCACAGCTCGATACCGTGTTCGCCCCACTTGGCCATGTCGCCACTGCGGTAGGCGCGCAAGCTCTCACCGTGCGGCAGTTGCAGGGTCAGATAACGCTCCGCGGTCTGCTGCGGATTGTTCAAGTAGCCGAGGCAAACGCCGGGGCCGACGATGAACAATTCGCCGACGGTGTTCTCCGGCACCGGTTGCAAGTCGTCATCGAGAATCAGCACCTGACTGTTGGCAATCGGTGCGCCAAGAGTGCGGTTGCTGTCACCCGGATGCAGTTGCCGGGCGGTAATCAGCACCGTCGCTTCGGTGGGGCCGTAGAGGTTGTGCAGCTTCCCCTGGCGGGTCAATTGCTCGATGACGAAGGGCTCGCAGACGTCGCCACCGGTCATCACCTCCACGCCTTGCAGTTGCTCCAGCGGCAGGATGCTCAGCAGTGCCGGCGGCAGGAACGCGTGGGTCAGTTGCCGGCGGCGGATCAACGCCACCAGTTGCAGCGGATCGCGGCGTTGAGTGTCATCGGGCACCACCAGTTCGGCGCCTTCGAGCAGCGTCGGAAAGATATCGATCAGCGATGAGTCGAAGCTCAGCGAAGAGAACTGCAACACCCGGCTTTCGGCGCGCAATTGCACGTAATCGGCGTACCACGCGGTAAAATGCGCGAGGTTCGCCTGGCTCAGCAGTACACCCTTCGGATGCCCGGTGGTGCCGGAGGTGTAGAGCGCCATGCACGGTGCTTCAAGCGTCGGCCGTTGACGCATCAACGGTTGGCTGAGATCCGCGTCGGCACTGTCGATATGACTGACATCCAGCCCCGGCATCGACTCACCGAGCGGGTGCTCGCCGTCGTGCAGCAACAACACCGCGCCGGCGTTTTGCAGGATGTATTGCTGGCGCTGCAACGGATGGCTCGGCTCCAGCGGCAGATACACGGCGCCACTGCCGAGCACGGCCAGAATCGAGGCGAACAGCGCCGGGCTTTTCGGCTGGCAGATACCCACGATCCACGGCTGCGGATGCTGCTCGAGCAACGGTTGCAGACATTGCTGGATCGCACGGCTGTGGGCGTGCAACTGGCGGTAGCTGAGCGACTGCTCGGCCAGGTGCAGCGCCGGTCGCTCGGCGTGTTCGATCAGGCTGCGTTGCAGGCGTTCGATCAACGGCGTCTGCGCCTGTTGCAACAATGCCGGATGCGTCGTGGCGTTGAGGCGATGGACGTAAGCCAGACTGTCGAGAAACGACAGGTCCTCCACCTGTTCAAAGTCCGGCGCCGTGGCGGGCATTGCCTGCTGGAAATACTCGGCATCGCGGGAGAAACGGCTGACCAGCAGCGCGACTTCGTCGACCACCTGCGTCAGCACTCGCTGGCGCAGAGCTTGACCATTGCCGGACGGCTCATCGCCAATCGGCACACGGCTGATCAGTGACGAGCCGAGGAAGCACAACAGGTCGATCGTCGGTAAACCGCCAAGGCGCTGCGCAGCGATACCCAGGCGCAGATGCAAGTGCGGGATGGCGCAGAAATCACCGGCGCCGATGAAGCCATCGTCGATGATCAGGTCTACTGGCGATTGCGCCGCGCCGCTGCGCCGTAAGGAGTGACCGTGTTGTTCGAGTTCCTGCGCCAGGTCGGTCATGGCCTGGCTGGCGCCAATCAATAAAATGTCGAGACGTCTCATGTCGGCCTCCTCATCAAACCAGATAGTCACGCAGGGTGTGCTGCACGCAGGGCGTGTCGAGCAGCGAGCTGTTGTGGAAAAAGCGCACGATGTTGCCCACCAGCGGATGGTGGCGATTGATCGGGAACGCCAGCCCGGCCATCTCATCCTTGAGCGAGCGGCGCACTGCCTCGCTGACCGGCAAGGCGTCGATCAGGCGCAGATCGAAGGACTTCTGGATGTCGTTGGTCAGGTAATGGCCGATGAACACCGGCAGGATCTGCGCGATAGTTTCCCGGTCCGCGTCATTGGCGGTGTGCCAATAGATGCGCACCATGCGCGCCCAGAAACTGGAGTGCCGGCCCTCGTCGAGCAGGTGATCGGCCATCAGCCCTTTGATCGACGGCTTGACCGTGTCGTCCCGGGCGAATGCGGCGACGTCACCAGTCACGGTGTTCTCGGCGATGGCCACGCAGATCAGTTCCACGGCGCTGCGCAGGTGTTCGGGCGCCAGTGCCACAGCGGCAGGAATTGCCCGGCTCAATTCGATTTCAGTGGGCAGTTCGATCGGCTCGATGCCGGTCATGGCTACGGTCTGCTGCATGAAGTCCATCGCCACCAGCGCGTGGTAATCCTCGTCCACCACCACGGTCATGGCGTCGTAGCGACAGGCGAACGGGAACGGCACGGCGAAGCGATTCTTGGCGATGGCGCGGGCGGTCTGGTCGACGATTTCGGTTTCGAAAATCACCACGTCGTTGATGAACTTGTACAACGTCTGCACCAGGGCGAAATCCCGTTGTTGCGGGCATTCGCGCAGGAAGGTTTCGCTGAGCACCAGGGGTTGGCGGCTCAGCGGGTAGATCAGGCGTTCATCGTCTTCGAGCACACGCCGTGGTCGGGTGCGGATGGTGGCGCGACTTTCCCAGGCGTCGGCGAAGGATTGGTAGTCGGCGGCGTTCATCGGGCCACCTCCGCCAAGGGCTCGCGCATGCTCAGACGCAGGCCGTCCCACAGGGCGATGCGGCTTTCCACCGCCGCGATGGCGCTGGCATAAACCTCGGCTTCGCGCTGCGGATCGCCGTCGACCAGACGCTCAAGCAATTGCTCCGCCGCCGGACCGTGATCTTCCGAGTCGACCTCGATGTGGCGCTCCAGGTAATAGCGAAAGGTGGGTGCCTGTTCGATGCCGATCCCCCAGTCATCGAGGATGCGCTGGAACATCGTCGGGATCACGCTTTCGCGACCATGCAGGAACGCGGCGGCGACGCTGTGGCCCGGTGCGTGCAGCGCGGTGTGCAGCGTCTCGCGCACAAATTTCGCCGCTGCCGGATCGACCTCAACGCTTTGCAGGGCGACGTCGTAACTCACGCCTTCCCGTTGCAGCGCGACAAACCGTTCGACCGCCGTGGTGCTCGCACCGACTTCGCGCATCGCGTCCAGGTACAGTTCGAAATGGCTGTAATGGCCGTGGGCGGGACGATCATCGGACTCTTCGCCAAGCACGATCTCGTTGATTAGCCGCGCAGCATGCGGATCGCGTGGCGGTAACCATGGCAGGCGGGTGCAGGTCAGTTCCTGTTGCAGGCGCTTGGTCAACGACATGAAATCCCACACGGCGAAGACGTGGGATTCCATAAACCGGCGCAGTACCGATAACGAATCGATCTCGGTAAAGATCGGGTGAACGCTCAATTGCGCTTTTTTCAGGGCGAGTTGTTCTTTAGTTGGCATCATGGCGAACCTCGGTGTTATTGGAATAGAGGGAGTTGCTCGTTCAGTGCATCAACACGGACTTGATAAGTTTGAAATGTTTTCTATTGGCGAACGCTGGCCTCATTCGGATTAATGAAAGTTTGCAAAGTGCATGAAAGGCTCTCGGCCATGCGTTGGCGACTATTTGCCAAAGCTATCGGCTGACTGCAGAGCTGCGCCGTGTTTGCGGGGTTAACCCTGCTCCGCAATAAAAAGCTAATACATCGTCAAATAACTTAACAAGTTTATTTTTAATTATTTTTAGTTGTGTGTTTTTCAAGTATGAGTCGGCCCGGTAAAACTTTTTGTTTAAGTTTTACTTGGGCGTAGTTGCTCCTTTCGGCAAATAATGGCCAAAATTGAAGACAAGAGTGAATGCCTCACTCAAAGCAACTTTAAGAAGCGGAAATTGAATGTGATGTATAGGAATGAAAGTGGGCCGGAAACGGCGCCGTAACTTCCCTTTTTCCCGTGGCAAGGCTCCTTCCGTAGGTTCCTGGTGCGGGGACTGCGCCGGCGGTGCGGCGCGTCGCCCGTTCTTCATGGGGTGGCCGTTAAAGAGTGCGGGTAAATTGGCGGGACGGCTATGACCGATTCGTCCGCGCCGAGCCGCAATGGCGGGCTTGCGAGCGCTGGGAGGTTAGAGCGAACACGCGGATCCGCCACCAGGTTTGCGGAGGATCGGGGAGAGGATTTGTAAGCGGGTTATTCGCCGGTCAGGCGCGAAGGCCTGAGACCGGCGTGAAGGGTGTCAGCGCACGGCCTTGCGGTTTTGTCCGGCGGGGCTGGCGAGGAACCGGGTGATGACCTCGACACCACGGTTGAGGTGATGTGTGAGCAACTTCACCGACAGCTCGACATCGCGCTCGATCACGGCCTGGAGCATGGCGCGGTGATCTTCCTGGGAGAGTTTGCCCAGGCCCATGGCTTCGAGATTGAAACGCAGGAAGCGCTCCTCCTCGTTGAGGCCGTCTTCGACCAGCCGCAGCAGACGCTTATTCGGTGCCTTGCTGTACAGGGCCATGTGGAACAGACGGTTGAGCCGACCGATTTCGCTGTAGTCGTGCTGGGTTTCGAGTTCTTCGATATAGCCGGCGGCAAGCGCGTGATCGGCGCTGGTCAGCAACGGGATCGACTGGCGCATGGCCTCGGATTCGAGGAGGATCCGCAACTCGTAGGTTTCGGTGGCGTCGCCCTGGATCAGCGGCGCTACAACGGCGCCCTTGTGGGTGGTGACGCTCAGCAGTTCCTGCGCTTCGAGCTGGCGCAGAGCCTCGCGCACCGGCATGCGGCTGACCCCGAACAGGTCGGCCAGATCCTGCTGGCGCAGGGCGGTGCCGCACGGCAAGCGACCGTCAAGGATCGCCGAGCGCAGGGTTTCTTCGATGATCGAGCGGGCAAGGTGTGCGGGAATCGGCCCATCGACTTTGATGCTGTGCAGCGGTTTGGGCTTCTGTGTCACAACTACTCACCCTGAATGACGACGGAATTTGGATCCAAAGACACTAGTGATTGCTCTACAGGTTGTCAAACCATGTAAAGGATTGCTGTCCTCTGTGAAGTTTAGCGCGATGGCGATGATCTCATGGTGCCATTGTTTTTTGCCGGGCTAAGCTTCACCATCAAACGCTTTCCTTCCTGCACCCTGGAAACCTGCTGTGGCGGTACGTTTCGCGATCCCCCGGACTCTGCGCTGGCTAGGCTGCGCACTGTTGCTGGCCGGCGTCATGCTGGGCGGCCTGCATGCCGATTGGGATTTTTCCGCGATCAGCCGCAAGGCTACGGCGCTCTACGGCCCGTTGGGTGCCGGGCAGCAGCGGATCGATGCCTGGCAAAACCTGCTGGCCACGCAGAAACAGGTCAGCGAGATGGAAAAGCTGAAAGTGGTGAACCTGTTTTTCAACAAACAGGTGCGTTATGTAGAAGATATCGATCTGTGGGGGCAGGTCGATTATTGGGAGACGCCCATCGAAGCGTTGTGGAAAGGCGCCGGCGATTGCGAAGACTACGCGATCGCCAAGTATTTCAGCCTGCGCCATCTCGGGGTCTCCAGTGACAAGCTGCGCATCACCTACGTCAAGGCACTGCGCCAGAATCGCGCACACATGGTGCTGACTTACTACGCCACCCCCGATGCCATGCCGCTGGTGCTCGACAGCCTGATCGATCCGATTCAGCCTGCGTCCCAGCGAACCGATTTGCTGCCGGTCTACTCTTTCAATGCTGAAGGTCTGTACCTGCCGGGAGCCAAGGGCAACAAGAAGGTCGGTGACACCAAACGCCTGTCGCGCTGGCAGGATGTGCTGAAGAAAATGCAGGCCGAAGGTTTCCCGGTTGAAACGACTAACTAGGAGCACGCGCTCAGATGTCTTTGTTCAAACAGCTGTTGATCGCTATCTGTCTGTTCCTGGTGGTCGCCTTCACCGGCAGCTTCATGGTCAGTCTGGAGAGCTCGCGCACCCAGTACGTCAACCAGCTGCGCTCCCATGCCCAGGACGCCGCCACGGCGCTGGCGTTGTCGCTGACGCCGAATATCGACGACCCGGCGATGGTCGAGCTGCTGGTCAGCTCGATTTTCGACAGCGGCTATTACGCGAGCATCCGCGTGGTCGATCTCAAGACCGACCAGACCATTGTCGAGCGCAGCGGGATTCCGGCGGTGAGCAATGTGCCTGACTGGTTCGTCAAACTGATCGGCCTGGAGCCGGCCGGTGGCGACGCGCTGGTCAGCCGTGGCTGGGAGCAGGCGGCGCGGGTCGAGGTGGTCAGTCACCCGATGTTTGCCGTGGCCAAGCTGTGGCAGAGCGCGTTGGGCAGCCTCGGCTGGCTGCTGCTGTGCGGCGCGGTCAGTGCAGTGCTCGGCGCGTTGCTGCTGCGCCGGCAATTGCGCCCGCTGGATTACATGGTCAAACAGTCCCACGCCATCGCCCGCCGCGAATTCCTCAGCCTGCCGGAGTTGCCGCGTACCCCGGAACTGCGGCGCGTGGTGCAGGCGATGAACCAGATGGTCGAGAAGCTCAAGGCGCTGTTCCAGGAGCAGGCCGAGCGCAGCGAAAAACTGCGTGCCGAGTCTTATCAGGACAACCTCACCGGGCTGGCCAACCGGCGCTATTTCGAGATGCAGCTGCATAACCGCGTGAGCAACCCGGAGCAGGCCAGTTCAGGTTACCTACTGCTGTTGCGGGTCAAGGATCTGGCCGGGCTCAATCAGCGTCTGGGCGGTCAGCGCACCGATGAATTGTTGAAAGCTGTCGGCGAGCAACTGTCCCGCGAGTGCGCCAAATACCCTGAAACCCAGAACCTCGTCACCCGTATTCGCGGTGGTGAATTCGCCGTGCTGGCGCCGGGACTGGTGCGCGAAGAAGCGCTGCAACTGGCGCAGAACCTCGACAGCGCGCTGAGCAGCCTGCACGCCACTGGCGCAACCGATGTGCCGGCTGTGGCTTCCATTGGCCTCGCCCCGTTTGCCCACGGCGATTCACCGCAAGCAGTACTGACCCTGGGCGATCAGGCGCTGGCGCAGGCCGAGGGGCAGGGCGAGCAAAACTGGGCGTGCATCGATCAGAGCCTGGTGGCGGACGTCGGTGACGATCACCATGCCTGGCATCGCTTGCTCGATCAGGCGCTGAATCAGCAGCGTTTCGAACTGTATTTCCAACCGGTGGTGGCCGCTCAGGACACGCAATTGGTGCTGCATTACAAAGTGCTTTCGCGCTTGCTGGATGAACAGGGCCAGACCATCCCGGCCGGGCGTTTCCTGCCGTGGCTCGAGCGTTTTGGCTGGACCGCGCGACTGGACCGTCTGATGCTCGAGCGCGTGTTGGAGCAAATGAAGGCGCATGAGGATTCGCTGGCGCTGAACCTGTCTTCGGCAACCCTGGCCGATCCACAAGCGCTGAACAAAGTGTTCGAGATTCTGCGCGCGCACTCCGACCTCGGCGAGCGCCTGACGCTGGAGATCGGCGAGGAGCAATTGCCGGAGCAAGCGGTGCTGGAGCAGTTGACCCGGCGCCTGCGTGAACTCGGTTTCTCCCTGAGCCTGCAGCGCTTTGGTGGACGCTTCAGCATGATCGGCAACCTGGCGCGGCTGGGGCTGGCGTACCTGAAGATCGATGGCAGTTACATTCGCGCGATCGATCAGGAGAGCGACAAGCGCCTGTTCATCGAGGCGATCCAGCGTGCGGCGCACAGCATCGACCTGCCATTGATTGCCGAGCGGGTGGAGACCGAGGGTGAGTTGTCGGTGATTCGCGAGATGGGCTTGTATGGGGTGCAGGGACAGTTGTTTGGTGAGCCCAAACCCTGGAGCTAAACTTTTAGTGCAGCGGTGTCAGTGATGCTGTCTTCGCGAGCAGGCTCGCTCCCACATTGGAATGCATTTCAAATGTGGGAGCGAGCCTGCTCGCGAAGGGGCCAGATCATTCAACGAATATGCGGGATCAGATAAGCCCACCTTCATCATCATCGATCAACTGGCTCAACCCGCCCAATGCCTCACGCGCCTGGGTGCGGTCCATCAACTTGGCCTGCGCCGCCGGCGGCAGGTCGGTGACGCGGATCACGCCCTTCTGGGTCAGCACCTGAATCAGGTCGTCGAGTACCCGAATCATTTCCAGGTCGCTCTGCTTGAGCTGTTTCAGGCTGGTTTCCACCACTTCATTGGCGAACCAGGCCTGGATTTCATGGCTGTCGGCCGGCAGCGTTTCCGTGGCCTCGGCGTAGGCCGCGGCTTCCACGCGAATCAACAGACCTTGCGCATCGCGTTGCACGTAAAACATTGAGCATCCCTCAGAAAGATCCAGCGTCATGCTGTCAGCAGCATAGGCCAACTGCGCGCGAGTATGCGGGGTGGCGACGAAATCGTCACCGCCGAGTTAGCCGCAAACGTGACGGCCGCCCCAAGGGGCGGCCGTTTTGTTCACGCATCAGCTGTTGTTGTGGTCGACCTTGATGGTCGGATCGCTGCCGGCAATCAGGTTGTGAATGTTGGCGCTCGACCAGTTGTTGCCTTCCAGTTTGATCGTCACGTCCGGCGTGGCGGCTGCCGCGTCGCCGGAGTTGAACTTGCCCGCCGAGCTGACTTGCAGCGACGACGTGCCATCAACCGTGGTGATCTTCAGGAAGTTGTCGATGGTGCTGCCGGTTTCACCCTGCAACAGATCGCGCAGGTCGATGCGGTCACCTTCGTTGGCGTTGAAGTCCTTGATCACGTCATTGCCGGTGTCGCCTGCTTTCCAGACGAAGGTGTCGGCACCGGAACCACCGATCAGGATGTCGTTGCCCTGGCCGCCGATCAGCGTGTCGTTGCCGGTGCCGCCGA
>Ga0157372_10002806_pt1 | contig 18822 bp, 15 predicted proteins | sample C55metaG_FD_115307 | JGI IMG/M metagenome (GOLD analysis project Ga0157372, IMG submission 115307) | Corn rhizosphere microbial communities from Kellogg Biological Station, Michigan, USA - C5-5 metaG | ecosystem: Host-associated > Plants > Roots > Rhizosphere > Soil | place: USA: Michigan... | reverse complement strand
TCAGTAATGCGGGCGAGAGTACAGACCCGGCGGCGGCTATCCACCGCGCGTCGCGAACAATCTTTCGATCTGCCCCGGTGTAGTCGGCGATCGCGCCTACCACGGCTGCCGACCCGGCCGCGCCTCCCACAAAAAAATACAGCGGAATTTCCCACGTCCAGGCTGGCTCTTTAAGCAGCGGGATGCCGTAGTATCCGGTTTCAACCGAAGCTGTCGGAAACGGCGCGCCTGCCGGATGGATGCCCGGTGCAGCAATTTTGCCGGTGCTTTCGGCCTCACGACGGATCTCAAATAGCCGTCGTTCGCTCGATTCATCAGGAACGCGTGGCGGAATTCGTACAGGATCGCTCATGATTTGGGTTTTCTGGTTTCCTTCGTGTGCCTTTGTGTTCTCTGTGATTCAGCTTCTTGAATTCCCGTTACGTCCATCAGCCAAAAACGCCGCGATCGCACCGCCAAGCAACATCAGTGCGCCAATCGCCGACGATCTCCAGGCTTTTTTCAAATAAATAGTCGGAACCTCAGGATTCGGCGGCAGATTATACGCACGCGGATCACCGCGGACAATAAACATCGCATGGGTCCCGCCTACGCTGCTGTCTGATGCATCGTAAAAAGTTGCGTCAGCCATACCACGCTCGTGCAGTGTTGTCATCCTGCTTTCAGCGTCGGCGCGCAATTTGTTGATCTCGCCGAACTGAATTGACTGCGTGGGGCACGCCTTTGCGCAGGCCGGCTCCATCCCAACCTTTTGCCGGTCATAACAGAATGTGCATTTGAACGCGCGACCGTCATCCCGGTTGCGGTCAACGACGCCGAACGGACAGGCGACTACACAATAGGCACAACCGTTACAGACATCCGGCTGAATAAAGACGCCGCCAAATTCCGTACGGACGATAGCTCCCGTTGGGCAGGCTTCCAGGCATCCGGCGTTCTCGCAATGCTTGCAGACGTCGGATGAAAACGACCACGAATTCAGCTCGGGTGCGTTGCCGCCGAATCCGGGCTCGGGCGACTGCTCTACAAATTTCACATGGCGCCAAGTCTGAGCCCCGACCGCCCCCGTATTGTCGTAGGAAAAACCGCTCCAGTTAAGACCGTCCTCGCCCACATTGTTCCATTCTTTGCAGGCGACTTCACAGGCTTTGCAGCCGATGCACAACGTCGAATCCGTCAGAAATGCTGTTGTTGGCATTTTGCCTCAAATAAAACTTCTTACCGCACGTGCGCGAAGAGATTTTCAAATCGCAGTTTGAATGCCTTCCCCGCCGCGACTCAGATTTTCATTCCTATGGCGCTTCTCGCCAGGTTCTATGTTGCAGACCAGGGCCTTGGTTTCCATAATGCGCACGTTGGGTTCTTCACTGACTGCCAGCAGGTCGTTAGCGATATCGCCTCTGCTCATGCCTTTATAGCCCCAGTGATATGGCAGTCCCACCTGGTGAACTCGGCGGCCATCGATCCACATCGGGCGCATGCGCCGTGTAACCAGGACTTTTGCCTGAATGCTGGCGCGGGGTGTCGATATCGTTGCCCAGTCACCATGCGTTAATCCGATTTCCGCGGCTAATTCCGGGGAGACCTCGGTAAACAAATCCGGCTGTAGTTCCGCCAGGTGGCTTAGCGTCCGAGTCATGCCTCCGGCGGTGTGGTGCTCAGTCAAACGATACGTCGTCAACACGTAAGGGTAACGAGTATCGGCGATCTCCTGCGCGTAAGGATTTTCGAGGCGTTCTTTTTTTGCCGCTGCCGGATCAACTTGCTGACCGTACAAGGGGTTCTTGATGACCGATTCCAGCGGCTCGTAATGCGTTGGCAAGGGACCATCTTTAAGTCCGCTGGGAACATAGAGCCACCCAACTCCATCGGGATGTAGAGTGAATGGCCGAGCGCCGCCAAGACCGGTGACGCCGACTCCGCTATCGAGATTGTCAGGAGTAGTCGGCGCGAGGTCCTTCTTGTAATCCGCATTGTCGAGTCCGGTCCATTCCTTTTTTTCCTCGTCCCACCACACCAGCTTCTTACGCTCGCTCCAGGGCTTACCGTCGGGACGCGCCGAGGCGCGGTTGTAAATGATCCGGCAATCGTTAGGCCACGCGAATCCCCAGCCATGCCCAAGCAAATCTTTTGGCTTGCGTTCGTTGGCTCGATTGCGGTTCTCCTCCGGATAGACACCGCAATAGATCCATGCGCCGCAAGCGGTCGAGCCATCATTCTTTAGATTTTGTATATGTGGAATCTGCTTGCGATCGGCAACCGTCCAGCCATTGATCTCTTTCAGCACAAGGGAAACCTTGGGTTCGCGCACCTCGCCCTCAACCGGATAATCCCAAGTCAGGGCGTTCAGCCCGGCATTGCGGGGACGCGGATCATTTTTCGCCTTTTCCTTTATCCGTCGCCCCAGATGGTAGATAAACCAGGTTTCACTTCTCGCGCCGCCAGGAGGATCAACCGCTTTTTCGCGATACTGCAAGAGCCGCTGCGTGTTGGTGAACGTTCCTTCCTTCTCTGCCGTGCCGGCCGCTGGAAACAGAAAAACTTCTGTCCCAATCTCCTCAGGCTTTACTTTTCCACTCGTGACTTCCGGCGAGTCCAGCCAGAATGAAGCAGTCTCGGTCTCAACCATGTCTCGAACCACGAGCCATTTCAGCTTGGAGAGTGCACCGCGCTGTAGTTTGCCATTAGGGGCCCCCACGGCCGGATTTTGGCCCATAACGAACAAACCCTCCATCTTTCCGTCTTGCATGTCATACCAGTAACCGAAATGAGAGTGGTCGCCTGTCACGCGTGGCAGCCAGTTGAAGCCAAAGTCGTTTTCCTTGGTCGCGGCCTCGCCGTAGTACGCCTTAAGTAAGCTGATGATGTAAGCATCAAAATTCGACCAGAGGCCAATGCGGACGCGGTGCTTCTTGATGTAGTCCTTTAACTTATGGGAATCTTCCGCAAAGAACGGCATGGGCAGGTAGCCAGGGAGAATGTCATAGAGCGTGGGAATATCAGTCGAACCTTGAATGGACGCATGTCCGCGCAGAGCAAGTATTCCACCGCCGGGACGTCCTATATTTCCAAGCAGCAACTGCAGAATTGCTGCCGTCCGAATGATCTGAACTCCGTTGGAATGTTGTGTCCAACCTACGGCATAACAGATCGCAGCCGTTTTCTCCGGCCCCGAAGCGGATGTAAACGTTTCGGCCGCTTTCAGAAACGCTTCTTTCGCAATTCCGCAGAAGCGCTCGACCATCTCCGGCGTATAACGTGCGAAGTGTCGCTTTAACACCTGGAACACGCATTGCGGATCTTCGAGTGAAAAATCCCAATCGAAATTAGTAACTTCCTGGGCTTCGCCGCCGCGATCTTTTGCGTGGCCACCGCCAACATCTGAGTGCCCCGGCACGCTATCGCTCATTTTTTTTCGGGGCGCGCTGCGGTAGAGCCAGGTCTCAGGATCGTATTTCTTTTTTTCCTCATCCCATCCCGAGAACAAGCCGTCAAGATCTTCGGTGTCTTTAAAGTCTTCGCGAAGTATTGTTGGCGCGTTGGTGTAACGAACCACGTACTCACGGAACTCTTTGTTGTTGGTGAGGACGTAGTTCACCAGCCCACCCAAAAAGATGATGTCGCTGCCGGCCCTGAGGGGGAGCCAGATATCCGTCATGGCGGAAGTGCGGGTGAATCGGGGATCTACGTGAATGACCTTGGCGCCGCGTTCCCGTGCTTCCATTACCCACTGGAAGCCTACCGGATGGTTTTCCGCCATCGATGAGCCCATGATCATAATGGCGTCGGCGTTACTCAGGTCTTGCTGCGCGGTGGTGGCTCCGCCGCGTCCAAAGCTTGTCCCCAGACCGGGGACAGTTGAGCTATGTCATATTCGGGCCTGGTTGGAAACGCAGACCATACCCAATCCGGCGGTAAACAATTTCTTGATGAGATAATTTTCCTCGTTGTCGAGGGTCGCGCCGCCGAGGTGGCCAATGGCTGTGGTTTGCATCAGCGACTCACCGTCTCTGGTTTCCTTGAAGGTACGCTCGCGCGAATCCCAAAGACGATCTGCGACCATGTCCATCGCAGTTTCGAGATCGAGTTCTTCCCATTGCCGTGAATGCGGCCGGCGGTATTTCACTTTCTTCAGCCGTCCCGGATGGGTATGAAGCTGATACGTCGCCGAGCCTTTCGGACAAAGTCGTCCGCGTGAAATGGGTGAGTCGGGATCACCTTCAATCGAGACTAGCTTGCCATTCTTGTGAAACGCGAGCTGCCCACATCCCACGCCGCAATAAGGGCAGATGGAAGGTGTCGCCTTAGCGCCATCGGTCTTCGGGCGCAGATTGCGCGTGCGCTCCGACATGGACTCGACGCCATTTCCATTTGCGCCAGTTTTAATCTGTTGAATGAGCGGCCAGCGGGAGAGCAGGTTTCCAAGCACAATTCCTCCGAGCGTTCTGAGGCTTGTCTTTTAGACGGCAAGTATATGCGCAACGTTGCCGGACTGTGGCGCCTTTTATGCACGGACGCTGTGAAGCCGCCGCAGACTGCTCGTCGAAAACCTCGTCAGTTGACATTAATAGCTTGAAACTAATTCAAGGAGATCTTGGGCTAGCCCCGTTGCTCTGCGTAAAAGATCCCTTTGCTCGTGATGGGCAGCTTCAAAGCTTCTCTCGGCTATGATGATCACCTGTGTTTTCCCGGCGGACAGACTGGAATCTCGCGCCTAATCGCTTGACTAAAGCAGTGGAGCAACTGCGCCAGGCGGGCACCAGAATTTTTGATCTGACGATTTCGAATCCGACGAGATCCGGCCTTTCTTATGACCACGCAGCTATTCTTGATTCGCTTCGGAATATGGAGTCCCTCGATTACGATCCGCAGCCAAGAGGGCTGCTGAGCGCACGCGAAGCGGTGACTGACTATTACAGGCGTCGTGGGGAAACGGTTGACCCCGGATTCCTGGTCCTGACTACCGGCACCAGCGAAGCTTACTCGTTCGTATTTCAGTTGCTCGCAAATCCTGGTGATGAAATTCTGGTTGCAACGCCCAGTTATCCGCTGTTTGACTTTCTCGCCGACTTGCAGGATGTGAAACTGGTTCCGTTTTCGCTAATTTACGATCATGGCTGGCAGATTGATTTTCACACTCTGGAGCAGGCGATCAGCGAAAAAACCAGAGCAATTGTTTTGGTACATCCGAACAATCCCACCGGATCGTATGTAAGCGCAGATGAACGTGTACGCCTGAATGACCTGTGCGCCGAACATCAGCTCGCGCTGATCGTGGACGAAGTATTTCTAGATTATCCACATGATGACCTCCATCGCAGCAGCTTCGTCTGCAATAACGTGGCTTTAACCTTCACCCTAAGCGGCATTTCAAAAATTTCAGCTCTGCCGCAAATGAAGCTGGCGTGGATCGCGATTAGCGGACCGGATGCGCACAGGCAAGCCGCAATGGAGCGCCTGGAGGTCATCGCCGACACCTACCTCTCGGTCAGCACGCCAGTGCAATGGGCCGTGCGAAATCTGATCGAACAGCGGAAAACGATTCAGCCCCAGCTACTCAATCGCATTCGAACAAATCTGGCCGAACTTGACCGGCAACTAAGGCAACAAAACGCGTGCGCCCGTCTCGCCGTTGAAGGGGGATGGTACGCTGTGCTCCGCGTCCCCGCCATCAGATCAGATGAAGAGCTGGCGGTTGACCTCCTGCACAAGTGCGGAGTGCTCGTTCATCCCGGACACTTTTATGATTTCCCGCAGGACGGCTACTTGGTTCTTAGTTTGATATCGCGAGTAGAAGACTTCCGAGAAGGGACTTCGCGTTTGTTGAAATTCTTCAAGACCTGAGAATGCCGTTAGGCGATCTCCGCAACGCCTATCTCAGAAACGGATTGATCTCGCGCTCTTCGCCAATGCTGGTCAGCGGCCCATGACCGGGAACGACAACCGTCTGATCGGGGAGCGCAAGCAGCTTGTCCTTAATTGAACGGATGATTTTCTCGAATGAACCACCAGGGAGATCCGTGCGTCCAATGCTGCCGGCGAAAAGTGTGTCTCCGGCGATGAGCTTCTGCTCAGCGGGAAAGTAAAGACAGATGCTGCCTTCGGTGTGGCCGGGCGTGTGCAGCACGTTTGCGGTAAGCGAACCAGCCTGCAGTTTTTCCAGTTCCGCGAGACTGTGGTCGATTTCCACTTTGCCCGGATCCTTCATCCCCAGCCAGGCCGCCTGCACGTCCAGCATCTTCAGCAATGCATAGTCGTTCTCGTTGATGAGGATCGGGGCACCGGTCGCGGCGCGCAGCTTCATCGCCCCACCCACGTGATCGATGTGGGCATGGGTAATGACAATCTGCTTGACCTGCAAACTGTGTTTCTGAATTAACCCCTGAACATCGGCGATGTCGTCGCCGGGATCAATGACCATGGCTTGAAGCGTGCTCTCATCGCCGATGATCGAGCAGTTGCACTGTAGCGGGCCGACAGGAAGGATTTCATGGATCATGGAACACGTAGTTGCTTGTCAGTACACTGGCCGTTTGATTATCCGGCTCAGGCCACGGACGCAGACTGGGAAATGCCGGCTGAATCTGAGCAGCCCAACGACTATTTCTGCTGCGCCGGCTTGGCAGGCGTCGGCTGGGTCTTCGCCGGAGCGGTTTTATAGTTCTGGAGCACTGAACCAGGGCCGCCCTTGCGCGATGTCATTATCGACAAAGTAATCGAGGTCAGCATGAAGATGATCGCGCACCAGGTCGTCGCTTTGGTCAGAACGGTGGCCGCGCCGCGCGGGCCGAAAGCTGTTTGACTGCCAGTTCCGCCAAATGCCGCGGCAATATCGCCACTCTGGCCGCTTTGCAACAAGACCACGATGATCAGGAAAAGGCAAACAATGACGTGAACAACGGTGATGAGAATGGCCATAGGAGACAAAAACCTTCAGTAAATCCTGGATTTTTGAGCGGCGAGTCAGCCGCTTGTTTCATTTAAAACCATGGTGCGGAAGGGGGGACTTGAACCCCCATGCCTTTCGGCGCCACCCCCTCAAGATGGTGTGTCTGCCAATTCCACCACTTCCGCAAAACCCTTATTTCTCTATCGGAGGGATGAGACAACGCGCTGCCACAAGTTTACCCTAAGCGCGGAATTCCGAAAAATGGCGCGATAGGGTGCCACAGCCAGGACGTTTCTTGCAGCCAGACTCTTAATTCGCACTGGAATACGGCGCAACTTTTTTGCATCTTAGGGTTTATACGTTTTAAAAGCTTGATGCTCTGTCGTGGTGCGAAGGCGGGAGAGGATCATTCCATCAAACCTATGAGCCTGCACAACTGCAAACTTGTAAGATCAACACATTCCTGGGCAAAATATTTCCTGGCTTTCGTTATGCTATCAGGCGCTCTTGCGCTTTGGGCGCAGGAAGGCCCCGACCTCCCTGACCATCCTGACCGCGGAGTAAGTGCCGGCGGCAACTGGACTGAATCCCGTTCCGAAGACCGCATGACGGCGGCCAAGCGCGTGCGCTTTGACCTGGTTGCCGATAATACTGGCGATGGTGACGATCAGGCGCGAGTCATCCTGTTTTGCACCGACGGCAAGCTCAAACTAGCCGACTTTCGTCCCAATATCAGACTCGCGCGTCCGGATTGGCCCGGCTTTTGGGGACAGCCGCAAATGCGGGTTCGCGTTCGAGTTGACGACTCGCACAGCGATCACAGCTGGAATTGGGTGCACGGGCATTTCCTCTCTATGGATAAAGGCACGGCGCGTGAGTTGATCGGCGCGCACTTGTTCCGCGTGGAATTCCGAACACCGGAAGGCCCGCGTATCGCCGAATTTTCACCAGCTGGCCTTGATCTGAACCGCGTTCGCAACGCTTGCGACTTGACGCCGAAAAAGCCATAGATTCCCGAAAAACGCGGCGGATTCTCGCCCGCCGCCACCATTAGCCGATTCACACAATTTTTATTTTCACCACAAGACAGTGTCCCCCTTAAAGGTTCATGATTAGAGGTGAGGCACTGTCATGACTACTCTGAATTCCCTACCCGGCATCGCGCATCAGCCACTCACTCAAGAAGAAGTGTCAAAGATCAACGCCTACTGGCGTGCCGCTAACTATCTTTCCGTCGGCCAAATTTACCTGTACAGGAATCCTCTGCTCCGCGAACCTCTGAAACTGGAGCATATCAAGCCCCGTCTGCTGGGACATTTTGGGACCACTCCCGGCCTCAACTTTGTTTACGTGCACTTCAACCGCATCATTCGCAAATATGATCTCGACGCGATTTATATCTGCGGCCCCGGCCATGGCGGCCCGGGAATGGTCGCCAACGCGTATCTGGAGAGCACATATACCGAGATTTATCCTAATATTCAGCAGAATGAAGACGGAATGCAGCGCTTGTTCAAGCAGTTTTCCTTCCCCGGCGGCATTCCCAGTCACGATGCCCCTGAAACTCCGGGCTCGATCCACGAAGGTGGCGAACTCGGCTATTCACTGAGCCACGCCAGCGGAGCCGCGTTCGACAATCCTGACTTGCTGGTCTGCTGTGTCGTAGGCGACGGAGAAGCCGAAACCGGACCTTTAGCGACCAGTTGGCACATTAATAAATTTCTCAATCCGGCACATGACGGCGCCGTGCTGCCGATCCTTCACCTCAACGGGTACAAGATCGCTAATCCCACGATCCTTGGACGCATGAGCGACGAGGAACTCACCAAACTTTTCACCGGTTATGGCTGGAAGCCGTATTTCGTTGAAGGTCACGAGCCCGAACTTATGCACCAGCTCATGGCTGCTACGCTGGATCACATCGTCGAGGAAATCCGATCAATTCAGGATGATGCGCGTAAAACCAGGAAAAGCGGCGTTCCCCAGTGGCCGATGGTCGTGCTGCGATCGCCCAAAGGCTGGACTGGGCCGAAGTTTGTGGACGGCAAACCAGTCGAAGGTACCTGGCGCGCCCATCAGGTTCCCGTCGCCGACCTCCAGACGAAGCCCGAGCACTTGAAGATTCTTGAAGACTGGATGCGCAGCTATCGTCCGGAAGAGTTGTTCGATGAGCAGGGCCGACTGATTCCAGAGCTAGCGGACCTGCCACCCAAAGGCGATCGCCGGATGAGCGCCAATCCACATGCCAATGGTGGATTGCTGCTGCGCGATCTCGTGATGCCCGATTTCCGCAAGTATGCCGTCGAGGTGAAAAAGCCTGGAACCAGCGACTCAGAGTCCACTCGCATCCTGGGAAACTTTCTTCGCGACGTTATGAAGCAGAACCTTGAGTCCAAAAACTTCCGCGTCTTCGGCCCCGACGAGACTGCCTCAAACCGCCTTGAAGCCATTTACAAAGCCAGCCCAAAAGAGTGGCTGGAACCCATTCTTGCTGTTGATGAGGATTTATCGCCAAATGGCCGGGTCCTCGAAATGCTGAGCGAGCACATGTGCGAAGGTTGGCTCGAAGGCTATCTGCTAACCGGGCGACACGGATTCTTTTCGTGTTACGAAGCCTTCATTCACATCATTGACTCGATGTTCAATCAGCATGCCAAGTGGTTGAAGGTCACACGCGATATCGAGTGGCGACGGCCCATCGCTTCGCTTAATTATCTTCTGACCTCGCACGTCTGGAGACAGGATCACAATGGATTTACGCACCAGGACCCGGGCTTCATCGATCATGTGATGAACAAAAAGGCCGATATCGTCCGCGTCTACCTTCCGCCAGACGCGAACACGTTGCTTTCCGTTGCCGACCACTGCCTGCGCAGCCGCAATTATGTGAACGTAATCGTTGCCGGTAAGCAGCCCGAGCTCCAATGGCTCGACATGAATTCAGCCATTGAGCATTGCACCAACGGGATTGGTATTTGGGAGTGGGCAAGCACTGACAACAACACCGAACCTGATCTTGTAATGGCCTGTGCCGGCGATGTCCCCACACTCGAGACCTTGGCAGCGGTTGATTTATTGCGCCAGCATTTTCCTGATCTCAAGATTCGCGTGATCAATGTCGTAGACCTGATGACACTTCAGCCATCGACCGAACACCCGCATGGGCTTTCAGACCATGACTTTGATTCGCTCTTCACCACCGAAAAGCCTGTGATCTTTGCGTATCACGGATATCCCTGGCTCATTCATCGCCTCACTTATCGCCGAAATAATCACGACAACCTGCACGTTCGCGGCTACAAAGAAGAGGGCACCACGACCACTCCGTTCGATATGACGGTCATGAACGATCTCGACCGCTTTCACCTCGCCGGAGACGCTGTGGACCGCGTGCCCAAACTGCAGCGGGTCGGCGCACACTTCAAGCAATTCCTCCGAAACAAGTTGGTCGAGCATAAGCAATATATTTACGAGCACGGCATCGATATGCCGGAAATTCTGAATTGGAAGTGGAAATACTGATTGTCGGGCCTCTTGGTTACGCGAGAGCTTTTAAACGCAAAGGTCGTCAAGAAAGAGAATGCAAAGTACCCACGGATCACCAGCTCCGTAGGAAAACCGAGCTTAGCCCAGCCATGCAGCGCTGGGTAGCCGTGGACTAAGATCCGAAGTCCCGGAGGGACGACGGAAAAAGCGCAAATGAAAATCCTGGTTCTCAACTCCGGCTCAAGCACCCAGAAGAGCGCGCTCTTTGATCTCGAACAAAACTCCTCGCATGGACCCATCCCGCCTCTCTGGGAAGGCAAACTCGAATGGGACGGCGACAAAGAAACGCTTCACGTTCACAATCACACCGGCCAAGAAATTCGCAGCGACGGCAAGACCAGCGTGCAGCGCGCTTCAGTGGCGGCCATGCTCGAGAATAGTTGGAGCGGCCCCACGGCGGTTCTGAAGTCGCGCGGCGAAATTGAGGTTGCAGGCCATCGCATTGTGCACGGCGGAGCTAAACTTACCCAGCCCGTTCGCATCACGCCTGAGATAAAACAGGAAATTGAGAATGTCGCGTCTATCGCTCCACTGCACAATCAGGCAGGCCTGGAAGGCGTTGAGCTAGTGGAAAAACTGCTGCCGAACATCCCTCAAGTTGCCGTCTTCGATACCGGCTTTCATCGCACGCTGCCCCCACAGGCCTTCATTTATCCAGTTCCGTATAGCTGGTACGAGCGCGATGGCATCCGCCGCTTCGGATTCCACGGCATCAATCACGAATATTGTTCGCATCGCGCCGCAAGCTTGCTCGGCCGTGAACTGTCAACTTTAAAGATTGTCACCTGTCATCTTGGCAACGGATGCTCGCTGGCGGCAATTGATGGCGGAAAAAGCATTGATACGACCATGGGCTTTACTCCGCTCGAAGGCTTGATGATGGGAACGCGGTCGGGATCGATTGATCCGGGAATTCTGATTCATGTCATGGCAGGCAATCCGAGGGACCCGAGACCCAATCGCAGAGACGCTGCACATATCGAGCTCATTGACGAGACCTTAAATCGTCAGTCCGGCCTGCTCGGCATTTCCGGAGTCTCGAGCGATATGCGTGAAGTGCTCCATGCTATCCGCAATGGTAACGAACGCGCCGGGCTTGCTTTTGACATCTTCGTTCACCGCTTACAATCGGCGATTGGCGCAATGGCCGCCTCTCTCGGCGGCTTGGATGTTCTGGTCTTCACCGCCGGAATTGGCGAGAATTCCGCAGAGGTTCGCCTTGCGGCCTGCACCCGGCTGAAGTTCCTGGGTGTAGAACTCGACGAAGCCGCTAACCGCAATGCCAACCCCGATGCCGACATTTCACAGCATGGCTCGCGCGTCCGCGTGCTGGTCATTCGTGCCCAGGAGGACTGGTCGATTGCACGCAAATGCCTTCGGTTCGCATCCGGCGCTTGAGTCAGACGCCATTTACAAACTTTTACCGCAGATCAGTTCCGCACACGGCATCCTACATACTGTGCTCTCCCTCTTTCGTTCTGCGGTTTTTTTTCTTTTGCTGCTCCCGGGCATGTTGCTCGGGCAACAGTCCTCGACTGTCGCGGCGAATGCTCCGGCGGAACAGCCGGACTCCAGGTTTTCCGCAAACGTTGGAGTCGTCAACGTGTTGGCGACGGTGCGCGATAAACACGGAAAGATACTTTCGACCCTCAACAAGGAAGACTTTACGCTTGATGAAGACACGCATCCGGTCGCGATCCAATACTTTTCTCGCCAGACTGATTTGCCGTTAACCCTCGGCCTGCTGGTAGATACCAGCACGAGCCAGCGTTCCGTTATTGACGAAGAGAAAAGCACGAGCAAGACTTTTCTCGACCAGGTGCTGCGCGAAAAGGACTCCGGCTTTCTCCTGCATTTCGATCGCGAAGTCGAATTGCTGCAGGACCTGACCTCGTCGCGGGAAAAACTCGAATCGGCGCTCCAGTCGGTACAAACCCGGTCGCGTTACGATCAGGGCGATTCCGGGCAGAATTCGCCCGATTCGCGGGATGATGGCTCACAGGGAAGCGGAAGCCGGGGCGGCAGCATGCGGCGCGCGGGCACGCAGCTTTACGATGCAATTTACCTTGCCTCCGATGAATTGCTGAAGAAGCAGCAAGGGCGGAAAGCCGTGGTCGTGCTTTCTGACGGCGTGGACCGGGGGAGCAAGGAGACGATCGAAGGCGCAATCGAGGCTGCGCAGCGCTCGGACACGATTGTTTACGCGGTGTATTTTAAGGGCGAAGAGCCTTTCCACGACCATGGCGGATTTGGCTATCCCCGCATGGGCGAAGGGCCCAGGGGCGGTCGCCGAGGAAACAGAGAGCCCGAAGAGCAACGGGCCGATGGCAAGAAAATTCTGGAGCGCATCGCGAAAGAAACGGGCGGGCACATGTTCGAGATAACCAAGAAAGACCCGCTCAACCAGATTTATTCAAAGCTCGAAGAGGAACTGCGGAACCAGTACAGTCTCGGGTTCACTCCCGAAAAATCGGACACCAGCGGTTACCACAAGCTCGCGCTGAAAACCAAGCAGAAGGACACCGAAATACAAATCCGCGATGGCTTTTATCTGGAGCAGTGAGCTTTTGAAAGCTTCCTCTGTACGTCCAACCGCCTATGACCCCGCTTTCCCTTACAATGTTGGCCTGATCTGAATGAAACTTTCCGTTATCGCTACTACACTCGGCGCTCGCCTTGAGAATGGCTCGCCTGACACCGAGATCACCGGCGTTGCCGGAATTGAATCCGCGACCGCCGGCGAACTCACGTTTATCTCTAATCCGAAATACGCGTCTCTGGCCCGCGCCACACGTGCTTCGGCGGTCATCGTCGCCGAAGACTTCCCTTCCATTCGTACCGCAATGCTGCGCAGCAAGAACCCCTACCTGGATTTCGCCCGCACCCTGGAACTTTTTCACCATCCGCCAAACTACGCTCCAGCTATTCACCCGACCGCAGTCGTTGATCCCTCCGCAACCATCGGCGCTGGCGCACACATTGGTCCCTATGTCGTCGTTCAGGAGGATGTTGTCATTGGCGAAAACGCGGTGCTGCTGGCACATGTTGTGGTCTATCGCGGTGTGACGATCGGTAACAATTTTTTCGCACACTCTCACTCTGTCATCCGGGAGTTCTGTCGAATCGGCAACCACGTCGTGCTCCAAAATGGCGTGGTGGTCGGCGGCGACGGCTTCGGCTTCGCCAAAGACAACTCCGGCCACTGGCACAAAATTCCGCAAGTACAGCCGGTGGTGATCGGCGACGATGTCGAAATTCAGTCGAACTCGTGCATCGATCGCGCCAGCGTTGGAGAGACCCGCATCGGTCGCGGCACGAAGATCGACAACCTGGTCCAAGTCGGACACGGCTCTCGTATTGGTGAAGATTCGTTGCTGGCCTCGCAAGTTGGAATCGCTGGCTCGACTGAAATCGGCAACAAGGTCATTCTCACCGGACAGGTGGGTGTCGTGGGTCATTGCAAAGTCGGCGATGGCGCGATCGTCACCCCTCAGAGCGGCGTGGCTGGAGACATCGAAGCCGGCGCCATTGTGAGCGGCGCGCCCGCAGTGGACCACAGACTGTGGCTGAAATATTCCGCCGCGCTGAATCGCTTGCCTGAAATGCTGAAGTTGCTGCGGAAGAAGTAACCCTCCTCCCTCCGCTATCAGTCGCGATATTGTTCGGGCAGCCCCCTGTTGATAGCTGCGCGCACTTTTCCCATCAATTCATCGCGCGCGCCAAACTCTGCGGGCGGAATTGGCTGATGGAAGATCACCGATACCAGCCCCGGTTCAATTGAAAACCTTCCCTTCGGCATCACGTAATGTGTGCCAGAGATGGTTACCGGAACAACCGGTACCTGGCATTGTTCCGCTAGATAGAAGGGTCCCTTTTTGAACGGCAGCATTTTGCCGTCGAACGAACGGTGACCTTCAACGAAGATGGTCATGTGAATCCCCTGCTTCACTACTGCTTCGGCGGCGCGCACAGCGGCAATGCCGGCGTCGCGATTGCCTCGATCAACAGGCACCAACGACCCTAACCGCATTGCCCGACCGAGAATCGGCAGACGGAATAGCTCTTGCTTGGCCATCACCGAAGTTCGTCGGGGAATCCGGGGCAGCAGCAACGGCGGGTCGATGTTTGAAACGTGATTGCACATGAATACGTAGGTGGAGCTCGGATCCAGGTGCTTCATGCCTATCAACTCCACCCGTACGCCGGCGAGGGACACTCCTGTGCGGGCGCCCCACATGCCTATCCGGTATAACGGTCGAATGTCGCCGGTGGCGAATGCCCAGGGAAAGCTGATCAAGGCAGCAATGGGCAGTGCGATTGCCCAAAACGTAAGCATGATCACAGTGCGGATCATGGCGAGGGCGGCGCCCCGTCGAACAACCACAATGCACGACGCTGTTTTTGCTCGGCGGTAATGCCGGGGACATCTTCGAGGTGATAGTCCTTCTGCTTGCGGCTGCCCAGCTTCCACTGCAATTCACGCTCAACCCCCGCCCGCTGGACTTTCAAATGCAGCACACCTCCAGGGCCAATCGCCTCGATAGTTTTTTCGAAATCCCGCCCTGCAGGTTGCCCGTTTATCTCCAGGATCAAGTCGTCCGTCCTAAGACCGGCGTCTTCCGCTTCGCTTCCGGCCTCCACAGCAACCACAACCGCCGGGCGATCGAATTTTTGTATGGCTTCAAAACCAGAGTCTGCTGATATAAGATCGGCGGTTTTGATTCGCAATCCCACGTAGGCAAAGAATTCGTCCCAGGGAATCTCGCTAACTCCGCTCACATATTCGGAAAAGAATTTCTCGAGACCTGCGCCGCTGATCTTTTCTGCCGCCCGGCGCACGCCGTCGGAATCCGAAAAAAACTTGTTTTGCTTGGCATAGTTCTCATTCATCGAGCGAAAAAGAGCTTGCAGCGACGCATGATCGTGGCTGGCTTCGCGCATGCGAAGATCGAGCAGCACGCCCAGCAATTCGCCTTTGTTGTAGTACGAAATGCTGCGCTCAGGACGGCCGTAGTAGGGATATTTCTCCAGCCATGCGTCTTCGCTTGATTGCTCAACCGATTGCGTCAAGCGAGCGGGGCGCCCCTCAAGCTCTGTGATTGCTTCGCCAAGGTAGTTGAGATACCGCGGCTCATCGAGTAGGCCTGCCCGCAATCGGATACAGTCGGATGCGGCTGAGTCAACGCCTTCGCTGAACCACAGCGCTGGCGTGTAATTCTCCTTCGTATAGTTGATCGGCTCCAGTGACTGAGGACGAATTCGCTTCACGTTCCACAGATGAAAAAATTCATGCGCGGTAACGCCGGTAAAAGTGTTCATATCGCCTGAAAGACTCTTTGTCGGCAGCGTGATAGCTGTGCTGTACGCGTGCTCCATGCCGCCCCGGCCGGGCGAATCCGAAAAATGAAAGATAAACATGTAGCTCTGGAAGGGACAGTCATCCATCCATTGCGAAGCCTCAGACACGATGCGCTGGATGGGTGGCAGAATCTTGCCCATCGCCATCCCTGCGTCAGTGGAATCGAGAATTACGCGATAGCTGCCGCAGGCACCCCGGAAATCGCTCTCACTGAAGGTACCCATTTCGACGGGTGAGTCCACCAGTTGATCGTAGTTCCTGGCCTCGTAGACCTTGCCGGATTCTTTCAACGGTGTCGCGATCTTCCAGCCGCTCGGCAGTTGCCGAAATTCAACCTCTACCGGATCGTTCCTCTTGTCATCCGCATAAATCAGAATTTCGGCGAGATTAAAGAATGCATGCTGCGGATTGAGTTCAGCGCCGAAAGAACCGGAATCATTGCTGAACATCTCGTATTCCACAATCGCGCCTTTATTGGTGCCCGCAATTTTCCACCGGCTGGCGTTTATTTCAACCAACGGAAGCGCATGTCCGTTAACGTCTTTGGCGCGAATCCAGTTCATGTACTGGGAAAAATCCCGGACCTGATAAAGCGCATTCCAGACCGGAAGCTGCAACTCGTGAGCGTCCGAGCCAGGGGGAATACGCACCTCCACACGAACAATGTGATGTTCAGGGTCGGCCAGCGTAACCGTGTAGCGGACGTTCTGTGCGGCGGCAAACTGAAGGAAGCAGCCAAGAAGAATCAGGGCTGCGACAAGGCTATGCCGGCTCATCCTTGGCTTCTCATCGCGACTTCACTGGCGGGTGTGAGCGACAGCGAGCGGAGCCTTTCAGGCAGCCTTTCATAGATGCCTCCAAAACCGCCGTTGGAGAGAATCGCAATCACATCTCCCGGTCGCATTTCGGGAGAGCAGATCTTCACAATGCTGTCTACGTCGGCGAGCACCCGCGCATGATGACCTTCTTGTCCAAGCTGGGCGGCGACGGTGGCAACGTCCAAACGCTCCTTTTCAGGAATCGACTCAGATTTGAACACATTCGCGATTACGATCTCATCGGCTATTGCCAGACTTCGGGCCAACTCGTCCTGAAAAACATTTCTTCGTAGAGTATTGGAACGCGGTTCGAGGATGGCCCACAGCCTGCGCCCAGCGTAGCGACTGCGCAGAGCGGTCAGTGTACCCGCAATCGCGGTTGGGTGATGCGCGAAGTCATCAATGAGGGTGATCCCATTCACTTCAGCCTTCACTTCCAGGCGCCGCTTCACGCTTTCAAATCGCTTGAGCGCATCCTTGATAACGCCCGCCGATATGCCATAATTGGCCGCCATCGCCGCGGCTGCGCTCGCATTCCAGACGTTATATTCGCCAGCCAGTGGAAATTCGAATTCTGCCAAGCGCTTTCCGCTACGAACAAGCGACCATGATGTGCTTTCGGCACCGAATTGCAATTGCTCGATGCGCCACATGGAGTCTTCTTTTCTTCCGTAGCGCTCGACCGGGCAAAAGGCGCGCGCTATGCAACGATTCACACTCTCGCCCGAATCGAAGGCCACAATGCGTCCGCGGCGAGGCACGAGATTCACCAGCCGTTTGAATGACGTTTCGACCGCGTCAAGGTCTTTGTAGATATCGGCATGGTCGAATTCGACCGATGTCAGGATGACTGAGTCCGGGAAATAATGCAGGAATTTCGGTCCTTTGTCGAAGAAGGCGGTGTCGTATTCATCGCCTTCGATGATGAAATGACGCCCGCTGCCCAGCTGGAAACTGCGATCAAAGTTTTCGGCAATGCCCCCAATGAGGAAAGATGGCTTAGTCTCAGCAACTTCGAAAATCCAGGACAGCATGGAAGTCGTCGTAGTCTTGCCGTGCGTTCCCGCGACCACGATTACTTCTTTACCTTTCAGGAATTCGTCATGCAGCAACTGCGGCAGCGAGCAGAAAGGAATACGTTGATCGAGGACATGCTCAAGTTCGACGTTGCCGCGCGAGATAGCGTTGCCGATCACTACGAGGTCTGGTTTCGGTTCCAGATTCTGGGCAGCGAACGGCTGCGCCACTTGGATTCCCATAGAATGCAGAAAATCCGACATCGGGGGATACGCGGCTGAGTCAGAACCCGTCACGCGGAACCCGCGTTCGTTGAGCATTCCGGCGAGTGACGCCATCGCGGTACCGCAAATTCCAATCAGATGAATGCGCTTTTTATCAACCATGAACTAGACCTGAAAACAACTGAGCATCGCCGTCAGCGGCCGGCCTTCCTCTACCTGGTCAGCCCGGTCGCCGACTCCAGCGCCGTCACCCTGACTGCCGAACCGTCAGCCTCAAGTTTTAAGTTCACTCCCATCGGCAATGTAATGTTCTGACCCGCAACGTGGCCCGAGGGCAGCCCGTATGCTACTGGAATGTTAAAACCACCCACAACCCGCATTACGATTTCTTTCAGCGTATAGCACTGACCTGGCGGAGGGGCACAGTCAAGCATCTCGCCAAAAATGATGCCCCGTACTCCCGCAAACTTTCCGGCCAGTTTCAACTGCATCAGCATGCGATCGATCTGATAAGCCTTGGCGCCAATGTCTTCGATAAAAAAGATTGTGCCGTCGGTCTGAATCTCCCAAGGCGTTCCCAGCGAGGCCACCAGAATAGAAAGACAACCGCCATAAAGCCGTCCCTGGGCCGATCCATTCGCGAGGGGCTCCACTTGCGAATCGGGAGCAAAATCAAGTCGTAGGTTGCCGCTTCCTTCTACTACCGCGCGCCACGATTCGAGATGAACTCCATCAGGTCTTCCGAAATCGGCGGCCGCCATGGGGCCATGCAATGTGACCAACCCCGTCCTGTCTCCAAACCACGTCATCAGCGTTGTGAGGTCGCTGTAACCAATAAACAACTTCGGATGGGCTCTGATCGTTTTTATGTCCAGCTTTGAGAGCAGATAATTCGACCCATATCCACCGCGCACACACATCACCGCCTTGATATCGTCGCGGATGAACATCTGCTCCAGTTCATGCGCC
>Ga0157372_10002805_pt1 | contig 18823 bp, 22 predicted proteins | sample C55metaG_FD_115307 | JGI IMG/M metagenome (GOLD analysis project Ga0157372, IMG submission 115307) | Corn rhizosphere microbial communities from Kellogg Biological Station, Michigan, USA - C5-5 metaG | ecosystem: Host-associated > Plants > Roots > Rhizosphere > Soil | place: USA: Michigan... | reverse complement strand
CCTCGACATTGACCGGACTATATGGCCGCTTGCCCTCGCCGGTGTTGATGAAGTCCTGAACCGCCGCGTCGGCTTCGTCCTGGTGCAGCGTCACGCCGCGGAAGTGGAGCGTGTTCCCCCATTGGCTCGTGTCGGAATAGACGATGCGGAACACGCCCTCGAGACCGAGCAGGGCGAACTCTTCGCCGCTGGCATGGGTGCCGATCGCGAAGTCGCTGCCCTTGCGACCGCGCCGCAGGTTGGTCAGCTCCCACGTTACGTCATCGATCTGCGTCGCGGTCTTGAACTGCAGATATTCGCCCAGGCCGTCCTTTCCGACGAAGGCGAAGTTCTTCCATGCGTCGAGTTCGGCGTCGGTCGCGCTCTCCAGTGTCATTCCGCTGTGAAGCAGAACCACGGTGAGCACGCTGGTGGTGTCGAGCGTGTCGTCGAGGCCGGTGGTCGTTCCTGCGGCCAGCGTTCCGGTAACGTCCCCAACCACCGCGCTCTGAGGCTGGTCGATGATCGTGACGTAAGTGACGCCATCCGATGAGACTTGGATCGCACCGCGGTCCCAGTAAGCCTCGGTTCCGGCCTGCACGACATAGAAGCCGTAATCGTCGTGATTGTCGGAGAAGATCGCTCCGTCGATCAGGACAAGACGAGTATCGGCGAACAAGGTAGACGGATCGTCGGGCGGTGCTCCTGACGTGCCTGGCTCATTTGCAGTGTAGGTAACGCTCTCATCTGAGACCGCCTCGACCTCCATGATTCCGTTCGCGCCGCGCGATGCCCGAGTAATCCGGTATGGAACCGTCCGGTCATAAGCGGTCAAGGCATAGGCAAGGCCGACTTGGAGGCTGATCCAGGTATCGGTCAGCGTGAAATGCAGCGAGGTCCGGCCCAGCCACGCATCCCACAGCATCAGCATGGCAGTTGAGGCGCCCTCGCTCGCTGTCAGGACCAACGGGATGCTCGTCGTGACGTTCGACTTGGCGTGTCCTTCCGAACGCCGCGCTGATTGTGTGTTCTCCTGATAATCTCGGTCGGGGTCGAGGAACGTCAGCGCCAGCTCACGGGGAAGGCTGAGGTCAGTGTCCCGGCTGAACGTATGCTTCTTGGGCGGTTCGTCGCCATAGGCATAAGCACCCATCTCGTCGGGCGGGATGGTTGCCCTCAGCGATTGGGAGCGGCGATAGAACCTGACCTGGCCGGCGACTTCAGCAGCATCCACACCAAAGGCCGGCAGCAGCGGCTTGATCGCATCCCAACACGACGATTCACCAGTAACCGCATAGCCTCTGAGCAATGTGCTCGTGAGCGCGGTGGTCGAGATGTCGCGTTCAGAGTCGATGCCAGCAACCGAAACAACCGCCTCGATGAAGTCGGCGACACTCTGCCCGGTCTTGACCGCGACCAGACCCTCGATCGTCGGCACTGAGTTGCCGAACGCCGCGAGTTGCAGCTTCTCGATGACAACATAGGCGCTGTAGATGTAGCCGCTGTCCTCGCCGACAGCCGATGCGAGAACTGGATCGACGCCCTGCTCGCTATGTCCGCCGTAGATCGTGGCGCTGGTGAAGTAGCGGTTCTTTCCGTACTTCTTCTTGATCAGCTTGCCATCGGTGCCGAGCGTCGTGACACCCGACGATTCCGTGCCCTTGAAGATTTGCTTCCCGTTCGCCCAAATCTTCGACAGATCCTCGATAGGATCGTCGTCGGTGCGATCCACGAACAGCATCGCGAAGGTGTCGGAGTAGGTATAATAATGCTGGTTCGGTGCTGCGAACCCGAGCAGTCCACCGATTGCACCACCGATCAATGCTCCTACCGGCCCGCCGATCATGAAGCCTTCGGCGGCTCCCGAGATCGCCCCGACAATCTCCGAATAATCCTCGACCGTATGCTTGGTCTCAAGGATGTCGTCTTGAGCGATGAAGATGCCGGTCAGTCGGACCTTCTCCCCGCCGGCACGGGGCATCGCCACACCATAATCGCCGCCGCCTGCGGCAAGATTGTCAAGGCGCGGCCCGTCCTGAGCCGTCACCCTGCCGAGCAGATATGAGATGCCCAGGTTCGCGACGAACGAGGTGGCAGTCGAAAGGAAACTCGCGCCTGCAGCCGCCGGAATTTGCGCCATCAGCCCGGCGCCTTCACGTCAGCTGCGGCGCTCCGCTTGTCTCCACCCGGCACCTTGTCGAAGCCGCCGTAACGAACGAGATTCGCCCATGCGGTGCAGCCGTTGGTTCCTCCCGATGCGTCTTTCAGGTTCGTGCAGCCGGGCGTCATCGAATAGGCGTCACCGGCGATGATCGGGAACGATAGCCGCGGCCACAGTTCGAACACGCCGCCCGCCGTATGCTCCTTGATTTCCGCGCTAACTCCGTCATTCCAGCCCGAGGTGAACGTGATCGTGCCCCTGCTGAAATAACCTGCCGTTTCAGTCCGAGCGGCATCGGTGAATCCACGCTCGCCAACTGCGGTGTCCACGGTCCCCGTCACGGTCAACGGTGCCAAGTCCTTCTGGCATTTGCTGTCGCCGAACACCCAGCGGCATCCAGGCTGAAGCAACGAGACGAGCGGCGTTTGCTCGAGCTTTCCGCCTGCCCCGATGATCTCGACCTTGAAGCCGGTCTCGTCCTGCTGGACCGCGCCGAACGTGCCTTTCAGCAATCGGCGGTGAAAGCCCTCACCAGCCCACGGTGCGAGCCACGCTTCGACTTCGGCCCCGTCGAACAATCCGGTGTAAAGTTCATCCGGATGGATGCCGTCGCCACCAAGCGCGCCCGACAGATCCATGCTGCCAGCTTCGCCAACGTTGGCTACATTCTCGGATGCGCTCGGCACAAGGCTGTCGCAAGCCTGATAGGTGATCCCGCTGCCGGCCGGATATTCTAAGTCCCGATCGAGCGAAGTGAAGCGGAACACCTCGCCATCCGCGCGGGTGATCGTCCAGATTTGCGCCCAGCGGGTGCCGCAGGGGACACTCTTGTAAAGAAACTCAAGTCCAGCCTGAGAGACGAAGAAGGACGGAATGACACGGTGCAGATATTCGGCACCGGCCTGGCTGGACTTCATCGCCGTTCCGACGCGGAACAGATATTCGACACCTACCTGCGATACGAGCGCGTCCACATCAACGCGGATCAGGGTTTCTGCGCCGGCCTGGCTGACCTTGGCCGTGGTCACAGGATTAGCTCACTCGTTCGACGACGTGGCCAGCGGCGTTCAATCCCGCAGGAATGAACGGAACCCCCGTATCCGGATCGAGCGGCACATTGCTGTCGTAATAGGCCGCGGCTGTCGTGATCGGCTGCGCGCTGACCGTGCCCTTGGTTCCGTTGGAAATGATGTTAGGCGCGACCGTGCAGGTGCCCGCGTCGTCCTTCCAGGCGCGAATAAACGGGCGAGTGGTCAGGATCTCAGAAAGGTTCGCAGGCCCGTTCTCAAGTCCGAAGTCGGATTCCGCCGTGGTCGATGCGGTCGAGATGTAGCTGCTGTCGACCGGCGGCTTTTCATTGAGGAGCGAATAACCGGTGACTCCGCTGGAGAGAGTGAAGTCGGCCTGCGCGGTGTCTGCGTTCACCATGATCACGCCCGACTTGCAGTCGCCGATCCACGTATCGCAGGCCGAGCTGTCAGCGGTCGTGTCGTTGGCGAAGTAATCGGCAAGATCGAAGGTCGGGTATGCAGAAATACCGACCTGCTTAGATTCAAAGCCGATTGCGAACTGGCTGAACTCGACGTTGGCGGTAGAAACTGTGTCGATGCCGGTCAGGTTGAGCTTCGTGACTTCATCGACCCTGACCTCGAACGCGCCGTCTGTACCGTTGCCAGCCTTCGCATAAATCTCGATGTGCTGATAAGCGCCAGCACCGATGACCGGAAGCGAGCGGTCGATGACTGTTTCCACACCACGGCGAAGCTCGAGCGCGCCGTCAGTGCCAAGCATGAGCCTGATTTGCAGGCCGTTGGCCTGATCCCTGAACGCGGCCAGGAAAACACCGTTCAGACCGCTGCTGCCCACACTTTCGGAAGCGGGCAATGCCGAGCAGTAAATCGCGAAGCCAAGGAACACCTCGGTCAGCGGGGCGCCGAACACGCGGCGGGCCTCCTTGCCGCCAGCGATGTCGCTCATCCGAAGATGATGTGTGCCGGTGCGCGGATTGGCTGTGGACAGCGTGAAGGCATTGTCCACCTGAGCCCATGCCTGACCTGACGAGCCGTTGAGCATATAGGCGACAGTGCCGCCGTATCGCCCGAAACCGTCGCACCAAAGGTTCATTAGCAGGGCCTCACTTCAACAAGGGTCAAATCAGCAAACCCGCCGGCCTGCCATGTCCGCACCAAAGTCTCGAGCTGGTCGTCGCTCTCGAATCGCACTTCCACATCGAACAGGAAGCCGGCGGTAAGGATGTGTCCGGCCAGCGGCGGGGTATCGAAGGTCACGATGCCGTCGGGGCGGCTGACCGTGTAATCGGACTCACTGACGAGTGCGCCGTTGTCGGCGATGAGCACGCTCGACAGCACCGGCAGGTGGATCGTGCGGTCGTAATTGTTACCGCCGCGGCTGTAGCGCTTCACCAGCTGAAAGCTGTCGGTGTAGCCGTCTCCGGTGCCGATCTCCTGATCCAGTTCCGAAATGTCGATTTCTTCATCGATCGCGTTAGGCACATGATCGATCGACGCCTTGTCGAGCGGGTCACGCCACGGGAACGAGTAATAAGGACCTGCCGTGATCAGCCAGTGCTTCTTCAGATCGTTGATCACGTCGGTCGTGCGGGCCAGCGCTTCCGGCAGCACGAAGCGATGTAGCGGGTGCTCCCATTCCTGGTTGCGGCGCTCGTTCCCGCTCGCGTTCAGCTGGATCGTCGTCTTGAAGCGCGGCGAGGACACGCAGGGATAACCCGGTACCGCGTCCGGCAAATAGATATCGAGGAACGGCATCAGCGCAGCTTCCGCTTGAGGCCGCGGACTACCTGCCCCTCGCTGCGGCGGAAGCTGTCGGCGTCGGGCGTATAAACATTCATGGTCACGCCTGCCATCCGACCGTGCTGCCAGCTGCGCGAATTGTCGTTCGCGATCGAAATGCGCTCGCCGTAGGAGACGTTCGCGATCGGCAGCCCGTTGATCGACAGCAGGTTCTTGTCGGTGCCGAGCCGACCGAGCACGCTGAATGAGCCGCCGCCAGCAAAGCCGAGATTGGCATCGCCCAGCTTCACCGCAGCAAGACTGCCTCCACCGCCGCTCGTCCCGAAGCCGAGCAATCCGCCAAGCGAGCCGAGGATGTTCAGACCGCCACCCTGCAGCTGACTACCGAGCAAGCGCTGCAGCTGAAGCCGCGCCAATCCGAGGAAGAACTGCTTCAGCGTTTCGAGCAGCGAGTCCGTCGCCTTGCCGATGCCTTCACTCAACGCGAGCACGCTATCAAGCAGTCCGTCCATGCCCTCGACTTCCAGCCGCTGCAGCGCTTCGTTCGCCTTGGCTGCTGTGGTCGGTAGAGATGCCAGATAATCTTCCAGCGGGCCGCGGGTTCGCTGCATCACTCCCGCCCGGTCGAGCGAGTAGGTCTTGTTCAGATTGAGCAGATCGCGACGCGCATCCTCGACGGCAGCAATGTCCTTGCTAGTCGCGATCACGAATTCGAGCGCCTGCTTCCTCTGTTGGTAGGCAATGTCGAGCAGCTGAAGTTCGATCCTGCGCCGCTCTGCCGCGGTTTCGGCGAGATCCTCTTGTGCCTGCAGTACATCCTTGCGCCGGTCGAAATCGTGCTGCTCAAGCTCGTTGGTATCGCTGAGGCGCTGCAGCCGCTCGTCCTCGAGAAGCCCCTGACGCTCTGCTGCGTCCTTCAGATCATAAGCGGCCTTGAGCTGGCCAGCTTGGGCTTCGGAAAGACCTTCCTTGCCCTTGGTGAGCCTGCCGAGCGCGACCTTATATTGCAGCTCGGCAGCAAAGGCATGCTGCTCGGCGTTCAGAATTTGGATGCCGATCGATGTGCGCTCGATGTAGTTCTCTGCGATATTCTGCTGCGCTTGGAGAACATCGATATTCGCGCGGCGGATTTGCTGATCGAAGTCGTACTGCGCCCGCAATGCCTGCTCGGCGCTATGATCTTCCCTTGCGCGCTTGTGTCCACCGCCTCCACCAGCGAGAAACTTGGGAATATTGGATCCCGACTGACTCCGGGTGGCAGGCGGAAGCGCGACCGTAACCGACGAAGATCCGCCACCACCTCCCAGGTTGAGGTCTTGGATGATCTTCGGAATGAGACCGGCAGCCTCTGCGCCAGATGCCGCAAGACCCGCGCCGGCTGGACCGCCGAAGCGGAATCCAACAAGGCCCGCGATGAGGTCGATCGCACGCTGAGGATCTGACGCTATGAAGTCGGCGACACCAACGGCTAGGCGCTCCAACGAATTTGCGAGGGACAGGATCGAATCCGCATTATCGGCGACGATGCCGGCGATATTCGCTTCGAGCACCGTCTTGACGGCGCGCAACTTGTCGGCCGTCTCGTCAGCCCGCTGGATCTGATCATCGGAAAGGACGATCCCCAGCTTCTGTGCCGCCTGCTCCAGATTGTTGATCGCTTCGGAACCGCCCGCGAGCAAATTGTCCAGCTTCGATCCGGTCTTGCCGAACAGCGCGACCTCGATTGCCGCACGCTGGGCGCGGTCGGTGACTTTCTGCAGGCCGTCGGCGATGATCCGGAACGCCTCGCCGCCCGACTTGCCTTTCACCTGATCAACACTGATACCGATTGCGGCCAGTGCCTTCGCTGGTTCCTTCGCTCCAGCCGCTACCTTGCCGAGCGTGATGGTCAGCTTCGATAGCCCGACCTCGAGCTGATCCTGGCTAACCCCGACCTGACCCGCTGCGAACCTGAATATCTGCAAATCGCGAGCCGTCACGCCGAGCTGCTGAGCCGTTTCCGCAAGCGATCCGGCATATTCGAGCGCCGACTTCGTAGCAGCGACCAGAGCGCCGACGCTTAGCCCCGCGAGGAGTCCGGTACCAAATCCCTTGACCGAGCTAAGCGACCTTTGGATCGCGGACGCAGACGTAGCAGCCTGACGCTGCGAGCGCTTCATCCCGGCTTCGAACGCCGAAGTCTCCGCGGACAGGCTCACACGGAGCGCGCCGATCAGTGCACCTGCCATTTACGCTCCTGTGGTGTTATTGCCGGTCGCCATGAGAGAAAATGGCTTGAGCATCGCGGGCGCGATCTTCCTGATCGTCGGCGGCTGTCTGATCTTTTGGGGTTTCACGTCGCCGACAGCGAACCTTGAACTGATGCACATTCAGTCGATGGAGCTGATGCTCGGCATCGGCGCCGGTATCGTCTCCGCAATTCTGATTGTCGGCGGTTCGATCATTGAAGCGTTGAACCGCCGCGGCTGATCTTCACCGGCACGCCCTTGGCCTGCAGCCGGTGGAAGAAGGCGATCCCCTTCGCGTGCTGCAAGCTGGTCGCTTTCTCTTCCCCGCTCTGGCCGAGGAAATCGCTCAGCGACTTGCCCTTGAGCTTCCCCGCATAGCCGTTGAGCGCGAAGATCGCCGTGTGCCATGCCGTGTAGAGCGCAAGGTCGATGTCGCGTTTGCGGCGCAGTGCGGCCCCCTCCATCGCGTTCACGAAAGAGCGGGGAGTTTCCTTCCAGAAGCGATCAGGCTCAAAACCGGCCGCTATCCATTCTTTCCGGAACTCTTCGACCGACCACGCCGCACCGGAGGGTTTTTGGGCCTCTCTTCCACCAGCGGGAAGGCGCGCTCGAGCAATGCATCGAGAGCGAAGCCGACCTTCAACCCGACATCCTTGGGCGCGAAGATCAGCCCGGCGGCCTGATCCAGCGTGATCTCGGGGTGATGAGTCCTCAAGAGCGCCCACAGCATCTGACCGACCACACGCAGCTGACGCTGAGGGTTGCGGACATGCGCCACGATCAGCGGCATGGGCATGTCAAGCGCGCCCTCCATGATGGTGATCGCGCCGAAGTCCAGCCTCAGCGTCAGCGTTTCATCCGGAAGTACGACCTGTTGCTCTTCACCAAAGGCTAGGAGCGTCAAGAGCCGGTAGCTCCAGTCCCTTGCTCGACATCGCCGGTCACGCGGAACGTCGCGGTCGCGGTGATCTTGCTGCCGGTGGTCATCGAGTCAGGCGCGTACTTCTTGATGAAGGCGTGCGTCACGATGTTCCAGTCGGCTGCGCCCGTCCCGCTATTGTCGGGAATGACAATACGGATCGCGCGGGTGTCGCCGGTGGTCTTGGCATCGGTCAGGAGCAAGTCCGTCGCGCTGCCGGGGACATAGTTGATCGTCGCGGTGAACTCGCCGCCGTCGATCAGTCCGGAGATATACTCCTTCCTGCGACCAGGCGACTTCAGGTGCGTCGCTTCAACTTCATCGGTCTCGTCGCTCGGGAAGCCGCATTCGACGACCTCGATAAGCTCGACGAGGTTGGCTTCGGTGTCGTCGGTGCTGACATGCAGCTCACCGCCCCACCCAATGCGTGCCTCCGTCATGTCGTTAACTCCTCAGTGTGGTGAATGATCAGGTCTGTCGATTTGCGGAAAATGATCACTTCCCCGTCCCGCTCGGGGATGTCCCGCGGCCCCAACACGATGTCGGCCCGCTGGAATGTGTGGCCGCTGCTCGTGCCGCCTGGAACGATGGCGCCCAGCACTGCTGCCGTGATTGTCTGCTTCGAAGCGTAGCTGTCGGCCCAAACGTCGACCTGAACCCGCGCTGCTTCCAGATCCCAATCCTTCAGCGTCTGCGGCCTAAGCTCGGTCACATCGAGCAGCGTCACATAAGGCCGCGCCGTTCCTTGGGGTGCGTTCTCCCAATAGGTCTTTGCCTCGCCCGTTCTTGCACGGACGAGCAGGGCTCCTTGCCAATCCACCTAGAGCCCCTTCGCCCTCTTGCGCGCAGCACGCTCGGCGGCCTTGCGGATTTCGACCCACAGCTCGGTCGCGATGATCTGCTCGGCCCTCTGCTTATTCGCTTCCCAAGCTGGCCGCATGAACGGATGCGGGCGCATCCTGACCGTTCCGAACTCCTGAAACAGGCCGCGGCTGAGCACGGTGCCGACATGAACCTCAGCGACACCAAGCTTGCCTGCCCTGTAAGCGCTAGACCGCTGGCGCCGCGTCAGTTGCGTTCCGGTATGGATGCTGATCTGCAGCTTGCCGGTCTCGATCGGCGCAAGAGACTGCGCCTGATCGTTGATCGGCTTCGCCGCCTTCTTCAGCGTCCGGATGAGTACATTCTTCTCGGTCGACTTCTTGCCCAGTTCGGCGAGTGCCTGATCGGAGCCGACCAGCCATTCCACCTTGGCAACAACGCGGTCGGTCACAACGCCCTCGTCGCGGTGAAGCGGATCGTCTGCCGATCGAGCGGCGCGACCTCAGTCAAATCCCAGACCGAACCGAGATAACTGATGCGATCCTTCAGCGTCACAGCCTCGAGCGTCGACGAACGGACGCATTCGAACGTGGCCGCCTGCGTTCCGCCTTCCTCCGCCGCTTCCCGCTTCTCCTGAGCACCGCCGAAGCGAACGTAAGCCCGCCTCGTCGCATAGGCCGACCATGACGGGATTGCTTGGCCGTATGAATCCTCGCTGTTCGTCGCCCGCTCGATGACGATCAGCTCCGTCCGCTCGCTGGCCGACATCAGTAAGCCGATACAGGACTGATGGCCTCGAGCAGAGAGTCGACGGTTAAGGCAATCTCCTGCGATACGATTCCCGCTGCTGCTGCCTCCCTGAACTCGAACCAATGGCCGATCAGGATCAGCATCGCGCGCTTCCCGATCAGATACTCCTGGCTCGTCGCGTCAAGAGCGCCGGCAGTGTACGTCACCGTGATGGTCCCGCCGCCGATCAGGTCGGGGAAGCTATCACCGTCGGCAGGGCTAATGCGCGCCGGGAAGCCAAGGTTCGTCACGAAGCCGGTGTAGGTCGCGTCGTCCGTTGGATCGTCGGTCGTGGAGTATTTGACCGACGTGATCGAAGTGATCGGTTGCCGCCAGATTTCGAGATAGTCGCCCCAGCGGGTGAACTTCTCCGTGCGCGTTCCGCCGACGAACAGCATCCGGCTGGCGCGCTCCACATAGGCCCGAGCCGGAGCGATCAGCGACGTGATAAACGTGTCGTCGCTGTTGTCATTCTCCATCCTGACCTGGGCTTTTGCCTCAGTCAGGGTGATCGGCTCAGCCAACTTTGGCGTCCTTCCCGTCGCGGCCGCGCTTCACCGCCAGCCGCCAGCCGCTATCCTGCGTGTCGGGCTTCGCGTCGGTCTGCTTCTGAGCGATCCACCAAGAACCGCCCCAGCTCACGCCGTCGCCAGCTTCGTAGGTCTCGTCCGCCTTATAGACGCCGCGGTCGATCGCGGTCGGCCATTTGAACGTGAATACCTTCTCTTCTTCGCCGCGGCGGAAGCTCAGCTCGATCGTGCGATCGTCGTCGAGCACGCACGCGTCCATATCGTCGAAGCCGAAGCCGTCGCGACCATCCGCGCCCTTCTCGCCGTCGCGGATGCCGGTGCGAATCAACCGCCCATCCTGAAGCGTCAGCACGAGTTCGCCGCTGTCCTTCACCGCCTCGACGATGCCGGCCGCGTCCTTGCCATCGGTTCCGGCGATGCCGTCCTGCCCTGGATCGCCCTTCTCGCCACGATCGCCTGGGTCGCCCTTCTCGCCTTTCTCGGGCTCGCGAGCTTCCAAGGCGGCAATCCGCGCCAAGAGAGATTCCCTCTCGGCCTTCAGCGGCGCGACCTCGCGCTCGACATATCCGCGAACGAGATCGACGACCTCTTTGCCGAACGCTTCACCGTCGAGCATCAGCTAAGTCCCTTCGCAATGGTCGCAAGCGCGAGAGCGCGCTGCGCCGCGGCGGCGTTATCGTTGGCGGCAGGATCTACCGGCGGCGGAGGTGCAGGTTGCGTGATCGGCTCAGCGTCGCGCTTCGCCAACCATTCGAGGCTATGATCCTGCTCCTGCAGGTAAACCGTGTCGCCGCCTTCGACCGGAGGCTTCTGAAGCGTCAGGCGCTGCTCGTTCACGGTCAGCTTGCCCTTCGACTTCTCGAGCACGTCCATCTGCGTGATGCTGTCCATGCGCAGCAGATTGTCGGTATCGAACTCGGTGCCATAGAACTGGCCGTTGATGCCGACGCCCTCGCCGATGCCCAGCCCTTCGTCCAGACACAGTTCGATGTCCTCGATGTGCTTCTGCAGGCACTGGCTGAAATACTCGACGTTGAGCGCCTGCACGTTGTTGTAGCTCGGCAGCGCTCCGACCCCGACCTTGTAGGGCGGGACGTGATAGACCGAGCAGATCATCTCGGCCGTGAACTTCAGCTGTTCGATCAGCTGTGCGTCCTCGGCCTTCATGGTCAGCGATTCGAACTTCAGCCCATCGCCGAGGATGGCGATCTTCGCCGCGCCCTGAGCGCCGCCGTATTGGTTCTCCCACGTCTCTTTCAGTCGGGTCGCGTCGTCGGGGTTGATCCTCCCAGGCGCAGTCAGGATGCCGCCAGGACGCACGCCGTTCGCTGCAAGCCGCGCCTGCGACCTTTGAATGCTCGTGCCCTGCGTCGCTGCCAGAGCAGCAGCATAGAGCGGCGAAATGCCGACAAGCGGATGGAACAGGCAATTGAAGCGGTCGTGGATGATCTCGCGCGCCGGAACCGTGATGCTGTCGGCCTGCTGACCGGAGAGATTGTCCCGGCTCAGCCGATAGAATACCTGCCCATCGTCGCTGACCAGCGGCTGCACACGGTCGGGGTTGAGCACGTAGAGCGCGACCACGACGCCGCGTCCATCACGCCGCTTCAGGATGTAGGCATTGCCGCGGTCGAGCTTCGAGCCGACCCAGCTCTCGATGAACTGGATGCGGTTCTGGAATTCGTTCGGCTTGCGGAGCACCGGCGAATAGGCCGGGTTCATAGTCTCCTGCCAAACATTGTCCTTCTGAGCGACCAGGCGGATGCGGTTCTTCGATACATCGCTGCTGATGAGCGTCCGACAGGCAAACACGGCGAAGAAGGCCAGCTGCGTGTCGACGGTGAGTTCTTCGTTCCGCTGCCAAGCGCCGCTGAACGGCTCTCGGATGATCGGCCACCACCCGCCGCGGCTATCGGGCGGGGAAAGGTCTTTCTTTCGACTGATCGAGAGGCCGAAAATTTCCACTATGCGGCCTCCTTCTGAGCGATGAGATAATTCGCGGTCACGAACGGATCGATGCGGATCGGAGCGATCGTCCACGGCTTGACCTTGCCGGGGAAGAACAGCAGCCGCGGGTTCGTCTTGCGGCCGCGCACCCGGTAATGGACGCTGCCATACCAATAGACGCCATCGCGCTCGCTCCAGACCTTTTCCTTGCGGCCTAAACTGTAGGCGAGCCACGCCTGGTCAGAGCCGACAAACAGCTCGCCGGAAACATCAGCGCCGTGCTGGTCGAAGTCCTCGAACACCCTTGGCCGACAGCCGGCGCGGATCAGCATCATCGAACCATTGTAAGGACGCTCGCGCTGAGTGCCTTTGAACAGCACCAGATCCTCGGAGCGATCGAACAAAGGATCGAGCGGGCCGCCGACCACGCAATCCAGGTCCATGCAGACGAACCGCTCGCCAAAGATGTCGGCCGCGTCGCGCCGGAACATCGACAGTCTGCGGAAGCAGTTCGGCTTGCTCGGCCCCCATTGCGGAGTGATTTTCTCGAAGTCGCCCGGCGGCATGATGATGTCGATGCTCGGATCGATGCCTTCTGGCGTTGAAGTCACGCAGGCGATCCGGTGCCGCATCCGCAAGTTCCGGCGAACCATATCCGCCCAAACATTGACGTGCTCGGCTTTGAACTGGGTCCGGCAAGCGGGATTGCGCCAGAGCCACGTCAGGACGGTGATCATGCGAGCGCCGATTTGATGACGGTGAACTTGATCACGATCGCTTCGCCCAATGACGACGCCGAGTTATTGCGAACCGAGATTGAAGCCGCTCCAGCGCCAGTGACCCGCCCATTGATGGTGTAGGCTCCGAACGTGCCGGTCGCGTGGTGCGTGCAGACAATCTGATCTCCAGCCGCGACCGTGCTGTTGTTCAAAACGAAGGTGACAATCGTTGCCGCCGCCAGCGCCGTGCTCGTCATCGTGATCTCGCCGGTCAGCTTGTTGAGCGTGACCGCGCTGGATTTGTTGCCGGACTGCGAAACCGTGCCGCCCGCGCCGGCGGCGTAGCCGAACACGGTCGTTCCGGTACGAACACCGTCAGCTCCAGCTGGGCCTTGAATTCCCTGCGGCCCTTGAATGCCTTGTGGCCCTTGAGCGCCAGCGTCACCCTGCGGCCCCTGCGCTCCGGCATTTCCCTGCGGGCCTTGAGGTCCCTGAGGACCAGCAACCGTGCTGTCAGCACCCGCGGGCCCCGTCGGGCCAGTTGCGCCTTGAGGCCCAGTAGCACCAGCGTCGCCCTTCAGTCCTTGCGGGCCAGTTGGGCCAGCCGGACCTTGTGGACCTTCGGGGCCTGCATCGCCGTCCGCGCCTTGTGGTCCGGTAGGCCCCGTGTTCCCAGTTGTTCCCTGCGGTCCCGTCGGACCTTGAGGACCGGTCGGGCCTGGAACCTGACTGTCCGCGCCAGGAAGTCCCTGAATACCTTGAGGACCGGCTGGGCCGGTGTCTCCCGTATCGCCTTTGTCGCCTTTCGCTCCGGCCGCTCCCTGAGGTCCAATCAATCCTGGCGGACCCTGCGGACCGATCGCGCCGTCGCTGCCGTCGTTTCCCTGCGGCCCCTGCGCTCCGGTCGTACCGGTGTCACCTTTGTCGCCCTTCGGCCCAGCTGGGCCGGTCGATCCGTCCGCGCCAGGAGGCCCGCGATCGCCTTGCGGGCCTGCCGGACCCTGTGGGCCTGGAGGACCGGGATCACCTTGATCGCCCTTCGGTCCTTGGCCGCCGGGGACGCCATTATTCTCGAGGTCGCCAAGCTCGTCCCATATGGAATCGAGCTGACGATTGAGGGCGCGTGGTCGGCGCCCCACGTTAGAGGTGTCCACTTTTCTCCAGATACGCAAACAGTGGAGCATAACGGATCAGGAAGTCGTCACGGCGGTCGTGCAGGTAGCGCCATTTCTTCAGTGCAGCGCTGTCGTTGGTCGCGACGACCTGGCGCAGAATCTCGATCGCTTCGACGGGCTTGCCGATGTCGCACAGGAACATCGCCTGCCCGCAGCGGAATATCTGGCGCTTCTCCTCGCGCACCCTACCGTCGAGCCAATATGCCCAGGCTTCAGCGATCTCATCCGGAGTCCATGTGCCGACATCGAGCCGTGCCTGAGCGACATCGTGAGCGCCCCATCGCGCCTTGACGCGGAACACCAATGTCGACCCTGGATAAACCGCTTCGACGAACTCGAAATGATCACGCAGCCGATAGAGGCAAGCCGGGATTTCGTATGACGGGAAGTGGCAGAAGTCCTGCCACGCCATCACCGTGCCTTCGCGAATCCCGCCGCGGAAGTTCTTCAGCATCGCCGAGATCGCCGGCACCCGCTTTGGGGCGTCGTTCACGATCAGCGCGATCGGCTCGTCACCCCAGCGCGCGTGAGCGATCTCGCCGCGGTGAGGCTCGACGAACTCCATCAGCGGGCCGAGGTAGTTGCGGAAAGCCTCATAAGCGTCGCCAATCGGAGCGTCGCTCAGATCCATCCCGCGCTTCTTGTAATGCTCCTCGACCTTGTAGATGTGCCCGCGCTTCGACAGGAACTTATCGAAGGTGTGAACCTTCTGCGTTGCGCCAGCGTCACGAAGCGCCGCGGCGATGTAAGCGGTGGATGCACCGAGCCACGCGCCGAACTCGATGATCGCGCCCTTGCCTGCAGATTCCTTCGCAAGCCGGTAATAGCATTCGCGCTCGGCGTCGGTCGTCATCGCCGGGATTGGCGGAACGCCGGTCAAACTGCGCTCTTCAACGTCGATCATGCTGCGGCCGTCAGAAAGGCATCACGGACTTGCCGCCAATCAGGCCTTTCCCCGTGCTCCCACGCATCGATGTGGGGGTGCCCGACGACCCTACAAACAGCCGCTTTTGCCTGTGCGAGCGCAAGACCATTGCTTTCGCCGAGCATCCACGCTCCGCTGCGGAGAGGACGGGATGAACGCTCCAGCGCGCCGGTTGCCGACCACCGCCGCGTCAGCGCAATGCACGCAGGCTCTTCGGCATGGCGGGAATATGCGCCTGGTCCGCACATCAGACTTGCGGCGCGTCGGAGAATGTCGCGAGCCTGTGCCTGCACAAAATCTCCCCTGCGAATTCCTTGAGGCCGAGCACATGGGCCATTGCGAGCCGGTGATTGCCCTGATTGCCAATGAACACTTCGCCGGCGCGGCCGATCAGCAGCTTCGGAAGCGCTCCGTTTGCCTTGAAACCGTGATCGCGCATGTCCGCGAACATCGCATCAACGCGCCCGTAATACTGAGCGAGCAGCCCCTTCATCGTCGCTTCGCCCCGGATCGGCTCATGCGCTATCCGGCGGGCGTAAAGGTCGGTGAACAGCTCGGTCTCTTCCCAGCGCCGGCCTTCACGGTAGCGCTGAATGATCGAGCGATACTTGGCCGATTCAGCGAGCGCGAAACGCCGCTCCACATCCCAGTCGCCTTCCGCTTCGCCTGCCAGATCGAAGTGCGGCGAAATCTTGAAGCGGATGAGTGCAGGGTCAATCCATTCGACCGACGACAATCTCGTCACCTTCGCGGACTTCTTCGATGATGCTGTAGCCGTGACGCTCGAGCAAAGCCGTCATGCCTTCCCGCGAAGCATAGAAATTGAATGGCCCGCCGATCTCGTCAGGCTGGCCAGCACGCCAGCGATTTGCCCGATTGCGATTGCCGCAAAGCACAACTGTAGCGATCTTCTCCGCCACAGCCGCGAAAATCCTGTCGATGTCGGAACGCAGATAATAAATCGTCCGCACCGCCACCAACGTGTCCATGCCATCCAAGAGGTCTAAGCTGTTGCCAATGCTGCCATTGACGAACTTGGGCGCGGCGAATCTCTTTTCGCGGGCCAGCCACTGCGAATAGAGATTGGAGGCCGACGCATGGCGTTCCTCGCTCTTTTCAAGAGCAATAACCTGTTTGCCCTGCTTGGCGAGTAGCAATGCCAGCACGCCCTCTGCGGAACCGATCTCGATGATCTTCTCGCCGGTGATGAACGGCAGCAGGCGGGTGTATTTATCGGGGACTTCGCCGCGGATGATCGCGGCCTCGTTGTTCCTGTAAGCGAGCGAGCCGGTCACTTCTTGGCGCGGCGCTTGCGCGGAGCGGCTTTCGGCTTCGGTGTCGGCACGGGCGTTTCAGCGGGCGCAGCAGCTTGTGCCGTCCGTGGCTTGTCGGGAGTGATCTTGCCGAGCGCTTGGTAAAGCCGAGCCAAAGGCGCTGAAAGTTCGACCGGCTGGCCCGCCCTGAGCATCCGCGTTGGATAGCCCGGATATTTGAAGTCGCTGGTGGCGTAGAAGGTTTTCGTCGCCATGTCTCGGCTCCTCGTAAAAAAGGAGGGCGGGCCCAAGGGAAAGACCCGCCCTCGCGCCGGGCGTTAGGTGTTGGTTGCGCCACCCCACGCTGCGCCGGTCAGATAGACCGCCGCGTTCGACCGACGGCGCGCCCAGTTAAGGATGCGCTCGCAGCGGAAGCCGACGCTGTTCGTCTGCCACAGGCTGACCATCGAAGTTGCCGTGGGAGTCACGGTGTCGTTCGTCGGGTTGTCGAGCATCTGCAGCGATGCCTCGCGGCTGACATCGACCATGAACCCGCCATCGTCAGCGTAATAAATCTCACTGGGCAGAACAGCCACAACGACGCCGGAAGGCACCGCCTGAGAAGTGACGACAGGAATGTTCATGATGTTCCCGCCACTCATTGAGATGTTCGGGAATTCGGCCTGACCAAGAGCGTTGATCGAGAACGATGCGCCCAAAGCAGTGCCAGTGCGCATCACCAGGACTGGCGTCTGCCCGTCCATGTTGTTGTTCACGAACACCTGAAGCAGGTTACGGATGTCGAGCCGAATGTCGTCGGCGTCGCCACTGCCGCTAGCAGCGATCGAAATCGCACCGTAGGCAATGGATGCCGGCTCGATGTTTGCCGAACCTGCATTGGTGGGATCGATGAACGAATCATCGATCAACGCCACGAGCGCGTTCGTCATCTCGTCACGAACCAGCGTCTCCGCGCTGTAGGAAGCGCCGGCGAGCAGCTCTTCCGTCAGAACGACGATGTTGGCGCACTTGAGAGGCTCAAGGAACGTCTTGTCGACATTGAACGCAGTCAGGGGCTTAGGCTTGCCTTCCCCGACCCAGGCACCGCCACCCGCGAGGGTCTGAACGCCAAGAGCAGTCCGGAAGGGCACCCGGCGCAACGCAGGGATGTTACCCTGGCCGAATTTTCCGAGAACCGTCTGCGGACGGAGGAAGTTAGCGAAGTCCGAGAAGGCGCCGCCCTCGTCGAGAACGAGATCGGCCATCGCGGTTCCGGAAATCGTCGATCCGGCGACCACGTTGTTCTTCTCGAAGCCCTCAAACTGAAGCTTGTTCGAACCGCGCAGGTCGAGACGCTTGAGCGTGCCAGCCGCGTTGCTGTCCTCGCCGTAGCGATCGTTTGCGATACGAACCGCGCGGCTCATGTCGCCCTGCGCCATGCCGAGAGCCTTGACGAGGCGGGCGAATTCGATGCCCGGCTCGAGCTTCTCCTGGCCTTTGACGATGATCTTACCGTCGCGGCTTGCAGAGCCGTTCTTGGAATTCTCACCATTGACCGGAACAGCCTTTTCCGCGGCACTGGCCTGCAGGCTCTTTAGGCGCTTCAGGTGATCGTCGATCTCCTTCACGTCGGCTTCGTTGCCGTCGAAGGTCTCCTTCTGCTCGGCGTCGAGGGTCGCACCCTCCTCGGCTGCCTTCTCCATGATCGCCTCGTTGGCGGCGACCAGGCCCGCACGCTTCGTTTCGAAAGCGGCGATCTGCTCTGCATAGTCTTTCATGTGCCTGTCCTTTTGATCTGGCGAATGACGAAAGGTTTCGCCCGGTCGCGGGCAGGTGCATCCAGCTTCACCACGCGGACGGATTTGCCGGTCGCGGCTTCGTCCTTGGGCGGTGCTGGAATCTCAGGATCGGGAACGCCGTGCTCAGCGCGGAGCTTGGCGTCGATGCTCTTCACCTCGGTGATCAGAGCCTCGGCGTTCGCCGGAATGGTGACTGCGGAGAGCTCGTAAACCTCGGTCTCGATGAACCGGATTCCGCCGCCCTCCATGAATGCAAATTCGATCGCCCGAAAGCCAATGCTGACGGCGCGGACCAAGCCTATCTTGATCGACTGCCACGCCTCGTCCAGACGATCCTTGAGCGTTCCTGGCTCGTCGGTAGAAGCAACTTCCGCCTCGAAGTCGATGCCGGCCTTCGTGGGCTTGTCGAACTTCACTTGGCCGATCGGCTTGTCGTGCTCGTGCTGCCACAGCAGCGGCAGTGGATTGTCGAACTTGACGCCCATCGGCTCGATGATGTCGCCAACGCGGTCGACTGCCGGGGTCGTGGCAATGCCGCGAATAATCCTCTTGCCCTCGTCGATCGATTTGATCGTGAGAACGGAATAGGCGCGATTATTCATCGTTCGCCTCCTTCAAATGATCATCATTTCGTAGGTCTTGGTCTCGACCTCATTGGGAGCGACACCGAACGCCATCGCCAGCGCCACCATCCCGTCGATCCGGGTCGCCGACTTCGCCTTGTTGAGCTTGCGCCCACCGGCCGGATCGGTCGTCACAACCGCGTTCGCCGCGCACATCGTCAGCACCGGATGATTGCCGTGCCT
>Ga0157372_10002804_pt1 | contig 18824 bp, 20 predicted proteins | sample C55metaG_FD_115307 | JGI IMG/M metagenome (GOLD analysis project Ga0157372, IMG submission 115307) | Corn rhizosphere microbial communities from Kellogg Biological Station, Michigan, USA - C5-5 metaG | ecosystem: Host-associated > Plants > Roots > Rhizosphere > Soil | place: USA: Michigan... | reverse complement strand
TCGTCGCAAGGCCATGTTGCAGGACATCGCAATTCTGACCGGCGGCAAAGCCATCACCGAAGACCTCGGCATCAAGCTCGAAAACGTTCAGGTTTCCGATCTTGGCCAGGCGAAGAAAGTCACGATCGACAAGGACAACACCACCATCGTCGAAGGCAAAGGCAAGCATAACGAGATCGAAGGCCGCGTAAAGGAAATTCGCAGCCAGATCGACAAGACCACCAGCGACTACGACCGCGAGAAGCTGCAAGAGCGGTTGGCGAAGCTGGTCGGCGGCGTTGCCGTCATTAAAGTCGGCGCAGCCACCGAAACCGAAATGAAAGAGAAGAAAGCCCGCGTGGAAGATGCGATGCATGCGACGCGCGCGGCAGTTGAAGAGGGAATCGTCCCGGGCGGCGGAGTTGCACTTGCCCGTTGCGTTCCCGCCCTCGACAAGGTCCGGTCCGACGGTGATGAGCAGATCGGCATCAACGTCGTGAAGCGCGCCCTGCAGGAGCCATTACGCCAGATCGCCGAAAACGCCGGCGAAGAAGGCGCAATTGTTCTGGGCAAAATCAACGACTCGAAGGACAACAACTTCGGCTACAACGCCCTGACCGGCGAGTACGAAGATCTGGTCAAGGCGGGCGTGCTCGATCCTACAAAGGTCGTGCGCACCGCGCTGCAGAATGCCGGATCAATCGCGTCCCTGATGTTGACCACCGAAGCCCTGATCTCTGAGCTGCCGGAAAAGAAGGAAGCAGCTCCGATGCCAGGCGGCCACGGCGGCGGCATGGGTGACATGGGTTACTAAGCAGCTTCTAGCTCTTAGCTTTTAGCTAGAACCATGTAGTCCGACAAAGTAGGGTGCCCCGTCCAAGCTTCGCTTGGGCGGGGTTTTTATTTCCCATCCGCGCCTCAGATATTCTCCGAACTCTGTCCGGCATCGCACTCAACGTGTTCTCAATCGATCCTGCTCTCGATTAATCCTACAAGCGGGCCATCCGCACAGCATTGCATCCCATCGAACTCAGGCACGTTTAAACGAGGTGATTGCATGAACAAAACGCTATCCAGAACTTTGCTTACGGGAATATTTCTTTTTAGCAGTCTTGGGCTGCTTCGCGCGCAGCAGGACAACAGCAACGCGTCCCAGGTGCCTGCCGACAATACCAAGATGAATCAGCGCGACCGCAACCAGAACGAGCCCACCGCGGACCAGCAGAAAGAAAACACCAACGACCGTCAACTCACGGCGCAGATCCGTCGCGCCATCGTGAAAGACAAGTCGCTTTCAACCACGGCGCACAATGTGAAGATCATTTCGCAAAATGGCGCTGTCACACTCAAAGGCCCAGTGAAGTCGGAAGAAGAGAAGCAGGCCATTGAATCCAAGGCGACTGAAATTGCGGGCTCGGGCAAGGTTAACAATGAGCTGCAGGTTGCTCCCAGCAAATAGCTTTCAGCATTCAAACCAGCATTACAACATTTAAAGGAGATCTCTATGGCAGGCAAAAATACAGCAGTTTTTGGCATATATCGCACCTCTGCAGGCGTTGAGCAGGGCGTGGACGCGTTACGGGCCGCGGGCTTTCGCAATACCGACATCTCGGTGCTCTTTCCTGAAAACGAGGGCACAAAAGATTTCGCTCACGAGAAAAACACCAAGGCCCCTGAAGGCACCGCCGCCGGAGCCGGCACAGGCGCGGTAATCGGTGGAACTCTGGGCTGGCTCGCTGGCATCGGAGCCCTGGCCATTCCCGGCGTAGGTCCGCTCATTGCAGCAGGTCCAATCGTCGCGGCGCTGACCGGAGTTGGCGTAGGCGGCGCAATCGGTGGCCTGACCGGCGCTTTGGTCGGCATGGGCATTCCCGAGTATGAAGCCAAGCGGTATGAAGGCCGAGTGAAAGAAGGCGGCATTCTGTTGTCGGTCCACTCTGACAGTTCTGACTGGACCAGCAAAGCCAAAGACATTCTCAAGCGGACCGGCGCGGAAGATATTTCTTCCGCCGGCGAAGCTAGTGCCGACTTCTCGAAGACCGATAAGCCAATGCAGCGCGCCAGCTAAAAGCTTGTTGGAATATTGAAGCGGGTGCCCCGTTCAAGCTTCGCTTGGGCGGGGTTTTTATTTGTGCACGACTTTGTGCATGTGCGGGATGGCACGGCTTCCCGGCGTGCTGAAAGCTTTTCCCAAATTCCCGTCATTCCGGGCGAAGTGAGGAACCTGCTTCTGTATGCAGTGCACTAAACCACGTGGGGACGGGCGCCCCCGCCCGTCCAGGCCGAGCGAGAGCTCGGCAAGGTGGGTCGCTCCTACGTCGCGTTCCGTCGCACTGCCGCAAACGGCACGGCTGAAGCCGTGCCCTCCCGTTTCTCCCAACGTCGCGCCTTCGTCGCGTTATATCAACTCATGCAATCGACTTCGATCAACTCCGCAGGCACAAAGCAGGTTCCTCCACTCCGCCGGATCATTCGCAAAGCGAATGATCCGGCTTTGGACAATGACGGCACGGCTGAAAGCCGTGCCTTTTCAAATCCGGTTATCGCCGTATCGCTTAAAGTCCGGTCATGCATGAGCCGGTGGTTCCCACCCTTCCCAAAACCGGGGAAGGATGGGGCACCCTCGCCTGTGGCACTTCGATCCAGGTCAAAGGCGTCGGACAGGAGTGTCTGACCCACACTAGCATGTCCGATTCCCGTCACGTGGAACTTTTATTTGTTCTCTGTAAACGGGCTGGCGATTCTTGGTTCTCCGAAATAGTGCCAGGCTTCGCGGTATAGTTCGTAGCGCGACATGCGCCGCTTGCTGGAGGGGAAGACTTTCACCGCGGTGATGGCGCTGAATAATGCGATCGGCAACACGTACCAGACGTTGTCGGGAACGACGTAGCCGACGAGGAAGTCGATATCTCTCGGCGTGTATCTCCGGGTGGGGACATTGCCACAGGCGCGAAAGCTGTATCCGTGGAGGGAGCTGGAGTGCGCCGATTTCACCTGTACGCGCCAGCAATGATCGCCCGAATCGAGGATGAAATCGTAGCGGTCGCTCTCGCCCCAGGGCTTGGACACGCTGAAGCCGAGCGTGGCGGCTTTGTGAAGAAAGGCGGCTTCGGCAACTTCTCCGCGACGCTTGGTGGGAAGGACAGGCGGCGATTTGGGCTTTGATTGTTCTTGCGCGCTGAAGTCAAAATCCCCACCCTCCCGCACAGAACGCGGGAAGGATGGGGCACCCTGAAGATCTTTTGAATTTTCCACGACTCCCCTTTTTCGGCCCCAAATGAAAAAAGCGCGGCTGCGAGGCCGCGCTTTTTCTTAGCTTCTAATTTCAGAGTAGCAAATTGCAGGGGTGATTGTGCCATGTTTTCGAAGTTTATATTTGGAATTGAATCAGGTGGTTGAAGGGAATTGAGGTGAAAAGGGGGCTTGACAAGAATTTGCACAGGTTGGCGCGGGCGCAGCGCCTGGTTAGCAACCCAACAATGTCATCCTGAGCGCAGGCAATTGATTTGCTTGCGAATCAAGTGCCGGAGTCGAAGGACCTCGCGTTTGCCTGCGTAACCCGAGACTCCTTGAGGCATTCTCACCAAAATTGCAGAGAACTCCCTCCAGCGCCTTTGCAGGTGCGAGCGAGCACGGGGTCCTTCGACTGCGCGTGATCTTTCGCAAGCGAAAGATCACGCTGCGCTCAGGATGACAGAGCTGGGGTAGCAAGTTCCCGCTTCTCGCAGAATCGGCGAGAAGTGTGGCACCGGGCTCCGACTTCTGGGTGGTTATCCGCCAGATTCCATGCTCAAATGCCGCCTTCTACATGGGGCAACAGGAAAGCGAAGGCTGAGAAGGGACGCTTGGACCCACAGATAAGAATAGCGCATGGTAAAATTGTGGAATAATCATGGAATGAAGATGGAGCGTGCTGAATGAGCGGAGTTGCACTATTCGAGACCATCCCGAAGGAGGATTATCTCAGTCTCTTTCCTTCCGGTGACACCGATTACGAAAAGGTAGTGGATCTTTTAGATTTCAAGAAGAAGGACGTCGCGAGGGCTTCCAACGTCGCGCTGCAATCGGTCCGCTACGATCCCCCCAAAATGCCGAAGGAGTTGCAGGAGCGTATACAAGAGTGGGGTGTTGCTCTCAACCTCGTTGCGCAGTTTTTCAGAGACGAACAGAAAACAATATTGTGGTTCAAAACCCCGAACCCGCTGCTGGGCGACATCGCTCCGCGTGACATGATAAAAATCGGGAGATTTAAGAAGCTTCGCCAGTTCATCCTGCAAGCTGTATCCGATAATGAAAAACGCAAATGACTCGCCGATGGGAGTGGCTCGAATCCGGCCGGGTCTCGGATATCGTCAAGTCAAAGAAACTGTACGAAGACTTGGTGGAGTTCCATTGGCGCTATTACTTCGAACTGGCATTTCAAAGAAAGAAAATCCGTGACGAGCTAAACGCTTCCCTTCGCGATGCCGCAGCGTCCTTTGAATTCTCCCAGTGGCAGAGAATCGTGAAATACAAGTACTCTCTGGATCCTTTAAGCGCGACGGGCAGTCTCTCTGATCCAGGAGGCCGGTTCAATATTGGCGCGATCGATACTACGCGCTATCCAATGTTCCCAGCTCTGTACTTAGCGGCTGACAAGGGCACGGCTCTCGCTGAGGTCCTTGGGCGTGAGAAGGACGTGGGATCTTTAACACCCGAAGAGTTAGCGCTCACAAAGCCGGATTCTAATAAGCGCCGTTTCGGTGAGCGGCAAATTGGACGCGGTCCTGGATATTCGCGTGTCAGGCAACTTGTCTGAATTCGTGGATCTGATCAAAACCTTCAGACTGTCTAGGCCGTTGATTGTGGAGGCGCGGCGGTTGAGATTTCCTGTGCAGTTGATTGCGACGGTGGCAGAGTTGAAACGCGTGTTGATGCTCGACAATTGGAGAAATTGGCCAATGCTTTACGACGTTCCTGCCGGAGGCCAGATTTTCGGCGGCATCGCCGTGGACGCGGGAATTGAGGGCATTCTGTATGAATCAGTCTTGACCGGCAAGAAGTGCGTGGCAGTGTTTCCGCAAAATTTTCAGAACTCTTCTTCCTACGTCGAGCTCGATGACCCGGCGCCGAGTGACGATGTACGAATGCGAATGGACTCCAGCAACTTCGCTGAATTTATATGAAATCGGCTGAAAGAAGGCGTACCTGAAGGCGAGCCGGATTCGTTGAACAAGTGAAAACCGCAAATCCAAAATAGCTCCGTGAATTGAAAGAAGTGCTTAAGCAGTTTCGCGACGTCGTTTCCGAGCGCCAACTGGGCGATCTAAGGCTGCGTTGAATTTGTTCTCAGACTCTTCGCGCTCTTTCGGGGTCATGCCGCGTGCGCCCTCGTCAATGACGTCTTTCATGGTATCGAGAAGCGTATGCATTGCGGACTTGTGGTTTGTGGAAGTAGCCATTCCGCGACCTTTTTTGCGATTTCCGTTCGGCACACAGTTTACTCTATCGGGACGCGATGGCACTTGCAGATGTCCAACGTACTACTCCTGTGGGACGTTATGCCGTAACATCCGCGTTGCCCGTTGCAAGTGGTTGATTCGGCAGAAGCGCTTGGGAATGTTTGCGTCGGGCACGAATGTATCTCATCCCGCGGTTGCCGCTCCTTCGTCGCGGACTATCGCGACCCGTTGTAATCGGCACGGCTGAAGCCGCGCCCCACCCTACCCGTTCCTGCTAGTCCGGGGTATGGGAAGTCAAAAACCCCACCCTAGCCAAAGGCGGGCTAGGATGGGGCACCCGCCCGAGACGCAACACGTATCTATAAGCATCCGAAAAAGCTGCTTGCGCGACGGGGCCGGCGCGTGTAGGTTGTTGCGGACGTCGCATGGAAACTACTGGTCCGGCAGAATCGCTGCGGCTTGCGGAGCATTATCGTCAGCTCACGGATGACGAGCTGATCGAGATCGCGCAGGACAAAGACGAGCTCACGGAGATGGCGCAACAAGCGCTGGCGTTCGAGGTTGCGTCACGCAAGATGACTGTCCCGCCGAAAGAGGATGCGGCGGCGATGCGTTCAGCGCCTGCGCTGAGTTCGCTTAACGAACCAGATGCTGAAGACGAAGACGATCCTTATGCCGAAGAACGCCAATTGGTCGAGATCCGCAGGGTGTGGAGCGAGCGCGATGCGCGGCGGCTGCAGCAGGTACTGAACGTGGCCGGAATTCCTTTTTGCATGGGCAAAGAGGAGGCCACGAGCGTGGATGACGTGACCTCGAATTTCGCGGAAGGCGTTCCGGTCGGAGTCATGCAGGTCGGAGTGGCTTCGGCATCCCAGGCAATGCAGGAAAATTATCTTCCGGAAGACGAACCTGCTGAGGCGACTGGTGAAGATAGCGACGACCTTGCAGTGCATTGTCCTAAATGTCATTCAACCGAAGTGATCTTCGATCAGTTGGTCGATGAGCCGGGAAAAGGCGGGGACAGTGCCGCGGCGAAGTTTCAGTGGACGTGCGATTCGTGTGGCTATGAATGGGAAGATGATGGTGAGGAGACGAAGGGGTGATGCGGCGCCCTCCGGCACCTTCATCTGGCGGGTAGCGGCTCGCGGGCTTGGACGCCCGGGACTACATATTGAAAGAGAAGTCAACGGCGTCGGACGCCAGAGTTTTCCGTTAATCTGTTAGGGACGGAAGCGCATGCAGTCCGGTGATTGCCGCGGTCTTCAAAACCGTAGATCGTTATCTCTGATGGCGATGGTGGGTTCGACCCCCACTCGCTTCCGCCAATACAAACTGCGAGCTGAAAATTCCAACCACGATACCTGCCTTTTCAACGGAATAATAAAGCCGTGGTCGAACGGGCGACTTCCATGCGCAGTTTGCAGTGGATTCATTGAATCACACGAGATAGCTCGCTTCTAACTGATCACGCCGTGAAATGTGCAAGGAGTCTATCGCCGAACGGCTACTTCTTCGATACCGGCATTTCGTTTTCGCAGGATTAGAAAAATCAAGATCTGGGCCACCAAAGCTGCGGTAATGTCGAGCACCACATCTCGAAACATCCCTGTGCGCGATGGAAGGAAAGTCTGATGGAACTCATCGAGGGACGCAACCAGCGCGGTGCATACAAATGCGAGCATGGCCCATTGCAGGCACCATCGCGTGCTGAGGCGGGGGAATGTGCCGCGCCAGGAGCGGAATAGAAGAATGCTCAAAGTGGCGTATCCGACAAAGTGCCCGGTCTTGCGCAATATGACGTGCAAAACCTCAAACCGCTGCGGGCCCATTCCGAACAGATAATGAAAGATTGGATAGAGAATTCGGCTGGTATGTTCCGAGGAGCCGAGGTTGCTCGATTCCACGACTATGACCGCCAGCCAGATCAATGACGGCAGCCACACTTTCAAGATTCGCTTGGTAGAGGAAGTCAATCGAGAGACTGTATTTTACCGCTTGGGTCTGTGATCATGATCAAGGGAAGTATAAAACGTCCGATCTATTTCTCAGCAGGCTGCGTTTGGTCGAATAAAAATATAGCTGAATTGGGGACCATAGATTGCACTACAGTGGAAGCGTGAGAATACTCACTTGCCGGGTCCTTCTAGTGGTCACACTGATGTCGACTGTAGCGATGTACGCCCAATCTGCAGAGGACAGCGATTCCGCGCGGGTTCAGGCACTTGAAACGCTATGGAACCAGGCCGAAGTAGCGAAAGACGCTGCCGCGCTCGATCATCTACTGGCCAACGACTTTACTTATGTCGATATCGACGGCAGCCTGCAGAACAAGACCGAGTTTCTTGATGGCATCAAGCACCCGCATGAGCGCATTGAAGTCATTGGCAATGACACACTGAAGACCCGCGTTTATCGCGACACGATTATTGTCATCGGCGCCTATCACGAAAAGGGAACGCTCAACGGCAAAGCCTATATCCGCTATGGTCGATTCACCGACACATGGGTCAGGCAGGGCAGTAGTTGGATGTGCGTTGCCAGTCACTCGACGCTGATCCAGCGTTAGCTGGTTGTCGGCCAATAGATCGTCCAACGCTTTTCCTGGGCCAGCTTTTCGAGGTCAGGATTGGGGTTCACGGCGAATGCATTTTTAGCCAGCGCGAGCATATCGGCGTCCCAGCGGGAGTTGCCAAAGGCAGCGTCGGGGACCTGCTTTATCACTTCAAGTATTGCTTTAGGTTTTCCCGGGCCGGAAGGCAGACGTGTGAGGTTGCCGGTAATAATTCCGTCCTTCACTTCAGCTGATGCCGCGAGTATTTTTTCTGGGGCGATGCCGACGTGGGTCATGGCTTCGCGAATCACCCACTGATTGGTGGACGATACCGCCCACACGTCTGTACCCGCGGCTTGCAGGCGAGCGATCAATTGACGCATCTCGGGGAAAATGCGGCGGACAAAATTTTCCTCGAAGAACTCGCGTCCCAGGGCGAGCACGTCGCTTTCTTTCAGTCCCTGATGCAGCGTCACCATCTCGCCGCACATTTCGTCTTCGCTGACTTTGCCGGCCCGATAGTCGATGTATCGGGCTCGGGCCCAGCGGACGATCTCATCTGAGACCACGCCGCGTTTTAGCTCCCAGTCAAAGAAGCGCTCGCCCGCGTCGCCTGACCAAAGCGTGCCGTCGCAGTCGAAGACTGCCAGCCGCGGATTCAAGCTGATCACTGAATCAATGAACGAAGCTGCTTGCGTTGCTGAGGCCTGTTTCATGGTTATTTTCTGCTGTTCTTCGTGAGCCTTCGTGTCCTTACTGGTTCACGAATTTTGCGGTTCGATATCCGGCCTAAAAAGGCAATTACCACAAAGGACACAAAGGTTCACGAAGGAAGTTCGCAGACAAACGGTGCCTTCATATCTGGAAATACGATCCCAGGGCTTCATAGTCCTCGGGGGTATTAATGTTCACCGTGACCCGCGAATCATCTACGGGAAGATAAGAAATGTGTTTTTGGTTGGCGTGCTCAATGTCGCGAGCATTCGCGGTTATCGGAGATCTCAAAAATAATTCGATCATCTCTCGTCCGATCAAAATAGGATGACCGTGCTTGCCCTCAAATTCGGGAATAACCGCCCAGGTGTTTCGGTCGCGGGCCTCAAAGGCTTCGAGCAACGTTGCAAACGTCGCTGCTTTCGCGGGAGGTCGATCGACAAGAGTAATCATCGCCGCGTCACGGCCGCGGTTCATGACCTCATGCAAGCCGGTTTGAAGCGAGCTGAATTGGCCTCGTTCCGGTTGTGGATTACGCGCAAAAAAGGCTCCGCCCGCATACGCAACCGGACGCACAGTGGCTTCGTTGTTTCCTCCAACCACGATCACCATATCGCAATAGCGGCCGAGGGCTTCGATGGCCGCCGAAAGCAGGGTCCCCGACGTAAGCAGACCAGCTTGCGGTAACATGCGGGCCGATTCCGGCGGCCAAGGCAGCAAAGCCTTGTCCCGGCCCATGCGCGAGGATTCCCCCGCCGCGAGTATGACTCCCCCTAGCCCCATTCGTTATTCCGGCACACCGCCGTTCAACAATTTGCCTAAGTCGTCCGCCATGCAGCGCACGCCGAGATAGAAATGGCCGAACTGCGCATAGACAGCGCTTACTTCATCGAAGCGCATTTCGTAGATCAATTTTTTGAAGACCAGGGGATCGTCGGCGAATAAATCCACTCCCCATTCCCAGTCGTCGAAGCCAATCGAACCGGTAATGATCTGCTTCACTTCGCCTGCGTAACGCCGGCCAACGAGGCCATGATCATTCATTTGTCGCGCGCGCTCTTCCATCGGCAGGGTGTACCAGTTCTTCTCCTCGCCTCGCCGCCGGTCCATGGGATAAAAGCTGATGTAACGGGCTTTAGGAATTTCTGGAAAGAGACGAGGCCGCATGGCTTCGCGCTGTCGGTCGAGAGTTTCATTGATGGCGCGCTTCCACTCCTCCGAATGCGGCTCGATGCCCTGTTCGACCAGCTCGCGATAGGTCTTTAAACTCGACTCATACAGCCCCAGCTCAATTACGGACAAATAAGAAGTGGTCGGCTCCAGATAATCACTCAGCCGCAGCTGCGCCAGTTGCATTTCGGTGCGATTCAGATCATCAAACGACTCCCGAAAGTGTACGAGCAAGAGATCGCCCTTGTGCCCCAAGAGCGAATACAGCGCCGATTGCCCTGACTTTCCTTGTTCCCATTGGCTGAGAAGATGGCTCGCTTCCTGCATGATTTCTTTCTTCTGGGCCGAGCCGAGCTGCCGCCACGCCGACCACCGAAACCGCATCATCTGATGCAGGACGCTGTAGCCCTCGATAGTCAAAGGTACCGGAGGCATTTCAGCGGTTGCGGCTTGTGGATGTGCCGTGCGACTAGCAGTCATATGGGTTTCGGATCAAGTGAAAAACATATCACGTTGGCGCGGCGGTTGCCCACAAAGGATACGGATGGCTGCAGTTTCAGGAAGGTAAGAAGCGCCGCCCTGAGAGGTTCGTGGGGTTTCAAGGCGGCTTGTTGGGGCTTAATTGAATTGAATCCTAGTGTGCCTAGAGGTTCAGTGCGGCCAAGAATTGTTAAGAATTGTGAAGGTTTGTAGCGAGGCTATCCGGTTCTTATCACTTCAAAGAAATCCAGGATCTGTTTCCCAGCATAGTTCTTCCATTCGCATCGTGCTGGTAGTAGCAGTTCCAATAGATAGTGGCCCGTTTCCGTGTGTTAGCCAAAAAGACGGGATTAGCGCGAATAAAAGATCCGTATTGGGCACGATCTAATCTTGACGGGCCGGCTTGAATATCCGCTGCGATCTCGATTACGTATTCGCCAACCAGCTGCACGACGAATGGTGGAATCCACATACCTTCCGAAGACAGTATGTTCGACAAACCAGATTGCCGAACAAATCCGTCAGCGTGCCGCATCAATAACGCATGTGCCAACTTCCGTTGAAACCGGCCCGTCGGAGAACCGACCAATTGCGTTACACGAGTTATCTTCTCCCCGCCACGAATTTCTGAGAACATTTCAAGACATCGCGGCATACTGCAGCAGACTTAGAAGGAGTGCGGGGGCATGCAAGGCGAAAAATTAGAGCACTGGCGCGAACTGTGCGCACTGGCGGCAGCAGAGCAGGATTCCGATCGCTTGTTGGTCCTGATTCGAGAAATAAATATGCTGCTGGAGCAGAAGGAAAGGCGTCTTAAAACTGCTGTCGGACTCAACCGGAGATAACCTAACTAGACGTCCAGTTTGCATTTGTGCAAGTCGAACTGCTGTTGAAGATTGGTTTGGGCGTCTTTAGTTTTGGCGAGCGCGGTCGTCGGAGCTTTAAACTGGCGCCCGCATGATTCGCAAATAGCTATGACTGGGGTCTGCCTGAGCCACTTAGTCACCCGCAGAATGCGTTTCGCCACCGAATTCACTCCTTTTTCCAGTCTGTTAGCGACGACAACTTTTGGAGAATTCCCTGCAGTCGCTCTGCGCGGCGTTGATGCGCCGATTCGGCTTCAGCCAGCCTGCGCCCGTTCAGCAAATATCTGCGGTTTGCTTCTGTGATCGGTTCCTGCATAAGAGAAATGTGCGAAAATTTTGGCCGGCGAGTCGAAGAGTCACTAGGATAACGGCACTTAATTTCCGCGGCGATACCCAGTACCGTGGCCCGAGAACACGGGTGTGGGTGTCGGTTTGGAGCTTTGCGCGTTGATTTGTGAAACTACATTTTCTGATCTTATTCGCTCTTGCATTTCCCGCAGCTCCTTGCAGCTTTCGCAATCCGGATCTGCGCAATACGGTGAGCCTTGCGGTTTGGCCACTGAACCAAGCTGGGAATTTAGTTGACTTGCCATTGTTCCCCCTCTGTTTTAAGGAAGCGTCTATCCCACTCGTTGCGTCTGGTGGGAACTTCTATTCGGACTTATAGCATTTAATTCGCGACCTGAGGGGAACCATTTTCCTGTAAGGATTTTTCGGAAGGCTGTATGTTGGGATGTCATGTGCGGCGCGATACCGCACCGCGTGCATTAGCGGAAACGAGCGGTCCTCCCCCGAGATCCACCCGTTTCCGCACTCTAGTTCGCCCTAATGGGGCCAGACGGCAACCATCCTGCCATAGAACTGAACAATATTTTGTCAAATCTGTGACAAAGGACGATAAACATTGTCAATTCTGCTGCCCTTAACAAGGGCGGGAAATGGCTAAGGTTTTCCGTAACCTCAACCTCTGCGGGTCGCAGGCAATTCGGCGCGACTAAATATTTTCGCCTAAGGCGTCGATAGAGTCGTAAGGACGCTATCCGACCAATCTGATGCCTGGCGCAGAACTCAAAATCCTGGTGGCCGACGACTCTGCACTGTATACCATGCTGGTCAAGGAGAGCCTTTCGTCGCAGGAATGCACGCTCTTGTTTGCCAAGGATGGCTCCGAAGCTATTGAGTTATTCGCGGAACACCGGCCGGCAATAGTAGTTACCGACTGGGTGATGCCCAAGCTTGACGGCCTGGAATTGTGCCGCCGTATTCGCGCCGACTTCCCCGAAGTTTATTCATACCTCATACTGCTGACCAGCAATGACGAGAAAGACAACGTGATCACCGGGTTGCAGGCAGGGGCAGACGATTACCTGTGTAAGCCTTTCCATTCTGGTGAGCTTGTCGCCCGACTAGCAGTTGGGCGAAGGGTGGTCGATCTGCAGCGTGAAATCCAGAGCAAGAATCGCCAACTGGAAGCAATGGCATTGACCGATAGCCTGACAGGCCTGCCCAATCGCAGGGCTATTGATGTATGGGCCCCTCGCGAACTCAGCGGCGCCATCAGGTATGGATTCTCGCTATGGGTGGTCATGGCGGACCTGGATTTCTTTAAGAAGATCAATGACCAACACGGGCACAATGCCGGAGATATTGTGCTGCAGGGCTTTGCAGAAATTTTGAGGAGAAATACCCGGGCATCGGATATTTGTGGCCGCGTAGGTGGGGAAGAATTTGTGATAGCCCTCACACATGTGGAGCATAAGGATGCGGGCGCGGTAGTCGAGCGCATCCGCCGAACTCTCGAAGAAAAGGAATTTTCGTTTCAGGGCAAAATTATCCGCGCGACTGCCAGTTTCGGAGTAGCAGGTTTTCAAGGAGAGAAGACCGTCGACTTTACTTCTCTGGTAGCGCGCGCTGATGCCGCACTCTATTCCGCGAAACAGAAGGGACGGAACCGGGTAGAGTTTGAACAGCGCGCTTTCAAGACGACGGCCAACTCGGCTGTCACTTGACGGGCACTCGTTATCAGTGCAAAACTCCCACAGAATTACAAGATCGGAGATCCTGATGCGGAGTGCACGTGTTTGGCTATTGGTGTTTCTCGCGGGACTGCTTATCGGCTTTGTTCCACAATACCTGAAAGCCCGTGATTTGAAGCGGCAGGTGAGTGTCTGTAATGCCGCCTATCAACTGGCCGAAGTGCGGCGGTCGGCTGCCCTGACGTATGTTGCCGCAACGCAGTTGAACTACGGAACCGCGAGCGGGTACGCCAATCAATTCTTTGACCAGGTCCGTCACCTTGAGGCCTCAACTTCCGATGACAGCGGCCGCTCCATGCTGTCGAATGTGCTTTCATCGCGCGATAAGATTACCGCTGATCTGGCGAAGGGCGACCCCCAGGTAGTCAGCGATCTGCAACCCATTTTGCAGGCAGTTGAAGGAGCGGGGAAGTAGGATTCTAGGACTGCTTACCTTGCCGGCGACGGGAGCCGAAGCTAATTAGTCCTTCAATGGCACCAGGAGTTGGTTTCCTTTGCAGAATGTGGCGACGCGTTCGATGTTTCCGGTCTGATTGGGAAGGGTCATGACCGGGCCATAGCAATAGACCGCGTGGCCGGTGCGGGCAAAATACCACTGTCCGCCCTTGTGGGCAGGCGCTTTGGCCTGCTGCGCGAAGTGTGGCGAGGGCTGTGGACTCGCCGCATGAAAGAGCTGAACCTGAGGTACGGGGAGTGACGCCAACAACAAAATTGCGACTGCCTTCATAAACACCTACCCGGCCACAACCTAGATGGAGAACGAAACTCGGCGCTGGTCCGAAGGATCAGTGGGCTCAGGCGGCGGGCTGGCTGGGATGGCCTTTTCCGCTTTTCGAGTCCTGCGTCCGTTCTTCGCATTCGCTTGTGGGCCTGCTTTGCTCGATGGAACCTGGGCTAACGGGATCTGGGATGACTCCTGGTTCGACGCACTCTCAGACGCCGGGTTCTGAGATGCCGGATTCTGGGCCTGGAGCTGGCTGCCAGCTTGCGTTTTGGGCTTTTTCGACAGGGCCCCGGCATGCCTATGAAGCCGGCTCAAATAAAGGTTGTCCTTGAAAAGCGTGTGAATCAGGCTGCGCTGCGAGTCGATGGTTTTGTCTTGCTCGATCACCAGCTTGGTTAACAACAAGTAAGAAATAACAAACAACACGACCAGCAGTGGGAGCGCGGTCAGCGTGCGTTTACGTTTCGTGGCCGCGTTCGCGATGGCATTCATTTTTCGGTCCCCAAGTGCGCGCTTGTTCCGAGCGTCGCTGTCGTTAAAGCAGATTGTGCGCCGAATGTGCGCAGAATTGTATATTCCTTATACCTAAGGACTTAGCACTGGTTATTGTGGCTACATATGTCGAGTGAAATGCAACCAGTTGCACATTCAGGGTAACCATATTGTGTTACTGGGGTAAGTTGCGATGAAGCGAGGCGGGAATTGGTTAACCGTAGATGAATCCAAAAATCAGTTTTGATTTATTGCTGCGATTAAAAATTGCAATTGGACACCGCTGTATGGCGGAGATAGCGTTTACTCATGGCTTCTATTCACCTCGATGATTCGCACGTTGAGGTTCTGCACTACACCATCAGCCGCATTGCCGCCGCCGACGGTTTTCACCAGGCGCTCGATCGCGTTCTGGATTTTGCGGTCGAAGTAGTGAAATGCGATTCTTGCTTCATATACGTGCTGGAAGGGGACGATCTGGTTCTGCGAGCCTCCAAAAATCCGCACTCGGAACTGGTGGATAGGCTGAAACTCCGCCTGGGGCAGGGCATTACGGGATGGGTCGCGGAGCACCGGGAGCCGGTGGCGGTGTTCAGCGAAGCTTATAAAGACCCGCGGTTCCGCTATTTCACCGAGCTTCCGGAGGACCGGTATGAAGCCTTCTTGTCGGTTCCGCTGCTTTCACGTGGGCGCCTGGTGGGCGTGATGAACCTGCAGAACCGCGAGCCGCAGGCTTATAGTCCACGCGATGTTCGCTGGCTTTCATCCATAGGAGTTCTCGCGGGGGCAGAAATAGAAGTGGCGCGCCTGGAGAGCGAGAATTCTGGCCTGTCCCATCAGTTGGCCACACGCAAGCTGGTCGAGCGTGCAAAGGGTATTTTGCAGCGTGATCTTGGATTGACGGAAGAGCAGGCTTATTTGAGCATTCAGCGCCAGAGCCGGCAAAAGCGCAAAACCATGAAAGAGATTGCTGAGGCAATCGTGTTGAGCGAAGAGGTGCGGAGCAGTTCGAGAGCTGAATAGAGCTGCGAACTGCTCATTGCAGAACTCAGGGTTGCGGCTGTGGGACCTGCGATGGCGCCTTCTGAGTATCTTGAGATTGCGTTTGCACATCTGTACGGGCAGCCACGAATGGCACTTTGGGCATGTGAGTAACCTGGGCTCGCTCGGCATCCTGAACCAATATCCCCGCGTTCTCGAGCAGCAGTCCGGTTGCGCGATCCAGTTCGACCCGGGCCTTCTCATACGCAGCCAACGCGGAAACCAGCGTCGATTCAGTGGTTGTAAGCGACGACTGGGTCTGCAGCACATTGGTTGGGTTGGACACGCCAGCCTCGAGCTTTTTCTGCTCGGCGTCGCGAGTTTGTCGAGCCAGGTTCACCGCTGCCTGGGCCGCATCTACGCTGGCGCGATTTTGTTGCACATCGAACTGCGCGTTCCTGACTTCGATCCTGATTTGATTCTCCAGCTGTTGCAGTCGGACTTGCGCTTGCCGAAGCTCCAGTTCTGAGCGTACCTGGTTGGCTTGCGCGGTGCGGTTCAGAATGGGGATGGTCAGGTTAATGCCGATGCCTTTGTCGGGAGCGGTTGAATCCACCAATTGACTGAGCGTGTCGCCGTAACCGACCGGGCCGGCCAGGAACTGCGAAGGAATGCGGTTTCGATTAATGCAGATGCCTGAACTGGACGGGCAGAAGGTCGCATTCTGGCTCAGGGTCCCGCCCAGGCCGCTGCCTCCGTAGTAGGCGTAAAGACCGAGCGACGGCAGCATCGAATTGCGGACCGCCTTGTTGCTAATGTCGCGATTGTTCAAATCAATGCGCGATTCCGCCAGTTCGGCACGGTGTTGTAACGCGTCATTGATCAAATCTTCGGTAGGCGAAACCGGCTCCTGTTGTGGCAACTGAATGGTTGAGGTTGGAATGACTTCGGCGCCGGCAAGCAGCGGGTCGTGAAGGTTCCGGCTGAGCGCATTCTTCATCAGCAGTTCCTGGAGCTCAAGATTAGTTTGCGCTACGGTCAAAGCCTGCTGGTCGCTGGCGACGGTGCTCTGCGCGCTAACCACCTGAATCGGCGGCATAGTGCCGACCTGCACGGCTTTTTGATTGTCGCTGAGCGTCTTCTGCGAAAAGGCAAGCGCCTCCTGCTGCACGCGCACATTTTCAAAGGCGTAAACCAGGTTCCAGTAAAGATTCTCAATCTGGTCGACAGTGGTGATTACCTGCAGACGAAACGCCACGTCAGAAATTTCGCGATTATTTTTTGCGATTCGGATGAAGCGAGTGTTGGGCAAGAATCCAAAACCCTGCAGCAATTCCTGGGTCACACGGAACTGGAAATTTGAACCGATGGTCGGACTAAGCGCGCTTAACGGATTGTCGGTGGTTACATGGCTGTTGTTGAATCCCACCAGCACATTGGTTCCAGTGTGAAAAGCCTGCTGGTAGCTGACATCGGCAGTGCCGGTGTTGGTGTTGGTGACCGCGCGTCCGCTTAACGCGCTGCTTGATAGCAGGTTGTTGCGGTCCATTTGCAGGGTGCCGCTAATGACGGGATCGAAACTGTTGATCGCGGGCCCGATGCCGAGCGTTGAACTGACAAGTCCGTTGGTCCCGGTACCTACACCACCGGCGGCGACGCTGGTCCCACCCGCGCCTGACCCGACCGCGCCGCTCAGACCGCCGACACCGCCGCCCGGAGTGTTTTGAATAATGCCGGTGTTCACGCCGAGAATGTTCGATCCCGCCCTGGCGCGCAGAATATCGGTTTCGGCGATGTTCAGGTTGTAGCGCGCCAGTTCGAGATCAAGATTATTTTCGAGAGCGAGCGCTACCGCGTCGTCCATGGAAAGATAAATCTTTCCGTCCCGCATGAGTTGATCGATGCGCGGAGTGTTGGCGAGATTAGCGTCCGGGACTTCGCGTGCTTTGTACGGCGCCAGCACACTGGGAAAAGGCCTGACGGACTTTGAGTAATCTTTCCCGACGGAGGGCTTTGCCGGCGACGAACTTTCCGCCTGCGGGGTTGCAGGCAGTGCTTGCGGAGGAGAGGCCTGCTGCGATAGGGCAATGGAACCAGGGAAGGCGGCGAAGAGACAGACAACGATTATGCAGGCGGTGGCATTTAAGCCAGACATGGGCAGATTCCTCTCATCTGATGGATTTCTGACAGAGTGTTAAACCACGATTGGATGCAAAAACCAAATTCAGAACTACCAACTGAATTTCAGAATTGCGGGACTTCCATGATGACGATGCGTGCATATTGGTATTCCCGCGGCAAAAGCGGATTGGCCGCGAAATACTCCAGTGTAGATTCCAGAAAGAGAGACGTGGAGTGTAAAGAATTATAAAAAGAGGCGAGAAAAGATGTCGGGTGGCGAGTTGTCAGTGCCCGTAGCCGCTGCTATCGAGAGACACTTTCCCCCGGAACATGCGGTATACGACGACGAAATACATTATTGCGAGGCACATTCCGAATCCCCACCAGATAAGGCCGACCTGCAGCGTGTGGGGGCCGGAGATCGCTTTCTGGATGGTGATATCGTTCGCAGAATCGTTGCTGGAGGGAAGCAGGCGTGGATAGAGCGCGACCGCTGCGCCGACCAACATCAAGGCGAGATAAATGCACGAGCAGGTGAACGCTTTGCGGTCCTCTTGCTTGCCGGAAAAATATAGTATGCCGATAAGAGCGGCGAAAATGGCGGCCGGGATCACAAACAGCATTGGATAGTGCTGATAATTCTGTAATCCGTCTGGACGAGCAGTCATAGTGGCGGGCAAACTGAAGATCGTTAGTGCCAGCAAAGTAACGCACAAGTACCTCGCTGCGAAGCGAGATCGCTCCTGAAGTTGCGATTCGGTCTTCACGCTGAGATAGAGCGCACCGTGCAGCGACAGGGCTACCAGAGCCAGTAGGCCACCAATCACCGTGTACCAGTCGAGAATTCCGGGTTGAGGGCCGATCCGCCAGTTGGTCCAAAGTGGCAAGAAGAAATAACCGTCAGCACCGAGAGGGACGCCGCGAATCACGTTAGCTAAGGCCGCGCCATAAAATATCGCCAGCAGCAGGCTCGAGATGAAAAACATTCCATCGAAGAATGCGCGCCAAACATGACTCTCGATGTGCATGCGGAGTTCGACGCCCAAGGCGCGCAAAATGAGCAACCAGAGCACAATCATCAGGGCGAGATAAAAGCCGCTGAAGGCGGATGCGTACGACAGGGGGAAGGCGAAATATAGAGTGCCTCCGCCGGCAAGCAGCCAGACTTCGTTGCCGTCCCAGACGGGGCCGATGGATCGCACCGATATCTGCCGTTCTTGCTCGGTGCGAGCCAAAAATATATGCAGGATACCCACACCGATGTCGAAG
>Ga0157372_10002803_pt1 | contig 18830 bp, 18 predicted proteins | sample C55metaG_FD_115307 | JGI IMG/M metagenome (GOLD analysis project Ga0157372, IMG submission 115307) | Corn rhizosphere microbial communities from Kellogg Biological Station, Michigan, USA - C5-5 metaG | ecosystem: Host-associated > Plants > Roots > Rhizosphere > Soil | place: USA: Michigan... | reverse complement strand
GTTTTCTTTACCCGTCACCTGAAAAAGAAGATATTTGCGGACCCACACCTGATCTATAAAGGCCTATATGCTATCAGTGAGTACAATCAATAAAGTGCTTTTTATCTTAGGGCTGATCTGTCTCACCGGCGTCGCCTGCAACGATAAGAACGTGGCAAAACCGCAAGCCGGTCCGCGCAAATTGGTGCCGGAAGAGGCGGACTCGCTCGAAAGCCTGCTCAGCGAGCCCACAAAGGATTCCACGGGGAAACTGGGCGCCCGGGTAAAAGGTAAATTAACGGCCCCCTATATGAAACGCTACGACCGGGCCGATAGCCCTTACACGGAGTTCCCCCGCACCCTGCACGTGGATTTTTACAACGACAGCCTGAAAACGGAGAGCCAGCTGGATGCCCGTTATGGAAAATACTTCTCGAGCTTTGACAAGGTCTTCCTGCAGGATTCGGTCGTTGTGAAGAACCTCGCAAAAGGGGATACCCTGCGCTGCCAGGAGCTCTGGTGGGACCAGCACACGGAGCGATTTACTACCGACAAACCGGTGCGCATTTATACGCCGGATAAGATCCTGTACGGAACCGGGATGGAAGCCGATCAGAACTTCCGCTGGTATACGATCAAAAAATTGACCGGCACCGTGCTGACCTCCGGCATGCCAAAGTGATAATCAACGTCTTAATATAAGGTCCCCGCCCAGGCGGGGATTTTTTTTGCGAATAAATCAATTAAACGTTTGTTTAATTCAAACGTTTGTTTAACTTTGTGAGGCAATAGCAATTTTTACATGTCAGATAAAAGAGAACATATCCTCGTTGTAGCGGAGGAGCTTTTTGGAGAAAAGGGATTTGACGGGACTTCGGTCCGGGATATCGCACAAAAGGCCGGCGTGAACCTGGCGATGATCTCTTATTATTTTGGCTCCAAGGAGAAGCTGCTCGAAGCCCTGATCGTCTATCGTGCCGAATATGCCTATGGCATCCTGGAAGAATTGAACATGGACCAGTCCCTGAGCCCCTGGGATAAGATCGACCGGCTGGTGGACTTTTATGTCGACCGTATCCTTAACAATCTCCGGTTCCACAATATCATGTACCAGGAATCCATCGCTGTACGCAGCGATGAGATCAAGAACCGCGTCATCGCCATCAAGATGCGCAACCTCGAACAGATCACGAAGATCATTACCGACGGCCAGCAAAAGAAACTATTTCGCCAGGTGGACGTCCCGCTGACGGTCGGCACGATCATGGGAACCATCTCCTCCTATACCCAATCCAGGCACTATAGCTGTAATATTCTTGCCATAAGAGAAGACGTCGACGACGATGCCTATCGCGCAAAGCTTGGACCCCGCCTGAAGGGCCATCTCAAGCACTTGCTGCGGGCCCATCTGGACATCCGGAATGAGGTGCCGCCCCAGGCGTAGCGTCAAAACAATTGAACCGAAAGTTAAATACAAGCACAACATGGAAAAAAAGTTAGCAGGAGTTCTATGCTTCTTACTTTTTACAATCCTTTCGTCCCACGCACAGCGGACCCTCACGATGGAGGAAGCCGTGCAGCTGGGTTTACAGAACAGTAAGCAATTGAAGGTTTCACAGGACAAGATCGATGAGGCCCTGACCAGGCTCGATCAGGCCAAAGACCTCAGGTATCCCGATGCAAAGGTCAGCTTTCAATATCTCCACGCCCTGATGCTTTCCCGCGTGATCCAGATCCCCGGAGTAACAAAGGATCCCATCAAGATCCCCTTCGACTTCCCGGCGTACCTGGGTACCCTGTCGGTATCGGAACCGATCTTCAACGGCAATCAATTCAAATATGCCAAACAATCGGCCGATCTGATGGTACAGCTGAGCCGGCTCGATGCAGACAAGGATAAGGACGATATCACCTATCTTGTCATCAGCTCCTATCTCAACTACAATAAGATCCTCCAGAATATGCTCATCGTCGCGCAGAACATGCAGGACATACAAAGCAAGCTGGAAGAGATCACCAAATACGAAAGCCAGGGTCTCGCCACGCAGAACGATGTCCTCCGGTTCCAGCTTCAGAAGTCCCAGCAACAGTTGACAGAGATCGAGCTGGAGAACAACCGGAAGATCGCCAACTATAACCTGGATATTATTCTCGGGCTCCCCGATACCACGACGATCATGCTTCCCCCGGTCAGCTACCGGACCAATGAACAGCTGGTCTATACCGATCTGTTGCAGACTGCCGAGACCAACCGCCGTGAGCTGCTCGACCTGGGCTACCAGGCAAAGCTGGCCGATGTCAACGTCAAACAGATACGCGACAAACGCCTGCCGACCGTGGCTGCAACGGGCGGAATGTACTATATCAACCCGACCGGCCAGGTGATCCCGACCCATAACAACCTGATTGCCCCGATCACCCTGGGCATCGGCGCCTCCTGGGACATCGGCACCCTCTATAAGAACAAGAACAAAGAACGGGAAGCGGCCGTGCAACGCCGGGAACTGAACGATGTCCGGGACCAGACCCTCGACGACATCAAGCAGGACGTTCATAAACAATTCATTTTGTATCAAAGCTCATTGGAAAAGATCAAGGTGCTGGAAGTGGCGGTGCAGCAGGCACAGGAGAACGAACGGATCACCGAATCCAAATACCGGAACAACCTGGTGAATACCACCGACCGGATCGATGCGCAGACCCAGTTGTACCAGGCCCGCATCAATCTCGAGCTGGCCAAGTCCGATGCCACGATCTCCTATTATGATATCCTGAAAGCCACCGGGAAGGTTCACATATGATGGGCCACGGGCCCATCGGCCGAAGGCCAATAATTAGAGCTAAACGAAGGGACCGGGAATCGGTCCGATCAAGAAAACCAAACTCAACAAGATTTATAAGAATTATATGGAACAGAATAACACAAAAAAGCCGCGTAAAAAACTCGTATTCCCGATCATCCTGGGTCTCGTCCTGGTCGGAGCGCTGTTCTTCTCTATAAAGGAATATGTGTTCCTGCAGTCGCACGAGGAAACCGATGACGCACAGGTGGACGGAGATATCAGCCCCGTGATCGCAAGGGTATCCGGATATGTCCAGGAGATCCGCTTCAAGGATAACCAATATGTACATGCAGGGGACACCCTCGTTATCCTCGACGACCGGGACTATAAGATCAAGCTGGACCAGGCGCTTGCCGCCCAATCCGCCGCGCAGAAAACGGCCGCGGCTACCGGCGCCGCCATCAATGAGGCGCAGTCGAACTTTGCCGTACAGAAGGCGAATATCGAAGCAGCCCAGGTTCATTTGTGGAAGGCCCAGCAGGACTTCGAACGCTACAAGAACCTCTACGACGACCACGCAATCACCAAGGCCCAGCTCGATGAAGTGACCGCCGACCGCGATGCCGCCCAGGCCGCGCTTGACGCAGCGAGGAGCCAGGTTCCGGTTATCAATACCCGGGTGAATGTAAGCCGCGTACAGACGGTCGCCAGCACCTCGCAGATAGATACCCGCAAGGCCGATGTGGAATATGCCAAATTACAGCTGAGCTATACCGTCATCACGGCCCCTGCCAGCGGTACCGTCTCCAAACGGAATATCCAGGTAGGTCAGCTGGTCCAGGCCGGTACGCCGCTGTTCTCAATCGTTCATGAAGACGTGTATATCACGGCCAACTTCAAAGAGACCCAGATGCGCGATATCTCGGTGAACCAAAAGGTCGATATCCGCGTAGACGCCTTCGACAAGCAGGTGATCCCCGGCACCATCGAATCCTTCTCCGGCGCGACAGGCGCGAAATTCTCGCTCCTTCCTCCGGATAACGCCACGGGTAACTTCGTGAAGGTCGTTCAGCGTATCCCGGTCCGTATCCACATCGATTCGGACACCGCCACCTTACGCCGTATGCGGCCGGGGATGAGCGTCGATGTCGTCGTGCATACTAAATAACTTAATTATCTCTTTTTATGGCAGAATATGGCTTTAGAAGGTGGATCATCACTTTCACCGTTATCACCGCCGCACTGCTGGAGTTGATCGACACGACGATCGTGAACGTGGCCCTCCCCAAGATCATGGGTAACCTGGGCGCCACCCTTGAGGACGCCAACTGGATCGTGACGGGTTACGCCGTGGCGAATGTTATCATCCTGCCCATGTCCGGCTGGTTAGGCGATCGGTTTGGCCGGAAGAACTACTTTCTTGCCTCGATCCTGATCTTTACGTTCGCGTCCTGGCTCTGCGGTAATTCTACCAGCCTGGACGAACTCATCGCATTCCGGCTGTTACAAGGCCTTGCCGGGGGTGGTCTGATCTCCACCGGGCAGGCGATATTGCTGGAAACCTGGCCTCCCAGTGAGGTGGGTATGGCGACCGCGCTGTTCGGTTTGGGGGCCGTCGTCGGACCCACCGTCGGACCGACCATCGGCGGCATTATCACGGACGCCGATGGGCTCAACTGGAAATGGATCTTTTATGTCAATATCCCCGTAGGGGCAATTGCGGCCTTTTGCGTCTCCACATTTGTAAAGGAGTCCCCAAAATATGGACAAGGAAAACGAGTCGACTGGTGGGGTATCCTCTTCCTGGCGATCGGCGTCGGCGCATTGCAGGTAATTTTGGAAAAAGGCGAGGACAAGGACTGGACCCAGACCTGGTGGATCACCGCGCTGATCTGGACGACCATAATTTCGGCCGTCTGCTTTGTCTGGCGCGAGATAAGCATCGATTATCCCGTAGTCAACTTCAGGATCCTTCGACATCGCAGCTTTTTTATCGGCATCTTCACCTCGTTCGTCCTGGGCGTGGCACTATATGGGAGCACCTTTATATTCCCCGTATTTTGTCAGAACCTGTTAGGATTTACTGCCAAGCAGACGGGGCTGATCCTTTTGCCCGGAGGACTTGCAACCATCTTTTGCATGCCCTTTGTCGGGAATTTCCTTAAAAAAGGATTCCCGGCTCAATTTCTTTCGGCAGGGGGGTTCGTGCTTTTCTTCATATTCTGCCTGATGTTGTCCAGCGCTACATTGGAGTCGGGAACGGGTAATTTCTTCTGGCCGTTGATCGTCCGCGGTGTCGGGATGGCAATTCTATTCGTGCCATTGACCACCCTGGCTATTGCCGATCTGAAAGGGCCCGAGATCGGCCAGGGTACCGGCCTTAACAATATGATGCGCCAGCTGGGTGGCTCCTTTGGGATTGCGATCATGACCACGATAATACATGTCCGGATGGGCAAGAACCGCGCTATCCTGCTGGAAAATATAAACAACTATAACGGCGCCTATATTACACGGGATAATCAGATGGTGCAAAATTTCGTCGCTAAAGGATTCCCTCTTGAACAGGCGCAGCAGATGGCACACCAGGCAATGGAAGGAAATATCATCCGGCAAACGATGCTGACCACTTATGACAGCATCTATCTGCTGATCGGCGTTTTCACGCTTTTGTGTGTGCCGCTGATCTTCTTCCAACCCTTCAGAAAGAAACCCGTGGCCATGCCCGTCGACGCGCATTAAACCAAACACACACAAAAACTTCTTAGATAGGAAAAAGAACAACGGAAAGGCATCAGACCAACAGCTCAAACCAAAGCTCCATGCAAAAAGAAAAGTCCTGAATCTCTTCAGGACTTTTCAATTACTTGTACGATACTTAACCAACAGTTCTCGGCCATCAATAGGTACAAATTTTAATTCGGCTTGTTCTTAGGATTTGGATCAACTTGGATTTTGGATTTACTAAAGTCTTGATCGATTAAGGATTCGTGGGTTTCACTGGATTTTGGATTCTTGTTGGTTTTTGTTAAGGATGTTAGATCTTGGTTTTTCGTTCGGAGTGGATTTTGGTTTTTCTTCGGATTTTTTCATTCATTCAGTGGTCGTTCATTCGGACATTGGATTGAATCACCCATCGATCATACTTAACGATACAAACATACAATAGGGTGTTAATCAGTGCAAGAGAAATAATGCTATATTTCCTTGTTGATGAATTTACCGTCCGGATCGTAGAATTACGAGTGTGGCGATGGGATTGCCCCGTAAATATTTTGGATACGTCATAAATTCCCCTATTTTGTAGATATTTACCAGTATTCATGAAGAAATTCGAGAACAAGACGGTCCTCATCACAGGAGGTACACGGGGCATCGGAAAAGCCATCGGCCTCCGGCTCGCCCAGGAAGGAGCCAATATTGCCATCGTCGGCAAAACCGCCGAACCCAATCCGAAACTGGAAGGAACCATTTATACCGCAGCCGAAGACATCGCCGCTGCCGGCAATGGTCACGTCCTGCCGCTACAAGGTGATATCCGCTTCGAAGACCAGATCAAGACCATCGTCGCGAAGACGGTTGAAACCTTCGGCAGCATCGACATCCTGGTCAACAACGCCAGCGCCATCAACCTGGCCACGACCGAACAGCTGGAGATCAAACGCTATGACCTGATGCACAATGTAAATGTCCGCGGGACATTTTTGATGAGCCAGGCCTGTATCCCCCATCTCAAACAGGCGCACAACCCGCATATTCTCAATCTCTCGCCGCCCCTCAACCTCGACCCCCGGTGGTTCGCTCCCCATCTCGCCTATACGATGAGCAAATACGGGATGAGTATGATCATCCTGGGTCTCGCCGAAGAGCTGCGGCAATACCGGATAGCCGCAAACGCGCTCTGGCCAAAGACGACGATCGCCACCGCCGCCGTAAAGAACCTGCTGGGCGGGGATTTCCTGATGCAACGCAGCCGTACCGCCGAGATCGTTGCGGATGCGGCGTTCTACGTATTGCAACGGCCATCTTTTGAAACGACAGGCAATTTTTTTATAGATGAGGACGTTCTACAACAGGAAGGGATCAGCGATTTCGGCAAATACGCCATCAATCCCGGCCAAAAACTAATGAATGACCTATTCCTCTAAAGCATAAGAAGATTCAACTCTTTTTCATTTTAATCCTTGGGTAAAAAAAGCAAATGTCCTCCCGCCTCGCGCGGGAGGAGCTGTTTTATCGATGTACGTCGTCAGTCTATCGCCTTGACGCCAACAACAAGGCCGCGGCGGCAAGCCCCGTGTCCTTGATAAGGTTGGTCAGGGGAAATCGTCTCGCGTTGCTGTCTTCCGCATGCAGCACCGCCGGAAGATGCACGGTCAAAACGATCAATAGAAGGAAAAGGGCTAATAACAGGGCCGCCAGCCGGACCTGTTTGTCGATCAGAAAAGCTATTGCCGCCAATAGCAGGCAGGCGCCGGTGGCATAAACCCAGAAGACGCCGCCGGGGAGGAAGGAGGGGACCATCTTTTGCATGCCGGTACCATACACGAAGTGGTTGATACCAAAAAAACCAATAACGAGGGCATAGAAAATCGTCCCGATCCTGGAGAGGGTTGCATTATCCATATGGCAATCGTTTTTAGCTTCTTGTAATATAACCAAAAATTGCCATGTAACAATGGATAAATTATGCACAAGGATAAGCGTTGCCGGTAGTTTCGCTACTCAAGCGTCTGCTCGGGTGTCTTCTCCGGCCGCATCTGTGGAAAGAACAACACGTCCTGGATACTCGGCTGGCCCGTCATCAGCATCACGATCCGGTCGATCCCGAACCCGATACCCGCAGTCGGCGGCATCCCATATTCCAACGCCCGCAGAAAATCATGATCGATGAACATGGCCTCGTCATCCCCCCGCTCCATCAATTGCAACTGTGCTTCAAATCGCTCGCGCTGATCGATGGGGTCGTTCAGCTCGCTATAGGCGTTGGCGATCTCTTTACCGTTGACCATCAGCTCGAAGCGCTCCACCAGCCCCGGCTTGCTCCGGTGCTTCTTGGTGAGCGGGCTCATTTCCACGGGATAATCGATGATAAAGGTCGGCTGGATAAAATGCTCCTCGCATTTCGAGCTGAAGATCTCGTCGATCAGCTTGCCCTTACCCATGCTGGCATCCACGTGGATCTGCAACCGGTGACATACCCCCCGCAGCTCGTCCTCATCCATGCCGCTGATATCGATGCCCGTATATTCTTTGATCGCATCATACATCGGGATGCGGCGGTAAGGCGCCTTGAAGTCGATCGTTTTCCCCTCCACTTCGACCGTGGTGCTTCCGTTAGTAGCGATGGCCGCCCGTTCGAGCAGCTGCTCGGTCGTCTCCATCATCCACAGGTAATCCTTATAGGCGACATAGAACTCGAGCACCGTGAACTCGGGATTGTGGGTCCGGTCCATGCCCTCATTCCGGAAATTACGGGAGAACTCATAGACCCAGTCGAAACCGCCGACGATCAGCCGCTTGAGGTAGAGCTCATTGGCGATCCGCAGGTAGAACGGCACGTCGAGGGCATTGTGATGGGTGATAAAAGGTCTTGCCGCCGCTCCGCCGGGAATGCTTTGCAGCACCGGCGTGTCCACCTCCAGCGCCCCCCGTTCGTTCAGGAAGGCGCGGATGGCATTGATCATCTTCGTCCGCCGGACAAAAACATCCTTTACCTGCGGGTTGACGATCAGGTCGGCATAGCGCTGACGATAACGGAACTCCGGATCGGTCACCGCATCGAAGGTCTCTCCCTCTTTTTCCTTGGCCACGGGCAATGGCTTCAACGATTTTGCCAATAGGACGAACTCTTTCACGTGAATCGATACTTCACCCATTTTGGTCGTAAAAACATACCCCTTTACGCCAATGAAGTCCCCCAGGTCAAGGAGACGCTTCCAGACATTATCATAAAGGGTCTTGTCTTCACCCGGGCAGATCTCATCCCGTTTGACATATATCTGTATTCTTCCGGTGCTGTCCTGGATCGCGGCAAAAGAAGCCTTTCCCATATCATTTCGCCGCATAATTCGCCCCGCGACGACGACCTCGGCGAAGTCCGCGTTATTGACCCCTTCCCGGTAATTCTCTTTAATATAGGCCGCGGTCGTATTGACTGGATACAACGCCGCGGGATAGGCATCGACGCCCAGCGAGGCCAGTTCCACCAGCTTGTCCCTGCGGATCAGCTCCTGTTCCGATAAATTTCCTGTGTTCATATTTCAAAAGTCCCGCGAAGATAAGCCATTACAGGGAGAACCACAGGTTCTCCGGCCGAAGGCCCGCCATTAACCGATTGGCGCCGAAGGCTATTTTCCACTGAAGCCGTAGGCGCCAATCACGCCAGAGCTAACAACACTTGCCAGGCCTCTCTTACCTTCCCCGCGTCCAGCAGCGCAGCTGCATAAATATGCAGCTCCTTCTCCATCTCCGCCGGGCTGACAGAATAATATTGGAAGATCGAAGTAAGCCGCTCGTCCTCAAAGGCCGCATCCACCACCGGCAGCTCATGCACATTGGCCAGCTGACCCAGGTGGTTGCCGCTGAGGATCTTGCTGTTACGGATGGGGTCGGGGAGGGCGTCCATCCCAATGCCGAGCCGGGCATTGGGCTTTTCGACGGTAAAAAGATTCTCCGGACCGACCCGGCAATACCAGTCCCCGCCCAACCTGGCCACCAGGGCCAGCCGCCGCTGGTCAATGTGCTTCTTTTCCGCATCGAGAATATCATCATCGATATGCATCCGAAGAGCCTCACAAAACACCAAATTCCCCGCCCCGGGCCCCTCGCCCAGCGTCTTCGTCTCCAGCACCCGGCATTCGATCTTCACCTTACTCTCCTTCACCATCGGAGGCCGCACCAGCGTCGCCGGCACTTCCGTAAAGCCGGCCTTCACAAACTCATTGACCTCCTTGGGAAAATCGCAGCTGGAAAGACTGGTCTGCTGCACCATCGCATTGTCGACGATATTGATCACCACCTCCGGCACCTCCAACACATTGTGCCAGCTATGCTTGGTAGTATTGTCGCGTACCCGCCGCGACGGCGAAAAGATAAGGACCGGCGGATTCGTGGAGAACAGGTTGAAAAAGCTGAAGGGGCTGAGATTGACCCGGCCCGCCAGATCGATCGTACTGGCAAAACAGATCGGCCGGGGAGCTACCGAGCTTTGCAAAAAATGCTGTCGCTCCACCAGACCCAACGTGGCAAGATCGACGATCATGAGCCTCGCTTTTTTAGCGCCAGCAACGAGCGGTCGCTGTCCTCCCGAACCATCGTATTGCTAAGGATACCCAGCCCATCCACTTCCAGCTCCACTACGTCACCCTCTTGCAGCCACTGCTCGGTATAATTCGCGTCGTTCAATTTCCCGGTACCATTGAGCTCCAGGAAACAGCCCGTACCGACAGTGCCGCTGCCGATGACGTCACCCGGATACAGATCGACGCCATAAGAGGCCCGCTCGATCAGCTCGGCGAATGTCCAGTCCATATCCGCCAGGTTTCCGTCGCTCACCTGCACGCCGTTGACCCGGCATTGCATTCGCAGATTCCAGGCCTTCCCCGTATGCCCTTCCTTACAGGCCGTTTCGAAGGCTTGCAACTCGTCGAGGGTCACCAGCCAGGGACCGGTCACCGTTGAAAAATCCTTTCCCTTCGCCGGCCCGAGATTCAGCAACATCTCTTCCATTTGCAGCGTCCGGGCGCTGAGATCGTTCATGATCATCAGCCCGGCGATATAGTCATCCGCTTCCTCCGCCGGAATGTTCCGGCCGAACCGCGAGATAACGATGGCGACTTCCAGCTCGAAATCCAGCTTTTCAAAATGATCGGGCATACACCGGACCTCGCCGGGCCCCTGGATGCTATGATGATTGGTGAAATAAAAAACCGGGTACTGATCGAACTCGGGGATCATCGGCGCCTTTCGGTTGCGTCTTGCCGCAGCTACATGCTGACGAAATGCATAGCCGTCCCGGCACGAAGCGGGTATCGGCAGCGGCGCCAGCAACGTCACCTCGTCTGCCGGCAGCGGACGCCCCGACCGCAGCGTTCCCTCTTCTATTGAGATCACCCCCGCCTGCATGATTGGATACAGCTCATCCCAATAGCTGAGGAACATGCCCATCGTATTGGGGATGTCGGGATGGATACGGTCGACATCATAGATAAGATCGTTCACCAGCACGCCCAGCTGCTCATGCTCTTCTTTGAGATAGGTTACAAGCTTCATAGCCGCAAGATATTGGATTGCAACAAAAAATTCCCGGAAATATGATTTTTTGCCGCAATCCCGCTGATGTTTACCCATTTCATGGGCGAGCCGGCAGAAGCCGGTTTTGGTTTACCTTCGTTCTCTATGCACCGGTTTGTCCTTTATTGCCTGCTTTTCATGACCGTCCTCAGCGCCTCCGCCCAACAGCGCACCGACAGTTTTCTCGTCCGCCTGCTGCGCGACCATGCCTCGCCTCTCCTGCAAAGGATCCTCGACAAACCCGACTCCTTCCATTATCAGCTGATCTATACGCGCATCGACCGGGACAAGCACAACCGTCCCCATTTTACCAACTTCGCCTACCACCTCGACGCAAACGATTATTTCAACCCCGCCTCCACGGTAAAGATGCCGCTGGCCTTTCTCGCGCTGGAGAAGCTCGACAGCCTCGGCATCGACAAAGAAACGCCCATGCTCACGGACAGTGCCTATAGCGGCCAGACTTCCGTGTCCAGGGATACCAGTTCGGCCAACGGCCTGCCGTCCATCGCCCAATACATCCGGAAGATCTTCCTGGTCAGCGACAATGACGCCTACAACCGGCTCTATGAGTTCCTCGGCCAGGAAACCATCAACCGCCGCCTCCATCAGCTGGGCTATCCCGATATCCGCATCACCCGCCGTTTCGTCCCGATGACCGAAGAGGAAAATCGCCACACCAACCCCATCCGGTTCGTCCGTGACGGCAAAACGGTTTATCGGCAGGACGCCGCTTCCAGCCATTTCGTTTTTGACTTCCCCCGCCCCATCTTCTACGGCAATGCCTATTACGATCGCCACGACTCCCTGATCCATGCCCCGATGGATTTCACCCGCCATAATAATTTTCCCCTCGCCGACGCGAACGAGATCCTGCGATCTGTGCTCTTCCCCGAGTCCGTCCCGGCCCGCCGCCGGTTTCACCTAAGCGCCGCCGACTACCGGTTCCTCTATCAATATATGAGCGAGCTGCCCCACGAGTCGGCCCACCCGCGGTACGATACGGCCGAATATTTTGACAGTTATACAAAATTCTTCTGGTTCAAGGCCGGACGCCGCCCCATACCCTCGTATATCCGTATTTTTAATAAACCCGGCTGGTCCTATGGGTTCCTGACGGATATCGCCTATATCGCCGATTTTGAGCACAACGTGGAGTTCATGCTGACAGGAACCATCTACACCAATAGTGATGGAGTGCTCAATGACGATATCTACGACTATGACGACATCGGCTATCCTTTCTTCCAGCAGGTGGGGGAGATCATCTACCGCTATGAGCTCACCCGGCCCCGGAAAGTTGCCCCTGATCTCCGTGGATTCCGTATTTTTGTACCCTCAAGTACTGGAAACCATGAAATTCGAAAAGATCAATAACAAAGGACAGGCACAATTATTTAAGAATCAGTACCTGGAAATGTTGACCAAGACACATCCCCTCGTGATTTGGGGGATGTACCTGCCCATTATCATTTACTTCCTCTACCATGCGGGCGCCGACCTCGGCTTCAATCCCTGGCGCATTGCCCTTGTCTTCTTCGCCGGCATGTTCTTTTGGACCTTCTTTGAATACCTGATGCACCGCTATGCTTTCCATGCCGTTGCCGAGAGCGAGCGGGCCCAGAAGTTCATCTATACGATGCACGGCAACCACCACCATTTTCCCCGCGACAAAGAGCGGTTGTTCATGCCTCCCGTGCCCAGCCTCATCATTGCATCTACTCTCTTCTTCCTTTACAGGCTAGCCATCGGCAATTATGTATTCTCGTTCTTCCCCGGCTTTATGCTCGGCTATCTTCTTTATGGTAGCATGCACTATGCGATCCACGCCTGGAACCCTCCTTTCAAATGGATGAAACCCCTATGGCGCAACCACCACCTTCACCACTACAAGGACGAACACAAAGGATACGGCGTCAGCAGCACCCTCTGGGACCGCGTCTTCGGCACCATGTTCGATCTGAAAAAGGAAAAAGAAGATAAGGAGAAGGTAAAAGAGTTGATGTTCTAACGATCTACCACCGTTCTTCATCGCCGTCTACATCCCGCCGGTACCGCCGCCGCGTTTCTATCTTCTGCCATTGTCTTTCGATGATCAGCCTGGCAATGACCTTCGCGGCCTCTTCGCCGGCATTCTCCTGCAACAGTCCGCGCAGCTTCGATTCGCTGACATCCACCCGGTACAGCAATTGGACCAGCGCCCCAAAGTCCCGTTGGATCATCATATTGACCCGTTCCGCGAGCAACGCCTCCAGCTCGTCCATCGCCGCAACCTCCCGCAGCTCCAGCGCATAGCTTTGATTCAGATCCGTTATAAGGGCATGTAGTTGCATATATACCTCAAAATTTCTCCAACGCACCCAATCCAAAAAGCGCGAAATCGTATTTCGTCGGGTCCTCCGCATCAAACTCCCGCAGATGTTCCGTCAGCTCTATCGCCGCCAGCCAGTCCGATGAAGGCCGCGTCAACAGCCCGAATTTCTTGGCCACCCTGGCCACATGCACATCGAGCGGGCAAATAAGGCGATCCTGCCCGATCCGCCGCCAAAGGCCAAAATCGACGCCGTTATTATCCTTTCGCACCATCCACCGCAGGAACATATTGATCCGCTTACAGCTGGAATTCTTCTCCGGCGAGGCGATATGCTTACGCGTGCGCGGTGGAACCGCGCAGGCCGAAGGCCAATCATTAGACAGTTTTTCCCGGGGGCCACTTTTGGTCTTTGCCCCAGGGGAAAAACTGCGGACTGGCGTCTCATCTAAGGAGAAAAAGTAATGGTAGAACGCCGACAAGGCCCTTTCCGCCTCCCATCCTTCCCCCGCAGGCCCCCGCTCCTCCCAGGGCCGCAGGAAGGCATCCTCGAGCGAATCGTAACGACTATAATGATGCCGGAAAAAAGCGACGAAATAAAGCAGGTCCGTCGCATTGAAGGTCCGATGCCGGAAGTCCAGCAGCCGCTTCAGATCCTTATCCGTATGATGCAGGACAAATTCATAAGGCGCCTGATCCATCAACCGCATCAGCTCCTCGGACTTCCGAATTATCGTCGTCCGGTTCCCCCACGAAAAGATCGCCGTAAAAAATGCCGCTATCTCGATGTCCTGCTGCCGGCTATACCCATGCGGAACGCGGATCGGATCGTCGGCAACAAACGCCGCCCGATTATACTCCGCCACCTTCTTGTCCAGGAAGGCCTGCAGCTCGCCCCTTCCATCAGTCGCCCGCTTACCCGCTCCGGCAGCACCGCGCTTACCCGATCGCTTCACGCAAGTCAGCTTTTATATCGTCCACATCTTCGATCCCAATGCTCAACCGGATCAGCGAATCGCTCAACCCGTTTTTTAACCGCTCTTCCCTGGGAATGGACGCATGGGTCATCGTGGCCGGGTGATTGATCAGCGACTCCACCCCGCCAAGACTCTCGGCAAGCGCGATCAGCCTCGTGGAGGACAGCACCTTCTTCGCCGCTTCGAGGCTGTCATCCTTCAGCGTGAAGCTCATCATCCCGCCAAAACCCCTCATCTGTTTCTTTGCAACGGCATGCCCGGGGGCGTCTTCAAACCCACACCAATACACCTTTCCCACTTTGGGATGAGCCCGCAGCCAATGCGCAACGGCTTCGCCATTGGAGCAGTGCCGGTCCATTCTAACGTGCAATGTCTTCAACCCCCGCAGAACCAAAAAGCAGTCCTGCGGACCGGGAACGGCGCCGACGCTTTTTTGAACAAAGTAGAGTTTCTCCCGCAGCTCGTCGCTATTCATCGCAAGACAACCATGGATCACGTCGCTATGTCCACCCAGGTATTTGGTGGCGCTGTGCAGCGCGATATCCGCACCCAGGTCCAGCGGATTCTGCAGGTAAGGCGAGGCAAAAGTGTTATCGACACACAGCAGGATGCCCTTCTCTTTGGCAATGCCCGCCAGTGCGGCGATGTCCATGATATTCATCAGCGGGTTGGTCGGCGTCTCGACCCACAGCAAACGCGTATTGGCATTGATATAAGGACGAATGGCATCGGCATCCTCCATGTTTACAAAATGAAAACGGATACCCGCCTTTTCAAAGATCTTGGTGAACAGCCGGTACGTCCCTCCATACATATCGTTTCCGGCGATGACCTCGTCGCCCGGCACCAGCAACCGGAGCACCGCATCCGTGGCCGCTACGCCGCTACTGAAACAGAGGCCGTGCCTGCCATTCTCTATCTGCGCAATAGCCGCTTCCAGCGCGGCTCGCGTGGGATTTTGCGACCGGGCATATTCATAGCCCTTATGCACACCCGGCGCACGCTGTACATAGGTCGACGTTTGATAAATAGGGGTCATAATGGCGCCCGTCGAAGGATCGGGTTCTACGCCTGCATGTATGAGTTTGGTGGAGAGTTTCATTGATTAAAGATACGAAGCGAAAACCAGTTGTCCGCTTTAACAAAAACTTAACCGGTGGTGTGCAACATGGTCTGCACGGCTTCGCGCATAGTTTCACCGGTTTAAAAATAAGTTTTACACCCTTGGGTCGAAGTCGTTCACAAAGCCTCCGGCACCGCCACAAACAACCATCACCGGAAGTGTAGAATCACTTGACTTCGCATTAAATCCGATCTAGTTTTATGTCGTCGATCGGAATAAACATCGTTTCTCAAAAATCTTAAAATAGAATGTTATGGTACGCCGTCTCTTCCCCCAATTGTTCCTCGCTTGCTGCCTCCTTACCCTTTCCACGGGAGTCTTCGCAGGCACGGATGGAAACATCAGCGACAAATTATTACAGGCCTTCCACAAGACCTTCCCCGATGCTCAGCAGGTGAAATGGGCGGAGACGGAAGATCGGTACATGGTCAACTTCAAACAGGGCGAGATCCTCACCAAGGTGGAGTATGACAAGGACGGTAATTTCCTCAACTCCCTTCGTTATTATTCGGAGAAGAGCCTTCCCGTGAACATCCTTTGCCGCCTGCAAAAGAAATATGCCGATAAAAAAGTGTTCGGCGTCACCGAAGTCACCTCGGACTCCAACGTGGAATACTATATCAAACTGGAGGACGCCCAGAACTGGATCACCGTGAAGTCGAACGTGGATGGACTGATGCAGGTCGTCGAGAAATACAAGAAGGCCAGCTAAACCAAGCCGCCGGAGGCAGCTCCCGAATGGATGCACGCCGCCGTAACCAGATATCGCCAATCCTTATTTTCAGCCGCATGGGCCTCCTGCGGCTGAATTTTTTTTTGCAGTACCCCCGGGGATAATACACCCGCCTTCACCAGGCTCCGTCTCGCCTCATGCATATACTCCTGCAGCACGGGGTCCTGCATCCAAAGCCGCTGCGGCGGCTCGAAACCGATCTTGTCCCGCCGGTAGACGATCTCCTCCGGCAACACGTCTTCCATACTTTGCCGCAGCAACCATTTCGTCCAACCTTCCCGGATCTTAAAATGCGAAGGGAGCGAAAATACAAATTCGACCAGGCTGTGATCGAGAAAAGGAAGCCGTATTTCCACCCCATGGGCCATGGAATTGCGATCGGCGTAGCGCAAAAGCTCTTCCATTCCGTTCATGAACGTGTTGTAGTATAGAATTCCGCTCAATTTATCGATATGTGGAATATCATAATACGACACGCCGAATTCCCGGACGAAGTCCCGCGACAGATCGCTGCTCCGGCGCTGCTCCGCCGACCGCCGTTTCTTCAGGAACAGCCCCGCATAGACCGGCAAATGCGCAGCAAGCCGGTTCTTCCAGCTCCACCGGTCGCTGATGCCCGACTGCCGGGCGGCCTCCAATTCGAGCACAAAGGCCTTCTTATCGCTGCGGTACAGCTCCTGCCAGTACCAGCTGTAGTACTTATGATACCCGGCCAGCACCTCATCGGCGCCCTGCCCGTCCAGCAACACCTTTACCGAATGACGCGCGGCCAGCCCATAAACGCTCCATTGCGCATAGATGCTCGAAGAGAGAAAGGGTTCTTCCTGGTGATACATCAGCCGTTCAAGATCACGAACCAGGTCGGCAGCGGTAGGCGTCGTCGAATGACCCTCCAACGGGAACCGTTGGGTCAGCAGCCGGATAAAAGCGGATTCATCTTTTTCAAAGCCCGGAAACAGCGCCGAAAAGCTGGCCAGCCGGGCCGGCCGGTCGGGCTGGCGAAGAATGGTGGCTACGACGGCAGAGCTGTCCAATCCGCCGCTGAGACTCGTTCCTATCGGCACATCGCTCCGAAGCCGCCGCTGTACCGACGCATGAAGCAGCTCGCCGAACCGGTCGATCGCGAGATCCTCCTTTATAGTCTGGGTATGCCCGGCTTCGATATCCCAATACGCCGAGATCTCGAGACTCCCCGTCTCGGGACGATAGACCAGGAACGATCGGGCCGGCAAACGTGAGACATTCTGGAAGAAGGTCTCCGAGCCGTCGGCCGGATTTTGGGTATAACCGATCGTCAGGAAGTTGAAGATCATACGCGGATTGCTGATCTTCGGCACGCCCGCCGCCCAAAGCGCCTTCATTTCGCTGGCAAAGAGGAATTCCGCGTCGTCCTGGAAAAAGAAAAGCGGCTTTTCGCCAAACCGATCCCTTGCGATCAACAGCTGCCGTTCCCGCTCATCCCAGATGGCGAAGGCGAACATCCCGTCGAAGTGTTGGAGACAGTCCGTTCCGAAATGATCGAAGGCCGCAACGATGACCTCCGTGTCGGTACGCGAAGAGAAGGGATAGCCTTTTGATTGCAGGAGGCTGCGCAGCTCCAGGTAGTTATAAAGTTCTCCGTTATGGACGATCGTATACCGGTCGAGATAGTGCATCGGCTGGGCGCCGGCGGCGCTGAGATCGAGGATGGACAGGCGGCGATTAGCCAGCCCGGCCATTCCGCCGGGACTCGTCCAGACGCCTTCCCCATCGGGCCCACGATGGGCGATGGCGGCCGACATGTCTTTGAGCCGCTTTGGAGATACCTTCGCCGCATCGGCAGAAAGAATGCCTGCAATACCGCACATAGTAAAACTACCAGTTTATAGGAAGCCTGACGAGCACGTCGTCCCAGGTGATCAGCAATTCAGCCCCCTTACCGGCCTTCTGAAACGCCATAGAGAAAGCCTCCGCGATGTCGGGCCGTTTTTCTACCGGAACGACCGTCCGGAGCACATCTTTGGAGGAGTCATACCGGAAGGCGCCCCAGGTGTCTGTTTCCTTGTTCAGGATCAGCGCCCACTTGTCCTCATTGACCAGCGCATACAAAGTATACCGGCCCTTTTTCACCACCTTCTTATCGATCTTCACATCCCGGAAGAACTCGATCTCCGTCGCCTCGTTGGCGCCAAGCCGCCATACCTGCCCATAGCCGATCAGATCGCCAAACAGTTTTCGGCCCTTTTTCTGAGGCCGGCTATAAACGACCCTGGCCACAAGCGGCTCGGAGATCTTGTCCTGGATCTTCAGAACCGGGTAATCCACAGGGTAATAGCTCATATCCAGCGGAGAACTGTCCAGGTTGGAAGGCTGCGTGGGCAGCTGCGCCCTTACAAGGGTCATACCCAGGCTCATACACACAATCAAAGCAATCTTCTTCATACTTCAAAATTATCACATTTTCCGCTCGGGGCGAAGGGGAAAAATCGCCCCTCGCTCCAAATCACAATGTCCGGGCCTTCGGCCAGCCGGGCCGTGCCCGGCTATTGACTCTCACCCAACGTCCGCAGCGCAAAATCTTTCACCTCCGGAAAAAATTCCACATAACAACGCTCCAGCTCCTCATAATGGGTTTCAAAAAGCCTTTTTG
>Ga0157372_10002802_pt1 | contig 18833 bp, 14 predicted proteins | sample C55metaG_FD_115307 | JGI IMG/M metagenome (GOLD analysis project Ga0157372, IMG submission 115307) | Corn rhizosphere microbial communities from Kellogg Biological Station, Michigan, USA - C5-5 metaG | ecosystem: Host-associated > Plants > Roots > Rhizosphere > Soil | place: USA: Michigan... | reverse complement strand
TCGTCCGCCAGCGCGGCGCAGTCGCAGCGCTGGCGCCGGCGAAACTCGCCGTGCGCTCGCGCCGCGGCACGAAGCCGCAGCTCTCGCATCCCGTCGCCGGGGTGCCGCGCTTCGTTCAGCAGCTCACTGACCACGGCGCGCATGTAGCCATAGCCGTCGTCGGGCGGCATCGACTGCCACGGGGCTCGGTCACACACCATGTTCCACCATCTGATTGCCACCTGATCCACGTCGGCGGGGATTTTTTCCCAATCCCAGCTGTCGAGCGAGTCCTGGTAAGAGTGTTTGCTCACGTGAGCGGCTCCGAGTCGTTGACTGTGGAGCCTGAGGACGTTGGCCAGCCGCGGCGGCGCCACTCTCGGCGCCGGGCCCGCCCGCACAAAAGCGGGTGTAGCACGACTCATCGCGACTCTCAGCGCTCAGGCGACGAAGCGTCGAGGCTCGGGGCGTTGCGCGATGAAACGCGTCAACGCGCCGAGTCAGCGTGAGCGCGGCGGATGAAAGGGTGGCGGCGGAACGAAGCTCGGCGGCACCAGCACGTCGCGGTCCCAACTCGACGCACGGTTCGCGTCGCGCGATTCGAACGCGCGCTGATCGTCGCGAAAGCTCGGACCGGTCGTCGGAGCGACACGGCGCATCCCGCCGCGCGGGACGCGGGCCTCGTTCACCCTCGGCGCGGAGTCGTCGGCGGTCGCGGATCCGGCATCGACCGTCGCGCCGATCGCGACGCGCGCCCGCGAGAAATGCCCGTGAGGCGGGAGGGCCGTGCGTGCCACACCGACGCTGGCGCCGAGGGTCGCGAGAAACGACGCGAGTGCGCGCAGCCGCCGGAACGTTGTCCGCCGGCCGCGTCGTGGTGTGAGCCCGGCCCCGAGCGCGCGCACGACGCCTATGTTATCGGCGTCCTAGTTCGCAATCAAGCGCGTGACCAAACTGGTTCACGCGCTCGGCGACCCCCGATGTGGGGGTCGCCGGCCTGACCCGCGGGCGACCCTGGCTCAATGACCAGGCGGTCCGGTCTGCGCCTGTGCGTCCGGATCCTGCTGCTTCGGCTGCAGCTTGAGCGCTTGCCCGAAATTTCGCGTGACCGTGAGGAAGATCGCGCGGGAGCCGAAGAACCGCTCGCTGTACTCGACGACCGTTCCGTTCGCCGTCTTGTAGCCGTACTTCTGCAGCTTGAACGGATCGGAGACGCGGAGCGAGATGTTTCCTTGCTCGCCCCACACCTTGTAGCGCGCCGCGGTCATCATCACGACCGACGCGAGTTGGGAGCCGCCCTCGGTCGCGAAGGGCGCGCGATACATCGTCATCAACTGCGCGTCCAACCTCGGCGAGAACTTCCAGGTCGCGTTCGTGCGCGCCGACCACACCATGGCGTGGGCCGAGAGATTGCCGCCGAGGTTCGACGCGTCGCTCGAGTAATGATAGAGGCTTCCGCCGCCGCCCAATTGCAGCGGGCCGGCGTGCGCATTCAGATTGAGATCGGAACCGACCGTGAACGTACTGGCCACGTTGTCGAACGTGCTCACCGACACGCCGGTCGAGTCCACGAACTGGATGTTTCTCACCGCGTGGTCGGTGCTCCGAATGTAGGGGCTCAGTGAGATTGTTCCCCAGCCGCGCGATTCCTGATACGCACCCTCGATCGCGTTCGTGTACTCGGCGCGAAGCTCGGGGTTTCCACGGAACACGTTGCGCGTGTCCTGATGGAACTCGATGGGGCTGAGCTGATACGGATTCGGGCGGCTCACGCGGCGGGAATAGCTGATCCGCGCCGAACGCGTCGGCGTGAAGTTGTACGAGACGATCGCGCTCGGATAGGCGCTCGCGTAGCGGCGATCGTATTGCTGGCCGATCGTCGTCAAGTCGAAGTAGGTGGCGGCGTCCTCGAGACGAATGCCGCTCTGCGTCTGGAAGTTGCCGAGCTTGTTCGAGAGCAACGCGTAACCCGCGGCGATGTCTTCTTGATAGTCGAACGCCGTGCGCCGCGCGGGATCCGACACGAACGCGCCGGTCGAGTCGCGATAGGACGCCTCGAAGTCGTTCGTCGTGGTGCGACGAGTCGCCTTGACTCCCGTTTCGAGCTTCGTCGTCGCGCCGAACTGCGCGGTGTAGTCGGCCTTCCAGTTGACGTACGGATAGCGACCGACGGTCCGGTCGTGCTCCGTGGGAATGCCCAGCGGCGTCGACGCGTCGGGGCGAAGCACCGTGCCTGACAGGTCGATGTCGTTGTTTGCGTTCGTGGTCGAGTACTCGAGCTCCGTCGAGAACAGCGGTTGCTTCTTGCTATTCAGATGGCGGAACGTCATGTCGTAGTCCTGCGAGACGTTGCGCGAGATCTGCGACGTCGCCTGGTTGAAGAGGCCGATGATCGCGTGCGTCGTATCGAGATCGGTGTAGTCCGACGATTGATCGCCGCCGAAGTGGCCGCCGAACAAGAAGCCGTCGAACGAGAGCGTCGTGCGCTCGGTGAACCGGTATTCGGTCCGAAGGGTGCCGCCGCCGGAGATCGGCGACTGACTTCCTACCAAACGCGTCGTGGTGTACGCAGGCACGGGGATGACGAGATTCGTCCGCGAAATGGTGCCCGACGTCGAGCGCTGGTCCTTATAGATGTTGCCGGACGCGAAGATCGTAAGCTTGCCCTGCTGCTTACCGATGTTGCCGCCGCCGTTGACCATGCCGGTCGACGCCGTGCCGGCGTTGACGCCGCCGCTGAGCCCGAGCTGCGCCTCTTGATTGAGAACGATGTTGATGATGCCGGCGGTGCCTTCGGGGTCGTCCTTCGCCGACGGATTCGTCGCGACTTCGACGTTCTTCACCGTGCCGGCGGGAAGCTGCGCGAGGAACGCGCCGAGCTGATCGCCCTTGAGCGGCGTGGACCGGCCGTTGATCTGCACGACGACGTTCGAGTTGCCGCGCAGGCTCACGTTGTTCGAGCCGTCGACTTCGACGAGCGGGATGTTGCGCAGCACGTCGATTGCCGTGCCGCCGCTCGCCGCGGGGAGATTCTTGACGCTGTAACTGGTGCGGTCCGGCGCCAGCACGACGTCCTCCCGCTCGGCGACCGTCTGCGTCGCGTCGAGCTTGGCCGCGACCGCCTTGAGCCCGATCGTGCCGAGATCCACGACCGGATGGTCGGCCGTGATGGCGATGTCGTTTCGCACGACCGGCGCGAACCCGATCGCGCGGATGCGAAGCGTGTAGCGGCCTGGACGCAGACCGTCCACGCGGAACGAGCCGTCTTCCTTAGGAAGCGCCCCCCCCGCGAAGACGGAATCGCCGACCCGGCGAACCGCGACCGAGCCGGACGCGATGGCCTGCCCGGCGACGGAATCCGCGAGACGGCCGCGAATCTCTCCGAGCGGGGCTCGCGGAGGGGTCTGCGGGCCGTTTTGTGCCGCGGCAGAGTGAACGGCAAACAGCGCGGCGAAGGAGATCAGTAGTAGCGATCGAGTATTCACGACTTCGTCTGGGTGATTAGGGCCACCCAGAGGACGACTAGCATCTCCAGGCGCTTCGCGGTCGCCACAATACGGAACGAAGCGTGGCACGGTTTCCCACGACCGGACAGTTGTTTTCAGTCGGCGCGCAGGGCATCCACCGGATCGATGCGAGCCGCGCGACGAGCCGGCACGTACGACGCCACGAGAGCGATCACGCCGACGGCGAGCGCGATCACTACGAACGTCGCCGGATCGCTCGACGTCACGGAGTACAAGAGACTCGTGAGCGTTCTCGTCACCGCGAAGGCGAGCGCCACACCCGCGGCGAGCCCGATGACCACGAGCCGGACTCCCTCACCCACGACCGACGCGGTGACGACGCGGGGCGTCGCGCCCAGCGCGATGCGAATGCCGATCTCGCGCGTTCGCTGCGTCACGCCATAGGCGATCGATCCGTAGAGTCCGACGACCGACAACACGAGCGCGACGAACGCAAAGGCGCCGAGCAGCGCGAGGGAGAATCGCGTCGGCGCGAGGGCCTCGCGGAGATAGTCGTCGGCGAGACGGGCCCGGCGCGTGACGATCGTCGGATTCACAGTCTGGATCGTTTTGCGGAGAAACGATTCGACGTTGGGCGGAACGGACGCGAAACGCAGCACGTAGATCGGCTCAGGCATCCGACGTACCGGCATCTGGTAGACCTGATACGTCTCGAGGTCGCCGCGCGGCCCCGGTAGATGGACGTCTTCGGCCACACCGACGATCGTCGACCATGCGTCCACCGGCGCTGCCGACGGCGTCGTCCCGCCCACAGGCGGCGGTGGACCCCGCGTGAGCGCGTTGTTGATCGCCCGCATGCGCATTCCGACGACATTGCCGTCGTGCGAGATGCGTCGCGCAAGACTTCTGCTGACGACGATCTCCTCCGAGAGGCCGAACGTCTGCGCCGGCGCGTCGTCCGTGGGTGCAACCCGCGGCGGGCGGCCACCGATCAATGGAATGTTGGCGGTGCGAAAATAGTCGCCATTGACCCATGCTCTTTGATATTGACCGATGTCGACGCGCCGCGCGCCCGCGTCGGTCTGGACCTCGAGCGCGGACCGGTCGCGAAAGCCCGCTGTCGGCAGGGAGCCGATCGCGGCGTCGACGACGCCCGGAATCTCGTGAAGGCGCCGGATGATCGCGTCGCGCGTTTGAACGTCTTGACCGGCGTGTCTGATGTTCGGTCCGACGAGCACGTCTACGGAGACGAGATTGTGCGGGTCGAAACCAATCGGCGTTTCCTGGAGCGCGGCGAACGACCGTACGAGCAGTCCGGTTCCCACGAGCAGCGCCACCGACAACGCGATCTCGGCGACGATGAGCGACGACCTCACTCGACGCGACGTTTCGCCGCCCGACGTCGATCGCGTTTCATTGCGCGGCAGGTCGGCGACGTTCTGAGAGCCGACGAATGCCGCGGCCGCTCCACCAAAAAGAATTCCCGTGAGAATGGAGATCCCCCCCGTCCAGAGCAGGATCGGCGTCTCCACGCTCACGCCGCCGAGCTGGTCGAGGGTGATCGGTCGAAGCGCGACGATAGCGCGCAGCGCTTCCCATGCGATCGCCACCCCGACGACGCCCGCCGCGATCGCCAGGAGCAGGCTCTCGGTGGGCGCGGGCCGAACGAAACGGGCGCGGCCGGCGCCGAGCCCCATGCGTACGGCGAACTCGCGGCGACGGGCCCAGGCGCGCACGAGCAGCAGATTGGCGACGTTCGCGCATGCGATGAGCAGCAGCGCGCCGACCGCGACGAAGAGCACTTCTATAGTGCGCACCTCGCGCACCGCGAGGAAATCTTGCGCCCGCATCGCGCGCGCTCGCACGCTGTCGAGCGGCGGCATCAGTCCGGACGGTCCGCCGACGCCTCGCGCTTCCGGCGTGTTGGCGATCGATTGCAGCTCGCGGGTCGCGTCCTGGATGGAAACGCCCGGGCGCAACAGGCCGAATGCCATCTCCATGTCGCGAAGACGCCCGGGCATCCAGACGTCGGGTGAGGGAACCCACAGTCCGTCGAGCAACCGCGGCGACATCGGAACCGTGAATCCTCTCGGCATCACGCCGACGACCGTGTATGGCTTGCCCTCGAACTCGACGCTCTTTCCGAGGACGTCCGGCCGTCCGTCGTATGCCGCCTGCCACCAGTCGTAACTGATCATCGCGACGTGGTCGTTGCCGCGCGCCTCCTCGTCGGCGCGGAAAGCTCGGCCGAATGCCGGCTGAACACCGAGCATCGACAGAAAATTCGCCGTGATGAGCGCGTGGCTGACCGTGTCTTGCTGGTCGTTCGGGAGTATCGAGAGGTAGATCTGTTCGACGCCCGCCACGGCGTCGAACGCGTGTGTCGCGCGGTCGGCCCAGGCGTGCATCAACGGGCGCGGCGGATCGCCGGGCGCATTCGCGCTCATCGTCACCAGCCCGGCCGTGAAGCGCGAAGCGCCGAGCGTCTTGAGCGCGACGACGCGGTCGCCGTTGGGGTAGGGCAGAGGCGCGATGAGCAAACGGTGAACGACGCTGAAGATCGCCGTATTCGCGCCGATGCCCAAAGCGAGCGTGACGACCGCGATCGCCGTGAACGCCGGTGCGTTGTGAAAATGGCGCCGCGCGAATCGCGCGTCTTGCCTCCACTCGGCGAGCCAGTCCGCCATTCGCTGCCATCGCGCGTTGCGCGACGCCCGTCGAGCGAAGTACTCGCGATACTCGTCGGCGTCGCCGAAGCGCCGGCGCGCCGCCGCCAGTGCGTCGACGTCCGACAACCCTGCCGCGCGGAATTCGGCCATCCACATGTCGAGATGGAACTGCATCTCCTCGTCGGCGTCGCGCATCAAGCGAGATCTGCTGAGCGGCAGTCGGAACAGACGACGCACTCCCGCCGGCAGGGTTGGGAATCGGTTCCATCTGGGCGTCATCGACCCGCTCCCTCCAGCACGACGGTGACGGTGGCGACGTAGTGCTTCCAGCTCGCGATCTCGGCGCGGAGCGCTTGCCGTCCCTTGGGAGTCAGCGAGTAATAGCGCGCCCGGCGGTTGTTCTCCGACGCGCCCCATTCGGCGCGAACGGCGCCGGAGTCTTCGAGCCGGTGGAGGGCCTTGTAGAGCGCCGAGTCGACGATCCCGAGCTCACCGTTCGTGCGCTCGTCGATCCACTTGCTGAGGCTGAAGCCGTGCATCGGCTCGCCGGAAAGCGCGTGGAGGACCAGCAAGTCGAGCGTGCCGTGCAGAAGGTCCTTGGCGTCGCGGGGCACTTGTCCCTCTACCAGGTGGAGGGAGAAGAATCGCTCGACCGTTCGCGTCCGTCAAGCGTGATTGACGCCCAGGAGATTAAGAGTTGATGAGCAGGGAAAGCGTCGACCCCGAACGACAACAGCGTGTCCATCAACATCGCAAACTGGGTCGTCAACCGCGCGGTCACAGAGCGCGCCACGGGGACGTGGTCGGGCTCAGCGCACATCGCCGTATTGGCCGCCTGGATCGCCAACGGAACGACGAGACGGCCTCCGAAAATCGGAGGCCGTCGTGGCGATCGTCGGCTTACGCGATGACTAGTGAACGGTGATCGAGCTGGAGGCGACTCGGCCGCCGGCGCTCACGATGGCTTGCGTCGACCCGACCTTCAGGAGTCGGAGCTGCACGGTCTGATTCCCCGTGCGCGTCAGGCTGGCGACCGAGGGATCGGCGACCGTGAACGTGTAGACCGTTCCACCGACGATCACGCCATTCGAGCCGACGGCGGTCGCCGTGAGCACGATGCTGTCGCCGACCGCGCCCGCAGCCGTCGTTGGAAGAAGCGTGAGACCGGTGACTTGGTTGCTGACGGTCACCACGGAGTTCGAGGTCTCGCCATTCACGCGCGCGGTGATCGTCGCGACGCCGGGAGTCAGCGCCTGCACTCGGCCGCTCGAGTCGACGAGCGCAACGTTCGGGTTGGAGGTCGTCCAGCGAGCGTGCGGCGTCACGACCGGGAAGCCGAGCGACGTCGCGCTGAGCACGAGTTGCGTGTTGGCACTCGCCGTCACCGTGTCGGAGATGGTGATGGTCACCTGACTCGGCGAGACCTGAATGGCGAGATCCATCGGCGCGAACGGATCCGTCAGGTCATTGTCGTTCGGACAGCCGAGAAGCGCTGCCGCGAGGGGCAGCGCCAGGCCGATGAGGAGGCGTCGTGGAGAAAGCATCGTTCAATTGTAATACGTCCCGGTGGCGTTAGCGTCCTCGGCCGCATGGCGTTCCCGCTCGAGGCTCTCGCGAACCGCGTCGGCGAGACGTCCGCGGACGCGTCCTCGCAAGTTGAGAAAACCGCCGCTTGGCAATGCGTCGAAGCGATAGCGTCGCACCGTGATCAGGTACGTCGCCGGGCCCTTCGAGGTCGGCGGCGCGTCGAACGCCGCCGTCAGCTCGAGAGCGCCCTCGTAGTAATGGTCGGCGTAGATCTGCTTGACCGCGACGAGCGGTGTGCCCGACGGTGTGGTGTACATCACCATCTGTGAAATCGTGAGCGTTGGGCGCAAATGCGGCAGTCGGTCCTCCTCCCAAAACAGAACCTCGGACCACCGCGTGCCCTCGGGCGGGGAGGCAGGGCGGTGGGTCGGGTAGAACTCGAGGTAGTCGCGAAGCCCGGGGACGAAGTCGCGCAGGTATCCGGACTGCGCGAGCAGCGCGACGAACGCTTCATACGATTTCACGGCGTGGTTATCGTCGTACTGGACCATCGCCGCGCTGCCCGCGGATCGATAATCCTCGACAAAGTGAAGAAGGCTCGCGCGCGCGATCGAATCGACCTGGAGGTTGGCGGCGTCGCTCGTCCAATCCACGTGCGTCGAGAAGTCGCGCATCGTCGCGGCAGGAAGCTTGAAGTCGCAGTGCTCGACGCGGCACCCTTTCAGTCCACGGTACTCCGACGGATCGACGGCGACGCGCGCGACGTTCGCCGCTGACGGGGGATCGTCGAAGATCTCGTACGTCGGCGACCGCAGTGCGATGATGCGCCGCGGGTCGGCGAGCCGCGCGGCGATCGCGTCGCGCGTTGTCGCGATCTCCGCCATGCCGAACACCGTGACGTCGCGCGGATTCAGCGTCGGCAGCAGCTTGGTGACGACCTTACCGCGGTGCACATCGGCGAACTCGTTCGCGGTGACACCGATCGAGTCGCGGAGGTATTGCTCGATCGCCGGCTCGGGATGTTGCGCGAGCGCGCGTCCGCTCGCGAGCACGACGATCGCGAACGATCGCGCCGCGAGTGGATGACACGTCACTGACCAGCCATGAATTATGCTCCGCATTCCATCGATTGACGTGGCAGGGGGAAAGGGCTGGACCGACGACCGCGGTACTTCCACCGGGACCGGAAAGGTAGGTGGTGGCTACATCGCGGTGCCGAAGAAATGTCCGACCAACGCCGTGACGGCGAGCGCGAGAGCGCTCCAAAAGGTGACGCGAAGCGCGCCGCGAGTTCGGCTCGCGCCGCCCGCGCCGGCGGCGAGCGCTCCGAGGACCGCCAGACAGATCAGCGACGCGGCGGCAACGAGCGCGATGACGGCCGACGCCGGCGCAAACACCGTGACGATCAACGGCAGCGCCGCGCCGACGGAAAACGTCGCGGCGGACGTGACGGCGGCTTGAATCGGATTCGCGGCCTGCGTTTCGGTGATTCCCAGCTCCTCGCGGGCGTGCGCGGCCAGCGTGTCCCGCGCGCTGAGTTGCCGCGCGACGCGAAGCGCGAGTTCGGGATCGAGCCCACGATCGACGTAAATCTGCTGAAGCTCGCGAAGCTCCGCCTCGGGCGACTCGGCGAGCTCTTTTCGTTCGCGCGCGAGATCGGCCTTTTCGGTGTCGGCCTGAGAGCTGACCGAGACGTATTCACCGGCGGCCATGGACATCGCTCCGGCGACCAAGCCGGCGAGTCCGGCGAGTACGATGGCGCTTCGTCCGCTCTCCGCGGCCGCGACGCCGACGACGAGCGACGCGGTTGAGACGATCCCGTCATTGGCGCCCAGGACCGCCGCGCGAAGCCAACCGATGCGGTGAGTGAAGTGCTGCTCAATGTGACGTGTCCGACGCATGGTTAGAAGATGTAGATGGGCGTGCCGACGGGTGCCATGGATGCCGAGGCAAATCGCCGAACATCAGCCGGAATTTGCCGAGCTCTCCCGTCGCGGGCTGCACCTCGATCATGCCGAGATCGCGGCACGGACACCGTCAGGAGAACGCCGGAATTGTGCGCGGAGTTGCGCGCCGTCAGGAGTATCCGGACACAAAACCCGGGGTTTGCCGACGCCGGGGATCTCCTGACGATTACAGACTATCACTGACGGCGCCGGTCGGCGGCCGACCAACGAAATCGAAGCCGAGAGGGGCAACCATGATAAGCGAGTCAATCCGTGTCTTACTCGCCGACGATCACAGCGTCGTGCGCGCAGGACTCAAAGCGGTCCTCGGTGCGACGCCGGACGTCGTCGTCGTCGGCGAGGCGAGCAACGGACGTGACGCAGTGGACGCGGTCGCGCGTCTCAAACCCGACGTCGTCGTGATGGATCTGTCGATGCCCGTTCTCGACGGCGTCGCCGCGACGAAAGAAATCGTCGCGAGCGGGGTGGGGACGCGCGTCATCATTCTCAGCATGCATGCCGAGGAGGACTATCTCGTTCCCGCGATGGAGGCGGGCGCGTCAGGATATTTGGTGAAGACGAACGCCGACCGAGAGTTGGCGAACGCCATTCGCGGTGTTGCGCACGGCGAGGTCTACGTGCAATCGTCCGCCGCTCGAGTACTCGCGAAGAAGCTTGCCGCGAAAAGCCCAGCCGCGAGCGAACGCGAGCGATACGAAAAGCTGACCGGCCGCGAGCGGGATGTGCTGCGCCGCGTTGCGCTGGGCTACTCGGCCCCCGAGATCGGCGTGCAGCTCCAAATCAGCCCGAAGACGGTCGACACGTACAAGCAGCGGATTCAGGAAAAGGTCGACTTGGGGCATCGATCGCAATACGTACAGTTTGCGCTGCGGCTCGGGCTGCTCACCGTCGAGTAGCCGACGAGAGTCCGCTGCGCCGCCGCCGGCCGTTGTCACGGCCGATCAGCCGGCGCCACGTCGCGGCGCTGGCTCGGTATCATCCTTCTCGAAGCGTTGCGCGCGACGCACCGGCGCCTGCGGCCTTGCGTTACCATCCCAAGCGACGACGAACGCGAGAATCGGCGGGAGCACGCGGTTCGCTCGATACCAGCCAAACGCTGATCGCCGTGGTGAGCGCAACCACGGTGCGCGCGGCAGTTCGGGAACGTCGGCTCATTGTCCCATCCGCTCAGCTTCAGTGAAAAAGTGCGGAGCGAGCCGGCCCCGCGTGATCGGGGAAGTTCGGGTGCTGGCCAGGCAATCGACCGACGGGAACCCCAGCACGTCCTCTTCTGCGATCACCGACTGACTCACGAGGACGAGCCATGCATTGTGACGGCGTTCGGCTGCGCCATCGGCGGCCGAGGATCACCAACCAGGAGCCGATTATGGCACTCATGAGACTCACCCGTCGTCAACCCCGCCTCGCGTTCCCGGGGTTCTTTCCATCGACGGCGTTCCCGACATTCGACGACGTGGAAAATCGAATGAACCGTTTCATAGAACGCGCGCTGAACGAGCCTTTCGCCGCCGCGACATTCCCGGAGACCATCGGGTGGGTTCCGGCAATGGACATCGTCGAGACACCCAAAGAGTTCGCCCTGACCGCGGAGCTGCCGGGCATGGAGCTCAAGGACATCACGGTCAACGTCGAGGACGGCGTGTTGTCGATCAGCGGCGAAAAGACCGAGGAGAGGAAGGAAGAGGCGGACAAGAAGGTCTACCTCTACGAGCGCAGCTACGGGTCGTTCCAGCGGTCGTTCTCGCTGCCGACCGGCGTCGACGCCTCCAAGGTCAACGCCGACTTCAGCAAGGGTGTGCTGAAAGTGCACATCCCGAAGAACGGCGACGTGAAGCCGGCGGGTCGCAAGGTGGAGATCACGTCGGCCTGAAAAGGCTCCTGGTTCCAGCTTCGCGCGGCTCGTTCGGCTTCGACGGCCGCCCGGAATTCATCCGGGCGGCCGACTCTTGTGGTTAGCCGACGACCGCAGCGGGAGCGCGTGGATGAGCGGCGCTTCGGGGGGGGGCGCCGCGCGAAGTCGAATTCGAACGACTCGCCGAGAGAATGCCGCCGAACGTCTTCGTTAGCGACGAGCGCGGACGCCGATCCGTCGGCGAGAACGCGCCCGTCGAACAACACATGAATTCGATCGCATAGGCTCAGCGTTCACAGCTTCTCTCTCCGCGCACGCAAGCGCAGTCCGGAAACGCCTCACGTCCTACATCCTTCGCCTGACAGACCCCCGTCCCGGAGAGAGCCAGTCTTCTGGCATAGACGTGTCGGCGAGGCGAGGAGCCCGTCATGCCATTGGACGGACAGCGAGACATCGCGACCAGATTGACGATCGCAGCATTGGTGGGCCTCGCGGCCGGTCTCGAGCGCGAGTGGTCCGGTCACGCGTCCGGCCCCGATGCGAGATTCGCCGGACTCCGCACTTTCTGCCTGCTCGGGCTGCTTGGCGGGATCGCCGGCGTTCTGGCGGCGTCTTCGGAACTCGAGCTGGCCGCCGCGATGGCCGGGGGCGGCGCGGCGCTGTGCGTCGCGGCGTACATCGTCGTTGCCCGGAAGCCCGGCGCATCGCCCGATGGAACCACGGAAGCCGCGGCACTCGCGATTCTCGCGCTTGGCGCGCTCGCCGGATTTGGTTGGATCGGAATCGCGTCGGGGGCCGGTGCGATCGTCGTTCTGCTGCTGAGCGAAAAGACGCGTCTCCACTGGCTCGTGCGGCAACTCGGCGAGCCCGAGTTTCGAGCCGGGGTTCAGTTCGCGGTGCTCGCCGTGGTCGTGCTCCCTCTCTTGCCGCCGGGCCCGTACTTCGGCGATCTGGCGATCAGGCCCCGCGCGCTGTGGTCGATCGTGCTGCTCTTTTCCGCACTCAACTTCGGCGGGTTCGTCGCTCGGCGGCGGCTGGGTCCGAACCGTGGGCTGAGCGTCACCGGCGCGCTCGGCGGGCTGGTGTCGTCCACGGCCGTGACGCTCACGTTCTCGCGGATGAGCAGAGCCGACGACGACCTCGGGGCGTCGCTGGCGAGCGGAGTGCTGGCCGCCTGCACGGTGCTGATTCCACGGGTGCTGATCGTGAGCGCGTTCTTGAATCCCTCGGTGTCGCTCGCGTTGCTGCCGATGCTGGCATTGCCGCTCGCCGTCGGGATCGCCTTCACATTTCTCGGAATTCGCTCGAGCGGCGCGCCCCGCGGCGCCGCCGACCGGGCAGAGAACCCGCTGCGCCTCATGACGGCGATCCCGATGGCTGTCGTGTTCCAGGCGGCGATGCTCGGCGTGATGTTCGCGCAGCGTCTGTGGGGAAGCACAGGGGTGTACGGCGGCGCCACGGTTCTCGGATTGACCGACGTCGACGCGCTGACCGTCTCGATGAGTCGGCAGGGGGCGAGTCTGACCACGGCGGTCGCGGCGCACGCGATCGCGATCGGCATTCTGGCGAACACGATCCTGAAGCTGGCCGTCGCGGCGATCGTCGGCCGCTCGGCATACCGTCGTCGGACCGCCGCCGGCCTCGGCGCGCTCGCCGCGAGCACCGCGGTCGGCCTACTCTTCGCCTGAGACAGTCGTGCGTTCGCCAGCAACAGGACTTCAGTCGCGTCGAGTGGACCGATGAGATACGGCGATCGAGTTGTCGACGCGGTGATTGTCGATTCGCGGACAAGAGGACTGCGTGTTCCTCTCCTCGTCATCGCGGTGAGTCTGCTGATCGCGATTCTACCGTTCGCGTCAGGGCTTGTCGGGGCGCTCGTTCTATTCGCGATCACGCGCCGGCTTCACATTCGGCTCGCGTCGCATCTCTCGCCCCGCGCGTCGGCGGCCATCGTCTCGATCGGCGCGGCGGCCGCGTTGCTCGTTCCGGGTGTGTGGCTGGCGTCGACCGTCGTCTCCGAAGCGCGCGTCGCGCTTCACCGCCTCAGTGCCGACGATCTCACGCGATGGTTGGCGTCGATGCCCCTGGTCGCCTCCGACATGTCCCAGGAAATCGCGGCGGCCGTGACCTCCGTCGTCGGGTGGCTTTCCGCTCGCGCCGTCCAGTTCTTCGGCGGCCTTTCGACCGCCGTCCTCAACGCGCTGCTGGCGCTGGTCGGCGCATACTACCTGCTGCTCGACGCGCCCGGTTTGTGGGCGCGTGTAAAGCGAGTGCTCTCCCTTCCGGAAGAGATCGCGGACCTTCTCGTCGCGCGCTTCGCGGCGGTCACCGACGCGCTGCTTCTTGGCACGATGCTGACGTGCGCGCTCCAAGGAACGATCGTCGGCATCGGGTTTGCCCTCGTCGGACTTCGCCCCGCCGTGCTCTGGGGGTTCGTCACCGCTTGTGCGGCGGTGCTGCCGATTCTCGGCAGCGCCTTCGTCTGGTTGCCGGGTATCGTCGTCCTGCTCGCCAAACACGAGTTCGGCGCGGCGGCGCTGCTGGCGCTGATCGGCGGCGGGCTCGCCTCGAACATCGACAACGTCGTGCGCCTGGTCGTCTACCGCCGCGTTTCCGGAATTCATCCAATGCTCACGTTGATTGGCGCGATTGCGGGTGTCCACGTGCTCGGCTTCGTCGGCGCGTTCATGGGACCGCTGATCGTTTCCTGCTTCGTCGAATTGCTCTCGATCTACGACGAGGCGAAGCGTGAACATGATCCGCCGGTCGCGCTTGCACCGCAGGTTGTTTGACGGGAGTCGCGCATGCACATCAGATCCCTCGTCGTCGGGATGGATTTCAGCGAGACGTCGATCGTCACCGCCCGCTGGGCCGCGGAACATTTCGCGCCGAATGCGGAGATCACGCTGGTGCACGCGGTCTCGCTGCCCGATCGGCCGGCGTTCGCCGAACAACTGTTGCCAGCGACCGATACGATCGAATCGGTGGCATGCCGCAGCGCCGAACGGCGCATGAGCGACGCGATCCGGTCGATCTCGACACGCGCGAAATTCGAGGTCCGCGTCGGCAAGCCGCACGAAGAGATCGTCTCGGCGGCGCGAGAGCGGCGGGCCGACGTGATCGTCGTCGGTCCTCATGACGATCGCCATGCGCGGTCGCGCTGGCTCGGTTCGACGGCCGAGCGAATCGTCCGCACGTCACCGATGCCGGTGCTTGTCGCCATCGATCCGCCGGCACGGGCGCCGCGAACGGTGCTCGTTCCCGTGAACGAAAGCCGCCTGACGGAATCCATCCTCGCGTGGGCGAGCCGGTTCGCCGTGACGTTCGATGCCGAGGTCAAGCTGCTCCACGTGTGGAGCGAGTCGCTTTACGCGTACGTTGGATCGATGGCATACGCGGGCAGTTCCGACGATCTGGCCGCGCAGCGCGTGGTCGAGCAAGAGATTCGCGACGCGACGACGCATTGGCTTTCCGACTTGACGGCGGCCGGGTTCCAGGGGCGGCGCGCGTCGGCGATCGTGAGACACGGGGAGGTCGCGGACGTCACCCTCGACATCGCTGCGGCAACGCACGCCGATCTCATCGTGATGGGGCGCAGCGGCGGGCTCGTAATCGCGCCGTCACCCTTCGGCAGCACGCTGCGTACGGTGTTACATCGAGCGCCGTGCTCGGTGTTCGTCGTGTCGGAGCCCCTCCCGGGACGATAGCTCGCCCGAGGCCGGCGTTTCGAAACGCGACGGAGTCGTCAGGCGGACCGCCGAGCCGCCGACGGTCGTTCCCCGACTCCGGTGCCGTCGGAACGGGCGCACATTGAAGCGCGCGTTCGGCCGCCGCCCACGGTGGCGCGAATATCGCGCCGCGCCGACAAGGAGAGCTCATGAGTCTCGTTCACCTTCATCTCATGCTCAACCACGTCCCCGTCATTGGAACCGTCTTCGCCGCGCTGCTGCTCGCCGTCGCCGTGTGGAGAAGAAGCGACGAATTGACGCGGGTAGCGTTGGGATTTCTCGCGCTGCTGGGCATCGCCACGCTCATGGTGTTCGCGACCGGCGGTGCGGCTGAGGGGGCTGTCGAGAAGCTTCCGGCGTTTTCCCGCGAAATCATGGAGCGTCACGAGGACGCGGCCGTCGTAGCGACCGCGATGATGGTGGCGATTGGCGTCCTCGCCGCGATTGCGCTCGTCGTGTACCGCCGCCGGCCGATTCCTCGCGGGGTGACCGTCACGGCGATCGCCGCCATGGTCGCGAGTGTCGGAGTCGTCGGGTACGTCGCCAACCTCGGCGGACAAATTCGCCACACCGAAATTCGCGCTGGCGCGACCGCGGCGCCGTCCGCGGCCATCGCGGAGACCACTGGAACGCTGGAACGAGGGGGGCATCGGTGACCGCCATCGCCACGCGTTCGCGCCGCGCGGCCTCGAAGCCGAAGGCTTCGTCGTCCGAGCGCCCGATCCTTGTCGCGACGGCGGGCGAGGACGAATCACGTGGCGCACTGCGGGTGGCGGCGGCGCTTTCGGCCTCGATTCACGCTCCCGTTGTCGCGTTGGGCGTCGCCGCGCCGTTCCCGCACAACTTCTCGGCACGCATCACGTTGCGGCCGCCGACGTCCATCGACGAAAAAACGCGGCGTGACGTGCACGACCGAATTCGCGAATCGTTGCGCGAAATTCCGCAATCAGATTCGTGGATCGTGCGCGCCTTCACCGGGACGCCCGCCGATCTGGTAGCTGCCGCGGCCGACGAGTGGAAGGCACGCATGATCGTGGTCGGAACCGGGCGTCACTCCCGACTGGACAGGATCTTCGGGAGCGAGACGGCCATTGCGGTCATGCGCAGCGCTCGCGTTCCCGTCCTCGCCGTTCACAAGCGCGCGACCGGCCTTCCCGAGCGCGCGGTGGCAGCCGTTGATTTCACGGACGCGAGCCTGGCCGCCGCCACACTCGCCGCGCAGCTGCTTGGCCCGGGCGGCACGCTGTTCGTCGCACACGTGTGCGCGTTCGGCGAAGCCAAGGCAAAACCCGGGGACTTGATCGACCTGTATCGGGCGGGCGCGCGGGCGAAGTTGGGCGAGGTGGCTTCGCTGGTACGGACGCGGACCAAGCGGCGCGTGACCGCCGCGATGCTCACCGGGGAGGCGGGTAGCGCGATCGTCAGCTTCGCGCGCCGCGAACGCTGCGATCTGATCGCGCTCGGCGGTCACCCGCTGGCGCTCATCGATCGAATTCTCATCGGCAGCGTTCGTACACGAATCGTTCGCGACGCGCCAAGTTCGGTCCTGATTGCGCCGCCCGACGTCGGCGCCGCGACGAAGTAGTTCGTCGCGAAAAGAGGCCGCGCGGATGGCGCGGGGACCACTGACATCTTCCGCCTGTCAGGAGGCCGGCCGACAGATTTCCGAGTTTCCGCGCACGGCCGCCGGATTCCGGACGACAGGGGTCGCCGCACAATCGTGGGCCACCGCGCCGACAGACCGCGACGTGCCCGATCGCTAGCCTGACGGTGTCGAAAGGATGCTTGGCGCATCGGCGCCGTCCTTTCCGGCATTTGGCAAGCCAACAGGAGGCGAGCATGTCCAGTCAGAGATTACTCAACAGCGGGCTCGCGGCGATGTTCGGCCTGCTGCTGTGCGCGGGCGGCGCTCCCCGCGGTGCGGCGGCGCAAGTACCACGGCCGAAGATCGTGAAGGACACGGCGAAGATCGCGAAGGACGCGGCGAAGAAGCCCGTCATGTCCGACCAACGCATGAAGATCGTCAAGGAGACGAAGCCGACGGTGAAGGTGCAGGGAGCGGCCGGCGAAGTGAAGCTGCCGCCGTGCGCGGTGGATCAAGACTCGGTCACTCGAGCCGTCGCCGCCGTGCGACGGGAGCAGTACGATCGCGAGCAACTGGCCCGCGAGGCTCAGCGTCGCCTGGACTCGGCACAATCGGCGGCGCGAGTGCGCGACGCCGTCGATCGTGAGCGCGTCATCGCGGCCGCGCAACGTCAGAAGTACTTCCTCGACTCGGTGGCCTTCGCGAAAAAGACGGCGGAGGAGGCGTCGCTCGCGCGCCAGCGCCACCTCGCGCGCGGCTTCTACCTCGGCCTGGCGGGCGGCGCCAGCTCGCCGCAGCGCGATACACGCGACGGCTACACCGGCGGTTGGAACACGACGATTCCATTCGGCTGGGACGCCACCGATCAGCCGTTCGGCTTCCGCACCGATTTTTCGGTCGATCACATGAACGGTACTCGGATCCACGATGTGGCCGGTGTCACGACGAGTACGAGCGGCGACATCACGGTCTGGTCGCTGAACGCCGACGTGAAGCTCAGAGCTCACGCTCCCGGCGGACCCACGCGGTCGCACGTGTACGCGCTCGCCGGAGTCGGCGCGCACCGTGTCGCCGAAGGCGTCTACGGGTCGACGGATCCGTTGGCTGGGCAGAAGCTCACCTTCAGCGATGCGAACACTTCCTTCGGGTGGAACGTCGGAGCAGGCGCATCGCTCGAGTGGGGATCCACCGAGTTGTTCGTCGAGACGCGGTTCTTCCAGGTGAAGTCCGACCTCGCCTACCGTGTGAGCGGCGGCGTCGGCACATACACGAGCTTCACCCCGATCGTGGTTGGCCTCCAGTTCTTCTGATCGGCATTCGACGACGACGGCGCGGGGGGACTGCCGAGGCGGACCGGCGACCTGTGTCCGGTTCGCCTCGGCAACGCGTTCCTCGAGGCGGTCGCCGAGCGACCACGGCGGAGCGCGATACCGGCGCCGCAGGTGGTCGTCGGCGAAACGCCGACTCCGACCCGGTTATTCGCCGATTCTGAACGGAGCTCACCAGCCCAAGATTGACCCCAGGTCAGTCGCTCTCGCCGAGGCATCCATGTTCCACAAACTGCTGGTTCCACTCGATCGATCATCGCTGGCTGAACAAGCGATCGGTCACGCCGCGTCCATCGCTCGTGAGTCCGGGGCTTCGATCGAACTCGTCCTGGTTCACGAACCATTCCCGTTCGCCGGCTACGCCGATCTCCCCTGGGACGACATGGCGGCCGAACAGAAGTATCTCGACGCGGTTGCGACCGACGTCGAGTCGGGGACACACGTCTCCACGACGCGTACGGTGCTTCGCGGGGCGCCGGCGGAAACGATCGTCCGCCGAGCACGCGAAATCGGCGCCGATCTCATCGTCATGACGTCTCATGGACGAACGGGCTTTAGCCGCACATGGCTCGGGAGCGTCGCCGATGCGGTCATGCGGAAATCCGCGATTCCGGTTCTCATGCTGCGCCCCGAGCACGAGACGCCGAACCGCCGCGCGACGCGGAGCGGGATCCAGCGGCTTCTCGTTCCGTTGGACGGATCGGGCCTGGCAAAGAGCATCGTACCGGCAG
>Ga0157372_10002801_pt1 | contig 18838 bp, 21 predicted proteins | sample C55metaG_FD_115307 | JGI IMG/M metagenome (GOLD analysis project Ga0157372, IMG submission 115307) | Corn rhizosphere microbial communities from Kellogg Biological Station, Michigan, USA - C5-5 metaG | ecosystem: Host-associated > Plants > Roots > Rhizosphere > Soil | place: USA: Michigan... | reverse complement strand
TGATCAACCAAAAAGAAAACATTTACCAAAAAGTTGGGACCTGATAAAAAGTTACTGGAAAGATGGCATGCCGCCCAGATCGTATTATTGGGCGGATCGGCAGGCTCGTTCAAAATTTTATTCAAGATCATAAAAGATCTTCCCGAAAAACTGGGAAAAACCGTAATTCTTATCATACACAGGAAAAAAAATTTTTTCAGCGAAATAGAAAAGCTATTTGCCGAGAATAGCCGTATGTACATGCGCGAAATTGAGGACAAGGATATTCTTAAAACGGATACTGTGTATATTGCCCCGGCAAACTATCATACTTTAATTGAACGCGGCGGTTATTTTAGCCTGGATGTTTCGGAGCCGGTATGGTATTCAAAGCCATCAATTGATGTTACTTTTGAAAGCGCCGCCGAGGTTTATGGTGACAGGTGCATGGCGATATTACTTTCAGGTGCCAACCAGGATGGCGCCGAAGGCTTATTAAAATTAAAGAAAAGCGGCAGCCTTACCATAGCGCAGGAACCCGGCGACGCGGAAATGGCCGAAATGCCAAAGGCAGCTATAAATTTAGGTGCTGCCGATTATGTTTTAACACAGGATGAGATTTTTAAACTTTTACTTTCATGACAATCACCAACCCCCTAATTAATATTAAATGACCCCTGTTAATATTCTTATAGTTGATGACAGAGAAGAGAACATCATTGCTCTGGAGGCATTGCTTAAACGCGATGATATCAAAATATTTTCTACTACCTCGCCAAATGAAGCTCTTAAAATTGCCTGGGAAACCAATATTGCCATTGCTTTAGTTGATGTTCAGATGCCCGAAATGGACGGCTTTGAACTGGTGGAAATGCTCAAATCAAACCCGCGTACTAAAGATATCCTGGTTGTTTTTGTTACAGCTATTTCGAAAGAAGCCAAGTATGCTGTTAAAGGCCTGGGTACCGGCGCTGTAGATTATCTTTACAAACCGCTCGATCCTTACATTACATCGGCCAAGGTTGATTCATTTGTACAACTGGCCCGCACCCAGGCCGAAATAAAACAAAAGAACGATGAGCTGCAGAACTACGCCATAGTTGTAAAAAACTCGGCCGATATTATCACATCGGTCGACGCGCAAAGTCTCCGCATTGACAATATCAATCCAACCGTCGAAAAAATAATGGGTTTCAGGCCTGATGAGCTTATTGGTAAAAGTATTGTTGACCTGGCCATAGACGATCATAAGCCCCCGTTTCGCAAAAAACTGGGTGAAATCATAAAAGACAACCTGGCCTATGCCATTTTTGAATTTAAGTTTGAAACCTTTGATAAAAGGGTAATTTGGGTGGAGTGCCGCGCGGCATACCGCAACAAAACCATATTTATTAATATCAGCGATATTTCTCCGCAAAAAAGTTACCAGGAGCAGCTCATCAAATCGAAAGAAAACGCGGAGTACAGCAAAAAGGTGAAAGAAACCTTTTTGGCCAATATGAGCCATGAGCTGCGTACACCGGTTAATGGCATAATAGGGATCACTTCGCTTTTGCGTAAAACAGATCTTACCGATCAGCAAGTAGGGATGCTTGATTTGCTTGATACCTCATCAAAATCGTTGTTGGGTGTGATCAATGATGTACTTGATATCTCCAAAATTGAGGCTGGTAAATTCAGCATCATCCGAGCGGCCAATAATGTTTATGACATTGTAAACTCGGTTTTTAACCTGCTTAAATTTAAAGCTGACGAAAATAATATTGAGTTTTTGCTGGATATTGAAGATGAAGTACCGGAATACCTCATGGTAGATTCATTACGCCTGAACCAGATATTGATGAACCTGCTGAGCAACGCGCTTAAGTTTACCGAAAGGGGTTATGTAAAGCTGAAGATTACCGTACTTCAAAAACACAATGATAAGGTAAAGCTGAAATTCAGTGTTGAGGATACGGGCATCGGCATCCCGGCCGACAGGCTTAACAGGATCTTTGATTCATTTGAACAGGCCGAAGAAGATACCGTAAGCAAATACGGTGGTACCGGGCTTGGTTTAACCATTGTGAAAAAGCTTGCCGAGCTAAAGGGAGGCGAACTTACCGTAAGCAGCCAGGTAGGCAGGGGCAGTACTTTCAACTTTGTATGCTGGTATACCATCAGTATTAAACCCAAAACTAAGGTAACTGCCAAAACTGATAAAATATTGCCGCCGTTTAATAATGTACGGGTGCTGGTAGCTGAAGATAACATGGTTAACCAGTTTATGCTCTCCAAAATATTAAAGGACTGGAATGTAGAGGTGGAGATGGTTGATAACGGCCGTAAGGTTATTGAGAGGCTTACTAATAAAGACTATGACATTGTTTTAATGGATACACATATGCCCGAAATGAACGGTTACCAGGCAGCTAAAACCATCAGGGTTGATTTTGAGGAGCCTAAACGGAGTATTCCCATCATATCGCTTTCGGCAGCAAGTTATGACCATGAGCAGCAGGAAGCATTATCGGCAGGGATGAACGATGTGCTTTCAAAGCCGTTTCAGCCATACCAACTGCATGAAAAAATGTCGATGTTATTGAAGGTGGGCGTTTAAAACTCCAGCCTGGTTTGCCCAACGCCCATTACCTTTGCCTCATGCTCAAGCAGCCATTTTTTGCGCCATATACCGCCCGCGTAGCCGGTTAAGCTGCCATTTGACCCTATTACCCGGTGGCAGGGCACTACAACCCATAGGTTGTTACGGCCATTGGCAGATGCTATTGCCCTTATAGCCAAAGGATTGTTCATTTGGTTTGACTGCTGGGCGTAAGTAATGGTTGTTCCATAAGGGATCTGGATCAACTCGCCCCAAACCTGTTGTTGAAACTCGCTGCCTTCCTGCTTTATAGGAAAGGTAAATTGCTTCCTTGTACCGGCAAAGTATTCATTTAACTCATCAATAGCGGCTCGCAGCAGCGGGGTAGAAGCAGGAGCAATCTCATATTCCTCATCGCGTATCGATACAGATGCTATAAAGCCATCTTCTTCAGTAATGCGGGCAATGCCAACAGGCGTGCGGAAATAAGCTACAGGCATGGTAATTGGTATGTTATATTCAAAATTAAGCTAATTTTTTTAGCTTGTCAAATGTCCTTACTCACTCGCAGGTAATTATTACATTTGCTGTGATGAAACTTGTTAACGAAACCTGGTACCTGCTCAAAAAGGAAGTTTTGCTGGAGTGGCGGTCTAAATATGCTTTTAATGGCGTTTTGCTGTATGTGGTTTCAACGGTTTTTGTTTGTTATATCTCCCTCAACTTAAATCCCGGTTTTTCCAATAGCAGCGGTTACCCCATAGTTTGGAACGTGTTGTTTTGGATCATTATGCTGTTTGCATCGGTAAATGCCATAGCCAAAAGCTTTATGCAGGAAAGTAAAAGCCGGCTGCTTTATTATTATTCTATTGCCAGTCCGCAGGCAATTATCCTATCAAAAACAATCTATAATATTTTGCTGATGGCTTTATTAAGCACATTGGCATTGGTGGTATTTAAGGTGTTTTTCCCCAATATCCTTGGCGATCCGCTGTATTATTTCCTTGCCGTATTATTGGGGAGCGTAAGTTTTTCTACTGTGTTTACCATGATCTCGGCCATTGCATCAAAGGCCGGTAACAATGGTACACTGATGGCTATATTAAGCTTCCCGGTTATTATTCCTGTTATACTGGTGCTTATTAAGTTAAGTAAAAGTGCAATGGACGGGGTAGACCGAAGTTTCTTTTACGGCAACATAGGCGTTTTGTGCGCTATCAATGCCATTGTAATAGCTACCGCGTTGTTGCTTTTCCCCTATCTGTGGAGGGATTGAGTAGGGGACGATGCTTAAGTTTTGAAAAGAGAGGTACTGAAATAAACGTGATGGCTTGTGAAATATATTTATCGACATTGTGCGTAGGGCAGCATTAGGGATTGCAGCGAAAAACCCACAGCGCGGGCAGGCCATTGCAGTACAGGCGAGGCGAGGATTTGCAGCGTAAAGCCCGGGCCGCAGACAACCCCACATGACAGCAAATTGCAACTTGCGCCAACTTGCGCTCGTTTTCAACGAGTGCTTACCATGGGCTTACGTTTATAACGTAAGCGGAGGCGATACAATCGCCAACCCACATTAAGCACTCATTAAAAATGAGCGCAAGAAAAAAAATTAAAAAGAATAAAATTCTATAAATTCTCTCATTCAATAAATTCGGGTTTAGACATTACCGCAACAAAAATTATACACCGGCAATTCATTAACCGTTCATAAAAAATGCGTTTTTTAGCAGATTGAAAAAATATCCTAATTTTAATTAATGCGTTTTTATTGGTTTTTGCTTATCGCGTTTATATGTCCGCTCATCGTTTCGGCACAAACCGGTACTATTACAGGTAAGGTGGTGCGGGCCGATACTAAAAGCCCGGTAGCCAATGCCAGCGTATTTTTAAATAATGCCACCTACGGTACCTCTACTGCCGAGGATGGTACTTTTACCCTGGCCGGCGTGAAGCCAGGACAATACCAACTGGTCGTTACCGGCGTTAGCATTGAAGAATACTCCACAACGGTACTGGTTGGCCGCGAACCTGCAAAATTAAGTATCGAGGTCAACCAAAAAGTGCTGATGCTGCGCGAAGTAGTGATCAGCAGCAGCGCCGACTGGAAAAAAAATTACGAACTGTTTAGGAAGGAGTTTGTTGGCGATACCGAAAATGGCAAGGAGTGTAAAGTAACCAATCCGCATATTTTAAATATTATCTACCACAGGGGAAAGCAGCAATTGGAGGCCTCTGGCGATGAGTTTTTGGTGGTAGAGAACCTGGCCTTAGGCTACCGTACCAAATTTTTGCTCAAAAACTTTTTGTACGATGCTATTGAGCATACCATATCCTATTCGGGAAGTGCGCTTTTTGAAAACCTGCCCGGTAGTTCGGCACAAAAGAAACTCTGGAAGCAGAAACGTGAGCAAGCCTATTACGGATCGGCTCAGCATTTTTACCGCTCGCTTTATAAAGGAAAGTTAAAAGAAGAAGGGTTTGAAGCGCACGATTTTACAAGGCAAATTAATCCCGAACGGCCAGAGGAAGCTGTGCTGATGCAGAAGATGAAAAAATACCGGGAAGGCCCGCGCGATTCGGCCATGCGTTATTATAACCTGTCGAAGATGACCAAATGGTACCGCGAAAACCTCGCGAAGCTGCCTTACCAGGAGTTTGAGATCTTGCGGAAAACACCACAGGATGGGATTTACGCGCTCACCTTTCCGCACTTTTTATACGTAGTATATACCAAACGCGAAGAGACTACCGAGTTTAAGGATGTTTATCACCCGCTGGATATGCCTAACTACGAAACCAGTATCATGACCAAATATTCGGGCTATATCGCTTTTGATATGAATGGTATCGTAGTATCGAGCCCGAGCCCGCTTTATGAGGGTTCATGGTCGAAGGCAAAGCTTGGCGATTTGCTGCCGGTGGATTATGAGCCGGGGGATTGATTAATTTCAGGAAGACTTTGCTTATTTCGAATTATATTTGCCGCCACCATCGCAGATATAATTCTTGTTACCATCCTTTATGAAATATATAAGCTATTTAGTGTTAGCTGTTGTTTTTGTTGCGCAGGGAGTTTCAGCACAACAAATAGTATTTAAAGACCAAAATTTAAAATCGGCTTTACTTAAAAGAGGCTATGATTTTAATAAAAACGGCGAAATAGAAGTATCCGAAATTGACACTGTGGCGAATTTAAACATTGCCAAAAGTGATATTAGGCTGTTAGATGATTTAAAATATTTTAAAAGTTTAGAAAGGGTTTATGCAATGTCTAACCAGATTGCGAACCTGGATGTGTTTTTTGACGATAATACGATTAAGGAAATTTATATCGGAGGCAATGTTCTCGGAAAAAAGTTGACGCTAAAGAATCTCAGAAATTTGACCGTTTTGGCGGCGGCCCATAATGACTTGGAAACAATCGAATTAAATGGCACTGATAGCATCAGACAACTTTATTTACAGAGCAATGCGTTTAAAAACATCAAATTGGAAAACCTGACTAATCTCAGCGTATTAGAATTGATAGATAATAAGGCGTTAAAGACTATTGACATCAGACCAAACGTTGCTCTCACTTACATTGGACTGCTTTCAACGGCTGTATCCCAATTAGATATTTCCAATAACAAATTGCTGTCAACGTTTTATGTAAGTAATACTGTGAAAGTAATAAAGAGTGCCGGTCAGGAGAATTTTAAGTCCGCACCAGTTATAAGAGAGATTCACTAAAATGTGTAATACTTTATGTTTGCCTAAACTTAGTGTCGAATCAATGAGCAAATAATTAGTTACATTTGCCTGCATAAATCATATGAAGTTTATTTATCAAACATGGTGGAAGGTTGCGGCTGTTTTGCTGGTGCTGTCTACCTTTTACACCGGCCTGGTTCTCAAAGCGCCGAGGCTGCCAATTATTCACGAAACCATCCGTAATTTGTATTTTCACGTACCCATGTGGATGGGCATGCTGACTGTTTTTGTGGTATCGGTCTACTTCAGTATCAAATACCTGCAAACGGGTAAAGAAGAACACGATCTTGCTGCTGTTGAGAGCGTTAATACCGGGTTGCTGTTTTACACCTTGGGCCTTTTAACCGGTATGCTTTGGGCAAAATTTACCTGGGGCGAGTTTTGGAGCGGTGATCCAAAACAAAACAGTGCCGCCATTGCATTTTTGTTGTACTGTGCTTACCTGGTGCTTCGTAACTCTATTGATGAGGAGCAGAAGCGGGCCAAGATCTCGGCTATCTACAATATCTTTGCTTTCCCGATTATGATCGTGCTGATATTTGTTTTGCCCCGCATGACAGATTCATTACACCCCGGCAGCGGCGGTAACCCTGCATTTGGTAAATACGACCTTGATAACGGTATGAAGATAGCCTTTTATCCGGCTATGTTAGGCTGGAGTTTTATTGCCCTTTGGATAGCAACTATCCGTTACCGCATCCGTTTAATTGAGAATAAGAAGAACGCTATAAATTAAGATGAAGAAATTAACGCTTTTATTGTTGCTGCTTACGTTTTGTACCGTTGTTTTTGCGCAGCAGGGGCAGCAGGTTGAAATGGCCGATGCCCTGCGCCAGTCGGGAAAAATTTACGTGGTTGTAGCAACTATTTCCATAATTTTTGTTGGACTGGCTATTTACCTGTTTACTATAGACCGCCGGTTAAAAAAAGTCGAAAACGAAAAGTAGTTCAAATAATATGTTTAAACAATTTAAACATATTATTCATGGCGGTGTTAGGTAGTGTATACGGCACACTAACTAAGAAATATTTGCAATATTGATAAAAATTGTACCAAATTTGCTCACTTTTTTAAGAGATTAATATTTATACAATAGTTATGGCTACGAATATTTTGATTGCCGACCAGGAAACACACTTCTTCAGCGACGTGTGTAAAAACTTCGATTATGCTGCCCAATTCACCAAACATGATGCCGGTTTGCTTGATCAAATTAAATCATGTAACAGTGTTTACCGCTTCCGTTTTCCTATCCGCAGGGGCAACGGGTTCGAGGTAATTGACGCCTGGCGTGTGGAGCACTCGCACCACCAATCGCCCACTAAAGGCGGTATCCGCTACAGCGAAATGGTGAACGAGGATGAGGTGATGGCCCTCGCCGCGCTCATGACTTACAAATGCGCCATTGTTAACGTTCCGTTTGGCGGCGCCAAAGGCGGTATCAAAATTAATCCTAAAAACTATACCGTAAGCGAGCTGGAAAACATCACCCGCCGTTATACCGTTGAGTTAATCAAAAAGAACTTTATTGGCCCAAGCATTGACGTGCCTGCACCTGATTATGGATCGGGCGAGCGCGAAATGAGCTGGATTGCCGATACTTATGCTACCATGAACCCCGGTCAGCTGGATGCTATGGGCGCTGTAACCGGTAAGCCTATCGCCCTGCATGGTATTGCAGGCAGGAGAGAAGCTACCGGCCGTGGTGTAGCTATTGCCACCCGCGAGTGCGTAAGCGTTGGCGAGGATATGCAAAAGATTGGTCTGTTGCCGGGCTTATCAGGCAAAAGGGTAATTGTACAAGGCCTTGGTAACGTAGGCTACTATTCGGCTAAGTTTTTATCCGAAATGGGGGCGATAATAGTCGGTCTTTGTGAGTTTGAAGGCGCTATTTATAATGAAAACGGTTTAGATATCGAGGCTGTATTCCAGCATCGTAAGGCCACCGGTTCTATTTTGGGATATGCGGCTGCAATACAGGAATTTACCAATACCATGGAAGGGCTTGAACAACCATGCGATATTTTAGTGCCGGCAGCTCTTGAAAACCAGATCACTGAATCAAATATCCGTAACATACAAGCTAAAATTATTGTTGAAGGCGCAAACGGCCCAACATCACCCGAGGCTGAGGCTATATTTTACGCCAATGGTGGGATGATAGTTCCGGATATGTTTGCCAATGCCGGCGGTGTTACCGTATCATATTTTGAATGGTTGAAAAACCTGAGCCACGTAGCTTTCGGCCGTATGAACCGCAGGTTTGAGGAAAACTCCAACCTTAACCTGGTAAACATGGTTGAAGGGATCACTGGTGTAGCTTTAACCCCGGTACAGCGCTCAACCATTATTAAAGGTGCATCAGAGCTTGAACTGGTAAACTCAGGACTGGAAGATACCATGATCCGCTCATACCACGAGATCAGGGAGATCTACAAAAACAATCCCGATATCGGTACCCTGCGTAACGCAGCCATGGTTGGCGCAATCAATAAAATAGCGGTATCGTACCAAAATTTAGGTATCTGGCCATAATTAAGGATTTAATAGTTTTAATATATAGCGAGGTGGGTTTGAAAAAGCCTACCTCGTTTTTGTTTTTAATTATGCCACGATAGGGACCGCAGCGGATACCGGCCAATGAGCGTAGAGCCTGCAGGCGTATGAGCGTAGAGCCCGGGCCGAAGGCATCGCCATAAAACACTATAATAAATAACCGTCATTGCGAGGAACGAAGCAATCCCCGACTTTACAGAGCAGCCATGTAAATGTCCCTGTATAGTTCGCGATTGCTTCGTTCCTCGCAATAACGCTGGTTTTATATAATCAAGAATGATTCTAAATAATACATATGTCTTGTAATAAACATTATTCGCTGCATGTTTTGTATTTTTGCAAATCGTTATTTTAATAATATAAACCGCAGATGAAAAAAAGTGCAATTTTTGGTCTTGTTGTTATCGCTATAGCCATAGCGGTTATCATAAGTGTTTATTCAAGCTCAAGCACCTATGCAACCTTTGCCGAAGCGCAGCAAACCAGCAGTGAACTGCATGTAATAGGCCATTTTAGCAAGGGAAAAGAAATGGTTTATGACGCTGCTAAGGATGCCAATTATTTTTCATTTTACATGAAAGATAATAAAGGCGAAGAGCGTAAAGTTGTTTTTACCGGCACCAAACCGGAAGATTTTGAGCGTTCGGAGCAACTGGTACTTACCGGCCAGATGGTTGGAAGTGAGTTTCATGCATCGAAGATCCTGATGAAATGCCCATCCAAATACACGCAGGATAAGTTAGAAGTTACAGAAGCGAAGGCTAAACAAGCCAGCATTTAATCATTTTTGATGAATACAGTTTTTAAGGGCGAACACCTTTTACCGGGACAAATCGGCCAGTTTTTTATTGTTCTTTCGTTTGGTGCAGCCCTGCTGTCATTTATAAGTTACTATTTTGCTACTACTGATGATGCAGGCAAGGCAAACAGCAGCTGGCAGCGTTTAGGCCGTTTAGGCTTTTACGTAAATTCTATCTCCATTTTAGGAATGGGCACCTGCCTGTTCTATGTGCTTTATAATCATTATTTCGAATATCATTATGCCTGGGCTTATACCTCACGCTCATTGCCTGTTTATTACCTGGTATCAGGTTTCTGGAACGGACAGGAGGGCGGCTTTTTGCTTTGGGCTTTTTGGCAGGCCGTTTTGGGTAACGTACTTATTGCAAGGGCTAAATCATGGGAGCGCCCGGTAATGACCGTTGTTGCCCTGTCGCAAGTGATATTGGGCACTATGGTACTTGGTATCGATATTTTCGGTCAGCGGATAGGCAGTTCGCCGTTTTTGCTGTTACGTAATTCAGGTATCGAAGCGCCTATATTCTCGCAGCCAAACTACCTCGACTTTATAAAAGACGGGCAAGGAATGAACCCATCGCTGCAAAATTACTGGATGGTGATTCACCCGCCTACATTGTTCCTGGGTTTTGCATCTATTATAGTTCCGTTTGCATATGCTGTTGCCGGGCTTTGGCAAAAACGCTATAAGGAATGGGTACAGCCCGCCATATCATACGCCTTGTTTGGTTCGATGATATTGGGTACCGGTGTGATCATGGGCTCGTTCTGGGCATATGAGTCATTGAACTTCGGTGGTTTCTGGGCCTGGGACCCGGTTGAGAACGGTTCGATATTTCCGTGGTTAACCATGGTTGCGGCCTTGCACGTACTTATTGTATTTAAAAATACAGGCCATTCATATTTTACAGCTACACTGCTGGTATTGCTGAGTTTTGTACTGGTATGGTACACCTCATTCCTTTCAAGGAGCGGTATCCTGGGCGAAAGCTCGGTGCATGCGTTTACCGATTTAGGTATGTTTTGGCAATTGGTTATCGGCATCCTGATATTCCTTGTTTTATCTGTTTGGGTTTTGGTATGGCGATGGAAAGAACTGCCAATCACCAAAAAAGATGAAGAAACTTACTCGCGCGAGTTTTGGATGTTTGTTGGTTCGGTGTTTTTAGGGCTGTCATGTTTCCACCTTATTGTAGTAACATCGGTACCTGTATGGAATGCCATGTTTGGTACCAAAATAGCGCCGCCATCTGATGCTGTTAAACATTATAATGTGATCCAGTCGTCATTTGCTTTTGTGGTGACTTTACTTACTGGCTTTACGCAATTCCTGAAATATAAAAAGACTGATATTACCCGGTTTTTCATTACCACAGGCGTTTACCTTTTGTTTGCCATATTGGTAACGGCGCTTGTTGTTTACTTAACCGGGGTTTATCGCCTTAATTTCGTGTTCAATCTGGTGATGTGCGGTTCGGTTTATTCGGTTATTGCCAATGCCAAAGTTTTGGTTGATGCCTTTAAGGGTAAGTTTAAACTGGCCGGTTCGGCCGTAGCGCATTTAGGATTTGGCTTGTTGATGGTGGGCGCGGTAATAGCAGCAGGCACCAGTAAAGTAGTTTCTGAAAACGCGAGTGGCGTAGTTAATGTGCAGGGTTTTGACGCTAAGGCTGGCAATGCCCGCGAAAATATCATGATCTACAAAAACACCCCGGTAAAAATGGGCGATTATACAGTTACCTACCTTGGCGACTCGGTATCATCACCTTACCATTTTTACAGGGTTGATTATAAAAAGTTTGATGCTAACGGCAAAGTGCTTGAAAACTTTGTGCTTAAACCCAAAGTACAGGCCAGTCGCGATGCGGGAATGTCTTCATCGCCCGATACTAAACATTACTTGTTAAATGATCTTTATACTCACGTTACCGCTATCCCAAGCGAAGGTTTTGCTATGCAGGGCGAAGCCGGGCATGACGAAGGTAACGATGATAAAAACTATGATGAGCCGGTAGCTCATGAAGTTGCCATCGGCGATACCATCAGGTACCGCGACGGCTTTATGCTGGTTAAATCACTAAACAAACAGGCTACGGTACAAAACATTCCGCTTACTGCTAATGATGTGGCTATTGGCGCTAATATCGAGGTTCATGCCCGCGACGGCAAAGTATACAATGCCGAGCCCGTATTTATGATCAGGGGCGGTAACGTGTTTGACTTTGCCCGTAAGGTCGAGGATGCCGGTTTAAAACTGCGTTTTTCAAGGATCAACCCTGAAAATAAAAAGGTAGAGATCACTGTTTATCAGCAGCCACAAAATAAACGTCCGTGGATTGTAATGCGTGCTATCAGTTTCCCGTATATCAACTTCTTCTGGAGTGGTACGATCATTATGGTGATAGGCTTCCTGCTTTCAATTCAAAGACGTAATAAAGAACTTAAAACTGTTTAATTTCTGTTAGATGGATTTAACCGGGCACCGGTATCATATAGCTCATGACGGATTTACTGTTATGGATGATATTTATACCGGTGCCGAAGTTAATACCGTAATTAACGTCATAGAATCCGCTGACAGATCAGGCCCGCTTTTCCGCCAAACAGCCGATGTATTTGCTATAAGGCAGTTTCTGAAGGCTGTTCCGGATGTTTCTCCTCTTTTATTGAATAACAAGTTAAAAAACATTATCTCTGATATTTTTGGCGATGGCTACTTTGTTGTAAAATCAATCTATTTTGATAAGCCCGGATCATCAAATTGGTTTGTGGCCTGGCACCAGGATTTGACCATATCGGTGGATGGGAAAATTGACATAGCAGGTTATAGCCCCTGGACGGTTAAACAAAACCAGTTTGCTGTACAGCCTCCACTCCATATTTTGCAGGATAATTTCACTGTCCGCATTCATCTGGATGACACCAATGAAAATAATGGTGCATTGAAAGTATTACCCGGTTCACACCTTAAAGAAATATATCGCCCCGAAAACATCGACTGGCAGCAAGAAACTGAAGTGAGTTGTAATGTACAGGCCGGTGGTATCATGATCATGCGGCCGTTGCTCATGCACGCCTCAAGCCGAACCACCAATAACAAAAAACGTAGGGTAGCACATATTGAGTTTAGCAGGGTAACGCTTGCTGATGAGATTGATTGGGCGGAAAGGGTTTATTGATCATACTTCCTTGTTCCGTAAGGTACCCCGACACTTATGAAGAACGCTTTCAACATATCGTATTTCTGTTTACAATCTATTCCTATACTTATTTTTTCCGAACCGGACTCACTCGCCTTGCAAGCAAAACAAATATCAAGATGGTCAATCACATTATCATTCTTATCAAGAAATACGATCGAATTGCGTGGTTCGAAGCAACCCGGCAGGGCTGTTATCAGGTAGTTTTTCATACCGCTATAGCCATAGTTGAAAATAATATCAGAGACCTTTTCAAGTTGTTCACGCGTTAAGACTTTTGACTGCTTAACATTGTCGTATTTTAATTGGCCATTTTCTATAATAATGCCTCCAATGCTATCCGGTTCTTCTGATGCTTTAGGAAAACCTGCCGAATCAATAGTTATATTAGGATTCTTTGGTAGGCCAACATATGATATTGCTAAAATTTTAGTTGCAACTGAAAAAGGAAATTTCTTTAACCGCTGGGTGGCAGTAAATCTGTTTGTATAGAAGCAGTTGTCGAATGCAGGCTTATAGCCCTTGATGCTTTCACGCGGATATGTTACGTGATATACAGCTTTTCGTTGAATACGTTTAACCTTTTTATGAATTGTAGTATCCGCCGAATAAGAGGGGTGGTAATTGATATTTGCGTAACATGCCAGGTTTGTTAATAATAATAAGCAGGTAATAAATCTGAATTTCATCTTCTAAAACTAAAGATAAAAATGATTTTATTACCGCTTCAAAAACGAAAGGATTTTAGCATTCACTGTATCTGCTTTTTCGATCATGGGTAAATGCGCTGCACCATCAACCGGGAAAAAGTCGGTCTTTAATACACTGCGGATGGAATCACTAAAACGTATTGGCAGGGTTTTATCTGCTTTACCCCATATCAGCAGTACGTTTTTACCGGCACTATTTAAACAGGTATTACTTTGTTTACCGTCCTGGTTGTAATTGTACATGGTTGAAACCAGCGCCTTCCCGAAACCTTTATATCTCATTTGCGGCAGATAACGTTTTATCCATTCCGGATGAGCTTTTGGATGAAGAAAGTCACTCATTTGCCCTTTAGCACGTTCGCCGGAATTTACAGTTTCGTTGTAAAGGGTGAAATATTGCGGTGCTACCGGTTTCTTTTGTTCATATACAGGGTCAACAAGAATTACTTTATTAACCAGGTTGGGATGGCTGCAGGTAAAGTTTGTTATTACCGCACCGCCGAATGATACACCTGCTAAATTTACTTTGTTTCCTAATTTAAGCTGATTGATAAGATCAAGAATTTGGGTGTTGTAAAAATCCTGATTGTAAGGAACATTTGGCCTGTCTGAATAGCCGCGGCCGTACATGTCATAGCGTAATACCCGGTAGCCTTTTTTTATCAAAAAATCGTAGGTTGGGTCCCAGATATAATAGGGTACGCTAAAACCGTGAACAAGAATAACAACTTCGGCATTAGCAGGGCCTTCAAGTTGATAATGGGTTACGCCCTGACTTAATTTGATAAAGCTGCCAGGGATGTTTTTGCGGCTGGCATCGGTTAAGGTTTTGGTTTCCTTATTGTTATATCTATAGAAGCCGTAAAGGATTAATGACGCGGCCCCGACAAGAAATATCACAATTATTATGCTTACTTTAAGTATTTTCATGCGGTATTAGATGTTGGTTCCTAAAATACAGAAATATTTATACTACAGTTAGTTAAATAATTTACTCCATTGTAAAGATAATATGAACATTACCATAATAGGCTCGGGCAATGTAGCTACTCATATGGCTGCAGCGTTTAAAAATGCCGGCCACCGCATTGTACAGGTATACAGCCGCAATATGCAGCATGCCGCGCTGCTGGCTTACCATGTAGCTGCCGAAGCGATAGATAACCTTGACAATATTAATCCCGATACAGGATTGTTTGTTGTTTCGGTTAAGGACGATGCTATAACGACTGTTGTTAAAGCGCTATCGGCCCATAAAAAGTTAATAGTACATACATCGGGCTCAACCGATTTGAACAGTTTACTGGCTTTTACCCCGAAGGCCGGTGTATTTTATCCCCTGCAAACGTTTAGCAAGATAAGAGAGGTTGATTTCCGATCTGTCCCGCTCTGTCTTGAAGGTGCTGACGACGGTATACTTGCTGATTTAAAGCAGCTGGCATTTACCATCAGTAATAATGTATATAGCGTTAACTCCGCCCGGCGCAAAATATTGCACCTTGCCGCGGTATTTGCCTGTAATTTTCCCAATTATTTGTACGGGGTTGCCCAGGACCTGCTTGCGCAAAATCAGATGGAGTTTAACCTGCTGCGCCCCCTGATCCTGGAAACTGCCCAAAAAGTGCTTGAACAGGAGCCGCGCAATGTGCAAACCGGCCCGGCAGTGCGTAATGACGAAGGCACTATGGCCATGCACATGCAGATGCTAAGCGAGATGCCTATGTTACAGGAAGTTTATACTTTATTAAGTCAGGGTATTATCAAAAACAATAAAGGGTTTACCGCACCCGAGTAATTTTGTTACTTTTGCTTAAATGAACATTTATAAAATAAAGATCAATTTCGAGGAAAAAGGGTACGAAAGCGTTGAGTTACCTATAGCCGAAGGAGAATCTGTATTAGACGTATGCCTGGAGAATGGCATTGAACTACAGCACAATTGCGGTGGTGTTTGCGGATGCAGCACATGCCATGTTTATGTAAACAAGGGGATGGATAACATCCAGGAGATATCCGATAAAGAAGAGGATTTTATTGACAGGGCTGTTAACCCGCGCATTAATTCGCGCCTGGGTTGCCAGTGTGTGATTGTTGATGGCGACATTGAAGTTACCCTGCCGGATCAGTCGCAGTTTTTAGGCCACTAATATTTGCATCAATCCGTTTAAACAATAAATAAAACGTATAATTTACAACGTATTAGCGTAACCCCCGGGTAGTACGTAAAATCAACAACAATGAGCGATAATAAATTTGCCTTACCAATTCACTGGAATGATTATGAAGATATTGCCATTGAACTTTATGAAAAGTTTGGTGACGATTTTGACGAATCAAGAATATACCGCATCCGTTTTACCGAACTGCTGGAATGGGTATTGAGCCTGCCTAATTTTGCTGGTACCCGTGCCGAGTCAAACGAAGGCCACCTGGAGCAGATCCAATCGGCCTGGGTATACGAGTGGCGGGATAATCAATAATTCAGTTGGCAGTTTTGAGCTGGCGGTTTGCAGTTTTAAATTTGCCATTAGCAGTTTAGCACGAAGCAAACATTCTATAATCAAAAAAATCGGTGAAAATCACCTCAACAAATTGGTGTAATCACGAAACAAAATCGGTGTAATCACAACCATGGAATCATTCCTGAATAAATTTAAAGATATTACTACCCTCATTTTTGATGTGGATGGCGTTTTGACCGACGGATCTGTTTTTGTAACGGAAGCCGGCGAACAAAGCCGCGCCTTTAATATTAAAGATGGCTATGCGCTGCAGTTAGCTGTTAAATGCGGTTATAATGTTTGCGCGATATCGGGCAGCCGCTCAAAAAGTGCCATGTACAGGTTAAACAGCCTTGGCATCCAGGATGTGTATATGGGCACACATACCAAATCGCAAAGGTTCAAGATCTACCTGGAAGAAAAAAGCATTATTGCTACAAATGTATTATACATGGGCGATGATATTCCCGACCTGGAAGTGATGAAGCTTGCAGGCCTGCCTGTTTGCCCTGCCGATGCTGTTGAAGAGATCAAAGCGGTTAGCGCTTACGTATCGCCCTACGGCGGCGGCAAAGGCTGTGCCCGCGATATCATTGAAAAAGTGCTCAAGGTTCAGGATAAATGGATGAGCAAACAGGCGTATAGCTGGTAAACCCCACCCAAACCCTCCCCGAAAGGGAGGGCTTTAAGAAGAGTTCCCATTATATATTGGTTATGGATTTATCATCTACAAACACAATGCACAAGAAAGTCTCCCCTATCGGGGGAGATTTAGAGGGGGTGATCCCACCCGTAATTCTCGCGTCAAAATCGCCAAGGCGTCAAGAGCTGCTCCGGCTTATGGATATTGATTTCAGGGTTGTGCTTAAAGAGGTTGATGAGTCATTTCCTGATGGGCTTATCCCAACAGAGGTGGCCTTGCATATAGCCCGCAAAAAAGCAGAAGCATTTGATGAAACGGTAGGAGACGAGGTTGTGCTTACTGCCGATACCATAGTGTGTATTGATGGCCTGATACTGGGTAAACCCGAAACCCGCGCACATGCTATCGAAATGCTGCAAATGCTATCGGGCCGTGTACACCAGGTTATTACCGGTGTATGTTTGTTATATAAAGGGCGTTATAACAATTTCTATGATCTTACCGAAGTGTTATTCCGTAAGCTTTCTGATGCCGAGATCAGTAATTATGTAGATAAGTACCAGCCGCTTGACAAGGCCGGATCGTACGGCATCCAGGAACTGATAGGCCTCATAGGCATCGAACGGATTGAAGGCTCATATACCAACGTTGTTGGCTTACCTACCCAAAAGGTTTATGCGCAATTGCGCAGCTTAAGCAAATAGATGTCCCGGTATTACCCGCCTTGGCGTAAGTATTGGGCGGCTGTCCGTGCGGGGATTACTTGTGCCTTTCGCAATGTGTGGCTGGCATGAGGGCGGATGACTGGTGCCTTTCCTGGTAAATATTTTATTCGTCGTTACAGTTTCGCTAAACATCGTTACTTTTTGATAAAGCTTGTTTTTCCGGTACAATTAAATAAATAATTATTTAATTTAAACCTTTGTTTCCTGCATAGTCTAACGTATTAAATAAAGGGAGTAATTTGTCATGAAAAAAACTATTAATACAGGGCTGGTGTTACTGCTGGTGGCCACCTTGTCTGCATGCAGCAGTTACAATTATTACACCGCAGCCCGAAACAAAACAGATTTATCCGCTTACCGTACATTTGCCTGGCTACCTCCTGCAACCATGACCAATAAAGCCGGCGCAGTTGTAAAAAAAGAAGTGGCTGATGAAAGGGTTAAGGACGCGGCTATTTCGGCATTGGAAAACAAAGGGTTAAAATTTCAGGAAAACAACCCCGATTTACTGGTAAGTTATACCACAGTTACCGGCCGGGGAATGAAAACAGAGTTTTATCCTTACTACTATGGCGGTTACCCGGGCTTCGGTTTAGGATTTGGCTGGGGTTGGGGCGGTGGCTGGGGCTATCGTCCGTTTTATGGCTATGGCGGCTGGGGCTGGGGATATCCTTATGGTTACGGTTACGGCGGCGGCGGTTATGCCCGCGTGCCTTACAAAGAAGGTACCCTGATTATTGACATTATGGATACCAAATCGCGTAAACTGGTATGGCGTGGTTTTGGTGTTGGCGAACTGCACAACCCGCAAAAAACTGTAAAGGAACTGCCAAAAGTAGTTAACGGCATTATTGAGCAACTACAGCTTAACCAGGTACAGCAAGACCAGGTGCCAATGAAAAAAGCATAAGAAATTTGCTGATCAATTATAGAACTGATGCAAAAATCCCTTCGGGCGCTAAGCCTGGAGGGATTTTTGTTTGCGGTATAAATGGGTTACAGCAAAAGTAAGGGCAGCTACGGCTAAAACAATAACCCAGCCATCAAGCGGGCAGGTAGCGTCGCCATCGGCATTATCACATGGATTATCTAACTGGGCAAAACTGCTTAAGGTGCCGGCCGCAAGAACAAGGGCGGTTAAAAAGAACTTTTTTTTCATATGCGCAAATCGCTTGTTATTGTTTTAAAAATTTACCGGTGCCAATCAACTGTTTGGTTTTGTTATCGGTAACCCTTATAATATATGTTCCGGGTACCAAACCGGCTACGTTGTTTTTCCAGTAAAGCTGTGTGATATTTACTGCCTTCAGTATCACGCCACTGCTGTTAGTTAACTGAATATTATAGTTTGCTGAAGCGTTGGTTTGCCCTATGGTTAGGTTTAATGT
>Ga0157372_10002799_pt1 | contig 18842 bp, 13 predicted proteins | sample C55metaG_FD_115307 | JGI IMG/M metagenome (GOLD analysis project Ga0157372, IMG submission 115307) | Corn rhizosphere microbial communities from Kellogg Biological Station, Michigan, USA - C5-5 metaG | ecosystem: Host-associated > Plants > Roots > Rhizosphere > Soil | place: USA: Michigan... | reverse complement strand
CGTATTGCTTGGGCGCCTCGGCGCCGAAGCGGCGGCCGACGCCGGCGGCCGGGATCAGCGCGTGGCAGCGCATTCGCGCCGCTACGCCTTGCGAACCAGCGCGATCGACTTGCGGGCGGGACGCAGATGGGACGCGGCCGGCTCGCCGCCGTACGTCGAGCGCACGTAGTCGGAGACGATCGCCTCGAATTCCTCGGCGATGCGCTCGCCCTTCAGCGTGACGGTCTTCTGGCCGTCGACGTACACCGGCGCAACGGGCGTCTCGCCGGTGCCGGGCAGCGAGATGCCGACGTTCGCGAGCCGCGATTCGCCGGGCCCGTTCACGACGCAACCCATCACCGCCACGTGCATCCCCTCGACGCCGGGATAGCGCGCGCGCCACGCCGGCATCGACGTGCGCAGGAACGACTGGATGTGACCGGCGAGCTCCTGGAAATAGGTGCTCGTCGTGCGCCCGCAACCGGGACACGCCGTCACCATCGGCGTGAACGAGCGCAGCCCCATCGTCTGCAACAGCTCCTGCGCGACGACGACTTCGCGCGTGCGGTCGCCGCCCGGCTCGGGCGTCAACGAGATGCGAATCGTGTCGCCGATCCCCTGCTGCAGAAGCACCGCCATCGCCGCGGTCGACGCGACGATGCCTTTGCTGCCCATGCCCGCTTCGGTGAGGCCGAGATGCAGCGGATAGTCGCAGCGCGCGGCGAGCGTCGAATAGACGGCAATCAGGTCCTGCACGTTCGAGACCTTGCACGACAGGATGATCCGGTCGCCGGGAAGGCCGAGCGCTTCCGCCTGCGCGGCGCTTTCGAGCGCCGAGGCGACGAGCGCTTCACGCATGACGGCGTCGGCGTCGGCCGGCTCCGCAGCACGCGCGTTGTCGTCCATCATCCGCGCGAGCAGCGCCTGGTCGAGGCTGCCCCAGTTGACCCCGATGCGCACCGGCTTGCCGTAGTCGACCGCGAGCTGGATCAGCGTCGCGAATTGCGAATCGCGCTTGCTGCCCTTGCCGACATTGCCCGGATTGATGCGGAACTTGGCGAGCGCCTTCGCGCATGCCGGGTGCTCGGTCAGAAGCTTGTGGCCGTTGAAATGGAAGTCGCCGATGAGCGGCACCGCGCAACCGGTGTCATCGAGACGCGCGCGAATCTCGGGCACCGCGGCGGCCGCTTCCGACGTGTTGACCGTGACGCGCACGAGCTCGGACCCGGCCAGCGCGAGCGCGCGCACCTGCTCGACGGTTGCCGCGACATCGGCGGTGTCGGTGTTCGTCATCGACTGCACGACGATCGGCGCATCGCCGCCGACCGGCACGCCGCCAATGACGACGCGTCTGCTTGCACGACGCTGGATGACATCCCCCCACGCTCGCCGCTTCGCGGTTTCGCTGCCCCCCGAGGGGGCGGGATTCGCGCCTCGGGGCGGCCCTTCGGCGCGAATGTCGTCGATGTGGCTCATTGCAGCGAGACCCGCGCGACGTTGCCGCGCGTGTAGGCGGAAAGATCGAGCGCCTGACCGCGGAACGTGACGCCGACGTCGCGTGCGTTGCCGAGCGCGAGCTCGAGCGGCGGGATGGCCGACACCGTTTGCGTCATCCCCGCTCCGCCGGTCATCTGCAATACGACGCGGCCCTTCGCATCCTTCACTTCGGCCCACGACGTGCCCTTGAACGTCAGGACCAGAGGCGCCTCGCCGGCCGGCACTGCCGCGCTTTGCGCATTGGCACCCGCGGGAGTCGTTGTCGCGGCGGGCGCATCGTTCGCAGGCATCGTGTTGCTGCTCGGGGTCGGCAATACGGTGACGCCGCTATCCGCCGCGGTCGAGTTGGACGTTGCCGACGCGGCCGGCGGCGCAGGCGATGCCGGCATTGCGTCAGCGGGCTTCGTGGGCGTCGTCGACGCGGCGGTGGTGACCGCGCTCGGGGGCGCGCGCGAAGCGGTCGTCGCGGGCGGCGCCGTTTCGTGCTCGCCGACGAGCGATGCGAGGATGGCGGGCAGCCGCAGCGTCGGCCGCGCAAGCTCGTGGTAGGCGATCACAGCGACGATCGCCAGCAACAGCAACGGCGCGATCCAACGCGCGGCGGTCGGTTTGGCGATGCGCTCGGTGGGGATTTCGCCGATCGATCGCGGCGAGGCCGCAAGCGTGGGACGCGAAAGCGCCGGGGCCGAATCGGATGCGGGCAGCAGCGCGAGCACCGCGTCGGGATCGAGGTGCAAGAAGCGCGCGTAGTTCCGCGCGAAGCCGCGGACGAACGTGCGGCCGGGAAGCCGCTGCCAGTCATCTTCCTCGAGCGCCGTCACCTGGCGCGGCGCGAGCTTCAACTGTTGCGCGACGGCGTCGATCGACAGCCCCGCGGCTTGGCGCGCGGCGCGAAGCTTCGCGCCCGCCGTTGCGGCTGCGCCCGCGTTCGCCGTCACCTGCGTGTCGATCTCAGCCACGATTCATTCGCACTCGCCGCCGGCAAGCGCCTTCGCTTCCGGCGAATCGGGCCAGCGGTTCCTGAGCTGCGACTCGTACGCGCGCTCGGCGTCGCGGTCGCCCTGCTTTTTCTCGATGCACGCGCCAAGGTAAAGCGCCTGCGCCGGCGGCGACGCCTGCTGCATCACGGGCCGCATCCATGCGCGTGCCTCGCCGATCCGCTTGTCGCGGTAGGCGAGCAGTGCGAGGTTGTACGCCGCGATCGGGTTGCCCGGCGACACCGTCAGCGCGCGGCGCAGGTACTCCTCGCCCTTCTTCGTGTCGCCCAGCGCCGCGCTGCACTTGCCGGCGTTGATGTAGACGATCTCCGGCGTCTTGTACAGCGGGTCCTTCATGACCCGCTCGAACTCCGGCATCGCTTCGCTCGCGCGGCCCGTCCCGCACAGGAAGGCGCCCCAGTTCTCGCGGTAATCGGAATTGTCGGGCGCGAGCGCGATCGCCTGGCGGAAGTTTTCCTCTGCCTTCGCGCGCTCGCCGAGCATCGCATAGACGAGGCCGTAGATGTCGTAGATCCTCGGGTAGCTCGGGTCGAGCGTCTTCGCATTGCCGAGCTCCTCGAGCGCGACGTCCATCTGGCCGCGCTGGTAGTAACCGGCGGCGAGGTCGGTGCGGATCTTCGCACGCTCCTTCGGCGACACCTCCTGCGGCTTCACCGGCGGCTGCTCGGGGGCCTGCGGCGCTTGCGCCTGCGCCTGTTGCTGTGGCGGCGCGGAGCCGCCTTTCGATGCGCAGGCGGCGAGTGCGAGCGCGAGCGCGACGAGCGGGAGCGTTGCGAAGCGTTTCATGGGCCGTAGGAGAGCGATGCGCGATTCACTGCGCCGCGACGACCGGGATGCGCGCTGCGAGGCGACGCTTCGTGCGATCGTGCACGCGGCCGGCGAGCTGGCCACACGCGGCGTCGATGTCGTCGCCGCGCGTCTTGCGAATTGTCGCCACGATCCCGGCATCCTGCAACGCATGGGCGAACGCCCGCACGCGCTCGCGCGGGCTCGTCGCGAAGCCGCTGCCGGGGAACGGGTTGAACGGAATCAGGTTGAGCTTGCACGGAACGTCGCGCACGAGCGCGATCAGCGCCTGCGCGTGCCCGGGCTGATCGTTGACGCCGTCGAGCATCACGTATTCGAACGTGACGAAATCGCGCGGCGCGCGCTCGAGATAGCGGACGCACGCGGCCATCAGCGTCGAAAGCGGATGCTTGCGGTTGATCGGCACGAGGCGGTCGCGAAGCGCGTCGGTCGGCGCGTGCAGCGACACGGCGAGCGCCACCGGGCATTCGTCGCGCAGCCGCTCGATCCACGGCACGAGGCCCGACGTCGACAGCGTCACGCGACGCCGGGACAGGCCGTACGCGTTGTCGTCGAGAAACGTCCGCAGCGCCGGCACGACGTTGTCGAAGTTCGCCAGCGGCTCGCCCATGCCCATCATCACGACGTTCGTGATCGGCGCACGTCCGGCCTGCACCCACGGCGCGCGAATGCCTTCGGCGAGCAGCGTCCGGTTCGCATGCCAGAGCTGACCGACGATTTCGCCGGTCGTGAGATTCCGGTTGAAGCCCTGCCGGCCGGTCGAGCAGAACGCGCAATCGAGCGCACAGCCGGCCTGCGATGAAATGCACAACGTTCCGCGGTCGTCCTCGGGAATGTAGACCGCCTCGACCGCGTTGCCGTTGCCGGCGTCGAGCAGCCATTTGCGCGTGCCGTCGGCCGCGGTCGTATCGCGCAACACGATCGGCGCGCGGATCGCGGCGACGCCGGCGAGCGCGGCCCGCAACGGCTTCGCGAGATCGGTCATTGACGCGACGTCGCCCGCGAAGCGCTGATGGATCCAGCGCGACACCTGCGGCGCGCGAAACGGTTTTTCGCCGCGTTCGGCGAAAAACTGCGCAAGCGCCGCGGGTTCGAGGTCGAGCAGGTTCTGCATCGCGCCGACGTGCTCCCGACAAAATCCCTAGCGCGCGTAGATCGCGTGCTCGGGGAAGAACCAGGCGATTTCGAAAGCGGCCGTCTCGGGCGCGTCGGAGCCGTGCACGGCGTTCGCGTCGATCGATTGCGCGAAGTCGGCGCGGATCGTTCCCCGCGCAGCTTTACGCGGATCCGTGGCGCCCATCAATTCGCGGTTCCTCGCGATGGCGCTCTCGCCCTCGAGGACCTGGATCATCACGGGGCCGCTGGTCATGAAGTCGACGAGATCGCGGAAAAACGGCCGTTCGCGGTGCACGGCGTAGAAGCCTTCGGCGTCGCGGCGCGACAGCCACGTCATCCGCGCGGCGACGATCGTGAGCCCGGCTTTCTCGAAGCGAGAATAGATCTCGCCGATGACGTTCTTCGCGACGGCGTCGGGCTTGACGATCGAAAGTGTGCGCTCAACAGCCATGTTTCGGCTCCGACAAGGCAAAAGCAAGTAAATTCAAAATTCTAACATGCGGAGCGCGCGCGGCGGCACCCGCCGCCGAGGCCTTCGGATGCCTGCTCCGAGCGCTCGGCCGAGGGCTGCGCGCGATCAGCGCTCGCGCGGTTGCGGATGCCAGTCGAGCGTGAACGCCGGCTCGCCGGGCGCGGCGCCGAACGCGGCGTCGACACCTGCGCAGGCGACGGCGGCGAGGCTTTCGCCGCAGTAGATGCGCGGCAGCGCAACCCGGTCCCACGCCGGGATGCCCGCCTCGCGCAGCAGGTCGGCCACGGCACGGCGGCTTCGGCCCGCAATGTGCAGCCGCTCGCCGGGGAGTCCGGCGCGGATCGTGACGCGCGCGCCTGCAAGATGCCGGCGCGCGATGCCGATCCCAAGCGCGGGCGCGAACGCGAGCGTGCCGTGGGGCAGCGCCACTTCGTGCGCGCCGGACCATTCGTGCACGTAGGGCGACGGGACCGGGCGATGAACGACGATGCGCCCGCGATGAACGCCAATCGTGACGCCGCCGTGGACGAGCGCGACGCGCGCGTCGTCCGCGGCGCGGGTCAATTGCGACACCATCTCGGCGAGGCGCGACGCGGACGGCGCAGGCAGCCGCTGCTCGCGCAAAAACCAGCGCAGCAGGTTGCGCGCGCGCGGCGCATCGAGGTCGCGGAGCGCCGATCGCGCGAGCGAGCCGCCGTCGTACGCCGAACGCGCGTCGAGCGCGGCGAGTGCGCCCGCCAGCGCGGCGCTTTCGGCCTGCAGACGTGCGGCGCGGACGAGCGTCGCCGGATACCCGGGCGCGACCGCGCGAAGCGCCGGCAGCACCGATTCGCGCAGCGCGTTGCGCCGATAACGCGGATCGGTGTTGCTTTCGTCGTCGACGTAGCGCAGTGCCTGCGCGCTGACATAGGCGTCGAGCGTCGCGCGCGCGATGTCGAGGAGCGGGCGCAGCCAGACGACCCCGCGATCGGATGCGATCGCGGGCATCGCGGCGAGTCCGCGCGGTCCCGCTCCGCGCAGCAATTGCAGCAGCACGGTTTCCGCCTGGTCGTCGGCATGGTGCGCGAGCATCACCGCGTCGACGCGATGCGCGCGCGCAAGGTCGGCCAGCGCGGCGTAGCGCGCGTCGCGTGCCATGGCTTCGACGCTCGCGCGCGGGCGTCTCGTGATGCGCACATCGCGACGTGTGAAGGGAATGCCGCGTGCGGCGCACGCCTGCGCGCAGAACTGCGCCCATCGCTCCGCGTTCGCGGACAGTCCGTGATGCACGTGGAACGCGACGAGCTCGACGGCCGCATCGCGCCCGACGCGGGCGGCGGCATCGAGCAGCGCGATCGAGTCGCGGCCGCCGGAGACGGCAACCGCCACGCGACCGCCATTCGGGAGCGCTTGCGAAAGCAGCGCCGCAACCGCGCGCGGTACGCCGCAGTCGGCGCCCATGTCAGTCGCGAACTTGCACAAAAGTGCCGACAAACGCCGCGGTGCTTTGTCGCATCGCTCGCGGATATTCCCGATATCCGCCTCGCTCTGCTTCGCGCCCGGCGCCGTTTTCGCCAATTTTGCACGTCCGGCGGCGGCTATCGGCGATACGGTTCAGGCAAGTCATTTCCGGGACGGGGCACTAGCCGGGCGCGATCTCCTTGAAGCGGCCATAGGCGAGGATCTTGTCTTCGCGCGCCTCGAGCAGCGCGTCGATCGTCTGCTCCTGGAGCTGGCGCAGCGCCTCGGTCAGCGCCTTCTTCAGCGTCACCATCATCGCCGCATGGTCGCGGTGCGCGCCGCCCGTCGGCTCGTTGACGACCTTGTCGATCAAGCCGAGCTGCTTGAGCCGCCCCGCCGTGATGCCGAGCGACTCGGCGGCCGTCGACGCGTAATCAGCCGACTTCCACAGGATCGACGCGCAGCCCTCGGGCGAGATCACCGAGTAGGTCGCGTACTGGAGCATCAACGTAATGTCGGCGATCGCGATCGCGAGCGCGCCGCCCGAGCCGCCTTCGCCGATCACCGTGGTGACGATCGGCATGCCCAGTCCCGCCATCTCGTAGAGGTTGCGTCCGATTGCCTCCGACTGCCCGCGCTCCTCGGCGCCGATGCCGGGGTACGCGCCAGGCGTGTCGACGAACGTGAAAAGCGGCAAGCCGAATTTCTCGGCGAGCTTCATGAGCCGCAGCGCCTTGCGGTAACCCTCGGGACGCGGCATGCCGAAGTTGCGGTAGATCTTCTCCTTGGTGTCGCGGCCCTTCTGCTGGCCGATCACCATGCACGGCTGGCCGTTGAAGCGCGCGAGGCCGCCGATGATCGCCGGATCGTCGGCGTATGCGCGATCGCCGTGCAGCTCGCGGAACTCGGCGAACATGCCGTTGATGTAATCGCGCGTGTACGGACGCTGCGGATGCCGCGCGACCTGCGCGATCTGCCACGCACCGAGCTTGCTGTAGATGTCCTTCGTGAGCTGCTGACTCTTCTTCGTGAGCCGCGTGATCTCGTCCGAGATGTCGACGGCCGAATCCTCGTGCACGTAGCGGAGCTCGTCGATCTTCTGCTGCAGCTCGGCGATCGGTTGCTCGAAATCGAGGAAGGTCTGCTTCATCAGGGTACGGGCGTTCGCGAATGCGCTCGTCCATCATAGCGCACGGCCCCGCCCGACGCCCCGGGGCGCCCGGCGCCCCCTCCCGCCGTCAGGCGAAATCGACGTCGGGATTGCGGCCCATCGCCACCGCGATCGCCGCGAAATCCTCGCGCGGCACGCGGACGACGCCGAAGCGGAACGCAGCGCCCCAGTGCTCCTTGTTGCGCACGAACGTGAGTCCCGGCAGAAGCGGTCTGATCGGTGCCGGCGTCGCGTCGAGCCACGCGGCGCCGCGGCGGAAGACGGGCACCGGCTCGACGGGCGGCGCTTCGAAGACATCGCCTTCGCCGACGCGGCCGATCGCGGTGAACGCTTGCAGCGGCGCGCCGTTGGAAAGGCGTTCGCGGGGCGAATAGAACGCAAGTCCGTCGCCCGGCTGCATCCGCGCCAGCGGCGCGGCCTTGCCGTAATTCACCTGCACGAAGCCCTGCGCGACGGCGGTGTCGACGTCGTCGCGGGGCACCACGGCAATCCAATACCGGCGTTCGTTCATGATGTTTCCTCGATTCGCGTGCGTCGGTCCGCACGTACACGACGTTAGGCGCACGCGCGTGCGACCGCCATCGGACGAACGGATGAGGAGCGCCGCCTATAATCGGTGCTCGAGACGAGGAGTCAAGCGCATGCACAGGATCGCGGTCATTCCCGGCGACGGCATCGGCAAGGAGGTGGTTCCGGAGGGCCTGCGCGTCCTCGAGAAGGTCGCGTCCCGCTTCGGGATCGGCCTCGAGTTCGCGCACTTCGACTGGAGCTGCGATTACTACGCGAAGACCGGCCGGATGATGCCGGAAGACTGGTTCGAGACGCTGTCGCCGTTCGATGCGATCTTCTACGGCGCCGTCGGCTGGCCCGCCACCGTTCCCGATCACGTGTCGCTGTGGGGCTCGCTGATCCAGTTCCGCCGCCGCTTCGACCAATACGTGAACCTGCGTCCGTGCCGGCTCATGCCGGGAATCCCGACGCCGCTCGCCAACCGCAAGCCCGGCGACATCGATTTCGTCGTCGTGCGCGAGAACACCGAGGGCGAATACTCGTCGCTCGGCGGACGGCTGTTCGAAGGCACGGACCGCGAGTTCGTCGTGCAGGAATCGGTGTTCACGCGCAAGGGCGTCGACCGTATCCTCGCGTACGCGTTCGACCTCGCCGCGTCGCGTCCGGCGCGCCATCTCACGTCGGCCACCAAGTCGAACGGGATCTCGATCACGATGCCCTACTGGGACGAGCGATTTCGCACGATGGCGGCCGCGCATCCGGACATCCGCACCGACCAGTTCCACATCGACATCCTCTGCGCGCACTTCGTCCAGCGCCCGCAGGCCTTCGACGTCGTCGTCGGCTCGAACCTGTTCGGCGACATCCTCTCCGATCTCGGCCCGGCCGTTTGCGGGACGATCGGCATCGCGCCGTCCGGCAACATCAATCCCGAGCGCACGCATCCGTCGTTGTTCGAGCCCGTGCACGGCTCGGCGCCCGACATTGCGGGCAAGGGCATCGCCAATCCCATCGGGCAGATCTGGTCGGCGGCGCTGATGCTGGAGTTCCTCGGGCACCCGGATGCCGCGCGCGAGATCGTCGCGGCCATCGAGCGCGTGCTCGCCGATCGAAATGCGCCGCGGACGCCCGATCTCGGCGGCAAGGCGACGACCGGCGATCTCGGGCGCGCCATCGCGGCGGCGATTTGATGCTGCGCACCTTTTAAAAGAGAATCGCTCGCTGCGGCGGCGGCCCGCCGCATCCGCTGCCTGGCTTGAAAGGGGATAGAGCCATGTCGTTGCTGATCGGAGTGCCGAAGGAGACTTATCCAGGCGAAAAGCGCGTCGCCACGGTGCCGGACGTCGTCGAGAAGCTCGTCAAGCAGGGCTTCCGCGTCGCGGTCGAGTCGACTGCGGGCGACGGCGCGCAGATCAGCGACGACGCCTATCGCGCCGCGGGCGCGGAGGTGATCGCCGATCGCGCGGCGTTGTGGGGAAGCGCCGACATCGTGTTCAAGGTGCGCGCTCCGAGCGACGACGAGATCGCCCTGATGCGCGAGGGGCAGATGCTGGTGAGCTTCATCTGGCCGGCCCAGAACCCGCAGCTCATGCAAGCGCTCGCGGCAAGGAAAGCGACCGTGCTGGCGATGGACAGCGTGCCGCGCATCTCGCGTGCGCAGAAGATGGACGCGCTGTCTTCGATGGCCAATATCGCGGGCTATCGCGCCGTCGTCGAGGCTGCGCACGCGTTCGGACGCTTCTTCACCGGCTCGATCACCGCGGCCGGCAAGGTACCGCCGGCCAAGGTGTTCGTCATCGGCGCCGGTGTGGCAGGGCTCGCGGCGATCGGCGCCGCGTCGAGCCTCGGCGCCATCGTGCGCGCCAACGACACGCGACCGGAAGTCGCCGACCAGGTGAAGTCGATGGGCGGCGAGTTCGTACCCGTGCCGTACGAAGAAGAAGGCAGCGGCGTCGGCGGCTACGCCAAGGTGATGAGCGAAGGCTTCCAGAACGCGCAGCGCCAAGTCTTCGCACAGCAGGCGAGGGATGCCGACATCGTCATCACCACGGCGCTGATCCCCGGCCGGCCCGCGCCGAAGCTCATCACCGCGGACATGGTGAAGTCGATGCGGCAGGGCAGCGTCATCGTCGACCTCGCGGCGGAGCAGGGCGGCAATTGCGAGCTTACGGTGCCGGGCGAGATCGTCGTGCGAAACGGCGTGACGATCATCGGCTACACGGACCTGCCGAGCCGTCTCGCGCGCCAGGCGTCGACGCTCTACGCGACGAATCTGCTGCGCCTCGTCGACGATCTCGTCAAGACGAAGAGCATCGACGCCGACGCGGTCGATGTCGACATGAACGACGAGGTGCTGCGCGGCACCACCGTCATCGACAAGGGTGAAGTGACGTGGCCGCCGCCGGCCCCCAGGCCCGCCGCGGCACCTGCGCCCGCGAAGCCCGCGCCCGCCGTTTCCGCGCCGCCCAAGCCGAAGGCGCACGGCGAGCCGAGCGGCCCGATGTCGCCCGGCAAGAGCGCGATCGTCTTCGGCGGCGGCGCGGTCCTGTTCCTGATCGTCGGCTTCTTCGCGCCGCGCAGTTTCCTCGAGCATTTCACCGTGTTCGTGCTTGCGTGCTTCGTCGGGTACATGGTGGTGTGGAACGTCAAGCCTGCGCTGCACACGCCGCTCATGAGCGTCACCAACGCGGTGAGCAGCATCATCGCGCTCGGCGCGCTCGTGCAGATCGCGCCGGAAGTCGCGAACGCTTCGGCGAGCATGTCGCGGCCCACCGAATGGATCCGCTGGCTCTCGGTCGTGGCGCTCGCGCTCGTCGCCGTCAACATGTTCGGCGGCTTCGCGGTCACGCAGCGGATGCTGCAGATGTTCCGCAAGTAGGATGCCTCGAGGCGGCCTTCGGGACTGACAAAACGAATATGACGATGACGACGAGCCTGCTCACCGTCGCCTACATCGGCGCGGCGATCCTGTTCATCCTGTGCCTGGGCGGGCTGTCCAGCCAGGAAACGTCGCGGCGGGGCACCCGGTACGGGATGATCGGCATGGCGATCGCGGTGCTCGCCACGATCGCGAGCGCCTACGTTGCGCGCTCCGGGCTGCCGTACATCCTCGTGGCCATGGTGATCGGGGCTGCCATCGGCCTCTATGCCGCGCGCATCGTGCAGATGACGCAGATGCCCGAGCTCGTCGCGCTGATGCACAGCCTCGTGGGTCTGGCCGCGATGCTCGTCGGCTACGCCAATTTCATCGATCCGGCCGCGTCCGCGCAGCTTGCGCCGGCCGAGAACACGATCCACGAGATCGAGATGTACGTCGGCGTGCTGATTGGCGCCGTCACGTTCTCCGGGTCGCTGATCGCCTTCGGCAAGCTCTCCGCGAAGATCAGCGGCAAGCCGGTCCTGCTGCCCGCGCGCCACTGGATCAATCTCGTCGGCCTGATCGTCGTCATCGCGTTCGGCTACCGGTTCGTGACGATCCACGATCTCCAGGCGCAGATGGTCGCGATGGTGGTCATGACGGTCGTCGCATTGCTGTTCGGGGTGCACATGGTGATGGCGATCGGCGGCGCCGACATGCCGGTCGTCGTGTCGATGCTCAACAGCTACTCGGGCTGGGCCGCGGCGGCCACGGGCTTCATGCTGAGCAACGACCTTCTGATCGTCACCGGGGCGCTGGTCGGTTCGAGCGGCGCGATCCTGTCGTACATCATGTGCACGGCGATGAACCGCAACTTCATCAGCGTGATCGCGGGCGGCTTCGGCGCCGACACGAGCAAGCCGGCCGCGGGCTCGGTCACGCCGGCGGGCGACGTGCACCCGATCACCGCTGCGGAGACCGCGGATGCGTTGCGTCAGGCCAGGCGCGTGATCATCGTGCCCGGCTACGGCATGGCGGTCGCGCAGGCGCAGCACACGGTCTACCAGATCACGACGGCGCTGCGGGAGCGCGGCATCGACGTGCGCTTCGGCATCCATCCGGTCGCGGGCCGCATGCCCGGGCACATGAACGTGCTGCTGGCGGAGGCGAAGGTGCCCTACGACATCGTCTTCGAGATGGACGAGATCAACGAGGACTTTGCCGACACGGACGTCGCGATGGTGATCGGCGCCAACGACATCGTGAATCCCGCCGCGCAGGAGGACCCGACGAGCCCGATCGCCGGCATGCCGGTGCTGGAGGTGTGGAAGGCGCGTCTTTGCGTCGTCATGAAGCGCAGCATGGCGTCCGGCTACGCGGGCATCGACAACCCGCTCTTCTACAAGGACAACACGCGCATGCTGTTCGGCGACGCGAAGAAGATGCTGGACGAGGTGCTGGTCGCTCTGAAGGCCGGCTAGCACGCTCGCCCGTGCGCGTTCGTATACGATCGCGTCACGATGCCCGGCCCGCTGTCGCATCTCACGATCCTCGACCTTTCGCGCGTCCTCGCCGGACCGTGGTGCACGCAACTGCTCGCGGATCTCGGCGCGACCGTGCTGAAGATCGAGCGTCCCCGCAGCGGCGACGATACGCGCGCATGGGGACCGCCGTTCCTGAAGGATCGCGACGGCCGCGACACGAGCGAATCGGCGTACTTCCTCGCCTGCAACCGCGGCAAGCGCTCGGTCGCGATCGATTTCACGAAATCCGAGGGGCGCGCCCTCGTGCTCGCGCTCGCGCGCCAGTGCGACGCGCTCGTCGAGAACTACAAGGTCGGCGGCCTCGCGAAGTACGGCCTCGACTATGCCGGCGTTTCGGCGATGAATCCGCGCCTCGTCTACGCGTCGATCACCGGCTTCGGACAGGATGGCCCGTATGCGCCGCGGGCCGGCTACGATTTCATCGTGCAGGGCATGTCAGGCTTCATGAGCGTGACCGGCGAGCGCGACGATCTTCCGGGTGGCGGACCGCAGAAGGCCGGCGTCGCGATCACCGACCTGATGACCGGGATGTACACGTCGGTCGCGCTGCTCGCCGCGCTCGCGCATCGCGACCGCACCGGGGAGGGACAGTGGATCGACGCGTGCCTTTTCGATTCGGCGGTCGCCATGATGGCGGTGATCGACATGAACTACCTCGTGAGCGGCGCGGTGCCGAAGCGCGCCGGCAATGCGCACCAGAACATCGTGCCCTACCAGACGTTCGCGGCGAGCGACGGCCACGTGATCGTCGCCGTCGGCAACGACGGGCAGTTCCAGGCGTTCTGCGCGATCGCCGGCAGGCCCGAATGGGCCGACGATCCACGCTTCGCGACCAATGCGGCGCGCGTTCGCAATCGCGACACGCTGGTGCCGATGATCGAGACGCTGATGCGCACGCGCACGCAGCGCGAATGGCTCGCCGCGCTCGAACCGGCCGGCGTTCCGAGCGGTCCGATCAATGGCACCGACCAGGTGTTCGCCGATCCTCACGTCGCGGCACGCGGCATGAAGCGCGACCTGTCGCATCCGCTCGCAGGCACCGTGCCGCAAGTGCGTACGCCGCTCGCGATGTCGGCGACGCCGCTCGCGTGCGACCGCGCGCCGCCGCTGCTCGGGCAGGACACCGCTGACGTGCTGCGCGAACGGCTCGGCCTCGACGACGCCGCGCTCGCGCAACTCGCCGCGCGCAACGTCATCGGGCTCGGGCCTGCGAAGGCAAGCGACGCGACGCCGCTGCGCGGGGCCGCGCCTTGACCGGCATCACGCGCAAGCCGGCGTTCTGGATCGCGTACGCGCTCGTCGCGATCGGCGCGCTGGCCCTTGCCTCGCGGCTCTTTCCGCTCGCGATCCCGATCGTCAATCTCGATGTCAGGATGTCGCGCACCGAGGCGATCGCCGCGGCGCGTGCGCTCGCCACCCGCTTGCATCTCGCGCCCGAAGGCGCGCGCGCGGCCGCGCGCTTCGCGCACGATTCGGCGACCCAGAACTACGTCGAGCTCGAAGGCGGAGGCAAGCCGGCGTTCGCGAAGCTCGCGCGCGGCGAGGCTTACTGGCCGTTCTGGTGGGAGGTGCGCCTCTTCACGCTCGGCGCGATCGACGAGACGGTCATCCGGTTCTCGCCCGATGGCCGGCCGATCGGTTTCGCGCAACGGCTTCCGGAGACGTACGTTCGCGACGAGACGCGCAAGGCGCTCGACGCGGCGAGCGCGCGCACGATCGCGCAGACGCGCGCCCGCGACGACTGGGGAGTCGACCTTTCCGCGTACAAGCTGCTCGACCAGTCGCAGCAGACACAGCTTTCCGGGCGCGTCGATCACGCGTTCACGTACGAAGCGGCGCAGCCGATCGGCGAGGCGCAGATACGCCTGATTCTCACCGTCGACGGCGACGAGCTCGTCGGCATCGCGCCCGTCGTCCACATCCCCGAGTCGTTCGGCCGCCGCTTCCAGGCGCTGCGCAGCGCGAACGAGCTGATCGCGAACCTGGCGACGCTATCGGCCGGATTGCTCTACGGACTCGGCGGCTGCGTGCTCGGCGTGCTGTGGCTAGCCCGGCGACACTGGCTCCTCTGGCGACCGGCGCTCGTCGCCGGCGTCGTCGTCGGCGCATTGCTCGCATCGGCATTGCTCGCGTCGGCGAACACGTCGTGGTTCGGCGCCGACACGACGGAGACCGTCGCCACGTTCTGGCTGAAGCACGCGGGCCTGGCACTTCTGATCGTCGTGGGCGGCGGGCTTGCCTACGGGCTCGTGTTCATGGCGGCCGAGGGCCTGTCACGCCGCGCGTTCGCGCATCAGCCGCAACTTTGGCGAGTCTGGTCGCGCGATGCGGCCGCATCGCCGCAAGTCGCGGGGCGCACGCTCGGCGGCTACCTGTTCGTGCCGCTCGAGCTCGCGCTCGTCGCGACGTTCTATTACGCGACGAATCGCTGGCTCGGCTGGTGGCAGCCGTCGGAGGTGCTGACCGATCCGAACATCCTCGGATCGAAGGTGCCGGCGTTGTCACCGATCGCGCTCTCCCTGCAGGCCGGCTTCTGGGAGGAGTGCGCGTTTCGCGCGATTCCGCTGTCGCTCGGCGCGCTGATCGGCGCGCGCTTCGGACAGCGCACGCTCGGCATCGCGATCGCGATCGTCGTGCAGGCGCTGATCTTCGGCGGCGGCCACGCGAACTATCCGGGCTTCCCCGCGTATTCGCGGCCGCTCGAGCTGCTGTTGCCGTCGATCGTCTGGGCTTTGATCTTTCTGCGTTTCGGGCTGCTGACGACGATCCTGCTGCACGCGACGTTCGATCTGACGCTGTTCTCGATACCGCTCTTTCTCGTCGACGCGCGCGGCGCTCGCGTCCAGCAGGCGATCGTGATCGCGGCGGCGCTCGTGCCGCTCGCGATGGTCGTGCTGCGACGCGTGCAGAACCGCGCGTGGCGCGAGCTGCCGGCTGCGCTTTTCAACGGCGGGTGGACGCCGGCGGCGCACGCTCCGGAGGCGGTGCGCGCGTCCGTCGCGCTGACGATCGGCCGCGCATCGGCCGGTTTCCAGCGCGCGCTGCCGGTGCTCGGCGTCGCAGGTCTCGTCGCCTGGTTCCTGTTGGCGCCGTTTCGGGCCGACGTTGCGCCGCTGACGCTCGACCGCGACGACGCCATCGCGGCAGCCGACGCGGCGCTTGCCGCACAGGGCGTGCACCTCGGCCCGCACTGGCACCGCTTCGCCACGGTTCGTCTTGCGAGCGAGGAGCCGCAGCAGTGGTTGTGGCACAAGTTCGTCTGGAGCGAAGCCGGCCCCGACGTGTACCGGCACCTGATCGGCAACATCCTCGCGCCACCCGTCTGGCAGGTGCGTTACGTGACCTTCGAAGGCGACGTCGTCGAGCGCGCCGAGGAGTGGCGCGTCGCGATCGCGAACGACCGCAGCGTCCGCGCGGAGAGCCACGTGCTGCCCGAATCGCGTCCCGGCGCGCATCTTGCGCGCGACGCCGCGCTCGCACTTGCGCGCTCGGCGCTTGCGAAGCGCTACGGCGTCGATCCCGCGCCGCTGACGCTCGTCGCCGCCGACGAGGAGCAGCGGCCGGCGCGCACCGACTGGGCGTTCACGTTCGGCGACCCGCGAATCGCCGTCGGTGCCGGCGGCGAAGCGCGTTATGCGGTCAACGTGGCGGGCGACGAGGTGTCGGCCGCGGGGCGCTTCGTCCACGTCCCCGAGACGTGGATGCGCGGCGAGCAGGCGATCGACAACAAGCTCGAGGTCGTCGCGCTCGGCGGCTTCGTCGTCTTCCTCGCGGCCGGGCTTGCCGCGCTGATCGTCGGCATCGTGAGCTTCGTGCGTCATCGCGTCGATACGCGTGCGCTGCGCGTCGTCTTCGTGGCAGCGTTCGTGCTGGCGCTGCTCACCGCGGCGAACGGGTGGCCGACCGTCGCGACGACGCTCTCGACGACCGATCCGCTCGTGTCGCAATTGACGTTGCGCGTGCTCGGCGCGATCGCGGCTGCGCTCGTCGCAGCGCTGCTGCTCGCGCTATGTGCCGGCGTCGGCGTCTACGGCGCGACGCTCGCGCCGGCGCGCGCGCGCATCGGTCCCGTACACGCTGTCGTCGCCGCCATCGCGGCGGGCGCGTTCGTCGTCGGCCTGCAGGCGGCGCTCGGCGCGCTCGCGATACCCGATCAGCCGACATGGCCGGGCGCCGCATGGGCGTCGCAGAGCGTGCCGCTGGCCGGCGCCGCGCTGTCGGGGCTCGATTTCGTCGGGCTCGCGAGCGCGGAGCTCTTCGTCGTCTACGTCGTGTCGCGGATCACGGACGGGTTCTCGCGCCGCCTGTGGCTCGCGGTCGCCGTCGTCGTCGCGCTCGAATGCGCTGCTGCGCTCGCGCAGGGACGCGGGCACCTCGCAGGCGCGCTGATCGGCGGCGCGATCGCCGGCGCCGTCGCGTCCGGCGTGCTGCTGATGCTGCTGCGCTTCGATCCGCGAATCGTGCCCGCGTTCGCCGCGACCGTCGTGCTGCTCGGCGGCGCCGTCAAGGCCGCGCAATCGGCCGCGTGGCTCCCCTTCGCGATCGAGGCCGTCGCGGCGATCGTCGTCACCGCGCTGTACCTGCGCTATTTGCGCGGCGAAAACCGAAGTAGGGTCGGAGACGACTTTCCAGTGAGTTCGCCTCGTGTCGAAGCGGCAGACGACGAAAGTCGTCTCTGACCCCACCTGGGTCGCGGCCCGCAGGGCCGCGAAGCCGCGCGTCACGTATCCGCCCGAGCTGCCGATCTCGCAGCGCGCCGGCGAGATCGCGCAAATCATTCGTGACCATCCGGTCGTCATCGTGTCCGGCGAGACGGGCTCCGGCAAGACGACGCAGCTCCCGAAGATCTGCCTCGCGGCAGGACGCGGCGAGCGCGGATTGATCGGGCACACGCAGCCGCGCCGCATCGCCGCGCGCGCGGTGGCCGCGCGGATCGCGCAGGAGCTCGATACGCCGCTGGGCACGGCGGTCGGCTACAAGGTCCGCTTCACCGACCGCACGCGGCCCGACGCGTACATCAAGCTGATGACGGACGGGATCCTGCTCGCCGAAACGCAGGGCGACCGCGAGCTCTCGCGCTACGACACGATCATCATCGACGAGGCGCACGAGCGGAGTCTCAACATCGATTTCCTGCTCGGATATCTCAAGCGGCTGCTCGAGCGCAGGCGTGATTTGAAGGTCGTCGTCACCTCGGCGACGATCGATGCCGATCGCTTCGCCGCGCATTTCGCGACGCGCGGGCGGCTGGCGCCGATCGTCACGGTGTCCGGGCGCACGTATCCGGTCGACATCGCGTACCGGCCGCTTCGCAGCGGCGAGCGCGAGGCCGACGACGAGGAAGAGCTCGAGGAGGCGATCGCAGCGACGGCCGAGGAGCTGTGGCGCGAAGGCCCTGGCGATATCCTCGTGTTCCTTCCAGGCGAGCGCGAGATCCGCGAGACCACCGACATGGTTCGACGATCGCTCGCGCGGCGGCCTTACGCGAGCGCGGTCGAGGTGCTGCCGCTCTACGCAAGGCTCACGGTCGCCGAGCAGCAGCGCGTGTTCGCACCGTCGCGCGGACGGCGCATCGTCCTGTCGACGAACGTCGCGGAGACGTCGCTGACGGTTCCGGGTATCCGCTACGTGATCGACAGCGGCCTGGCGCGGCTGTCGCGCTACTCGGTGCGCAGCAAGACGACGCTGCTCGCGATCGAGAAGATCTCACAGGCGGCGGCGAACCAGCGCGCGGGCCGCTGCGGCCGCGTGCAGAACGGCGTCTGCCTGCGCCTCTACGACGCCGACGATTTTGCGGCGCGACCGGTCTACACCGACCCCGAGATCCTGCGCAGTTCGCTCGCCTCCGTCATCCTGCGCATGGCGGCGCTCGCGCTCGGCGACGTCGCCGCGTTTCCGTTCCTCGATCCACCGACGCCGCGCGCGATCGCCGACGGTTACCAGTTGCTGCAGGAGCTCGGCGCGGTCGACGCGGCGCGCGCGTTGACGCCGCTCGGTCGCGAGCTCGCGAAACTGCCGCTCGACCCGCGCATCGGACGCATCGTGCTCGCGGCCCGCGACGAAGGCTGCCTCGCCGAAGCGCTCGTCATCGCAAGCGCGCTGGCGGTGCCCGATCCGCGCGAGCGGCCGCTCGATCGCGCGCAGGCCGCCGACCAGGCCCACCTCGCGTTTCGCGATCCGCGCTCGGACTTCCTCTCGCTGCTCGCGTTGTGGGAGTTCTTCGACAGTCCCGCGCAGCGGGCGCTATCCCACCGCCAGCGCGTCGAGGCGTGCCGCGCGCATTTCGTCTCGTTCCTGCGGATGATCGAGTGGCGCGACGTCCATGCGCAGCTCGTCGCCGTGCTGACGGAAACGGGGTGGAAGGTCGACACGAAGCTGCCGGCGGACATCGACGCCGCCCGCGATGAGCGCCGCAGCGCCGCCTCAAGGCGCGGATTCCACTCCCTCGGGG
>Ga0157372_10002798_pt1 | contig 18848 bp, 19 predicted proteins | sample C55metaG_FD_115307 | JGI IMG/M metagenome (GOLD analysis project Ga0157372, IMG submission 115307) | Corn rhizosphere microbial communities from Kellogg Biological Station, Michigan, USA - C5-5 metaG | ecosystem: Host-associated > Plants > Roots > Rhizosphere > Soil | place: USA: Michigan... | reverse complement strand
CGCGCGCGATCGCCGTGCGCTGCTGCATGCCGCCCGACAGCATCTTCGGATAGTGACGCTCGAATCCGCGCAGCCCGACCTTGTCGACGTAGTGCGCCGCCATCTCGGCCTGCCGCGCCTGCGGCATCCCCTTCTCGCGCAGGCCGAAGCAGATGTTCTCGACGACGGTGAGCCAGGGGAACAGCGTATAGCTCTGGAACACCATGCCGCGATCCGCGCCCGGCCGGCGCACCGTTTGGCCGTCGAGCCTGACTTCGCCGCCGGTCGGCGTGTCGAGTCCCGCGACGATGCGCAGCAGCGTGCTCTTGCCGCATCCCGACGGCCCGAGGATCGTGATGAAATCGTTGTCGGTGACGGCGATCGACGTCGGCAGCAGCGCCTGCGTGGGCGGTCCGCCGTGCACGCCGGCAAACGTGCGCGAGACGTTGTCGATCGCGAGCGCGCTCAACCTAGTACCTCACACGATGGCCCACGGGAAGAGCGCTCGATTGGCCTGCTTGAACGAGAGATCCGAGATCAGCCCGACGATGCCGATCAGGATGATGCCGAAGATGATCTGCCCGGTGTTCAGCAGCGCCTGGCTGTCCGTGATCATGTGGCCGATGCCGCTTGACGCGCCGATCAGCTCGGCGACGATCACGTAGGTCCACGCCCAGCCGAGCACGAGCCGCAGCGTCTCGGCGATCGAAGGCGCAGCGCTCGGCAGCAGGACGCGCCGGACGATGCCGGTGGATTCGGCGCCGAGCGTATACGCCGCTTCGACGAGATCGCGGCGCGTGGATCCCACCGTGACCGCCACCATCAGCACGATCTGGAAGAACGACCCGATGAAGATGACGAGGAGCTTCTGCAGCTCGCCGATGCCGGCCCACAGGATCAGCAGCGGAATGAACGCCGACGCGGGCAGATAGCGGGCGAACGACACGAACGGCTCGAAGAAAGCCTCGATCGGCTTGTACGCGCCCATCGCGATGCCGAGCGGCACGCCGACCGCCGCGGCGAGAATGAAGCCGCCGAGTACGCGCCATATCGTGATGCCGACGTCCTTCGCGAAGCCGAACTGCGTGAACAGCAGCCATCCTTCGTGCAGCATCGTCCATGGGTCGGCGAGGAACGTCTTCGGCACGAAGCCCCCGAACGTCACGATGCTCCACGCGACGACGAACAGCGCGAAGAACGCCAGTCCCAGCACGACCTTGCGCGCGGGACTGACGGGAACAAGCGGCGTCATCGTGGCTTCAACCGCTCGCGGTTCCCCGCCGCCGGCGACGGGGTATCACGCAGAACGACGTGGGTGCGCTACTTGATGAACCGTGTGTCGTAAAGCGAGTCGATGTCGGGCACTGACTTGATGGTGCCAATCTCCTTCAGCAGCTCGGCCGCTTCCTTGCTGAACTGCTGCAGCTCGCCGTTGAAGAATTTCTGGTTCGCGGCCTTGTCCTGCCAGCGCAGGTATTTCGCCGAGCCGCCGAACTGCTCGCCGCTCTGCTTGACGTCGGTGCCCATGATTTCGTAGCTCTTCTGCGGATCCTTCTGGATCATCGCGACCGCCTCGAAGTAGCTGTCGGTCAGCGCCTGTGCCGCCTTCGGGTTGTCGGCAAGGAACTTCGGCGTGCAGCCGAACGTGTCCATGATCATCGGATAGTCGAGCGTCGTCGCGATGATCTTGCCCGCCTGCGGATTGGCGCGGACCGTGGACAGGTACGGCTCGTAGGTCATCGCCGCGTCGTTCTGTCCTGCGACGAAGGCCTGCGCCGCGGGTCCGGGCTCCAGGTTGACGACCGTCACGTCCTTGACCGACAGCCCGTTCTTCTTCAGGAACCACGCGAGCGTGAAGTACGGCGCCGTGCCGGGCGCGGAGGCCGCTACCGTCTTGCCTTTGAGATCGGCGATCTTCGCGATGTTGTTGCGCACGGCCATGCCGTCGGCGCCGTAGCTCTTGTCCATCTGGAAGATCTGCTTCGTCGCGACGCCGTTCGCGTTCCAGACGATCCATGTCTCGACGGTCGTCGCCGCGCATTGCACGTCGCCCGACGCGATCGCGAGGTGGCGGTCCTTCTGCGGGATCTTTTTCATGTCGACGTCGAGGCCATGCTTCTTGAAAATGCCGGCCTCCTTGGCGAGCGTGAGCGGCGCGAACCCGGTCCAACCCGAGTAGCCGATCGCTACCTTGGTCTGCGACGACGCGGTAACCGAAAGCGCGCCGAGCGCGAGCCCGGTCGCCAACAGCACGATGTTGCGCATGAAAGCCTCCCCTTTGACGAATGACGCCCAGCATTATGCGGCATCCGCGGCAGCGCGGATTACAATCGGCGACGGGTCGGAGACGACCTTCGCTCGAGCTTGCAGATCATTCGAGACGAACGGGAAAGTAGCGCCGACGCATTGGCGATTCGAGACGGTCGGGAAAGTAGTCTCCGACCCCATATACGATCGATGAAACCACTCCACGCGCCCTTTGCCCTGCTGCCCGACGGTTGGCAGAGCGGCGTCGCGCTCGTCGTTGCCGACGACGGCCGCATCGAGCGTGTCGAGCGGCGCGCGCCTGCCGCAGGCGACGAGCGCCTCGCGGGCCCCGTGATACCGGCGATGCCGAACGTTCACTCGCATGCGTTCCAGCGCGCGATCGCGGGTCGCAGCGGCTTGCCGTCCCCGACGCACGACGACACGTTCTGGACGTGGCGGCAGGCGATGTATGCCGCGGTCGACCGGCTCGACGCCGATGCGTTCGAGGCGATCGCCTGCCAGGCGTACGTGGAAATGGCGAAGGCGGGTTACGCCGCGGTCGCGGAATTCCACTACGTTCACCACGATCCGCACGGCAAGCCGTATGCCGATTCCGCCGAGCTCGCATGGCGCATCGTTTCCGCGGCGAAGACGGCCGGTATCGCGCTCACGCTGCTGCCGGTCTTCTACGCGCACGGCAACTTCGGCGGCGCGGCGACCGCGCCGTTGCAGCGCCGTTTCGTGCACAGCACTTACACGTTCGAGCGGCTGCTCGACAGGCTCGCGCGCAAGGCGCACGAGGAAGGCTACGTGCTTGGCATCGCGCCGCACAGCCTGCGTGCCGTGACGCCGGAGGAGCTCGAGAAGATCCTGCGGCTCGCGACACCGCGGATGCCGATTCACATCCACGCCGCGGAGCAGACGCGCGAGGTCGACGAGTGCCATGCATGGAGCGGCATGCGCCCGGTGGAGTGGCTGCTTTCGCACGCGCACCTCGGCGCGCGCTGGTGCGTCGTCCATGCGACGCACATGACCGATCGCGAAGTCGCCGGGCTCGCCGCGAGCGGCGCGGTGGCCGGTTTGTGTCCATCCACCGAAGCCGATCTCGGCGACGGCGTGTTCAGCGCCGAAAAATACCTCGCGGACGGCGGCGCGTTCGGCATCGGCACCGATTCGAACACGCTGATCGACCCCTTTGCCGAAGTGCGCCAGCTGGAATGGTCGCAGCGGCTGCGCGTGCGCAGGCGCAACGTGCTGGCCGGCGCGCCCGGGCGGCCGGTGGGTTCTGCGTTGTGGGCGGCAGCCGCAACCGGCGGTGCGCAGGCCATCGCACGCGAGGCCGGCACGATCGAAGCGGGCCGGCGCGCCGACCTGATCGTGCTCGACGCCGACGAGCCTGCGCTTGCCGAACAGCCGCTCCTGCATCTGCTCGACGCTGCGATTTTCGGTCCGGCGCGCAAGCCCGTGCGCGACGTGCTGTGCGGCGGGCGCTTCATCGTGCGCGAAGGCCGCCATGCGCGCGAGCAGGACGTGCTGCGGCGCTACCGCGCGGCGCTCGCGCGCATCGATCCGGGGACAGGCCCCGGCTGACGCTGCGAAGCCGATACGCATGTTCACCACCCTCCTGACGCACGTCCGCCTCGCGACGATGCGTGACGCCGCCGGATACGGCATCGTCGACGACGCCGCGCTCGGCATTCGCGACGGCGGGATCGCATGGGTCGGCGGGATGCGCGATCTGCCGCGCGACGCAAAGGCAGCGCAAACGATCGACTGCGGTGCGCGGTGGGCGACGCCCGGCCTCGTCGACTGTCATACGCATCTCGTGTACGCGGGCAACCGAGCGAACGAATTCGAGCGCCGCCTCGAGGGTGTTTCTTACGCCGAGATCGCCGCCGCCGGCGGCGGCATCCGGTCGACGGTCGAAGCGACGCGCGCGGCGAGTCCCGACGCGCTCGCCGCCGCCAGTGCGCCGCGGCTCGCGGCAATGGCGGCGCAGGGTGCGACCACTGTCGAGATCAAGTCCGGTTACGGCCTCGACACCGAAAGCGAGCTCAAGCAGTTGCGCGTGGCGCGGCTCCTCGGCGCACGCTGCGACGTCGACGTGCGCACGACGCTGCTCGCCGCACATGCGGTGCCACCCGAGTACACGGGCCGCGCCGACGACTATGTGGAGCGGGTGTGCAGCGAAACGATCCCGGCCGCGGCGCGCGAAGGCGTCGTCGATGCCGTCGACGCGTTTTGCGAGACGATCGGCTTCACCGCCGCGCAAACGCGGCGAGTGTTCGACGCCGCGCGCGCCAGCGGTCTACCGGTCAAGCTGCACGCCGACCAGCTTTCCGACGGCGACGGCGCCGCGCTTGCCGCCGAATTCGGCGCGCTTTCGGCGGACCATCTGGAGTACACGAACGACGCCGGCGTCGCGGCGATGGCGCGCGCCGGAACGGTCGCCGTGCTGCTGCCGGGCGCGTACTATGCGCTGCGCGAGACGCGTCCGCCGCCACTCGCGGCGTTGCGCGCGCATGGCGCGCCGATCGCGATCTCGACCGACTGCAACCCGGGAACGTCGCCCGCGACGTCGCTGCCGCTGATGATGAACATGGCCTGCACGCTGTTCGGCATGACGCCGGGCGAGGCGCTCGCCGGAGTCACGCGGAACGCGGCACGCGCGCTCGGCCTCGCCGATCGCGGCACGCTCGCGCAGGGAATGCGCGCCGACATCGCGTTGTGGGACCTCGCCGAGCCCGCCGAGCTCGCGTATCGCATCGGGTGCGACGCGTGCACCGCCGTATTTCGCGCAGGCCGGCTCGTCCGCGGAACGCCGTGACGATGGAAGCGCGCACCGCCGGGGATATCGCGCGGGGAGGCGCCTGATGCTGCTGTGGCAGATTGCACGCGGCGATGCGCCGCTGATCGTGAGCGTCCCGCACGCCGGCCGGCACGTTCCCGACGCGATCGCGCTGCGATTGTCGCCGCCGGCGCGGCGCGTTCCGGACACCGACTGGCACGTCGACAAGCTCTACCGCTTTGTTGCGGCGACGGGCGCGACGCTGATTGCCGCGACGCATTCGCGCTATGTCGTCGACCTGAACCGGGATCCCTCGGGTACGGCGCTCTACCCGGGTGCGGACAACACGGAGTTGTGCCCGACGCGCACGTTCGCCGGCGAGCCTGTGTACGCTCCCGCAGAGGAGCCGGGAGAAGCTGAAATCGGCGCCCGGCGCGCGACGTTCTTCGACGCATATCACGCGCTGCTCGCCGGCGAGACTGCGCGAGTGCGCGAGCGGCACGGCTTTGCGGTCCTGCTCGACGGCCACTCGATCGCGTCGCGGGTGCCGCGTTTTTTTGCGGGACGCCTTCCCGACCTGAACCTCGGCACGAACGACGGGGCGAGCTGCGAGCCGTCGGTTCAAGCGCTGGCGACGGACGTCATCGCGACGGCAAGCGGATTCACGCACGTGGTCAACGGCCGCTTCAAGGGTGGCTACATCACGCGCCGCTACGGCAGGCCCGCCCACGGCGTGCACGCGTTGCAGCTCGAAATGGCGCAGGCCGGCTACATGGACGAAGCCGATCCGGAGTCGTTCGACGCGGCACGCGCCGCGCCGCTCGCCCGTGTGCTCGAGCGGCTCGCGATCGTGCTGTCCGAATGGCGTCCTTCGCGATGATTCGCGTCTACGTCGCCCGCCAGCGGTACGACGCGTATCTGGTGGCCGACCGGCTGAACCAGGCCGGGATCCGCGCGCACGTGTTCAACGAGCACATGTCGAGCATCGCCGGCGACGTTCCGCTCGACGTCGCGCAGCCGCAGGTCTGGATCGCCGACGATGCCGATGCGCCGCGCGCGCAGGCGCTGTTGCGCGAAATGGAGCTTGAGGCGGCGCGCCGCATGATTCCGGTCTATTGCCGCAAGTGCGGCGAGCAGTCGCCCGGGAACTTCGACCTGTGCTGGAACTGCGGCACGGCGCTCACCTGATGCAACGGGTGCTCGCGCGTACGACCGGCCGCAATGCGCGTCGGGCGCGACCGCGCGCACTCTGGGCGCGGTTCGCGGTCGGGCTCCTGATAGCTGCCGCCGCATGCGCCGATCCGAGCGCGCGGGTCGTTGGAGTCGCCTGACGCCCGGCGCCCTCCGTCGGAATTCGTACACCACAACACGGCCTGCCGATGGGCGGTCGTTCGTCGTGGTCATGCCAATGTCATAATAGCCGCGGCGTTGCAGGCAGGATTCGCGCGACGCGCGAGCGCTCGCCGCGACGCCCATTCGCAGCAACGATCCGGAGTCCGCATGAAACGAGCACTTATTGCCGTCGCCGCGATGGCCTGCGCCGGCGCCGCACTTGCAGCCGACGTCGGCGTTTCGGTCAGCGTCGGCCAGCCAGGCTTCTACGGGCGAATCGACATCGGCAGCATGCCGCCACCGCGCCTCGTCTACCGCGAGCCGATCATCGTCGCGCCGGTCGCGGTGGGCGTGGTCCGGCAGCCCATCTACCTGCACGTGCCGCCCGGACACGCGAAGCATTGGAACAAGCACTGCCATCGCTACAACGCCTGCGGCGAGCGCGTCTACTTCGTGCAGGACGCCTGGTACGACGACGTCTACGTGCCCCGGTATCGCGCGCTGACCGCGCCCGTCGCGGCCCCCGTGTACGCGTATCGTGGACCGGCGGGCAATCGCCTCCACGTCGTGCCCGTGACCTCGGTCCGCACGGTGCTCGCTACGCCGGCGCGGCGTTGCTGGGTCGAGCGGCAACAGGTCGTCGAGCAGCGCAGCGACGACATCAACGTTCCCGGCGCGATTGCAGGCGCGGTGATCGGCGGCGTGCTCGGACACCAGGTCGGCGGTGGGCGCGGGCAGGACATCGCGACAGCCGGCGGCGCCGTCGCGGGCGCTGCGATCGGGGCCAACGTCGGCCGAGGCGGCACGACGGTCCGCACGCAGGACGTGCAGCGCTGCGCCCGTTCCGAGCGCGGCGCGCGTCCGGAATACTGGGACGTGGCGTACAGCTTCCGCGGAGTCAAGCATCGTGCGCAACTCGCGGCGGCTCCCGGCCCGACGATCACGGTCGACGACAGCGGTCGCCCCCTCGGATAGGCGCCGCCAGCACCGGCCCCGCGGACAGTCGCGCCGGCACCGGCCCCTCGGATCGTCTTCGCGGGCACCGGTCCCTCGGATCGTCTTCGCCGGCACCGGTGGAGACATGCGGCCCTGCGGGGCCGCTTTTTTTCGCGTTCGACGGGCGCGATCGTTTGCCACGCGCGCGCCTCGCGCTAACCGTTCGCCCAGGCGCGCCTCGCGCGCGGCGGCATGCCCTTGCGCGGGCACCCAATTCGGCGCAGCGTAGCGGCCGGCGTGGCGCGCGGCATTCGCAAAGTCCGCGTGCCGGGGAGAGCGCTTGAAGAAGACGCTGTACCAGATTCTCGAAGTCGATCCGAACGCGTCGGCACAAGAAATCGACGTGGCCTATCGGCGACTCACGGCCATGCGCGATACGCAGTGGCCGGATGCCAACATGCCGGGGCTCGTGCGCCAGGCGCACGAAATCCTGTCCGATCCGAAGCGACGCCGCGCCTACGATGCGTCGCTCGCGGTGCCCGCAGCAACAGGCGACGCGATGCGCGACGCGAGTCCTGCGTTCATCGAGACGTGGGGCAAATGGATCGTTGCCATCGTCTTGCTGGCGGGCATCACGTGGTGGGGGACTTCGCGTCGCGAGCCGCCGGCGCGGCCGGCCGCGCCGGCGAGCCCCGTTTCGGCCAAGGCGAACCTTGCCGCGGCGGAACCCGTGGCCGCGCGAGCGCAAGCGCGCACGACGAGTGACGAACCCGCTTCAGACGCTTCACCTTCGCCGAGCGCGCAGGCGCCACAGGCCGCACCGCCGGCCGTTGCAGTCGCGGTGCCGCCGCCCACCATCGCGGCGCCGGTGACGCCGCCCGCCGCGTCTGTCGCGTCGGCGCCGATCCAGAAATCGGCCGAGACGCTATTCGCCGACATCGCGCCAAGCGTCGCGCGGGTCAACGTAATGGACGCGTCGGGACGCACGCTCGGATCGGGCAGCGGCGTCGTCATCGACGACGGCGTTCTGCTGACGAGCTGCCACGTCGCGACAGTTGGGGCGAAGCTCACGGCCAAGCTCGGCGAAACCGTGCTGCCCGCGACGATCGCGCTCGCTGACGAGGTCTACGATCTTTGCCGCCTGAGCGTGCCGGGCATGCGGGCGCCGCCCGTTCCGCTTGGCAGCGTCGAGACGCTGCGCACAGGGCAGCGCGTCTACGCGATCGGCGCGCCGCAGGGACTCGAGCTCACGCTGAGCGAAGGCATCGTGTCCGCGCTGCGCAAGGTCGACGGCGGCACGGTGATCCAGACGACGGCACCGATCTCGCCGGGATCGAGCGGCGGCGGACTCTTCGATGCGTCGGGCCGCCTGGTCGGCGTCATGACGTTCCAGCATCGCTACGGCCAGAACCTCAATTTCGCGCTTCCAGCCGATTGGATCCCGCAGATGCGCGCGCGCCGCGCATCCGAGCCGGGCTGGCGCGCATCGGCGGTCGCCGATCAATCGCAGATCGGCTCGCCGCTCGCGTTGCTCGTCGGCCGCTGGCTATGCCGCGACTGGACGACGGGCCGCACGGGACATTACAGCTTCGAGACGGACGGCCGCGTGAGCATCGCGATGATCGACACGCGCGACGCCGCCACGCTGCGTTACGGCGTTTCGGGCAAGACGCTGCAGATCGGTGATGCGAAGCAGGCTTTCTCGATGGCCATCGAGGAGATCACCGCGCGCAAGCTGATCCTGCGCGGACGCGAGCGCAGCATCGCGTGCGAGCGCGAATGACTCGGGAATCACAGCAATAACTCGACTTGCTTAGGTTGAGAAAAGCGGACGTTCGTACCTCGATCAGAACGTCTGGTCCCCTTCGCCGGACCCGCGGCGAGCGTCGAGGTAGTTGTCGCCTCATTCGGGCGAACAGCTTCACATGATCAGTAACCCGCCCTCTGGTTAAATGCCTTGCCGCTTACCGCATGCACGACGCGAATAATCCGCTTGCGCCATTTAAGCGCCGGAGCACAATGCGGCCATGCTTACTCGCATTCAAGCTACCATCAAGCGGATCGCCGCAACGCTAGGGATAGCCGTGTCGCTTGCAGCGGTTGCAGCGTTCGGATTGAACGGCTGGAGCGAACTCGCCATGAGTCAAGAGCCTGTCGCCGTTGCGTGCGACAGCGGTTCAGGGTGCAAGATTCCGCCGGAGCGGCGGCATGGTGCTACCTAGCCGCGACTGGCGGGGCGATTTAGACGCACCCCAACCCGGAATAAGCCCGCCGCCGCGGGCTTTTTGTTGGCGCGGGACAATGAGCGCCGCTATGTGCTGCTCGTGGCCTGACGAGAAAGAACCGGACGGTTGCGCCATCCGGTTCATTTACAACCACCCTTGCGCAGAGATCCCAGTTGCCGTCATCCGCGCTGCTTTTTTTTACTACCTGTAGAAGAAGTAGTCGGCCGTATAGTCTACGAACGCCTGATTGCCGGCGTCATCCAGCGAACTGCAGCCCGTCGACGGTGGGAGACCTCCCTGGGTGCTGAACCGCTGGACTTGCTTGGTCGACGTCAGCTTGTCGCCTCCGGTGGGTCCGGCCTCGAAGCCAACCACATCGAGCAGAAGCCAGGCAATCGCCTTCTCATCCACGGTGGCCGCTCCACCCGGGTGCACTTGCGCCCAAATGGTGCTCGTGTCCTTGTCCTGCCACGTTGCGCGAATCGCGCCATCGGCCACCACCGTTGCACTCGTGTTGGGATCCTTCGGGTTGGGGTTGGGGCTGAAGTAGTGGGTAATGATCTGCTTGCCGTCGTCGTCGAACAGCGTAGCTTCCGGCGTAAAGAGCACGTATTTGACGCCGGCGCCGGCTCTCGAGCAGACGTAGTTTTGCGTGCCGACGGCGTGACCCACGAGGAACGGCGTCAAACCCTCGGCCGCCTCGAGACCGGGTGCTGGAGCCGGCGGCACTACGATGTGGTCGGGCGCGGCGTGGGTAGGTTGTGGGAGCGAGACCGTGAAAGCCACGGCCAGGGCAGTGGCGCAAGCGATGGGCAGCATGCGACGCATGGACTGATTCTCTGGTGCATTGCAATTCTTCACAACAGTTCTCCTTTCGCGCCTTGTGCGCGGATAGTGGCTGACGTTTGAATCTCCGTGATGCCGAGATTGCAGTGCAGTCTAGCGGGCACTTGCGTTCAGCGCACTTCAGCGGCAAGCCATTAATGTTTCATTGGTATCGCGCGACTCCGGGACCCGACCACTTGTTTCGGCAGCGAAGCTCGATGAACGCGGTGAAGAATTTCCGTATCCCACCGAGACCATCGGGAGGAGAACGAGATTTTAAAAAAAGCGGCCATCTACTTCGCGAAGGCGTCGAGATGAAGTACGCCTTTGTCGAAAGCCAGCGCCGGCAGCATGCAGTGCGCACGCTATGCAGGGCCTTGCGCGTTTCGCCCGGTGGGTTCTACGCAGCCCGGAGCCGGTCGCCCAGCGCACGGGATCGGCGGTAGTCGACTTTGACTACCAAGATCCGGGACGTCCATCTTGCCAGCCACCAGACATATGGCGCGCCGCGAGTGCACGCGGAGCTCGCGGTTCAGGGGATTGCCTGCTGTCGCAACACAGGCGCCAAGCTGATGCGCATAGCGCAGATTGTGCCGACGGTCGCACTCATCAAAAGCAGACATTCAACGATCAGCTCGATGGGAAGCTTCGTTGATAAGTCGAACGCCGCGAAGAGTTCGCAACGTTTCGATCACTGAATAACTTCGTCCGCGCGCAGTAGTAATGATTTCGGGACGGTCAGACCGAGCGCCTTTGCGGTGTTCAGGTTGATCGCCAGCTCGAACTTCGTGGGCTGCTCAATTGGCAGCTCACCAGGCTTCGAACCGTTGAGGATCTTATTGACAAGGGTTGCCATGCCCCGTCCCTGGTCCGAATAGTCAGGTGCGTAGGACGCGAGGCATCCTGCCGACACGAACCGTCTTCCCTCCGCCACTGTGGGAAGCGCGTGCTTCAACGCCAAGGCAGCGATCAGATCACGGTTGGCGGCAAAAATCGGATCAGCGCGGACAATCAGTGCGTCGGCCCCCATACCGGCGACTTCCGCAATGATTCGCTCAAGTTGAGTCGCATCGGCTACGTCGACAAAAATCGGCCGCATGCCAAGCGATCCGTAGGCTTGCTCATCCTCTTTTCGAATGAGCCTGATGTATGCATTTACCGGATCTACGAGTTCGCCGACCACCGTCGCAGTCGGATGCAGCTCTCGCAAGAGTTCCAGACGCTTCGCGGCAAGCTCGGGGCAACTGTCGAAACACCGGTGATATTCCCGCCGGGCCGCGCCATATTGGCGACGAGACCAATGCGCACCGGGTCTCCAGTTTGAGACACAATCGGAATGGTCGTCGTCGCGTTCTTGGCGGCCAGCGAAGCAACCGCACCAGTCGCCACGATCACGTCGACCTTGAGTTCCACCAACTCTGCCGCGAGCCCAACAACAAGTTCAGCCTTGCCACCGGCAGAGCGCAGCTCTACGAGCAAGTTCTGGTCTTCAATCCAGCCGAGCTGCCGCAACGACTCAAAGAAGGGCGCCCAATTGGCGCGCGAGAGGCTTCCTGCTGACAACATGCCGACGCGACGAACCCTTCCCGTCGGTTGCGCCAGAGCGACTAATGGTGCGACCAACAAGTTGCCGGCCAGCAGGTCAATGAATGTACGGCGGTCCATCACTGGATCACTGGTCACCGAGCGAACCCTATTACGCCCCGGCGTCTCTTCACGCGCGCAGGCGAATTGGAACGGCGAGCGATGCAACGTCTTGCTTTGCATTCACGCGCTGGTTCGCCTGGGCGCCTTTGACCCCGAAGTCCAAGCGCCGTGACTTCCGTTCAGAACATTAGGCCGACTTGTCGCCGGCGTCAGCGAAGTCTCTACCTTCGATCCCGAAGTCGCTATTCGTCCAGCAGCGCGCGCGCACGCGACACGGCGGCACCGTCCGTTGCCGCGGCCGCGTCGCCAAGCGTTTCGTCCGCAGGCATCCGTGCGCGCCGGCGCAATACGGTGACCCACACCGCGACGCCGGCCGCGAGCAGCACGAACGGCCCGAACCACAGCACGTAGGTCGTCGCCTTGACCGGAGGCTTGTAGAGTACGAAGTCGCCGTAGCGTGCGACGAGATACGCGCGGATGTCGTCGTTGCTCTTGCCGGCGACCGCCAGCTCGCGCACTTCCTTGCGAAGGTCCTCCGCGAGCGGCGCGTTGCTCTCGGCGAGCGTCTGGTTCTGGCAGACGAGGCAGCGCAGCTCATTTTCCAGTGTCTTCAGCCGCGCGTCGAGCTCCGGATCGCCCTGCGCCGCGAGCGCGGCCGTCCACAGCAGGCCCGCGCACAGCAACGACAGGCCCCGGTGTCGGAGGTGCAACCCCCGGTGTCGGAGGTGCAACCCCCGTCGGAGGTGGAACTCCGCGGTGTCGGGGACGCGCCGGACGTGTCGCATCACGACTTCTGCAGGTCGCGCACCAGCGGCAAGATCGTCTGCTTGAGCGCCTCGGCGGTGAGCGGGCCGATCTGCTTGTAGCGAATGACGCCGGCCTTGTCGATGACGAACGTTTCCGGCACGCCGTACACGCCGAAGTCGATGCCCACGCGGCCGTCGCCGTCGACGATCGAGAGCTGGTACGGATCGCCGTTGGCCGAAAGCCATGCGAGGCCGTCTTCCGGCTTGTCCTTGTAGGCGAGGCCGATCACCGGGACGATCTTCGCTTTCGCGAGGTCGACGAGCAGAGGATGCTCGACCTTGCACGACACGCACCACGACGCCCAGACGTTCAGGAGCCAGACCTGGCCGCGCATGTCCTGCGTCGTCAGCGTGCGATCGGGACGATGGAGCTGCGCCAGCGAGAACGCGGGCGCCGGCTTGCCGATCAGCGGCGATGGCACCTCGCGCGGATCGCGGAACAGTCCGACGAACAGGAACCCGAGCACCACCAGGAAGATGGCGAGCGGCAGCGACCAGCGGAGCCACTTCATCGGGGCGGGTTTCGATTCTGCAGCTGCGTTCGTCGTCGGCATGGCGTGAACGTCCGCGTTACCGCGCGAGCGCCGCGACCGCGGCGGTGATCCGCTGCCGCACGGCGATGCGGTAGCGGCGGTCGGACACGGCGACGAAGCCGCCGAGCGCCATCAGCAGGCACCCGCCCCAGATCCAGTCGACGAACGGCTTCACGTATATGCGCACGCCCCACGCGCCCGATGCGCCGTCGCCCGAGACCGGCTCGCCGAGCGAAACGTAACGATCGCCGCGAATGCGCGTCTCGATGTCCGCTTCGGTCATCACCTGGCCCGACGCGCGATACGCGCGCTTCTGCGGATGCAGCGTCGCGAGCGTCTTGCCGTCGCGGGATACGTCGATCGTGGCGACGGTCGCATCGTAGTTGGGACCGGGCCGCGGCGTGACGCCGCGGAACGTGTACGTGTCGCCCGCGACCTCTACGCTTTGCCCGACGTCGAGACGTATGTCGCGCTCGATCTCGTAGCCCTTGACCAGCGTGACGCCGGCGATGAAGACGGCGACGCCCAGGTGCGCGAGCAGCATGCCGTACCACGCGGCCGGATTGGCGCGCAGCTTGTCTGCGAGCGTTCGCTGCGGCGCGGCGCGCAGCCGCTGCAGCAGCGCAGTCGCGGTCGTGGCTGCGATCCATGCGGCGAGCGTGACGCCGAGCGCGACGAGCGGCTTCCACTGGCCCATCGCGAGCGGCACGACCACTGCGCTGGCGAGCGCCACATACAGCGCCCATTGCAGACGCGTCCACAGGTCGGGTACGCGCGCCTGCCGCCACGCGGCGACCGGCCCGACGCCCATCAGGAACACGAGCGGCGCCATCAGCGGATAGAACACGGCGTCGAAGTAGGGCGGTCCGACGGAGATCTTGCCGAGCCCGAGGGCGTCGATCACGAGCGGATAGAGCGTGCCTAGCAGCACGCTCGCCATCGCGATGACGAGCAGGATGTTGTTCCCGAGCAGCATCGATTCGCGCGATACGGCGGCGAAGCCTCCGCCCGCGCCGACGGCACCGGCACGCGCGGCATATAGCACAAGCGAGCCGCCGATCACCACCGCGAGGAACGCCAGGATGAAGATGCCGCGCGCGGGATCGGTGGCGAACGCGTGCACCGACGTGAGCACACCTGAGCGGACGAGGAACGTGCCGACGAGCGACAGCGAGAACGCGAGGATCGCGAGCAGCACGGTCCAGCTGCGGAACGCACCGCGCTTCTCGGTCACCGCAAGCGAATGAATGAGCGCGGTGCCCACGAGCCACGGCATGAACGAGGCGTTCTCGACCGGATCCCAGAACCACCAGCCGCCCCAGCCGAGCTCGTAATACGCCCACGCGCTGCCCATCATGATGCCGACGGTCAGGAACGCCCACGCCACCGTCGTCCACGGCCGCGACCAGCGTGCCCACGCGGCGTCGAGCCGGCCGCCAAGCAGCGCGGCGATGGCGAACGCGAAGGCGACCGAGAATCCGACGTAGCCCATGTAGAGCATCGGCGGATGCACGACCATGCCGGGGTCCTGCAGCAGCGGATTCAGATCGCGGCCTTCGGGCGCGGGCGGCGAAAGGCGCGAGAACGGATTCGACGTCGCGAGCAGGAACAGCAAAAAGCCGACCGCGACGAGTCCCATGACCGCGAGCACGCGCGCACGCAGCGTTTGCGGCAGGTTGCGCGAGAAGAATGTCACCGCCGCACCCCAGCCGGCGAGCATCAGCGACCACAGCAGCAGCGACCCTTCATGCGAGCCCCAGGTCGCGGCGAACCGGTAATGCGCGGGCAGCTGCGAATTGGAATGCATGGCGACGTTCTCGACCGAGAAGTCGCTCGTCACGAAGCTGTAGGCGAGGCAGCCGAACGCGATCGCGACCAGCGCGAATTGCGCGCGCGCCGCGGGGACGGCAACCGCCATCAGCGTGCCGTCGCGCCGCGCCGCACCCAGCATCGGCACGATGCCCTGCACGAGCGCGACGAGCAGAGCGACGATGAGTGCGAAGTGGCCGATCTCCGGAATCATTGCTTCATCTCCTGCATGCTCGGCAGCGTCATCGCCGACTTGCGGTGCGCCTGGTCGATCGCTTCCTTGGCTTCCGGCGGCATGTAGTTCTCGTCGTGCTTTGCGAGCACCTCGGTGGCGTGGAACGCGCCATCGGCCCCGAGCTTCCCTTGCGCGACGACGCCCTTGCCCTCCTTGAACAGGTCGGGGAGGAGTCCCGTATACGTCACCGGGATCGTCTGCGCGGTATCGGTGACCCGAAACTGCACGGTCAGCGAGTTCGGGTCGCGCTTCAGGCTGCCGGGCTCGACCAGGCCGCCGATGCGGAACGCGCGCGATTGCGGCGCTTCGTTGGCGATCACCTGCGACGGCGTGAAGAAGAAGACGAGGTTCGACTGGAACGCGTTCAGTACCAGCGCCCCCGCGCCGGCGAGCGCGAGCAGGCCGGCGCCGATCCAGGCAAAGCGCCGGTGCCGCGCCTTCATCGGATTCCCCTTGCGCCGAGCATCGACTGCCTTGGCGGCGTGGCGGACATCCGCAGCTCGTCGAATGCGCGCTTGCGCCGCGCACGCACGGCCGCAACCTCGATCACGACGGCGAGCGCGCACGCGCCGTACGCCATCCAGACATACCACGCGTACCCGCCCATCGCCAGGAATTCGCTCATGTGTCCGCCCTTACCCGGTGTCGGAGGTGCAACCCCCGGTGTCGGAGGTGCAACCCCCGGTGTCGGAGGTGCAAATGCATTTGCGCGGGCATCACGCCTCCGGCACCGCGATCAGTGATTCGAGCCAGCTCGCCCCGCGCTCGCGCTCGACGATGATCGCCTGCACGCGCGACAGCGACACTGCGATCGTATAGCACCAGGCCGCCGCGGTCATGATCAGGATGCCGGCGAGCATCGTCATCGCCATCTTCGGCGCGGCGGTCAGGCTGATCGACGATCCCTGGTGCAGCGTATTCCACCACTGCACCGAGAAATAGATGATCGGCACGTTGATCGCGCCCACGAGTGTCAACAGCGCGCACGCGCGGTCGGCGCGACGGGGATCCTCGATGGCGTTGCGCAGCGCGATCACGCCGAGATACAGGAAGAGCAGGATCAGCGTCGACGTCATCCGCGCATCCCACGCCCAATACGTGCCCCACGTCGGCCGGCCCCAGAACGCACCGGTCCACAGCGCCAGCGCCGCCATCAACGCGCCGGTCGGCGCGAGCGCCTGCCCCATCATCGCGGACAGCCGCGTATTGAAGCCCAATGCGAAGGCGCTCCACCCCGCCATCACGAGATAGATGAACATCGCCATCCACGCCGCGGGCACGTGCAGGTAGATGATTCGGTACGCGTCGCCCTGTGTAGCGTCGGTGGGCGCGACGAAGAGCGCGATGAACAGTCCCGCGCCGGCAAGCAGCGCGGCGAGGACGCCGGTCGCATGCGACAGGCTCCCGGCAAGCGGGTAGAACGAGACCGGCGACGAAAAGCGGTACCAGTTGATCAGCATGCCCTGAATCTCGTGACTCGCGCAGACGCTGTTCCGCAATGCGACGGGTTCGCAAGCATCGTGTGAACCTAGTCGAGCGCGATGCGCACGGCCGCGGCCGCGGCGAGCGGCGCGGCGACGGCCGCGATCAGCAATCCTGCGCCAAGCAGCGACAAGTGCGCCCCCGCCGCGACCCCCGTGCGCACCGCATCGACGGCGCCCGCACCGAAGATCAGCACCGGCACGTACAGCGGCAGCACCAGCAGTGCGAGCAGGCTGCCGCCGCCGCGCGCGCCGAGCGTCAGCGCCGCGCCCACTGCGCCGAGAAGGGACAGGATCGGCGTGCCGATCAGCAGCGACAGCGACAGCATGCCGAGCAGTGCCGAGTCGAGCGCGTATTGCGCGCCCAGCAGCGGCGCCATCAGCGCGACCGGAAGTCCGGTGGTCAGCCAATGCGCCGCTATTTTACCGGACACGAGCGCCGTAAGCGGCCGCGGGGACAGAGCGATCTGCTCGAGCGTCCCGTCGGCGAAATCGGACGTGAAAAGCCGCGGCAGCGACAACAGCGACGCGAGCAGCGCCGCCGTCCACAGCACGCCGGGTCCGAGCGTTCCGAGCACGTCGCGCGACGGCGATGCAGCCAGCGGAAAGAGCGACACGACGATCACGTAGAACAGCAGCTGGACGCCCAGCTCCGCCTTCGACCGCAACGCGATCCGAACGTCGCGCGCGAGGGCCCAGCCGAAAGCGGCGAGCACCGATTGCGCATCGTCGCCATCCTGCGCGTGCGCGGCGGCCGCCGGCATGACAGCGCTCATTGCATCGCGCTCCCCGCAAACGCACTCGCATCGGCCTCGAGCCGCAGCGACTGCTGCCGCTCCGGGGCGATGGGCAGCGGCTGATGCGACGCTGCGACGCAGACGCCGCCGCCCTCGAGATGCGTGTCGAGCAGGCCGCGCAGCACGTCGATGCCTTCGCCGTCGAGGGCAGTCAGGGGCTCGTCGAGAATCCACAGCGGCCGCCGGGAAAGGCGCAGGCGCGCCAGCCCGATGCGCCGCCGCTGCCCCTGCGACAGCAGCCGAACCGGCAGCGCCCGGCTGCGCTCGAGCGCCACCGCCGCGAGCGCGTCGCGAATCGCCACGGGCGCGGGCGGACGGTCGCCAAGCGAAATCCATTCCGCGAGGTTCTCCTCCGCGGTCAACTCGTCCTTGAGCGCGGGCAGGTGGCCGTTGAACGCAACCGCGGCGCGCAATCGTACGTCGAACGGACGCGCGACCGAACGCCGCCAGCGAATTTCGCCCGCCGCCGGCGCCGTCAATCCGGCCAGCATCCGCAGCAGCGTCGTCTTGCCGCTGCCGTTGCGTCCGGTCACGACGAGCGCCGATCCGTCGCGCACGGCGAACGAAACTTCCGCGAACAGCGTGGCGTGACCGCGCTGCGCGCACAGCCGATCGCCTTCCAGCGATGTGGCCTGCTTCTCCGTGGTCGGCGAAGCAAACGCTCGACGGCCGCTCGGCTCGGGCACGCGTAATTGAACCGCCTTTACGGCACGACGTCGTTGATCACGATCAACACGTCGCGAGCGCCGGGCTTCACGGCCGCGCTCGAGCCCAGCAGGTCGCCGGGCGATGGCGTGGCATTGCCCGTTTTCGAGACGCGGGCCTCGACGACGACCTCGTTCGCATTCGACAGCTTCGCCGCGGGCGTCATCCCCATCGAATCGTCGAGCCGGAAAGCCCGCGGCCATTCGCCGGCCGTCGTGCGCACGATCGCGAGCGGCATCCGCGACCCCTGCACCGCGCGGGCATAAATGAACAGCGTGTCGCTGGGGGTCGCCCGGCCGCTCAGTTTCGGATCGAGCGATACGCTGCCGGTGATCGTCGCAGCGGCATCGGTGGCGCCTGCTGCCGCTTTCGGCGCCGGGTCACTCGCGCCGGCCGTCGTTCCGCTTGCACCGGCAACCGTTCCGCCCGGGCCCGAAGCCGCTGCGTTTGCCGCCGGGGGCGCGCCGCGTTGCGCCGCACCGGCTTCGGCGATCATCGCGTCG
>Ga0157372_10002797_pt1 | contig 18866 bp, 19 predicted proteins | sample C55metaG_FD_115307 | JGI IMG/M metagenome (GOLD analysis project Ga0157372, IMG submission 115307) | Corn rhizosphere microbial communities from Kellogg Biological Station, Michigan, USA - C5-5 metaG | ecosystem: Host-associated > Plants > Roots > Rhizosphere > Soil | place: USA: Michigan... | reverse complement strand
CAGCTCGCTGCGCGGCGTGCAGCGCGAGTTGCTCGCGGCCAAGGTGGCCGCGGAGGCCGCGATGCTCGCGAAGAGCGAGTTCCTCGCGAGCATGAGCCACGAGATCCGCACGCCGCTGAACGGTATCCTGCCGCTGCTCGACATCGTGCTCGGCACCGACCTGTCGCCGAGCCAGCGCGAATACCTCGTCACCGCCAACGCTTCGGCCAAGGAGCTGCTGCGGATCGTCGACGACATCCTCGATTACTCCAAGGCCGAAGCCGGCAAGCTCATCCTCGAATCGGTGAGCATCAACATCCGCGAACTGGTGGACAGCGTGAAGCGCCTGCTGGAAAAGCCGGCGGAGACCAAAGGGCTCGCGATGCGCGCGGTGGTCGATCCCGACGTGCGGCCTGTGGTGCGCGGCGACCCGATGCGGATCCGGCAGATCCTCACCAACCTCATGGGCAACGCGATCAAGTTCACCCAGCGCGGCGGCGTCTCGGTTCGGGTGAGCCGCCGCAATGAAACCGCCACCCAGCACGAACTGTTGTTCGCGGTACGCGACACCGGCATCGGCCTCGCCGCCGACGCGGCGGCGCGGCTGTTCCAGCCGTTCACCCAAGCCGACGCGTCGGTGACGCGACGCTACGGCGGTACCGGGCTCGGCCTCACCATCTGCAAGAAACTGGTCGACCTGATGGGCGGCCGGATCGGCGTGCGTTCCGAGCCCGGGCGCGGTTCGGTCTTCTGGTTCACCATTCCATTCGAGAAGGCACCGGGCGACATCGTGGGTCCCCAGCAGCAGGTCGCCGGTGCGCGCGCGCTGCTGGTCGCCAGCCCGCAACGCGCGCAGCACATCATGCCGTTGCTCGCGACGCTGGAACTCGACGCGACGCAAGTCGCCGATACCGCCGGCGCGCTCAGCCGCGTGCGACAGGCGGCACCGCTCGGCAAGGCGTTCAGTTTCGATCTGCTGGTGGTCGATGCGGAGAGCGCCGCCGGCGATGCCGGCAAGCTCCTGCGCAGCATCGTGGCCGATCGCCAACTCGATTCGCTGCGACTGCTGGCGCTGGGACTCGACAATCCGCCCGACCCGCGGGTAGTGCTCGTGCCCGCGCGTCCCGACGACACGGCATTGCGACAAGGCGTGCGCAGCGCGTTCGGCCTGACGCCGCAGGCGCGTGCGCAACCGGTACTGAGCGTACCGGCGCTGCCGGCGAGTACGGCCAGGGCCGACCTGCCGCTCGACGGCAAGGTGCTGCTGGTCGAGGACCATCCGGTCAACCAGAAGGTCGCGCGCAAACTGCTGGAGCGGCTCGGTCTCTCGGTGGATGTCGCCGACAACGGCGAAGTGGCGCTCGACAGGTTGCGCGAGTCGCCTTATGCGATGGTTCTGATGGACTGCCAGATGCCGGTGCTGGACGGCTACAGCGCCACGCGGCGTCTGCGCGAAATCGAGAGCGAGCAGGGCAAGACTCGCACGCCCGTGATCGCCATGACCGCGCACGCGATGTCGGGCGACCGCGAGCGCTGCCTGCAAGCAGGCATGGACGACTACCTTTCCAAACCCCTCGATCGGCAACTGCTGGAACAGACGCTGGCACGCTGGATGCAGCATGGCCCCGAGAAGATCACCACCGAGGCCACGCTGGATCCTGCGCCGGCCGCCGCCCCCCATCATCCACCGGAGGCTCCCGCTCCCGCCATGCAGAATCCACTACCGCCCGACACCCTCGATACCACGACCCTGGTCGACCTCGAAGACATCATGGGCGATGAACTGGCGACGCTGGTGGATACCTACCTGCGTGATGGCGACGTGCGCCTGCGCAACCTGCGCGAAGCGGCCGATCGTGGCGACAGCGCGGAGGTGGGAAACCTCGCGCACTCGCTGAAGTCCTCCAGCGCGAACCTCGGGGCAATGCCGCTGGCCAACCGCGCGCGCCAGGTCGAGGAAGCCGCCCGCAACGGCACGCTTGCGAGTCCGGCCGACAGCGTGGCGGCGCTGGAAAAACTCTACGCCAATGCGGCGGCCGCGCTGAGGCAACGCTACAAGCGGCCGTAGGCAAGCGCGGTCCAGGAACGCTGCTTCGCCGGTCGTCGCTCACATCGCGGATATCGAGCCCGGCAAATGAGCACGGCAGCCATGGCTCGCCTTTTCAAAACTGCCGCTACGAAGGCAACGGTAGCGCCGCAGGTGGAGTCCCCCGCAGACTTCACCCGTGGGAAGCCCAACGCAACCCTGCGGAATGCTGCATCACAGCGTCCACGGTTCCCTCTCATTGCGCCACATGCGCGGCAAACACTCCGCTTCTTGTCGTCCATCCACGGCCACCCGGAACCCCCGGCCCTAGACGGTCATCACCCGATGGAGAAACGACATCCGGGGACCACCCAAGATGCGCGGTTCATTCGATCGCCCGGACTGCCAGCGCTTTGTCCACTGCCAGAATCGTGTTCCAACTGCGAATGGCCAACGGCGCTCGAATCGATTTTTCGAGCTGGCCGAAGCAACCGATGGTTTTCATCTGGCGACGGTACAAACCCAGGACGAACTGGCCGTGAAACCCCAGCGCTTTCACGTACCAGTCGTTTGCGACTGGAAAGGTGAGAGGAAACGTCAGGGGAGTTCGTGTGCGCCTGGCCATTACACCCACGAACGGAACAACATCCCGGTCCGCGACGTGACCGGCAAACGGGGCCCCGGACACGAAGCGACGGATCTCGCGACCTTCGCAGATCATGACCTCGACGAGGAAAGGTACTCGACCAGTGATCTCGGCGCGCAGATCGCCCCTATCGACCGGCTCGAATACAACGAAGGTGCCGGTAGACCCGATATTGACGACGTCGAAGCGCCTCAACTGATCCGCCAGGACGGCAGGACGAAGGCGCCTGTGGCCACCGACGTTGACGCCTTTCAGGAACGCAACGGCGGCCATGGACGTTGACTGCAGCTCAACTCCGGATGTGCGTCTGCAGGTAGCGCTCCAAGCCGACCTGCTCGACCAGGCCGAGCTGGGTTTCCAGCCAGTCGATGTGCTCTTCTTCGGAACGCATGATGTCGCCGAACAGTTGGCGGCTGACGTAGTCGCCGGTTTGCTCGCAATGCGAGATCGCGGCCTGCAGGTCGGGGAGCGCCTGGCTTTCGAGCTTCAGGTCGCACTCGATGCATTCCTTCGGCGTCTGCCCGACCAGCAGCTTGCCAAGCTTCTGCAGGTTGGGGAGGCCTTCCAGGAACAGGATGCGCTCGATCAGCCGGTCGGCGTGCTTCATTTCATCGATCGATTCAGCGCGCTCGTGCTCGGCGAGTTCCCCGTAGCCCCAGTTGTCGTACATCCGGTAATGCAGGAAGTACTGGTTGATCGCGATCAGTTCGTTCCCCAGCACCTTGTTGAGGTGTTCGATCACTTTGGCATCGCCTTTCATCCTGGACTCCTCGAGCGGCACGGCGCGCGGACGCACGCGAGCCACGAATATACCGCCCGATGCGGCAGCGCGAAGGAATGATGGTCGGTTGCCCCCGCGCGTGCGCGGCTGCCAGCGGCTATGCGGCGACGGGCAGGCCTGCGCCGAGCCGCTCGGATTCGAGCGAAGCTTCTAGGAGCTCGCGCGCTTCGGTCTCGCAGCACCCGCAGCAGGTGGTGCAGCCGGTGCGCGCCTGCAGTTCCTCGAAGGAATGGGCGCCGTCGGCCACCGCGCGACGGATGGCCTGGTCGGAGACCGCTTTGCAGACACAGACGTACATGAACGGGTTTCGAAGTTGAACCTCTCGAAGGGCGACCATTCAAATACGAATGCGAATGATTGTCAAGTGAGTTACTGGGCCCAAGCCCCGGTCAAAGGGCTGTTGTTGAAAGTCAGGCCATGGGAAGGCCGTTCTGGTCTCGAGGCCTTGGAGCCGGTCCGCCGCCCGGATGCTCCAACGATGCCGCGCTCGGGGACGCCCGCGCAACAACGTGGATCAGGGACGCCCGCACGATGTGAGGCCGACCTCGACCGAGCAGGCCGCCTCGACGAGCGGCGCGAAATAGCGCAGGGCGCGCCGGTACACCTCGCGTTTGAAGTCGACCACATGCTCGGCGGGATACCAGAAATCCACCCAGCGCCAGACGTCGAATTCGGGGGTGGCATGGGCGTCCAGCCGGAATGCCGAATCGCCATCCAGCATCCTCAACAGGAACCACACCTGCTTCTGGCCGATGCAGGTCGGCCGCTGGCCGCGCCGAACGAATCGCGGCGGCAGGCGGTAGCGCAGCCAGCCGTGGGTGGAACCCAGGACCTCGACCTGCCCGGCATGCAGGCCCGTCTCCTCCTCGAGTTCGCGGTACATCGCCTCGTCCGGGGTCTCGTCGCTGTTCATCCCGCCCTGGGGAAACTGCCAGCCGTCGCGTTGCACCCGCCGGGCCCAGAACACCTGGCCACGCGCGTTCAGCAGCACGATGCCCACATTCAGGCGGTAGCCATCGACATCGATCATGATCGGATTCAAGCACAGCCCGCAAAGGCTCGGCAACCTTGGAGTGTACGCTCCGGCGGGCTGCGCGCCAGCATCGCCGGAACCGATCCGGATGCGCCTGCCGGACACTTGATCAAGTTGCGCCGCGTGACGGTGCTCGCTATAAGCGGCGGACCCGCGACGCGACGATCCATGGCCTCGACCATTTTCCATCACTGGCTGGACCAGCTCCGCGCGTTACCACCGACCCACCGGCGCTGGATCCGCGGCGTGCTCTGGGCCATCGCCATTGTCGTGGTCTTCCTCGCCGGTTTCGCCATCGGCCGCGCGTTCGGTTTTCCGGACGACCTGCAAGCCCGCGCGCGCCGGCTAGCCACCCGCAACGCCGCGCTCGAGAACCAGCTTCAGGGCCTGCAACAACAGCAGCAGACCAACGCCACCGCGCTGGCGGCGCTCAAGTCGTCGCTCGCCAGCCGCGACGCGGAACTGCAGAAACTCGAACGGGAGCAGGCCTTCTACGCCCGCTTGATCGGCATCGACAGCAACCGTTCGGGGCTGGGCGTGCACAGCATGACGCTGTCGCCGGTCGCCGGCACCCGCGCGTGGAACTTCACGGTGACGCTCGTCGACACCGCCGAAAACGCGGACGCGTCGCGCGGCACACTGACGCTCTCCATCGATGGCGTACGCGACGGCAAGCTGACGACGATCGGCTGGTCCAACCTCGCCGCACCGGCCGCCGGCGATGGAGTTCCCTTCGCGTTCAAGTTCTTCCAGCAATTGCGTGGCTCGTTCCTGCTGCCGAAGGGTTTCGTGCCGAACCGGGTGGCGGTGACCTTGCACCCCGAGGGCGGCGAGCCGGTGACTCGCAAGATCGACTGGAAGGACGCGCTCGACCACCCGGGCGGCGACGCGACGACGCCTTGATCGGCCGGACCCGCGCCACCATCATGCATTGCGAGGTGCCTGTCATGCCCACGACCGTTTCCGAACCCGCGCTCACGATTTCCGCCGCCGCGCTCGCGCGCGTGCGGGAACTGATCCGTGAGGAAGGCAACCCCGCGCTCAAACTGCGGGTTTCCATCGAGGGCGGCGGCTGCTCCGGGTTCCACTACGACTTCAGCCTGGCCAGCGAGCGTGCGGACGACGACTTCGTGCTGGACCGCGAGGGCGTGGAACTGCTGGTGGACCCTTTGAGCATGCAATACCTCGAAGGCGCCGAGGTCGATTACGTGGAGCAGCTCTCGGGCGCGCAGTTCGTGATCCACAATCCCAACGCCAAGGCCACCTGCGGGTGCGGTGGCTCGTTCACGGCATGAATTTCTTGTGCGATCGTCCCTGATCGCCGAATCGCTGAGTGTCGCATTTACCACACGTCGCACGGTGCTTGCAGAGACCAGAACGGCCATCCATGGCCCGACTTTTCACGACAGCGACTTCGTCGGGTGCCTCACAATTGCTGTTTTTTCGAACGGAACTGCATGGTGAGTTCGGCTGAACGCGCGCGCCGCAACACCTTCGCGAATTCATCCCTCGATCGTTGCGGTGAGTACCGCGGCGACACGTCGTGGCTTGCCGAGCAACGCGGCTCTGCGTCGGCGCGCTGGTTGGGCTTCGACGCCGAAGGTCGCACCCCGGTGCGCGATGGCCGGCTCCTCTGGCTGGACACCACCAGCGTAGCGCCGGATGCCCCGGCGAATTTCCTGGGGCGCCTCGGAGACGCACCGATTTTCGCGCTGCACGATGCGATTCCGCACGAATCGCTGCCGAACGCCACCTGGCTCGACCTGCGTGGCGCAGCCACGAGTCTCGCCGGCGACGAAGCGGGTCTCCTCGCATTCGCGCGCGGGCTCGCCAACTGGCAGGAAGCGACCCGCCACTGCGCGGGCTGCGGTGCGCGGCTGCGGCTGGTCGAAGGCGGCCATCGCGCCTACTGCGCGCACTGCGACCGGCTGCATTTCCCGAGGACCGATCCCGCGGTGATCGTGATTGTCGAACATGGAGATGCCTGCCTGCTCGGGCGGCAGGCGACGTGGCGTCCGAACCAGTTCTCGACGCTGGCCGGATTCGTGGAACCCGGCGAATCGCTGGCCGACGCGGTGCGTCGCGAGGTACGCGAGGAAACCGGCATCGAGGTGGTGGACTGCGACTTCCACTCCTCGCAACCGTGGCCGTTTCCGGCGTCGCTGATGCTGGGCTTCACCGCCACCGCGGCCGGCCGCGACATCAGCCTCGCCGACGGCGAACTGGAGGACGCCCGCTGGTTCACGGCACAGGACATCGCCACGGGCCTGCGCGAGGGTTCGCTTCGCGCATCGACGACGTTCTCGATTTCGTATCGCCTGCTCGAACACTGGCTGCGCACCCGTGCGGGCATCGAACTCTCCGAGCTGCCACGCGCGGACTAGCCTCTATCGACGTGCACCTCGGCGGCACCGCTACACTCGCCCGCAAAGCTCACGCGCTGACCCTGGGGCCGGTTGACCGGATGGCTATCGAACTCGTCGCTGCACTGATCGTGTTGCTGGTGCTGCTGTTGTGGCCGGGCAATGTCTCGGGCCTGCGTCAGTTCGGCTGGTACCGTGGCTGGCTCGATGTGCTCGACTTCGCCGAAGGCGGCGGCCGCGTCGCCCTGGCGCTGGTGCTGCCGGTGGCGGCGTGCGCGGTGATCGCGCACTTCCTGGAAGGTCGGGTGTTCGCACTCGCGGCATTGGCTTTTGCGGTGCTGATCCTCTTCTACACGTTTGGTCCGCGCGAGCTGGAGGCGGACTTCGAGGCGGTGCTCGAGGAAGACGACCCCGTGGCGCGGGTCGTCGCGGCGCAAAACCTGCGCAGCTTTCCGGAGGGCGCGCCGCGGTCCTTCAGTTCCCCTGAGCTGGTCGAGGCCGCCGTGATGGCTGCCTTGCGGCGCCGCTTCGGCGTGCTGTTCTGGTTTTTCCTGCTGGGACCGGCCGGCGCGCTCGGCTACCGGCTCGCCTGGGTCACGGCCGGGAGCGACAGCGCGCGCGTCGATCCGCGCACCCGCCATGCCGCACGACGCTTCGCACTGGCACTCGACTGGGTTCCGGCACACCTGATGGTGCTTGCAATGGCGCTGGTTTCCGACTTCGACGCCGTCATCCGTACCTGGCGGCGGTGGCACGGCTACGCGGCGCGCACCCGCTGGGAACTCGATCCCGGGTTCCTTGCGGCGGTGGCGCGCTCCGGCGTGGACGCAGACATCGTCGCGGGCGACGGTCCCGTGGTCGACATCCACGATCCGCTCATCGAGCTCGCCGATGCCCGGCGGCTGATGCTGCGCGTGCTCGTCGTCTGGCTCGCCGTCATTGCCCTGATCGTCCTGGCCGGTTGGGGTACCTGAGCACCCCCGCCGACAGCGGCCATGTGCGATTTCCGCGCCCGCGGCTATGCTGTGGCCAGCACAACCCACCACACCGTGATGCGCCCACTACTCCTGATCCAGACCGGCGAAGCGCCGGAATCCATCCACGTCCGCTTCGGCGGATTCGCCGACTGGTTCCGCGAGGCGATGCGGATCGAACCCGAAAGGATGCGCACCGTCCGGGTGGCCGCGGGTGAACCCCTGCCGGACCCGGACGCCATCGCCGGTGCGGTGATCACGGGCTCGGCGTCGATGGTGACCGACCGTGCCGACTGGAGCGAGCGCACCGCCGGCTGGATCCTCGACGCAATCGATGCGGAAACGCCGCTGTTCGGCGTGTGCTACGGCCATCAACTGATGGCGTACGCGCTGGGCGGCAGCGTCGGCTGGTTGCCGGCCGGTCGCGAAATCGGCACCCGCACCATTACGCGGCGTGGCCGCGATTCGGGCGATTGGCTCGCCGGGCTGCCCGCCACGTTTTGCGCGCACACGACGCACCGGCAGTCGGTACTGGAGCCGCCGCCGGGGACGGAAGTCATCGCCTCTTCCGAACTCGACCCGCATCAGCTCCTGCGCTACGCACCGCACGCGATATCCACGCAGTTCCACCCCGAGTTCGGCACCGCAGTGATGCGGGCGTACATCGACGCGCGAGCCGATGCCTTGCGCGAGGAGGGGCTCGATGTCGACGCGTTGCGCAAGGAGGCCTGCGAAACCGGAGCCGCACGCGGCCTGCTCGAGCGCTTTGCGCAAGCGGCGTTGTCGCGGCAACGCGACGAAGAAGGGGCACTCCAGTCCTAGTGCTCCGGCGGGAAGCCGGACGCTCAAGAACTTCTCTCGCGCAGACGCCGTTCGACGGCACCGCGCGAAACCACCGCGAACAGGATCCCGAATCCGAATCCGGCAATGTGCGCCCACCACACCACGGTGCCGAACCCCGGTCCCGCCCAGGTGAACAGCAGTTGCAGCAGCACCCACATGCCGATCAGCAGGGCGGCCGGGACCCGGATGAATTGGAAGTAGAGCCCGAGCGGCAGCACCAGCCCGAGCTGCGCGCGCGGAAACAGCGCGAGGTACGCCCCGAGGATCGCCGAAACGGCGCCGCTGCAACCGACGATCGGACGCAACTGCCCAGACAGCGTCCACGCCCCGACGAGATTGGCGAACGCGCCACCGAGCAGGAACAGCAACAGGAAGCGCCGCGAACCGAGCGCGCGTTCGGCTGGCAGTCCGAAAATCACCAGGAACAGCAGGTTGCCGAGCAGGTGCAGCCAGTCTGCGTGCATGAACAAGGAAGTGAGCGGCCGCAGCCAGAGCCAGCCCTGGAAGATCACCCCGCGGCGGAACAGGTGCGCCGGCACGGTGCCCCAGTCGCCCAGCACGAAATCGCGCGTCGCCGGCGAGGAAAGCATCAGCCACAGGTAACACGCAACACAGGTGATCACCAGCAAGGGCGTCACCCAGCGCGGGTGTGCACGATGTCGGCTGGGTACGTCTACGAACATGGGGCATACCTTAACGTGCCGGACCGACCGGCTTCGGCGTCCCTGAACCAAACCACGATTACCCCATCACGACGGTGGCCGGGCGCACGGCTGTGGTGCGCAACGAGTCGGCCCGGGCCGGACCCTTTCGATCCTGTCCCGCGGAAGCAGCGCGAGCAGTCTTCCGGATCCGGCCGCACGCCTCATGGCAGGCGGTTGCGCTTCTCCCCGCGGTTCATTCGGCGGCGCGCAACCGCACCCGTGCGAAATTGCGTTTGCCGACCTGCAGCACACCCTCGAATCCGACCGGGAATACCCGCTGCGAATCATCGACCACCATCGCGTCGATTCGCACCGCACGCTCCTTCAACTTGCGGTTGGCTTCCGAATTGCTCGACGTGAGGCCCGCAGCGGTCAGCAGCGCCGGCAGGCGCAGGCCATCGGGAGAAACGGCGATCTCGTTCAGGGGCAGGGACGAGGTATCGCCTTCGCCTCGCACCACTGCATGCCAACCGGCAATCGCCTTGTCGGCTTCGGTCGCGCCGTGGAAGCGTGCGGCCAATTCGCGCGCAAGCCTGAGCTTCGCGTCGCGCGGATTCAGTGCGCCGCCGGCGACGGCCCGCTTCATTTCCGCGAGTTCGTCCAGCGACACCTCGAAGCTCAGCAATTCGAACCAGCGCCACATCAGCTCGTCGCCGATCTTCATGGTCTTGGTCACCATGTCGATGGCCGGCTCGTCGATGCCGATGTAGTTGCCGAGCGACTTCGACATCTTCTGTACGCCGTCGATGCCTTCGAGGAGCGGCATCGTCAAGACGATCTGCGGCGGCTGGCCGAAGTGTTCCTGCAGGCCGCGCCCCATCAGCAGGTTGAAACGCTGGTCGGTGCCGCCGAGTTCGACGTCGCATTGGAGTGCCACCGAGTCGTACCCCTGCACCAGCGGATACAGGAACTCGTGGATTGCGATCGGCTGCTCCGACTGGAAGCGCTTCGAGAAATCGTCGCGTTCCAGCATCCGCGCCACCGTGTGCTGTGCCGCCAGCCGGATCATGTCCGACGCATCCATCTTGCCGAACCACTCGGAATTGAACCGCACCTCGGTGCGCTCGCGGTCCAGTACCTTGAAAACCTGCGCGGCATACGTCTCGGCGTTGCGCGCGATGTCCTCGCGGGAAAGCGGTTTGCGGGTGACGTTCTTGCCGGTGGGATCTCCGATCATGCCGGTGAAATCCCCGATCAGGAAAATTGCGGTGTGTCCCAGGTCCTGGAACTGTCGCATCTTGTTGAGCAGGACCGTATGGCCGAGGTGCAGGTCCGGCGCGGTGGGATCGAAGCCCGCCTTGATGCGCAGCGGTCGGCGAAGCGCGAGGCGTCCCTCGAGTTCATCCTCCTTGAGGACGTCGACGGCGCCGCGATGGATGAGTGTCAGGTCTTCTTGTTTCGAAGGCATCGGGGTTCCCGGAACGGCAAGCAGATCGCAAAAATCGGAGCTGGGTCTTACCCCGACAGTGACCTCACGGTTAATTATCCGTTAATCGCGAAACATCGCGCAAATATTTGTGAAACAAGGCATTGACGCGCCCTTCACGAGGCCGCTATGGTACGGCCCGTTCCGCGTTTTTCGCCCGCTTCCGCCTGTCTCTGGGAACCTCCGATGGATCAGCAACTCCGTCGCGTCACCCCCCAAGTTACGCACCGCCAGGCGATCCGCCGCAAAACCCGTCGTTATCATTCCCGTTTCTATGCTCGCTTTGCAGACTGGTCCCTGCGTGGCGAGGCGCCGGCGGTCGCATTTCGCTGGTGGCGCGAGCGCTGGGTGCTCGGCGGCGGAATCTCCCTGTTGGCGCTGTTGACCCTGCTCGGCATTCCGGCGTGGACGAGCGTGATGCGGCACGAGGCAGCCAAACCGGTGCGCGAGACCCTGGTGTTGCCGCTGCCGCCGGCCCCCAAGGAGGTCGCCCGTCCGGTCGCCGCCACCTGGAAGACCGTCGAAGTCCAACCCGGCGAAACGCTCTCCGAAATCTTCCAAAGCCAGGGGTTGTCCGGCGCGGACCTTGCCAGCGTCATGGCCAGCGGCAAGGATACCGGCGCACTCAAGACCCTGCACCCCGGTGACCAGCTCGGATTCCTGATCGGCGCGAAGGGGAAGCTCAATGGATTCCGCTACAGCCCCGACGCCGGCACCGACGTCACCCTGACGGCGCAGTCGGATGGCAGCCTGCAAGCGAAGGTCACCACGCTGCCGGTCGAACGGCGGATGCACTTCGCGCACGGCGTGGTGCAGGGATCGCTGTTCGCGGCAGGCGAGAAAGCGGGACTCTCGGAAACGATGGTCCTGAAGCTCGCCGACGTGTTCAAGTACGACATCGACTTCATCAAGGACCTGAAGCAGGGCGACCGCTTCACCGTCGTCTACGACGATGTCTACCGCAACGGCAAGTATGAGCATGGCGGCGACATCATCGCGGCCGAATTCATCAACGACGGCCACCGCTACACGGCCTACCGCTTCAAGCAGGACGATGGCAGCGTCGCCTACTACAACCAGGAGGGTCGCCCCCTGCGCAAGGCCCTGCTGCGTACGCCGGTGTCCTTCACCCGGATTTCCTCGCGGTTCGGCATGCGCGTGGATCCGATCCTCGACAAGCGCCGGTTGCATGCCGGCATCGACTATGCCGCACCCACCGGCACCCCGATCCATGCCGCCGGCGACGGGGTCATTGTGTTCCGCGGTCGGTCGCGCGGCTTCGGCAATCTTGTCAAGGTCCGCAACACTCCGACGTACACCACGGGCTACGGCCATATGTCACGCTTCGCCAAGGGCCTGCACGTGGGCTCGCATGTACACCAGGGCGAAGTCATCGGCTACGTCGGCCAGACCGGCTGGGCAACGGGTCCGCACCTGCACTACGAGGTGTGGGTCGATGGCGTACCCAAGAACCCGTTGACGGTGACCATGCCCAAGCCGAAGCCGCTCAACGGCAAGTTGATGGCGGAGTTCAAGGCCCAGACCGCGCCGATGGTCGCGCGCATCCAGATGATCGACAGCGCTACTCAGCGGCTGGCGCGGGTCGACAGCAACCAGTCGGACGTCGCCGCCACCAACTGACGCAGCCGTGGCGGTTGCGTCGCGGTTGCTTGGCTCGGCTTGATCCTCGGCTCGACAGGGCGGGTGACTCCGCAAGCACATGCATGACCACGGCCAGCCGTCGCTGTACCTTGGCCTGATTTCGGGCACCAGCGCCGACGGGATCGATGCCGTGCTGGTCCGTTTTGCGCCGCGGCTGGAAGTGCTGGCGGCACGCACGTTCCCCTATGCGGATGGTCTGCGCGAGCGGGTGCTGGCACTGGCGCGCAATCGTGCCGAGGTCACGCTGGATGAGTTCGGGAGCCTCGACGTCGAAATCGGCGAGCGGTTCGCCGCGGCCGCGTCGACCTTGCTGCAGGATGCGGGCGTGGCCCCGCACGACGTCGCGGCGATCGGCTCGCACGGCCAGACCGTGTGCCACCGGCCGCTTGCGCCGCTGCGGTTCACGCTGCAACTCGGCGACCCGAATGTCATTGCCGAGCGCACCGGCGTCGCAACCGTGGCGGACTTTCGCCGAGCAGACGTCGCCGCGGGCGGACAGGGTGCCCCGTTGCTGCCGGCCCTGCATGCAGCGGTGCTTGCCGATGCCGCGGCCCCTCGCGCGATATTGAATCTCGGCGGCATCGCGAATCTCACGCTGCTGGTCCCCGGCAAAGCGGTACTCGGTTTCGATACCGGCCCCGCCAATTGCCTGCTGGACGCGTGGTCACAGCAGGTCCGCGGAACCCCGCGCGATGAAGGCGGCGCCTGGGCGCGCAGCGGTCGGGCCGATGGCTTGCTGCTGGAACGGCTGCTGGAGGATTCCTACTTCGGCTCGTCGCCGCCGAAGAGCACCGGACGCGAATACTTCAACCTCGACTGGCTGGATGCGCGTCTGCCCGCAGGGCTCGATGCGGCGGACATACAGGCGACCCTGCTGCAGTTGTCAGCGCGCAGCATCGCGAATGCCCTGCGCGAGAGTGCGCCGGACGTAAGGGAGTTGTATGCCTGCGGCGGCGGCGTGCACAACAGGGAGTTGATGGGTGCGCTGCGCGCGGCATTGCCGGATGTCGGGATCGACACCACGGCCGCGCTCGGTCTGGATCCCGACTTCCTCGAGGCCGTGGGTTTCGCATGGCTCGCGCGGGCGCGCCTCGAAAACATCCCCGGCAATCTGCCGAGCGTTACCGGCGCGCGCGGACCGCGCATCCTCGGCGGGATCTACGCCCCACCCGCCTGAACCGCGGCGCCGTGCGCGCGCAACCGCGGCGCCAGCCAAAGATACAGCAGCACCGCCGGCAGCACCGCGACTACCGTCAACGCGAAATAGAAGCCGTAGCTGGTCGCCATCACGATGCCGCCGGCAAAAAAACCCAGCAGCTTACCGGGCAAATTCACCAGGGAAGACAGCAACGCGTACTGCGTCGCGGTGTGATGCACGCTCACCAGCGAAGACAGGAATGCCACGGCGGGCGGGCCGAGAAATCCCAACGTGAAATTAAGGCCGGAAATGACGCCCGTCAGCACGGCCAGGTTTCCCTGGTTGCCGATCAGCCACAGGTACAGGAAGTTGCTGCATCCGCACAGGATGATGCCGGCCAGCAGACTGCGCTTAATGCCGAAGCGTTCCACCGCGATGCCACCGACGAATACGCCGGCGATCCCCATGAGAACCCCATAGCCCTTGGTGATCGTACCGATCGCCGTCCTGCTGAAGCCCATGTCGCGGTAGAACGGACTGACGATGCCGCCGATGGTCGCCTGCTCGGGAATCTTGAACAGCAGGATGAAAAGCAGCGTCACCAGCGCGAGCAACCAGCCGTAGCGGCGGAAGAAATCCGCGAACGGCTCGACCACCCCCTGCCGCATGGCCTCGGTCCACTGCTTCGCGCGCAGCCGGCGCGCCTGCGGTTCCTTCGCCACGAGATTGGCGACGATCGGGACCACCATGCATGCCGCCATCGCAACGTACACCACGCTCCACGACATGTGATCCGCCATGATGAGCGCGATCCCGCCCGACAGGATGAAACCGACCCTGTAACCGAGCACGTAGGTGGTGACCAGCGGTCCCTGCGCCTCCGGCGGCACGATCTCGATGCGGTAGGCATCGATGGCGCTGTCCTGGGTGGCGCCGAAAAACGCGACGCACAAGGTCACCACGATGAATACGCCGATACTGTCGGGCGTCAGCGCCGCCATCACCAGCATTCCACCAGTGACGCCGCACTGGCCCAGCAGCAGCCAGCCGCGGCGTTGCCCCAATCGCGAAAAGCCCGGCAGCCGCCAATGATCGAGCAACGGTGCCCATACGAATTTGAACTCGTAGGCGAGGCTGGCACTCGCGATCATCGTGATGTCTTTCAGCTCGAGCCCGTTCGCGTGCAGCCAGTAGGCGAGGGTGCCGCTGACCAGCAGGAACGGCAGTCCGGAGGAGAACCCGAAGAAGAACATCGTCCACGCCGCCGGCTGCGTGAATGCTTTCCAGATCGACACCCGCCGTTTGCGCTGTGCTGGCGCAGCCGCTTCGTTCATTCGGCGTAACCCACCACATCATATTCGACCAAAAGCGGCGCGTGATCGGAGAAGCGCGGCTCACGCGCGATCGCGCAGGCGCGGGCGCGCTTGCCGATGCCCGGGGTCGTGATCTGGTAATCGATTCGCCAACCGACGTTGTTCGCGCGCGCGGCTCCGCGGTTGGACCACCACGTGTATTCCACGGCGTCGGGCTTGGCCACCCGGAAGCTGTCCAACCAGCCATGTTCGGGTGCGGGGGTGCCATCGCCGTGCGGGTCGGCGATCAGCGCGTTCAACCACGCGCGCTCTGCGGGAAGGCACCCGGAATTCTTCTGGTTGGACTTCCAGTTCCGGATGTCGCGTTCGCTGCGCACGATGTTCCAGTCACCGCACAACACGTACTCGCGACCGCTGGCAAGCCAGCGGTCGAAGATCGTGCGCAGCTTCTCCATCGCCTTGAACTTGAACTGCTGGCGTTCCTCGCCCGAGGTTCCGGAAGGGACGTACAGCGACACCACGCTCAGGTTGCCGAAGCGCGCCTCGATGTAGCGACCTTCGTCGTCCAGCGGGTCCCATCCGATCCGGGTAAGCACTGCGTCGGGTTCGCGCTTCGCGAAGATCGCAACGCCGCTGTAGCCCTTCTTCGTCACCGCATCGCGGTAGAAGCAATGATGCTGGTCCGGGCGGAACATGCCGTCGGTAAGCTGGTGCTCCTGTGACTTGGTTTCCTGGATACAGGTGACGTCGGCGTTTTGCGCCGCCAGCCAATCGAAGAAGCCCTTGCGGGCGGCCGAACGGATGCCGTTGGCGTTGAAGGAGATGATGCGCACGGGACCGGGGACCGGGTACGGGGGACCGGTGAAGCGTAAAGCAAAAGCGCGCACCTTGCCGATCCATTCGGTCGCGGTTTTCTGACACGGTATGGCCTCGCGTATCATTCCGGTTCCCGGTACCCGGTCTCCGGTCCCCATGCTCCAACCCCACCAGCAAGCCTTCCTCGACCTCGTGCTGGAGCGCGGCGTGCTGCGCTTCGGCGACTTCACCCTGAAGTCGGGTCGGCAGAGTCCCTATTTCTTCAACATGGGCAGGATCGATACCGGCGCCGCGCTGGCGGCGGCCGGGGAAGCCTACGCCGCTGCGGCTGCCCGCAGCGGGGTCGACTTCGACATGCTGTTCGGGCCCGCCTACAAGGGGATACCGCTCGCAGCCGCCACTGCGATCGCGTTGTCACGGCAGCACGACCGCGACGTCCCATGGGCCTACAACCGCAAGGAAGGCAAGGATCACGGCGAGGGCGGAACCATCGTCGGTGCGCCGCTCGAGGGCAGGGTCCTGATCGTGGACGACGTGATCACCGCGGGCACCGCGGTGCGCGAGGCGCTGGCGCTGATCCGGGCGGCGGGCGCGCGGGTGGCCGGCGTCCTGATCGCGCTGGACCGGGAGGAGCGCGGGCAGGGCGAGCGTTCCGCGACTCAGGAACTGGCCCACGACGAAGGCGCGCCGGTGATAGCCATCGTCGGACTGGCCGACCTCATGGATTACGCCGTCGACCGGCCCGACCTCGCCGCCCAGCCGGAGCGGCTCGCCGCCTATCGAAACCGTTACGGAATCGCCCGCGGTTGAGCCGCGGCAGGTCCGGAACTTGCATGGCGCTCGTTCTATACTGGGGTGTCTTCCGGAGACCGTGATGCACCGCCTCACCTTGATCGTGTTGACCGCCGCCCTCGTTGGGGCCGGGCTGTCCGTGCCCGCCCTGGCGGCGAACAATGCCACGCCGACCACCCATTACCGCTGGAAAGACGCTTCCGGGGTGGTGCATTTCGGCGACACGATTCCCGCGGCCGCACTGGCCGGCGGCTACGACATCGTGAACAGCCAGGGCATCGTGGTGCGCCACGTATCCCGCGAGCTGACGCCGGCCGAACGTCGCGCGGCGGCGGCCATCGCCGCGCGCGAAACCGCGGCCCGGCGCGAAGCGCAACAACGCAAGGTCGCAGACGCCCAGATGCTGGCGGCGTACCCGACCGAACAAGACCTCGAACGTTCGCAGCAGGCGCAGCTGCACCAGATCCAGACCGACATCGCGACGCTCGAAACCAACCTGCGCAGCCAGGAGGATTCGCTCACCGAGCTGCTGGCGCACGCCGCGGATATCGAACAGTCCGGCAAGCCGATCCCGCCCTACGTCCACAAGCGCATCGCCGACCAGCGTCGGACGGTCAACAGCGAGCGCGGCACCTTGGAGCAGCGGCGCACCGACCTTGTGACGGCGAGGCACCAATTCGCGGCACGGTTGCAGCACTACCGCACGCTGCGCGCCGCCTTCGAGAATACGAACGATCCACCGCAGCAGTAGCACCGGCCTGGTGGGTCGAACGAGAACGGAACGAAGCAGCGATCAGGGACGATCGCAATATATTTGCCGTTCTGGCGCAGCGCACAGCCTCTGTCTACGAGGATCAGGCTGCGCGCCCGGAGGATGCGATCACGATGATCGCATATCTCATGCCGCGGTCCGCTGGGACTGGATGTGCTCGGAGAGCGCTCGCAGCGATCCGAACACCCGCCGGTTGTCGGGATTGTCCGAGCGCAACTGGATGCCGTAACGCTTCGAGACCGCAAGGGCCAGTTCGAGCGCATCGATCGAATCGAGGCCCAGTTCGCCGCCGAACAGCGGCGCGTCCGGATCGATGCTCTCGGGTGCAACGTTTTCGAGATTGAGGTTCTCGACGATCAGGTTCGCCAGCTCCTGCTCCGCAGGGGTCTGCTTGGTCATGCTCCGCGACTCCGCAAGGTCATCGAATCAACCGTTTAGTGTAACATGGCCGGTTTGACACAGGATGTTTGCCAACATGCACGGCCCGACGCAGCGCGACCCGATGGACGGTACGGCATGCTAGGGGGGCTTGCGTCATTGCGCGTCGCGTATCGTACGGAATCCGCGCAGGCGCTGCTCGAGCAAGCCGGCACCCTCGCGGTTTTCGGCTTCGGCGACCGTGGAACGGCCGAGCCCGATCCAAGGCATTTGCAGGTTCCGCTGCCGCCGCTGGGCGCGATTTCGCCGCACGAATGCTGGTCCGTCGATGCCGCCGTGGTCGCCGGCTCGTCGGGCGAACTCCGCTGGGCCGCGGGAGGCGGCTGGCGGATGACCGCGATCGAGATCGAGGAGGCGGATACCCCCGACATCCGCGCGGCCAGCCGGAATGCCTACGAGCGGTTGATCGAGCACATCCGTACCTCGCCCGAATGCCACCTGCAGCGCGTCTGGAATTATCTAGGTGCGATCAACGCCGGCGAGGGCGACGCCGAGCGTTATCGCCTGTTCTGCAGTGGCCGCGCGCACGGGCTCGCCGCGCATGCGGTCACGCAGTATCCCGCCGCGACGGCGATCGGTCACCACGGACCACGAGGCCTGTTGCAGGTCTACGCATTGAGTGCGGTCCAGCCGGGCCTCGCGATGGAAAATCCGCGCCAGGTGAGCGCCTGGAAATATCCGCGCGAGTACGGACCCACCGCGCCGAGCTTCGCGCGCGCGATGCGGTTGCCCAATGGCGCGCTTGCGATCTCCGGTACCGCCGCCGTGATCGGCCACGCGTCGCATCATCGCGAAGACGTCACCGCGCAGGCCGGGGAAACCTTCGCCAATCTCGGCTTGCTTCTCGAGCGGGCGCGAATGCCGGCGTTCGACGCCGACTCGCCGCTGAAGGTGTATGTGCGCCACCCGCAGGATGCGCCTGCGGTGCGGGCGGCGCTGGCGCGGCACCTGGGGTCCGCCGTGCCATGCGTCCTGCTGCATGGCGACATCTGCCGGAGGGAATTGCTGGTCGAGATCGACGGCTGGCGGTTCGCGTAAGCAGCCGGAAAACCGGGGTCAGAGTGCAATTTCGCAAAAGCGGTCCGAGATCTCCTGACTACTCGCTCGAAATTGCACTCTGACCCCGGTTTTCCCGGTTTTCCGCTATTCCCGCTTCTTCT
>Ga0157372_10002793_pt1 | contig 18872 bp, 16 predicted proteins | sample C55metaG_FD_115307 | JGI IMG/M metagenome (GOLD analysis project Ga0157372, IMG submission 115307) | Corn rhizosphere microbial communities from Kellogg Biological Station, Michigan, USA - C5-5 metaG | ecosystem: Host-associated > Plants > Roots > Rhizosphere > Soil | place: USA: Michigan... | reverse complement strand
GATTCAAGCGACTTAAAGTCTTTGGCGCTGGGATGTCCTACTAAGGATGGCATGGTTGTTCACCAGGCAAGGAGTTTATACTCACTGATACACAACGATTTTACTCTTTATCCGGACAATTGCCCACAGAACGAATCCTTACGAAAGGTGAAGAAAAAAGATGATAACAATGCTACTTTATCGGTATTCCCTAACCCCAATTCCGGCTTGTTTACAGTGGTAATTTCAGGCAAGGACTTAAAGAATGAGGCTTTGGATATTGAGATCACTGATACGCAAGGCAATATTAGACTAAGAAAAAAAGTTGTTGCACACGAAAATTCCGTAACTTTTAGTGAAAATTTGAACAGCGGCATTTACCTGGTGTATGTCACAAACGCAGCAGGACTCATTGGGATACCTCAGAAATTAACAATTATAAAATGATTTATTGTAAAAGAATAATTGGTTTGTTTATATTCCTGTGCTGTGCCGGAACTGGTTCTGCACAAATTAACCTTGTCACGGACCCTGGTTTCGAAGTTTTGGATTCATGCCCTGCCGCTGGGGTAATTGCAAACTTATTTTATTGGCATGTACCTAAAAATGGAGGCGGCGGAAATCCTGACTTATTTAGCGTATGCTCTACTGATCCTTATACTACTGGAGTGCCTGTAAATTACTTTAATATGAGCTTCCAAAATACTCGTTCAGGTCAGTCCTATGCCGGAATAGATGTTGCCCAATCAACGGGTACAGGACGAGAATACATTCAAAGCAGGTTACTGGATACGCTTGTTGCTGGGAAAACGTATTGCGTCACGTTTTATGCAAATCTGCCAAATGTAATGCAAGGCTATATTGAACCGCTGGGAGCGTATTTGGATAGTGGAAATGTGTATTCTCCCACCATGTTCGGATTAATCAATGTAATGCCGCAGGTATACAATACCAGCGGCCAGCTTGCCGACACGGTTAACTGGATGAAGATCCAGGGATCATTTGTCTCAACGGGCATCGAGAGTTATATCACAATCGGAAACTATTTCAATAATGCCTCTTCTAATATTGGAGTATACGGCGGGGCTTCCAGTTGGGCTTCTTATTATTACATAGAGGATGTCTCTGTAATAGATGTATCAACGCCTGCTTATGCAGGCAATGATACCACAATAGCTCCGGGAGATAGTGTTTATATAGGCAGGCCACAAGAAATTGGCCTGGATGACGATTGTGTGTGGTATGTTGGGGGCCTACCCATTGATACCGTCGCAGGTATTTGGGTTTATCCAACTGTTCCGACAACCTATGTATTAGAGCAGACAATTTGCGGAACGACCACTTATGATTCTGTACGAGTGAATGTTAGTGGGGCTGGTTTAAATGAATGGGATAATAATATTGATTTAAGTTTCTTCCCGAACCCATCTGACGGAAACATTACGTTAAGCTATGCCCTAAAAAAAGGCACTTCGGGCGCTCTGAATATTTATGACATTACTGGAAAATTAGTTGAATCATATACGATGGAAGCTGACAAAAATTCAATGCAATTAGCCCTGAATTTACAAAACGGAATATATTTTTACCGGGTGCAAGTGAATGGAAAATTCTTGAAAAGTGGAAAGATTAGTATCATTAAATAAAATGTATTACCATCCGTTTCAGGTGTGAAAGTAATACAGGCTGTTTATAAAAAAATTGAAAGAGGAGAAATGAAACCAGGGATTTATTTTGTGAAGACAATTGACCAGCAGAAACATAGCTGTATCAGGAAAATGGTAATCCAATAAAGCTCATTGAAATCACGCACGATTTAAATGCATTTGATTTGATGCACTCTGCAAAGCCCCAACAGCCGTTGGGGCTTTTTTATTTATGGCTCACCTGAAATTCCTTCCCCCATGGAAAACCTCAGTTTGCATGCTCTTCGTCATTTTTGAAACTCCCGGCGCCGTGCTTTGAGAGCTTGTGCTCTGATCTTCCGAAGCCCGCGCTTCCGTGTTTCCAAGCGGAGATAATAATCCTGAAAGATCGAAGCAACGCTTCACAACCACATGGATCACTTCTCCTTCCTTCTGCACTTTGCCTTCCACCATCAGTAAACGGGAATGCACGATCTCTTTGCGGTACCGGCTAAACAGATTTTGAAACACAACCAGGTTGGAAGTGCCTGTTTCATCTTCAATGGTTATAAAGCAAATGCCGCTTGCCGTGCCCGGGCGCTGACGAACCAAAACCAGGCCCGCTACTCTTACCGCTGTGCCGTCTGCTTTTGAATGCAGATCGGCAGTCTTCGTTATTTTCATCGCGCTCAGCTTGTCCCGTACAAAGCTTACAGGGTGTGCCTTTAAGGAAAGCGTCGTAGATCTATAATCCTCGATCACATGCTCAAATAAATTCATCTGCGGAAGCCGGATATTCTTCTCCGAAGCTGTATCCGGAAGTTGTCCTGCAAATAATCCTTTTGCATGATCATTCAGCGCGGTGATCTCCCAGAGCGCTTTTCGCCGGTCGAGGCCGATGGAACGAAAAGCATCGGCATCCGCCAGCTTTTCAAGTCCGGCCAGCGACACACCCGCATCCACCAGCTGTGCAATACGCGTAAAGCCTGTATCGCGCGCCGCCATCAGTATCTGCATATCATCTTCCCGCAAGCCTGTCACCTGCCTGAAACCTAATCGCAATGCATGATACTTCCCTTCCTTCGCTTCGAGTGTATTGTTCCAATCGGAATGATTGATGTCGACCGGCTTTACAACCACTCCATGCTTTTGCGCATCCGAGATCAGCTGTGCAGGCTGGTAAAAGCCCATCGGCATGCTGTTGAGCAAGGCTGCCGCAAAAACATCGGGGTAATAACATTTCAGCCAGGAGGAGACATAAACAAGAAGCGCAAAGCTTACCGCATGGCTTTCGGGAAAACCATAAGCACCAAAACCCTCCAGCTGCTTAAATACACGTTCGGCAAATGCTTCTTCGTAACCTTTGGCTACCATACCGCCCACCAGCTTTTCTTTCCAGTCCACAACCTGCCCCTTGGCCTTAAATGTGGCCATACTGCGCCGCAAGCCATCAGCCTCCGCCGGTGTAAATCCGGCCGCAACGATCGCAATTTCCATCGCCTGCTCCTGGAATAATGGAACGCCTAATGTTCTTCCTAAAATACTTTCCAGCTCATCGGAAGGATAAACAACCGCTTCTTTTCCATCGCGCCTGCGCAGGTACGGATGCACCATGTCGCCCTGGATCGGACCCGGCCGAACGATAGCCACTTCAATAACAAGATCATAAAAACATTTCGGCCGCAGGCGCGGCAGCATCGACATCTGCGCGCGGCTTTCGATCTGGAACACGCCGATCGTATCGGCATGGCTAACCATTTCATACACTGCCGGATCGTCCTGCGGAATATTCGCTAAGGTGAGATCGAGGCCGTAATGCGCTTTCGCCAGGTCAAAGCCTTTGCGGATGCAGGTGAGCATGCCGAGCGCAAGCACATCCACTTTCAGGAAACCAAGTGATTCAATATCATCCTTGTTCCATTCAATATTGGTGCGGTCTTCCATGCGGGCATTGAGGATCGGGCAGAGATCCGACAAGCGGCCTTGCGTGATAATAAAGCCGCCGGTATGCTGCCCCAGCTGCCGCGGAAAACCGATGTACTGATCTGTAAGATCAAGCACTTTCAGCAGGTGCTTGTCTTTTGCGCTGAAGCCGAAGGATGTTACCGTTTCTCCTTTATACCATTCCTCCGTAAATTCCCAGCCCGAAGAAGAAAGGCTGCCCACCGCATCCACCGATAAGCCCATCGCCTTCGCCACATCACGCACGGCGCCTTTGTAATGCTGCTGCGTTACCGTTGCCACGATGGCGGCGCGGTCGCGGCCGTACTTTTCATATATGTATTGAATGACCTCTTCCCGGCGTTCATGCTCAAAGTCAACATCGATATCAGGCGGCTCGTCACGTGCATCCGACATAAAGCGGCTGAACAGCAAATTGAATTTGGAAGGATCCACCGAAGTAACGCCCAAACAAAAACATACCGTTGAGTTGGCCGCAGAGCCACGGCCCTGGCATAAAATATTCTGGCTTCTTCCGAAGCGCACAAAATCATGAACGGTTAAGAAGTAGCTTGCATAGCCTTTTCGCTCAATAAAATCCAGCTCGAACTCAATGCTTGCCTTCACCTTTTCAGGAATGCCATCCGGGAATTTTTCCTTCGCTCCCTGCCATGTTAAATGCACCAGCTCTTCCTGCGGTGTGCGTCCTTCGCTGGTGATCTCCTCGGGATAAATGTATTTTAATTCGCTTAAGCTGAACGTGCAGGCATTTGCAATTTCCTGCGTGTTCCCGATGGCCTGCGGATACTGCGCGAACAAACGGAACATTTCTTCCTGCGGCTTGAGGTATCTTTCCGCATTCTGATACAAGCGATAACCCGCATTGTAGATCGTACATTTTTCGCGGATGCAGGTCAGCACATCCTGCAGCTCCCTTCGTTCGGGAGCATGATAATGAATGTCGTTCATCGCCACCAAAGGCACACCGTAGCGCTCCGAAAGCAGCGAGAGCTGAAACAGCTTTTTACCGTCGCTTGCCTGGTACGAACGTGTTGCGCCGAGGTACAGCTCAGCGCCCAATGCCTGTTTATATTCCTGCACAGCAGCTTCAAAATCAGGTTCAAATTCAAATGAAGGATTGAGCGATGCTGGCGGAATAAGAATGAACTTAATGCCTTCCGCATAGCGGTACACATCTTCTTTATAGAGATGGCATTGCCCTTTTTCAGCGCGGAGATTCCCCTCCGAAAGCAAGGCGGAAAGCCTCCCGTAGGCCTGCATGGTGGTTGGATAGGCCAGCAGGCTGTGTCCGTCCAGCAGCTCCAGCCGACAGGCCGGGATGATTCGGATGTTCTTGCCTTTGCTTGTGGTATACGCGCGAACGATCCCTGCCAGTGTATTGTAGTCGGTAATGGCAATTTCCGAATAGCCGAGGGCAAGCGCCTGCTCCACGATCTCTTCGGGATGTGAGCCGCCGCGGAGGAAGGTAAAATTTGTAGTGATCTGCAATTCCGTGTATCTCATTTTTGATCAGGCAAAAAAACCATGAATAAACCATTGTGCGTTCCCGGTGTTGTAGTCGCCGGAGCGGAACACCCAGTAACGCGCACCCTGTTCATCTTCCAGGCAATAATAATCGCGGTACACGCCTTCCTGGATCCACCATTCCTGCTCGATGCGCTCGGGTCCGTCGGATTTCCTGATGCGGTGCGTAACATTCCTGTAGATGAACAGGAGCGGCGGATAATCGGGCAGCGGCACTGAAACCTGGATCGGCTGCGGAGCCGGAAGGAGGTGCAAAGGGCGCGGCAGATCGGTACGCCATTCGCTCGACGGTTTTTCCGTAAGCGAAGAGGCCGCTTTGAAGGAACGCTCCGGCCAGTAATGCTCATCGGGCAGATAGCGGTGGATGTTCTGAACGCCGTTCTTTTCTCCCAAACGGTCGAGCAGCTCGGCGATCACGGCTTCGCTCCTGCCGCTGACCGTCCAGAGCGCATCCTGCGTATTCTGCAGCTCTTCCACCACCGTGGCTTCCAGCGTAAACAGCTCGATGCCGAGATCGGGCTCTATCTGCGGGATCTTCAGCTCAAACAATTTGAACAGGTGCAGCGTGTTGCGCGAAGGCTTGTTGGTACCGATCTCTATTTGCTCGATGCCGCCATCCATGCGGTAGCATTTCAGCCGGCATTTGCGGAGGCCTTTGCTTTCCTGCTGCAGGCGCAAGCACAGCATGCCCAGCAGGTCCTTCAATGCCATTTCAATTCCTACGGCTGTACGGATGGGCTCGAGGCTCGGCAGGCGCTCTTCATACGCGGCAATTTCGCGGATCGGCTCCGATACTTCCGGGGCTGCGCCCAGGGCCTGATCGAGGCGCTGCAGCAGCGGCGTTCCGAACCGCCGCCGCAATGCCACACGATCCATGTACATAAAGCTGCCGATGGTTTTTAATCCGAGCTTTGCAAGTTTTTCAACAATCGGCTGTTCCAGCCGGAGCGCAGCAGGTGGCAGTCCTGATAAAGCTTCCGCTTCTTCACCTGATGCCACCACCGTTTGATCGCCGTACCTGCAAACCGCCCATGCAGTGCCGATCGTATCAGCCATCGCCAGTTTGTTGGTATAGCCAAGGCTGTCGAGCTTCTCTTTTATATGTTCGAGGTAATCGGGCTCGCTTCCCCAGAGATGCGTGCAGCCGCTTGCATCCAGCACGAGGCAATCGGGAAGGTACACCGATACATGCGGGGCATAGCGGATGAACCATTCGGCAAGAGCGGAGAGAAGCTTTTGCCCCTGTGCCGGATCGTATTCAAAGACCTGGAGCCCGGGAACCAGCGCACGGCAATCGGCAACAGCCATTTCCGGGAAAGCGCCTTCCGCATAAGCAAGCGCATTCACCGCTTTCACCACCCTGCGCCCTCTTTCATTCACGGCCAGGGCAAAAGGCTTTTCCTTCAGCGCGGGCTGCCGCCGGAGCATCCAATCCGTCACCAAATGCGAAAATTCGATCACCACCATTCTTCTGCTCATGTTACCCGGTCTGACGTTCTTCGGTGAGCGGAACAATGACTTTTTCCGGCAGGATGTATTCCAGTCCCTTTGGCGTGTACTGCACCTGCCAGCTTCCCGGCTTCCCGTTCCGTACTTTCAGCAATTGTACATTCCATGCCGGGAAGCCCACACCTGTCATGCCCGGGCCCGGCACACTTGCCACAGGCGAGATCTTCCAGCGCGTAACGCAGGCCACCGCATTTTCAGTCTTCGGACGGAAACGGTGGATAAAGCCGGTAACACGACTGCTTTCCACGGCCAGCTGCAGGCGCCGCGATTCGCTGAAGCTGAGCTCCGTGAGCTCCCCTACCACAGCTACCAGCGCTTCACATTTCAAGGCTTCTTCCAGCGACCACAACGTTTCTTTCGGCCTTGCCGCATCTACAAATAAGATCCGCCCCGGATCAATTCCAAAAGCTTTCAAGGCAGGCGGAAAGATGCTTCGCCGGGGAACATTGCTGATCCACAGGCAATAGCCGCCGGGCTGCATCAGTTTGCTCAATACAACCGACACAAATGCGCTGGTGCTGCTGGCTTCTTCGGATGAATAGCTGATCAGCTCATGCACCGCACCTGTCGGGAATACCTTGCCGGGAAATGCCGCTTCCATCTCGCCCAGGCCTATCCTCAGCGGCTCTTCACCGGAGCCCTGCTCCCGCTTTTGCAGGCTGATGATCTGCTTTTGTAATTGTTCAATAATGGTTCGGTCGGCACGCTGCATTCGGAGTAGAATTAGAGTACCGTAAAGTTAAGGCGATTTGTAGCGACAGGTCGCTATGTTTTGTAGTATTAGATTGATTTGGGCGGAGGGGCGACGAGGAATTGGATTTAGGCTTTGAAATTGGGGGGACACAGAAACGAACAATGCAATTAGTTCAATTTCAAAACATTATAAAAATATGTCACAGAAGTGGAAAAGTGTCCAGCGGAATGTTGAATAACTAGGCCATTTTTGAATTGACATTGAATAGTCTAATTAAATTGCTAAGTAACAGCCATTTTTTATATCAGATATCAATAAGTTATAGGCTAATAAATACAAGACACATAACAAGCATGGAACTTTAAAATATGGACAAACTATTTCTAATACATCTTGGTTACTATGACGACATTGGAAGTGGCATTTATGAAAGCCATACCAATTTTTTTATGGTGGCATCAGACTTTGATAACGCAAAAGAAAAAGCCAAACAGCTTGATATTGTAAAAAAAAAAAGAAAATGCACATTGATGGAATTCAACTTATTGAAGCAGTAGCCGGTTTTATAGTCGAACTTACATTTGGCAAATCACTGAATGAACAGGATGTAATTACAAACAATAAATTTCGAGAATTGGCTCCAAAATTAAAAAAAAACAAAGATGAAATCTAAAATCTCCCTAATAATAACTACAGTTCTCATCGCTGTTAAATCATTTTCTCAAATCTATTCCAGTTCCCTCGACCAAGTTCCCGCTGACTGGAAAGGCAATGTTTTTAAACTCAGCTACGACTACCCAAAGAAATTACCAACAGAAAAGAATCAGCCGTGGTTAAAGTATGATTTTAGGACGCAATCAAAGGAATACATGAATGCCGTTTTGAAATATTTCATAGAAGGAAACGATGATGCTAATTGGGTAGTACAAAACAATAAAATCAGGAAGTGGTATCATGCCCCTTCTATGAGTTGGCAACCATTAAAGCCTAAACTAAGACCTTACGGAAGAGAGTTCATTCACGGCCTTACAAAAGAAAGGAACTCTCTACCCGGTGAACTGTATCCTTCCCAAAAAGATACAATCCAAAATTGGGCAGTTGGATTTTATAACTCAATTGGCGCCTATACATTTGGCCAAGTTTATAAAGACACAACAAATTTCAAAATTGAAAATGTAACTTTTCTCGAAGGAACAGTTACCGCGAAACTACTATTCACTACTGCTACTTCAAATGAAGTACCCTATATAAAAGGTACACTTGAATGGCAAGCCAATATTTTTAAATCTGCAAACATTACAAGCACATCTAAAAGAAGTCCGCAAACTGTTCGACTACTTCAAGTTGACATTGCCATCAAAGATTCTCGTTCCAAAGATTTTACTGGGTGGGTGTTTGGCACATTCGTTTATAATGTAAACGCAACTGGAAAAACGGTTTGGGAAAAACTTGTTCCCGCTGGATTAATGTGGGGTAATGATCCCTGTTTATTCAATGATGAGAAATTAAATGAAACGTGGATTAACCCTGAATATAGTTCACTTTTCAAGTTTCCTAATGGACAACATATACATTTTGGATACAAAGGACGATTGAATGGCCCTGTTGACAATCCTATTTCATCGTGTCTTTCTTGTCATTCTACGGCCCAATCTCCACAGTATTCGAACCTAATTCCCAACGTAAATGATTCAACTGACCTTGTTAAATATTTCAGGAATGTTAAATCGGGTAAACCATTTGATGATTTGCCTACAAGCTATTCCTATGATTATTCATTACAACTCTCAGGAGGAGTTGCAGCTGCAATAGCCAACAGGACTAAAAAAAACACTACAATAAAATTTAATAAAGAAGAAATATCCAATATGGAATATTTTATAACCAGTATGGAGGATAATATCGTATCCTCAGCCGCAAATAATGAGAGTTATAGTATTAAATTAAAAAAAGAAAGTGAAGAAAGTACACACACATCTACAGATTCTCAAAATTTGCCATATTTGATATTCGGGTCAATTTTGCTCCTTTTAGCGACTTACTTCTTTTATAAACACTACAAAAAATAACTCACTATGATTTTTCCAAATATGCCACAACGATTTGATTTCAATGAAATGCAAAAAATCATTGAAGTTCTAAAAACAAACAAACTATGGCCTTATCCTGTAGATGACCCAAAAGGATATGTTAATATGGCTACAGATTTATTGAAGACCTTTTTTAATATGCCATATGTAGTTCCCACCTCATCTGGTACTGCTAGTATTCATACCGCATTGGGTGGGTTGAAAATAAAAGCTGGTAGCGAAATTATTTTACCTCCAATAACGGATGCCGGGACAGTTGCTCCAATAATTTTTCAAAACGCAATTCCGGTTTTCGCCGACATTGATCCAATTACAAGCAATATAACTGCTCAGACAATTGAATCTTTGATTAATGAGAATACATCGGCTGTAATAGTGGTACATTTAGCTGGCTGTCCTGTTGATTTAGATCCAATAATTGAACTTTGTAAAAGAAAAAAAATTTTGTTAATTGAAGATGCCGCTCAAGCTTTAGGCGGAACTTATAAAGGAAAATACTTAGGTACATTTGGAGACGTCGGATGCTTTAGTCTAAATGACCAAAAGCATATTACATCTGGTGAAGGTGGTTTTATAACTATCAATAATGAAAATGTATATTTTGAAGCCCATAATTTTCATGATAAATATTATGACCGGCATGACCGAGGGGTTAGATATCATGGTATTGGTTTAAATTACAGGTTGAGCGAATTAGATGGAGCTTTAATTATTAGTCAACTTCCGAAACTTTTAAATATTGTAGCCAAAAGGAGAGAATTAGGAAATATGCTATCTAATTTATTAGACAGTATCAATGGTATCATTACGCAAAAAGCACCGGAAAATTCCGGACATAGCTATTTTTTCTATATGTTCCGAATTGACACAAATATTATCACAAAAAAAAGGGACGAAATAATCACCTTTTTAAATAGTCAGGGACTCAAAGCGAGGGGAGGATATGTTGAACAGCCCTTATATAAAACTAAAGTATTTCAAGACAAATCATTTTTTAATGGAGGCGTTTGGCCTGCTGAACTTGTTGCTAACAAGACAATTGATTACAACATCAATTTACCAAATGCAGAATTAGCAAACTCATCGACAATTTCATTTTCATTCCATCAGGGACTAACTGAACACAACATTATTGAGATATCAACGCTGATAAAGCAAGCAATCCGATAAAACGCATTATAACAGAGGTTATCAAAGATGAATTGACGCGTTTCGTATCGCAACACAATTGTTCACCGATCCGATACTGTGTCAGTTTCAGAATAGCAGGGAATCCAATAAGCAAGACAATGAATGTAACAATAAAATGACAACTACGAAATGAAGATATATCTTTCAACAAATTACAAAACTTTAAATCCAGTTCGAGAAGCGCTAGAAATGATTTCTAGTGATCTAAATATTGAGCTCTATCAAGCTGACTATTTTAATATTGAAGAACGAATAGTTCCACAAATTATTGAAACCATTAAAAAGTCAGATGTAGTAGTTGCCGACATTTCAAACGAAAATCCCAATATTTATTATGAAGTAGGTATTGCTCATTCAATGGGTAAGCCAGTAATTTTAGTTAGTCAGACAAACAATTTTAATAGATTTTCTCTTCTCTCTTATCGGTTCTACAACTATGACATTGATTCGAAAGGAATTAAAAATTTGTCATTTAGGCTGGAACAAATTCTTTCCGACAGCAACGAATTAAATCAACTAAAACCACTCTCAAAAAAAACACACGTTTTAGATTTCGAAGAATTCAGTAATAGTAATCGGCTGAACGAAATTTTAAATTTGTCAGGTGTAGCCAAATTTTACGAATTGGAAAAATGGATTTATAGGCTGCTTAAAGAAATACCTGGTTTTGATGTTCAATATAACGAACAAAGAAGCGGAAAGGAATATGACTTTATTGTATGGAATTCAAATGACTCAGAAGAATTAAAAGGATTGGGAAATCCAATTCCTATCGAAGTCAAAGCCTCGAACTACGTGGAAAACAGTTTAATTCATTCACTTATAAGCAAAGCGAGTTCTCAAGGCTTTAAATCTTTTATACTTATAACAACAGCAAATCTGACAGAAGGAAACCAAAAGCTAATCCGAGATTTAAAAGCACATTCAGGCATTGCTATTTTGGTTATTGACAGAGATGATTTAAAAGACATCTCTTCTTCTAAAGATTTAATCAAAGCGCTAATCAAATCATTTAGAAAATCCTTTATCTACTAAGCAATGTTTCACCTTCCCACATACCAAGGTTTACTTGCGGCAGTAGATGCAGCTGTAACAACAACACAGAAGGGTGACAGGTTCGAAGAGCTATGTTCCTATTTATTCACAAATCTCACAGGAGTAAGTATTGAAGGCCGGGACGCAGTTATGGCTTCCGAAGAAATTGACATTATCCTTTGGAACGCTCAGACAGAAGATGTTTTAAGACCGTTTGACAACACAATACTTGTTGAATGTAAAAACTGGTCTAATCCAGTTGGTGCACCATCATTTGACAGTTTTATTTCAAAAGTTAGACGAAGAACATTAAAAACTGGAATTTTCATTGCAGCTAACGGTGTAACAGGCGACTTTTTAAACAGTAACAACGGAAGCGGAGCAATTGACTTAATTAAAGCTGCACTTGGTGAAGGAATAAGAGTAATAATCATAAATAGAGCCGATCTTGATGCCATAACAATGCTTGATGATTTTCGAATTCTAATAAAAAAAAGATATTGTGGACTCTTTATTCATAAACCATTTAACAATTAAAGAACATGCTAGTAATCCCATCTTTAAAAAGTCTTGCTAACGGAATTATTAACATATGGTACTAACATGCGAATATTGAAAATATACTGATTAAAAAATCAATAATACGAAGCAAAACTCAAGGCGCTAAAAATTAATTTTTATGGAAGAAAAAAAGAACATTCACGAATACAAAAAAATAGAAACCCGAGAGGACTATATTAATCTGTTCCTAAATAAAGACGAGGCTTTAAAACAAGTTCTAGATATCAGAAAATTTGAAATTGAACTTTACTGGAAAAGGACAGCATTCTTTTGGACAATTCTCACTGCTATCATCGCCGGTTACTTTTTAATATATTCTAAACTTACAGCAATTCCTGATAATAATTCTCTAAAAATTCTTTTTTCATTAGGATGCCTAGGACTTATTTTTTCCATTGGATGGTATTTTGTAAATAGAGGTAGCAAATTTTGGCAAGTTAATTGGGAAAAGCATCTTGACTGTATTGAAGATGAAGTTATGGGACCACTCTACAAAACAACAATTGATACAAATTACTATCACGGAAAATTCTTTTCTTTAATTTCTCCGTATCCTTTTAGTGTATCAAAAATAAATCAAATCCTTAACCTTGTCTTGATTGTATTTTGGATAGCTATGCTTTTTGATTTTTCTTTTACTTATTTGACGTTTAAGCCTTTTTCCATAGACAATTATTTGTCCTTTTATTTATGGGCCGGGCTTTTGACTTTATTTGCAATATTTTCACTTTTCACATTTACACATACAGGCTTAGACAATTATTTTAAAAACAAGAGTCAGAGAAATGAGACGACAGCAAATTTTGAAAAGCGAGGAGTAAAATAAAAATTATATTCATACTACCCAATTATAAAAATACCGATGTATATTCAAATATGGCTAAGAAAAAAGAAAATATCGATTTAAAACCTGAAGCACCTGCCTTGCTAAAGCATATTAAATGGTTTGAGATTTATGGTCGCAAAAATTGGAAGATAATTCTCGTGGCCCTACTTTTTCTTTTTACATATCCTGCATATAATCTTATAAAAGAGCATTATTTAGCTACAAAAAAAAACGAGCCCCTTGGTATTTTCAATGTGACTTTTATTAATCACCTCGCAGAACCAATTACACTAAGCAATCCCGGAGAATTTTATATACATGCCCCAGAAACTCCTGGAACTAATAGACGAGTTTCTTCTGGCTTAATTGGATTTGAATTTCCTCCAAATGCATATAGTCTTCAGATTGCATCTTCAAAATCTTTAACTCTTCGTGCAGAATTAGCGAATGAAGCGCGACTTCTACAATATCTTGATGTTGGAGAATTTTTTGGTTTAATAATAATATCAGCTTCACCTAGACCTATACACGAAGAAATATTGTTCAAAAGAGAAACATTCAAAAAGGGAATAAAAATTATCATTGACAAAAAGGAAGACCATGATACAAATATTCAAAAAATGAACAGTCACTAACAGCACATTTCCACGAAGCCCCAGCAGCCATTAGGGCTTTTTTTATTTATATGATTCACATCACAAAAACCAAATCAGCCGGCTCCCGCTACATTCCATAGCATCCTCTTTGTAATCCCCCAACATTTCCGTAAATTTGCATTCTAAAATCTTCCAACATCCTTTCCAATAAAGGATTGCAAGGCCCATACTCTACTCCATGTTTGCAATTATCGACATAGAAACCTGCGGAGGTAAATTCGAATACCGCCGGGGACACGTCATCGAGATCTGTATCCTGATCCACGATGGCTTATCCGTGGTGGATAAATTCTCCACGCTGGTCAACCCGCAGTGCTATATTCATCCAACCTATACCCGGATCTCCGGGATCACCAACGAGATGGTGCAGGATGCTCCTACCTTTGCCGAGATCGCCAAAACGATCTGGGACATGACCGAGAACCGCATCTTTGTGGCGCATAATGTTGGCTTTGACTACGGTTTTATTAAGGAAGAATTCAAATCCTTCGGCGCCAAGTTCCGGCGCGATACGCTCTGCACAGTACGCCTGAGCAGGAAGCTGATCCCCGGCAGGAAATCGTACAGCCTGGGGAACCTTTGCGAGTCGTTGGGGATCGACAATGAAGCCCGGCACCGCGCTGAAGGAGATGCCATTGCAACAGCGAAGCTCTTCGACATCCTCATGCAGATCAAAAGCGATCATCCGCAGTACAGAACAAAAGGCGTGGATGAGCTGATGGTGAGAAGGATCGATAAGATCAAAAAATACATCCTCGATAAGCTTCCCGAAGAATGCGGGGTATACTATTTCCTCGACAGGGACGATAACATCATTTACATCGGGAAGAGCGTAAATGCCTACAACCGGGCATTGAGCCATTTCAATACCAAGGAAGACAAAGGAAAAAAGATGCTGAACGAGCTGTACAACGTTGATTTTGTGCCCACCGGCAGCGAGCTCATCGCCCTGCTGATGGAAGCCCAGGAATTAAAAAAGCACAAGCCGAAATTTAACCGCCAGCGCAAAGCCGATTCCTTTACAAACAGCATCGAGTGGTTTAGGGATGAAAGGGACATCGTGAATTTCAAGCTGGTGGATTATTCAGAGGCGCAAAAGCCGCTGATGTCGTTCAGCACTTACGTTACCGCGAGGGAAAAGCTCGACAGCCTGATCGATGAGCACACGCTGTGCCTGAAGTACTGCGGCCTGACGGAAGACACGTCCGTATGCTTCGACCACCAGATCAAAAAATGCAACGGCATCTGTGCCGATGAAGAGGAAGTGGAAGTTTACAACAAGCGGGCGAAAGCGGTCCTGGAGAATTACATCTTCGAACATTCCGATTTTGTAATTGTTGATAAAGGCCGTGAACCGGGTGAAAAGTCGGTGATCCTGATCGAGAACGAGCAGGTGGCAGGTTACGGGTACTTCGACATGACGGCCCAGATCAATTCTCCGGAGGATTTTAAAAGCTTCGTGAAGAAAGCGGAGTATTACCCGGATGCGAATGACCTCGTAAGAAGCTATCTGAGGCAGAACCCAAAGACGAAGCAATATAAGCTCTCTGCCTCAGCATAAAAAAACCGGCCTCTGCAGACCGGTTCTTTTATTTAAAAAACAATTTAAAATTTACCACACATCATTTTCCTGTGAGTTCCTTCTCCGGTTACCATTGTTGTAACGGAAGTCTCTTTCATTATCGTAGCGGGAGCCCCCGTCATCATTGTACCGCGAGCCCCGGTCGCCATCGTAGCGGTTTCCGTAATTCCCCACATTCCAGCCATCCCCTTCGTGCGGTAATCCACGCCCGTAGTTTCTTGCATACCGGTTATCGTCATAAGCACCATTCCTGTGATCATCATAATTGGCGCGGCCGGTCACATTCCTGCCATGTCCGCCGTAGTTTTCACGATCATTGTTATAGCCGTGCGATGAGCGGTAATAGCGCTCATGCCCGTCTTCATTGTGGTTGATCCAGTAATTGTCCATACGGCTGTTCCCCCGGTAATTGCGGTCATCGTCACCGGAATCGTCGCCATAACGCCTTTCGTAACGTTCCTCGCCATAGTAATCATACCCGTCATCCCGTCGCTCATCATAGCCACGGCCGCGGCTCCTGTAGCTGCTATCTTCATAGCGGTCGTCATCGTACTGCCTGTCCCGTTCCCGGTTCATCCTCCCGGAAAAATACCCTTCTTCCCTGTGATCTCTCCGGTTGTTCCTGTTGTAATTATTTCCTGATCTCATTGTATTTATTTTTTGTTAGTATGCCAGAACGGTTCCGTTATTTACGTGCCAGCGGAGTAAAAAAGCAGTGGGAAACGAACCCGGAAATCGTTGATCATTTACAGGCAGCGGAAAAGAAAATCAGTAAAAAAAATTTTGGAGGCAAGCGCTGAATGCGTTGAAAACCGGGCACGGAAGAAAATTCCACATCGCAAAAAGCACGACTGGTGATGGCACTTTTTTTTCGTAACACGTTTGTAAAATCAAACGATGAAAACCAAAGCGATCTCCGTATTTTTAATGGCAGTGCTGCTTCAGTGCTGCGCGCCATCCACCTACATTACCGGTTCCTGGAAAAGTCCGGCGCCGCCTGCACCTTATAAAAGCGTGTTGGTAGCTGCCTTAACGGCAAATACAATTGCAAAGTCGACGCTGGAAAATGACATGGCGGCTGCTCTTGCGAAGAACATCACTGTGACCAAAAGCATCGATGAGTTCCCTCCCAACATCAGCGGAAGCGATTCCAGCAAACGCGAAATGATGGAGAAGGTTCGCAAAAAGAATGTGGACGCGATCCTCACCATTTCCATCATCAGCAAGGAAACGGAATCGCGTTATGTATCCGGCGCTAATCCTTACGATCCGCTGGGTTACGGCTATTACGACGATTTCTGGGGATATTACAATCACTGGTACCCGAGTTTTTACGGGCCGGGATATTACGAGCAGAACAAAGTGTATTTCATTGAATCGAACCTGTATGATTCAAAGACCGAAAAGCTGGTATGGTCGGCGCAATCGAAAACTTACAGCCCCGACGACCTGCAGCCTTTTGCCAAAGAGTTTGCAAACATCATCGCCGCTAAAATGAGGGAAGACGGAGTGCTGCCGCCTTTGCCTTCCAAAAAGGAATCTGAGTTTACTCCATATTGAGAAACTCGTTCACCTTCGTAAATTTTTCAGACACGCTGTACCTGTAAAGGCGGTGATCGGAGCCGAGAGAGGAGAAATCGAAGGGCTCATAGAAAACGGAGTTCGGATATTTTTCAAGGAACAGCTTCTTCAGCTCCGGGATGCAGCCCTTATAATTACACCCCAATGCGGTGTTCCCGTATTCGAGCGGCGAAGAGATGATATGCACCGCACCAAAGTTGTAAGACTTCAAGAGCACAAAATCATTTTCATTGTACACGATCCCAAGCCTGTAGCGGTCCTTTGCCTTGTAATCAAATGCACCCGTTCTCGAATAATATTCATTGAATACATCCGGGCTGATGGCCGGCTCGATGAGGCAGAGCCGGATGTCTTTCTGCCCGGGACACGCCAGTTTGCTTTCATTCGGCAAAACTCCTTTCGAAGCATTGAACAACAATTCGCATCCTACTTTGGCACCGAGGCTGTGAGTGATAATGTTAATGTGATCACACTGAATGGATGGAATAACTTTACGCAGCTGCAGCCCCACGTGCTCCGCATTCGGAATGCCCGCCTGCTCGAACAGCTCGAACCCCTTGTATTTGTAGGAACCGATGGGTGTGATGAACTTGCTGTCCCAATACACTTCCACAAACAGAATTGCTCCCGCTGCTTCCGGCAATACCCGTTCAAAGCTTTGGTAATCATCAATGGAGTATGTGGAGACTTTGTCTTTTTTGCCGTAGGCCCGTTTCCGGAAGCCATGCACCAGCACATCTACGACTCGAAACGACTTCGCCTTCGCATTGATCATCGCAATATAGCTTGCCGCGATCGAATCGTCCAGCGCTTCGATCTTTTCATCCACTGGCAAAGCGTTGCTTACCTTGTATTGCTCACAAAGCCGGCTGAGCTTTTTTTCGTTCGATCTATACCATTCCTTCAAGCTGCTGCAATTGTTTTCAAGCTCAGCATCGGGGATGAACAATTCGGGATAATAGTAACCAAATTTATCCATGAAGATCCGCGCGGTATTTGCAGGAGCAGCAGAAAGCTGAACGGAGCGCTCGCCAAAAAAGGAAGAGCGGTTGTTATAGCTGCAGCCCGGCTGTGAAAACGCCACAACAGGAAAACATACAATAAAAAGCAACAGCAATTTTTTCATAAATATCATAAAAATTCTTCGCGCCTCCGCGCCTTTGCGGTGGATCAAAACAAACTCAATTGCTCATTTCCCGGAGGCTTCGCCTTTCCAAACACGGTGCGGCCTCCATATTTATACGATTCCCGGCGTTCTTTCGCGATCACTTTGTCGAATGAGTTTTCATCCGGCTCAAAGCTTTGCTCCATCAGCTGAGATACCATCGTCAGGTTTTTGATCGCCGCCTGCTTATCGGAATTACCCAGCTTTGCCTTTGCTATCGCATCGTTCAGCAGGGCAATGGTTTCATCATAGGTATTAACGGGCACAGGAAACGGGTGCCCGTCCTTGCCGCCATGCGCAAATGAAAAGCGCGCCGGATCCGAAAAGCGTGACGGGGTTCCGTGGATCACTTCGCTCACAAGCGCCAGCGACTGGATCGTTCGCGGCCCTACTCCTTCCAGCAGCAGCAGCGATTCGAAATCGCACAGCTCCGTTTCATGCGCCAGCGCAAGCACGCTGCCGAGGCGTTTCAGGTTCACATCCTTTGCCCGCACGTCGTGGTGCGAAGGCATTACGATCTTCCTGATCTCCGGGAGCATCAGCTGTGGGTCTTCCTTCACAATTTCAAGCATCGCCGATTTGGCATCGGCTGCCTGTACATCGGCAAGGTTCAGGATCACTCCCTGGTTCTTGCCATAGATAGAGGTATGCGGATTTTCAATAAAAGACTTCACCTGCTCCGAATGCCAGTGATACCGTCTCGCCATTCCCGTAGCATCGTTCATCCCCTGCTGCACCACGGCCCATTCGCCGGTATCGGTCACAATGAAGGTATGCAGGTAGATCTGGAAGCCATCCTGGATAGCGGTATTATCCACCTTCGCGGTAAGCCTGCTGGAGCGCACCAGCTCGTCGCCGTTGAGGCCGGTCCTTTCGGAAAAGGCGATCAGCT
>Ga0157372_10002788_pt1 | contig 18879 bp, 18 predicted proteins | sample C55metaG_FD_115307 | JGI IMG/M metagenome (GOLD analysis project Ga0157372, IMG submission 115307) | Corn rhizosphere microbial communities from Kellogg Biological Station, Michigan, USA - C5-5 metaG | ecosystem: Host-associated > Plants > Roots > Rhizosphere > Soil | place: USA: Michigan... | reverse complement strand
GTCGCCGCAAAGCTCGTCAGAGCCAGGGTAGGCGTTAGTACATGCTTTCCGAAACTCGCGTGGGGATCTTTGGGATAGAAGGGATTGAGGAGCAGGGCGTAGCGCGGCTGGATCGGCCCGGTACACGTTGCTGGATCCAGGTGCGGAGCCTGAAGCATTTCGGCGGGGATCCAGCCGCGGCGCGCAGGGCGCGCGAATGGCCCGGTAGCATCGATCATGCTTCTACTCTATATTACAAAGTGCTCTGTGTCAATAGGAAATTAGCGGCCGCAGGCCGATTCTTACTGGCCGGCGGCCTGCATCGCCTTCTTCATCTCCTCCGGAGAAACGTCCTTGATATGGGTGTGGACGTTCCAGGTGAGGCCGAAAGGATCCACGATAGTCGCAGCCCGGTCGCCATAAAACTCGTCCTTCAGCGGGCGCGTGATCTTTGCTCCAGCGGAGACTGCCTCTCGAACAACAGCGTCGCAATTCTCCACGTAGAGAAGAATGCCAATCGGGGAGCCGCCGTAGCTCTTGGCCGATTTCGCCCCGGTTTCGAGATTCTCATCGGCGAGCATGATGAAGGAGTCGCCGATCTTGATCTCAGCATGCATCACCTTTCCGTTGGGGCCTGGCATTTTCACAACTTCTACGGCGCCGAACGCCTGCTTGTAGAATTCGATCGCCTTCGCCGCGCCGTCGCAGATCAGATACGGCGTGACGCTGTGATAACCCTCGGGAATGGGTCGAACCTTGTTTGCCATGATAAACCTCCTACAGCCGCAGGATACCGCGCTTGATCGCGGTGACCACGGCTTCGGTACGATCCCCGACGCCGAGCTTCTGGTGAATGCTGATCACATGGGTCTTCACGGTGCCTTCGCTGATGAACAGGAGCGTCGCAATCTCCTTGTTGCTTTTGCCCTCCGCGATCCACTTCAGCACCTCGATTTCGCGCGGCGATAGCGGGCCGCCCGCCATGGCGCGCTCAGCCAGGCGGGACGCGGCACGTTCGGAGACGTGGGTGCCGCCAGCATGGATTTTGCGGATTGCCGCCAGCAGATCGCCAGTGGAACAGTCCTTGAGAAGATAACCTTTCGCGCCGTTTTCGAGCGCGCGAAAGACGCTCTCATCGTTGTCGTAAGTGGTCAGCACCAGAATTCGGGCATCGGGGAATTCGCCGCGAATCGCCAGGATGGCTCCTGCGCCATCCAGCTCGGGCATCGCCAGGTCCATCAGGACTACGTCCGGCTTCAGCTCGCGGAATTGCGTCACTGCTTCCTGACCATTCTTGGCGAGCCCCACAACGGTCATGTCCGGCTCGAATTTCAACACAGCGGCGAGGCCGTCGCGGACCACGGCATGATCTTCGGCGATCAGGACGCGTATGGGGTTAGGCATGAGCCTCAGGCATTCGGCACAGTGACCACGATCCGCGTGCCGCGCCCGGGATCACTCAATATCTGAGTCTCCCCGCCAATCTGCCGAGCGCGCTCCCGCATGCCGTCGACTCCAAAGCCTGATGGCTCGACTCCGCTCATTCCCCGGCCGCTGTCCCTGATTTCAAGCATCACTGAGCCAGTCCGATAGGCCAGGAGGATGCTAATGCGCTCGGTTCCGGAATGACGAACTGCGTTGGTCAGCGCTTCCTGGGCGATGCGAAGAAGATTCGCTTCGCACTGCTCGGCCAGCGCATAAGGCTGGCCTTCGAGTTTGCTATCGAGCCGTACGCCGGAATCGGACGTGAGCTTGCGCCCGATCTGTTCGATAGCGCCCAGTAGCGAGCCGCTGGCAAGTGTGTCGATTCGCAAAGCGGAGACGGAGCGCCGGGCTTCTTCCAGGCTCTCGCTCGCAAGCTGGCGGGCTTTTTCGATATAAACGCGTGCGGCGGCGGAGTCTTCTTTTAAGCGCTGTTCGGCTGCGTTCAACTGCATCATGATGCCGGTAAAACCTTGCGCCAGCGTATCATGGATGTCCCGCGCGAAACGCGTGCGTTCGGCCACAATCGCGGTGCGCTGCTGCTCCTCGGCGGTGAGGCTGACCTCGAAGAGCCTTTGTAGGTGACTCGAATACAGCGTCACCAGCCAGCCGGCGGTGATGTGCAGGAGCCCCCACAGAGCATTCACTCTCCAACTGGAAGCCGGAGCCGCGAACTGGAGGATTACGCAGGTGATAGTCCAAAGACGTACATACGACTTGCCTAGCAGGAGGCCGGAAAGGATGATCGTCAGTACCAACGCTCCGCCGTATTGAGGATATTCATAGATGGGATTTGGGAGCGCCGTGGGGGCCACTGGGAGCGTCAGGATCATCGCGATCGCGCCGAACACCCCCGCGAAAGCGAGCGGACGCAGCCCTTTCCGCGCCAGTGCGGTGACCAATAGGAACCCGGCCGGAAACGCTGTCAGGAACCTGAAGCCAAGTGGGCTATGTCCCCACTCTCTAATGCCCCCCCACCAAAGGAGGCCGAATTGAAGGGCGAGCAGCCCGATCGCGAAGATCAAAATGCGTGTATAGAGCTCGTTTCGGAGCGGAGCTTCGCGCTCAGCAGTGGCAATTTGCTTCTTGTTCAGCTTCAGCCAGCCGTTAATGATCGGGTCGAGAAGCATATCTAGAAGCCTTCTCCGCCAACGAAGCGGATGAAGAGTCCTATCACGGCTATTAGGCCCAGGACGAGGGCGAACATGCCGGCCACGCCTGTCAGCGTAGTTTGGCCCAGGGGACTGCGGGCGGCGTGCCGCTGAAAATCCTCGCGCGCCAAAGCTCGGACCCATTCTTCTTGGCGGATACGTTCGCGTTCTTCGGGAGAGAGTGCCATGGCTCATTGTGCAAGTTTCGCCTTCGGGAAGCCATCGAGATATCGGAGGGTTTTGCGGTCTACCGAAAGGTAGAGGTTAAGATTCTTCGTACCAGTGCCGCCAGCGCTGGCGCGAGGGAAACAAACGTATCAGCACCATTCCGGCGATGAAGCCGCCGATGTGTGCAAACACCGCCACGCCGCCGCCGCTATAGTTCCGGTCGCCGATGGTTTCAAACCCGTTGAGGAACTGCATCCCGAACCAGAAGAGCAAGTAGAACGGCGCGGGGATCGCCAGACGCGTGAAGAAAACGAATAGCAAGACCAACGTGTCGATCTGTGAGCGGGGGAACTTGATCAGGTATGCGCCCATCACGCCGGCGATGGCGCCGCTCGCTCCTATGGTGGGAACGCGCGCATAGGGATTCGCGATCACCTGCACGGCGCCGGCAAGTAACCCGCACACCAGGTAGAAGGCGAGAAAGCGCGATCCGCCGATCAGGTCCTCCAGGTTACGGCCGAAGACCCATAAAAACAGCATGTTTCCCAGCAGGTGCAGCCACCCGCCGTGCAGAAACATGGAGGTGAGAAGAGTAATCAGGCGCAGATCGTCCGGCACAATGCCCCAGTTGGTGACGAACTGATCCAGGCGGTAATAACTTAAGGTGTTCTGGTACAGGAAGATGACGGTATTGAGCGCGATCAGCGAACCGGTGACAACTGTACGCGAGTAAACACGCTCGCTCGAGCGTAGGGGAATCATTTAGTGCGGCTGTAGTCTGGATGCCGGCGGCGCTCGCCGCGCGCGATCAGGTCCCGCGCTTCGCCGGCGGTGGCGATTCCGCCCCGGGCCCCCAAGCGCGTGCAATTCAGAGCAGCCATGGCGTTGGAAAATTCGAGTGCGTCCCGCACGGTTGCTCCCTTGAGCACAGAATAACAGAACGCTCCGTGGAACACGTCTCCGGCGCCAGTGGTATCGACGCAATTCACCACAAATCCGGGGGAATATACGAATGTCCCGTCTTCGCGGGCCAGTGCGCCATGCGGACCCAGGGTCATGGCGGCCACTCGCATCCCATATTCACTTTGAATGCGTTTCAAAGCCAGGAAATGATCGTGCTCGCCAGTCCATCGCGCGGGAAATTCGGTGCTGCCGACCAGATAGTCGACGCAAGAAAGCACGCGGTCGAAGCCCGGATAAACGTTGTCGACATCCACGCTGACAGGAATGCCATGGTCGCGCGCAATGCGCGCGGCACGGGCGACGGCGGGCGTGTCATGCCCGTCGATGTGCAGCATCTGGCCGCAAGTGATCTTCTCCGGAGTGATGTGGGCCGGATCCAGCGTCAGACAATCCGGGCGATGCCAGAAGATGGTGCGCTCGCCGGTAGAATGGTCAATGATGATGTAGGCGCTCTGATTGGGGCAACCGGCGCGCAGTTCCACGTCGTCGAGGTTCATCCCGGCTTCTCGGAGGCTGGCCATCTGGATCCGTCCGCGTTCGTCGTCGCCCACCGCTCCGATGTACTTGGTCCGCAGGCCGAGCTTGCCGCAGGTGACGAGGGCGCTGGCCACCTGGCCTCCGGGACTCAGGATCTCGCGCTCAAAGGCAATCTTACCGCCGAGCTCCGGGTATTTGCGAACCAGCAGCAGCGTATCGGTGGCGTTGAGGCCGACGCCGACTAAATCGAACGCGGGAGCGGTCACTGATTATTAATCGCGCTCAGGATGGTATCGATCAAGAGGCCGTGATCCTGCACCAGGCTGATCACTTCGGAAATGTGATTTTCGCCCGGAACGAAAAGTAGCTCGGCCGCGACGAAGTTTTTCCTGAGATCCAGGGCGAAGTCGCGAGCCTGCTTCGGCAGCCCGAAGTAGTCCCACTGGCAGTAGGTGATCAGGAAGTGAGGTGCCCCGGAATGAGCGTGCGCGATGGGCGATGCGTCGTGCTTGCCACCCTTGTCTCCGGGCGCCACCAGAAACGCATCGAGTTTATCCACAGCGTATATGCCACTCATGGCGATGACGCCGCGAATCGACTTACGACTCAGGCCTAACTCCGCCAGATATTTTTCGTCCAAGGCGAGCAGGGCCGCCAGGTGAGCTCCAGCAGAGTGCCCGCTGAGATAAATGCGGGACTCGTCGCCGCCATCCTGCGCGATGTTCCTGACCACCCAGGCGAACGCGGCTGCAACGTCCTCAATCTGCGCCGGGTGAGGGTTCTGGGGCATTAACCGGTAGCTGGGAATCGCCACGCCGACCCCGGCCCGGGCGAGCCGGTCGCCCAAAGCCTTATACAGCGAGCGGTCGCCAGCGCGCCAGGATCCGCCGTGCAGAAACACCAGCACCGGAAAATCCTTCTTGTCGCGGGGAAGGTACAAATCGAGCTTGTGCTTATCGGCATCGGCGGGCGCGCCATCGGTATACGAAATGCCGGCGACCATGTACACGCTGGACGAAATCTGCCCGGCGGGCAGTGTCACGTTGGTCGGCGGACCCACCGTAATCGGATTGGTGAAGATCCAGGGGCGTTCCTCGCCGTCGACGGAGAGCAGTGCCTCCAGCCGATAAGCGCCCGTATCCCGCACGATGTATTCGAGCTTCCAGTCATGAGCTTCGGCCACAACGGTGTTGTCGCGCAGCAGGCGAATGGTCGCGGGAACCGGCAGGCGAGCGCTGATTGTGACGGCACCCGTCAGCGGAGAATACGCCACCGCATCACCTATTTCGAACAAGCCGAAGTAGCTTTGCGCAAAGAAAGCCATGCCGGTGGGATCGCACAGCCAGTCATGCGCCACATAGGCGTGTCCTGCATCCAGCGACGCTTGGATCGCGGCCGGAGTCAGCTCGGTGGCCAGAATGTGGGTAGTCGCGTGGCGGAAGGCGGCGGTAAAGGCATCGGTCAGATCTTTGGTTACTTTCGCCTGCGGCAGGTGGGTTCGCGCAAAAAGCACAGGTCCGATGGGCAGCGGATCGGCCGGCGGATGGTCGTCGGAGCCGAAAGCTTCGTCGGGAAGCTGCTTGAATCTAGAGGGCAGGCGTTGCGGCACTTCTTCCCGTGGCGGTCCCAAAATGTCGGTACCCTTGAAACCGGCATCCGGCCCGTGCAGGAACAGCACCCCGTCGCGTTGCCCCATGGTGGCGGCTCCGAAAACCACTTGGACGCCAGCGTTATGCGCGGGCTGTAGAAGCACTTGCTGGGACGCGGCCTCCGGAAGGAAAACTGCCCGATAGTCCTGATAGACGCCTTCGACGGGAAAACTGGCACGGGTCTTCTTCCATTCGATGATCTGGGCATGGACGGCTTCGAGACGGTCGTTCTCCAGGCGTTCCGCAGGTGTGCGGCCCGAGGCAATACAACATAGCCCGATACTTACGAGGGCAGCGGCTCGCACGATTTCATTTTAGACTGGTCCCGTCTATATTCCGTGTAGCAGGCCGCCGTCGACCTGCAGGCTGGCGCCTGTTATGTAGCCCGCGGCATCGGACAACAGAAAGACGGCGGCGGAGGCGAATTCATCGGGATCGCCGTAGCGGGACATCGGAATGGTGGCGAAGATACGCTTCTGCTGCTCAGGAATGGTGATGCCGGCGCGCTGGGCGTTATCTGCGTCGATTTCCTTCACACGGTCCGTCGAGATGCGTCCGGGGATGAGCTGATTCACGCGGATCTTGTGCGGGGCGAGCTCGTTGGCGAGGATTTTCGAGAGCGCCGACACCGACGTTCGCATCACCGTGGAGAGCGCGAGATTGCCAATCGGTTCCCGGACGGCCGAAGAGGTCGGGAGCAAGATTGCGCCTCCACCGCGGGTGGTCATGGAGGGCACCGCCAGGCGGATCATGCGCACGGCGCTCAGCAACAGCAGTTCAAACGCGGCTTGCCAGGCGGCATCGTCGAATTTCAACACAGGACCCGGCGGAGGGCCACCCGAGTTCGTATAAAGCAGATCGACACCGCCGAACCGTTCGACCGTCTGGTGATGCCAGTTCTCGAGTGCATCGGCGGAACGCACGTCGGCGGCAACTGCGAGGATGTCAGGGCCAGTCTCCGTGCGGATTTTCGCGGCGGCCGCTTCAGCCGCCTCGGGATTTCGAGAAGACAGCGACACTTGTGCCCCTTCGCGGGCCAGGGCGCGCGCTACGGCGAATCCCAGTCCGCGGCTGGCGCCGGCGACCATGGCGACTTTGTTGGTGAGTCCGAGGTTCATGAGGAATCTTCGATTGTACGAGAATTAGAAGCTTGAACCCGCAAAGCCCGTCCACTCCCACAGTCAAGAGGCTCACGGAAATCTTCTTCCGCATCGGCAACACTACGTTCGGTGGTGGATACGTGACCATGGGCATGCTGGGACGGGAGCTGGTGGACGCACGCCGCTGGATCAGCACGGAGAAGTTCGACCTGGCGTTCGCTATGGCGCGGGTAACGCCCGGAACCAATCTGATTGCGTTCTGCGCGGCTATCGGCGCGCTGATTTGCGGGACGGCGGGAGCGATCGCGGCCGTGCTGGCTGTCACCGCGCCCTCCTCGGCGCTGGCCGTACTGATCTTGCAGGGTTTTGAATCGTTCCAGGGAAACCGCATCGCGATGGCGGCCATCGGCGGAACGGTGGCAGCCGTGGCAGGCATGATGTGGGCCACCATCTGGGTGATCCTGAAGCCGCACGTAGGCGGGAAAACGTGGAAGGGGATGGTGCGGAACGTTCAAGTGGTGCTGATCGCGGGTGGAGCGTTCCTGGCTTCGCGAGTTTTCGGCGTGACACCGCTGCCGATCATCATCGCGGGCACGCTGATCGGATTCTGGTGGAAAGACGCGGGCCGCGGATGAATCTTCTGATTCTCTATCTGTTGCTTCTCAAAGCCAGCCTTACTTCTTTCAGCGGCTTGGGATCGCTCCCGATGGTGCGTAATGATTTCGTGGTGGAGCGCCACGTACTCACCGACCGCCAACTGAACATGGCGGTAGTTGCGGGACGCACCGGACCAGGTCCGTATGGACTGTATTTGGTCTGCGTGGCGTACCTGGCGGGTGGCGTACCGGGCGCGTGCATGGGATTCCTGGCGCTGATCACACCCGCGTTTCTTGTGATTCCCCTGATGCGTTGGATAGGCGCGCGTGCTGAGATCCCGCGGATCCGGAGCGCCATTCGCGGGTTACTGCTGGCCAGTGCGGGTCTACTGGTTTCTTCGTCCGTGCCGCTCACCCAGGACGCGTTTACCGGCGTGTTTTCCGCCCTGCTGATTGTGGCGAGTTTCGCGCTACTGACGTTCACGCGAATCGATTCGGCCTGGCTGATATTGGGAGCGGCCGGCGCGGGGATTGCGTCAAGCCTGCTGCATTAGCTTGGTCCCGCGCAGACGCACTCAACGTTGGGATAGGAACTGGGTGTAGTCGCGCACCTCAGTACTGGCCGATCACGATCTGGTAAAGATACAGTGCCGCCAGAGCCAAGCCGAGAACCACGGTGACGATCGTCATTGTGACGCCCCACCGGTCGATGGCGCCGATCTTCCGAAAGGTCGCTACCTGTTGAGGAATCAGGCGCTCCTCGCCGGCAGACAAGTGCAGATAATCGTCTTCCCGCATGGAAACAAACTTCCGGTAAAGAGCGAGTGCCAAGGTCGCGACTCCCAGAATTGTCCAAAAAATCACGAATGTAATCACGGCTGTTATTGCCTCCAGCCCTTACCTTGGCAATCGGAAGACCACAAAAAACGAAACCGCGGGAGCCTCCTTCGAGCAGGCAACTCACCGCGGTCGAATTTCCGTTCGCAAAAAGACGCTTACTTGGTGTCTGCGTCCTTCGCCTTCTTGCTGCCCTTCTTGGCGGCGCCGCTCTTGGTGTCAGCAGTCTTGGTGTCGCCCTTTTTCTTGCTGCCCTTCTTCTTCTTGGTCTCTTCCTTCTTGGTTGTATCCTGGGCGAGGGTGACAGTGGCAACGCCGACGGTCAGGGCCACGGCCAACATGATGTTGATGAATTTCTTCATTTGGGTGAAATCTCCTTAGTAGTCTTGGCCGAACGGCAAGTGCCATAGCGGCATTCCTATGGTTGCAACTTCACATGAACAGGGCCTTAAGCATCCATTAAAATCATTTCATTCCAAGGGGTTATCTTCCGCCAAGCCTCGGATAACCCTTGCAGGTCTAGGGTATTGGCGAATCAGGCCGGTGGGGGGATCTGGCGTGCAGCGTAGTCTGGGAGCGTGAAACAGAAACACTTGGTTCGGAGACTGGCCCGTGAGGCGGGCTTGCCTCCGGCAGTAGCTCAAGACCGGATCGAGGAACTGGTACACCGAATCGTACTGAGGCTGCGACGAGGGCAGCCGGTGCGCCTGCCGGGACTTGGAAAGCTGGTGACACCCGCAGGGGCCCGAAAGAAACCGTGAAGGAGCGTGATTGCGTCCTAAGCGGCCGGATTCTGGAAATAGTGCACGACGCGCTCACAAGCGGACGGACGGTGGAGATCGACGGCTTAGGGACGTTCCGCCCAGCGGCTGGCGGCTATGAGTTCACGTCCCAGACAGCGCCTCAAGTGTTCATCGCTTATGTGGAGGAGGATCTGCTGTTGGCGCGCCGGCTGCGGGACAGAATGGCGGCGGCCGGGTGCTCGCCCTGGATGGATAAAGACAAGCTGATTCCAGGGCAGGATTGGCCGCGGGCGATTCGCCGTGCGATCGAGATTTCTGACGCCTTCGTGGCGTGCTTTTCGGCGCGTTCCAGCGCCAAGCGCGGTCCATTCCAAAGCGAGCTGCGCTGGGCCCTCCACTGCGCGCAGGGGATGCCGCTGGACGAAACCTTCGTGGTCCCGGTGCGGTTCGAGGCGTGCGCGGTGCCCAGGCAGATCCAGGAGCGCGTGCAGTACGTCGACCTGTTCCCGGACTGGGATGCGGGGGTGGACAAAGTAATCCGGGCCGTCAAGTCCAGACGCAGACCTGGCTGCGAGCTTGTCAGTTCAAACTGAGGATCGGCAAGATACTGCTATAGTCGTCGGTCCAGCCGCGGAAGGTAGCAGCGGCTGTAGCCGGATACATGTTCGCACCCTCGAAACTCGGGTTCTGGAAAACATTGTTGTCGGGTGCGGTAATCAGAACCCAGGTGGTGGAGTTGGCGAAAGTATTATCGGAGGCGTCATCGGCCACCACGGTGGCTTTCTTGCCGACGAACTCCGCGCCGCGCTCGCACACCGGCGCCAGATCCAGATAGCGATTCGAAATATGCACGGCCAGCACGCCATCGGGCTTCAAAAGCTTGAAGTATAGCTGCATGACTTCCTTGGTGAGCAGGTGAACGGGAATGGCGTCACTCGAAAACGCGTCGATCACGAGCACGTCGTAATTGGGCGGCTCTTGTTTTTCCATGGTCAGGCGGGCATCGCCCATAAGCACCGCTTTGTCGCCGGCGCAGTGCGAAAAGAACGTGAACTCGCCCCGATCGGAAAGCGACTTCACCAGAGGGTTGATCTCATAGACGCGCACATAATCGCCGGCGCGGCAGTATCCGGTCATTACACCGGCTCCCATGCCGACGACTCCGTACCGCACCGGACCGAGCCCCTGCTTAGCCTGCATGGTTCGTCCGATGCCGGAGCTCGGTGCATAGTAGGAATTTACCTCATAGCGATGTTCCGGATTGAGCCGCTGCGATCCATGGTTGATGGTGCCATGCAGCAGATTGCGCAGGGCATAATCCTGCCCGACATCATCGTCGCGGATGCGCAGCTCGCCATAGAAATTCCGGGCGAACAGGTGATAGCCCTGCCGGTCCGCCAACTCCTTCCGCACCAGGTACCCGGCCAGTAGGCCGACCCCTATCGCCAGCGCCAAGCGCACGGGATTCGGTCCCCACTTGTAGAACTCGACGTTGAACAGTACGATCACCGCCAGCACGCCGCAGGCCACCAAACCGATGGGGAGCTCCAGGTAGGAGTTGAACACGCGGGGGGCGATGATGGCGACGAAGATGCCGCCGACGGCCCCGCCTACCGACACCATCAGGTAGAAGAGCGTCAAGTACTCCGGAGCAGGCTTGCGCAGCGCCAGCTCGCCATGGCACAGCATGCAGCAGATAAATAGACCGACGCAGAAAATGGGAATCGAATACTTGATGTGGAAGTTTCCTTCGCCCGCGTAAAGTGCGTACGCCATCCAGCCCAAGGCCGGAGCTACCCAGGGTAAAAAGATCCAGCGCTGATAGATTTTGTCGCTCTCAAAGGCCAGGATGAACGTCAACAGATAGATCGCCAGGGGCACGACCCATAGCAACGGTATGGGCGCGATGTTCTGGCTCATATGGTTGGTGATGGACACCAGGAGAGTCGACGCGCAAGCTGCCAAGCTGACCCATAGCAGGAGCTCAGCGCCGGTCGGACGCTCGCCGGATTTATCCGGGATTACGGTGGATTCTGGCACGGCAGCGGGCTGGACGGACGATTCCTCCCGGCTGACCCAAGCCGTAAACAAGCAGAGCGCCGCGAACGCTACAAAGCCGGCGCTCCAGTAGTAGGCCTGCTGGCGCGAAGCGATGTTGGGCTCCACCAGGAAAGGAAAACTCAGCAGTGCCAGCATCGACCCGAAGTTGGAAAGGGCAAACAGCCGGTACGGGACATTGCTTCCGGTGCGGCGGACGTACCACGCCTGCAGCAGCGGACTGGTTGAAGAAAGCAGGAAATAAGGCAGGCCGATGGTGGCGCCCAGCAGCTCCAGAATGCGCAGCGTGGGATCGCCGATGGCCGTCGGTTTCCAGGACACGCTGGGCAGGATCGGCAGCAGCGCGCAACTGGCCAGCAGCAGGGTTCCGTGGACGATAAGCTGGGTCCGCGCTCTGGTGAATTTTATAAGGGCGTGCGCATAGGCGTATCCAGCCAGCAGCGAAAGCTGGAAAAACAGCAGCGCGGCGGCCCACACGGCAGCCGAGCCGCCGAACCAGGGAAGAATGATCTTGGCGATCAGCGGTTGCACCTGGAACAGCAGGAATGCGCTCAGGAAAATTGTGGCGGCGTAGAGGATCATGAGAGTTTGGATTATTTCTATAAATCTGTCAGCGCAGTATCTGGATGATGTTGCTGTAGTCGTCCGTCCAGGCCCGGAACCCTTTGCGCACCTGCAGCGGGGCGGTGCTGGCGTCCTGGAAATTGGGATCGGCGAAAACAGCGGGCGACTTTGACAACAGAATCCAAGTATTCGAAACGTAATAAGATTCCGAATTCCCTTCATCGTACACCACCACTCCCGACCACCCCATTTCTTTGGCGGCTTGGGCCATGATGGGCTCCAGATCCAGATAGCGGTTGGAAATATTGACGGCCAGAACGCCGTCCGGCTTCAGATGGCGCGCGTAGGTGGCGTACGCTTCGCGCGTCAGCAGGTGCATGGGAACGGCGTCGCTGGTGAAGGCGTCCATGGCAAGAAAATCGAGGTTTTCGCTGGCTTCCATCCCTTCCAGGGTGAGTCGGCCGTCGCCGAAGTAAAGATGCTTGTCGGCGGGGCAATCCTTCCAGAAATCGAACTTGGTCTGGGCGATCTGGAACACCAGCGGATTGATTTCGTAATAATGCAGCGTATCACCGGCGCGGGCGAGCGTGGCAGTGACGCCGGCCCCCAGGCCCAGGATTCCGATCCGAATGGGACCTGTTTCGCCCTTGGTGCGGATGGCGCGGGAGATCCCGGAGGATTCTCCGAAATAAGACGTCGGGATGCGGCCGCCGCCAGGGCCCAGAAGCTGGGTGCCGTGGTTGATGGTCCCATGGATCAGAACCCTCACTCCATTAACCGGGTCGCCGGGAGGATCGTCGCGGACGCGCAGCACGCCATAGAAATTGCGGGCGGCCAGGATGTATTCCTGGTTGGCGCGGCGTTCGAGGCGCGCCAGATACACGCCAAGGGAAAGCGCCACAATCAACAGCGACGCGCGCACAGCCAGCGGCCGGGGCGCGCCGTCATCGTCATAGGACAGCACAATGGCGATCAGCACGCCCAACCCGGCGATGGCGATCGGCATTTCCCAATAGTTGGGAAAAATCCGGGGCGCGACGAGGGCCACGAAAATCCCGCCGATCGCGCCGCCCAGCGAGACCATCAGAAAGAACAGCGTGAGATAGCGCGGATGCGGTTTCCGTTTGGCGAGTTCGCCGTGACAGACCATGCAGGCGATGAACAGGGCTCCGCACAGCATGGGGATCAAGGTCTTAATCACGTCCGTATTGTCCTCGTACTGGGACATTCCACGGGTGTAGACTCCGAGTGCGACCAAGCCAAGAGGCAGAAACAGCCAGCGCTGGTAGATCTTATCGCTTTCAAACGAGAGGATGAAACTCAGCAGGTAAATGCTCAGCGGCGCGACCCACAGCAGCGGGATGGGCGCCACGTTCTGGGTCAGATGGCTGGTCGTGGCCATCAGCAGGGTGGACGCGCAGGCGGCCAGCGAGATCCACAGCAGGATCGTGGAGAAACGCGGCCGCGGGGCATGCTCTTCCACCGCGACCTGCAACGCGTCGGTTCCACTCCGGCTTTTCCAGGCTGCCCAGGCGCAAACCAGGGCGAACGCCGCGAATCCCCATGACCAGATCCGGGCTTGTAACCGGAGGGTGATGTTGGGTTCGACCAGAAAGGGATAGCTCAAGAGCGCCAGCATCGATCCGAAGTTGGAAAGAGCGAACAGGCGGTAGGGAATCACGTTGGCCTTGGTTCGCAGATACCAGGCCTGGAGCAGCGGGCTGGTGGCAGAAAGCAGGAAATAGGGCAATCCGATGGTGGCGCCCAACAGCAGCAGAATTCCCAGCAATGGATCGCTTCCGCCGACCGGTTTCCAGTAATCTTTGGGAATAATCGGCAGCGTGACCAGGCTGATCAGGAGCAGGGAGCAATGGACGCCCAGCTGCTGCTTGGGCTTGAGGTAACGGATCAGGCAGTGCGCGTAGAGATATCCGGCCAGCAATATGAGCTGGAAAAAGAGCAGAGATGCGCTCCACACCGCGGCCGATCCACCGAACCACGGAAGGACGAATTTTGCGATCATCGGCTGGACCTGGAACAGGAGGAAAGCGCTCAGGAAGATGGTAGCCGCGTAAACCAACATGGACCGTCTAGCATACCGTAAATCGGGAAGACCGCGAGTGAAGAAGCGTTAAGGTCGGCGTTACTTGAGATAGTTACTTGCGGACCGCCGTGAGCACTTCCTCGGCCGAGTGCACCAGCATGTGGGTCACGACGCCCTGATCGTTTTTGACGAATTGATAGGTCCCTAGAAGCCGGGGCGAAAACATGGTTTCCGAGAGCGGGATCATGGGCACTTTCCCTTTTCCCTGAAGATCGATCAGCAGCTCCCCGTCGACCAGCGTGATGGTGAAAACATTACGGGGCGCCCGGTTGTCGAAGGCGTTGGCGGAGGCGACCTCGTACACACCCACGTACTGGGCCAGAATTTCCGGGGCGACCTCAACCTTCTTCTCCTCCTCAGTCCGGCCGACCAGGTGAACGCGGTCCTTCTCATTTTCCAGGCACACGTATTCCAGCAGCTCGGTGTCGGCAGCCAGGGTGCCGCCCGCGGAAACGGTCCAGGGCTTGGCATAAGCCTGGGGATCGTCCAGCGTCACCTGTAAATCCAGGTGCCCGAAATCGCGCCGGCGGTAGCGTTCGGTCATGCGCAAGGCTTCAGTGTGGCCATGACCCGCGAAATCGAGCCAGGTGCGGTCATTGAAACCGGCGGTTTCAACCACCAGCGCGTCGCCTTCCCAATGACCGATCGAGTATCCCATCCAAGTGGGATTAGGATCCTGCGGAAGCTGGCGGCCGTCCAGGAAGATCTGGCGAAAGGCCAGATCTTCGTACAGAAAGGCGATCAGTTCAGGAGTCTGAATGATTTTCGCCAGACCGGCGCGGGTGATGTGGCGCGGACCACCGGGCATGCATCCGGTGATCTCCGGATCGTCTTTTCCGAAATCCTCGAGACGCCGGCGGGAGAGGGCGGCGACCCAAGGCTGAATGTCGGCCGACGGCAGGTCGGTAGTAATATTCGCGCCGACGCCGATCTCTACTCCCAGGCGCCACAGACCGGAAAGGTCGGGCTTGCCATCGGAAGTCTTGGGAGACGGCGCGGACAGGTTAGGCTTGCCGTCAGGAGTGCGCGGGATCCCGGGCGTCTGCTGGTTGAGCCATTGGGCCGGAAGCTGCATCGCGAACAGGCAAATCAGAAGCGCTCGGGCTGAAATCGGCATTCAGGCATCATAATGACATTAGTTCCCGATAGTTGGAAGCCCTCTGTGGATTTCCGAAACGTCTGCCACGGCGGTAACATCAAAAGCAGAAGAAGGGTAAGAGGGCGATATGAAGAGATTGCTAATCGTTTCTGTTACAAGCCTGTGCCTGGCGCTTGGAATTTTAAGCGCGCAACCCGCATTGACCAACTCGGATGTGGTGAAAATGAGCAAGGCCGGGCTCAGCGAGGATTTCATTACCAACCTGATCGATCAGCAAGGCTCGCGGCTGGCCAGCGATCCTTCGGCACTCATCACGTTGAAGAACGAAGGAGTCAACGAACGAATTATTTCAGCGGTGGTGCGAAAGGCGCCCTCCCGGGAGCCGCTGAATTCGGATTCCGTGCTGCGTCTGGTGCAAGCGGGATTCAGCGACGGATTCGTCATCAACCTGTTGAATGCTCAGCCTTCGAAATTCAGAGTGGATGCGGGGCGGATCGTGGAGCTGAAGCAGGCCGGCGTCAGTGAGAGAATCCTGGCGCTGATGGTCCAGCAGGGCAGCACGCGGGAACTTCCCCGGGACAGCGAGATCAGCGTTCGCCTGATTGATGCGGTGGATTCGGACAGGAACAACCAGGGCGATGAATTCCGGGCCAGCCTGGAAGATCCCATCACCATCGGCAATGACGTGGTGGTTCCGAAAGGCGCCGATGCGCGCTTGAAGCTGGTGCGCGAGCAGGAATCCGGCAAGCTGACGGGCAAAGCGGGGCTGACGGTGCAACTGATTTCCATCACCGTCGATGGCAAGATAATACCCGTGAATTCTTCCGACGTTTCCGAATATAGCGGATCGCGCGGCGCGCGGACGGCTAAATCGGCCGCGGCTGTCGGCGCGGTTGGAGCGATTATCGGAGCTATCGCGGGCGGCGGGCAGGGCGCAGCCATCGGAGCCGGCGCGGGAGCCGCAGCGGGAGCCGGAGCCCAAACGGTGATGAAGGGCCAGAAGGTGCGGATTCCGTCAGAGACCGTGCTGACGTTCATCACGCAGAGCCCAGTGCAGCTGCCCTAAGCGGATCTACTTCTTGACGCTGACGGTGACATCGCCATCGATGTAGGCGATATATTCAGTTCCCGCGGATGCCGCCAAGTCCTTGGTTTTTGGCTTCGTAGTGGTCTCCACGGGACGCTCATTCTTACCATCGGCAGCGCGGGCCGACTGTGCGCGGACGCGGTATTTGTGGCCGTCCACCGCATCGACAACCATCAGACGCATAGTCATTTTGCTGCCGCCAATGCCGAAAGTTCCCTTGCGGCCAGCCTGAGTAATTTCGCCGGTGACGGTGGCTCCTTTGGCGATAGCGATCAAATCACCCACGCGAACGTCCTTAGCGACGGTGAAGCGCAGCGGACGGCCTTCCTCAGCGTTCTGTGGGAGATCTTCGGCCAAAAGAACAGAAAAGGGCATTCCGTCGGTGAGCGTGACGGCGACGATCGAGCTCGGAGCGGAGACAGCGGCAGGAGCCGGTGCGCTCACAGCGGGAGCCGGTGGGGGTGCCGCAGTCGCGGCTACCACCGGAGTCGAAATCGGGGCTGGCGTGGGGGCCGGGGAAGCCGGAACGGCAGCCGCCTTGGAGGAAGAGGCGGCTTTGGGGTTGCGCATCGCCTCGATTACCACGCCGGGAACACCGGCTTGGGAGAGGCGGATCACGTCCTTCGCCGAGAGAGTGAATGCCGTCTTCGAACTGCGGATCTGGCTCAAAATGACTGCAGGCGCGACTTTCGCCTCCATCATCTGGATGATGTTGTCGTTGGTGAGCGCCTGATCCACGGGCGCGGGCGGAGACGTGTGATCAACCACAGCAACTTCTGGCGCGCTTACAGGAGCCGTTTTCACGGTTGCGGGCGGCGCTGGGAGAGCAGCCGTCTCGGATGCGTTCTGAACCGGTCCAGGCGCGCGGTGCGTCCACCACCAGCCCCCGCCGGCCAACGCCAGTACGGCGACCGCCACGCCGCCACCGATCATCAGCGGCACAGGCGATCGTTGGGGTTTGGGCCACGCCTCCATGCCCACCCGGGTACGGTACAGCATACCGGAATCGGATTCATGCTTGAGGGCGCCCAGGGCGACCTGCACTTCTTTCATTGTCTGGAAGCGCTGCTCCGGGTCCTTACGGAGGCAGCGATGGATCACCTGCTCCAATTGGGGAGGCGTGTCGGGCGCAATCTCCGGGATGGGCCGGACTTCATCGCGCAGAATTGCCGAGAGCGTGGAGAGCGCCGAATCCCCCGCGAACGCGCGCGTTCCGGTGACCATCTCGTACAGCACCACGGCAAAAGAAAAAATATCGGAGCGCGCGTCGACCCGCTTGCCCTGAGCCTGCTCCGGCGACATGTAACTCACAGTGCCAATAATCGAGCCCTCCACCGTGAGCGGCGCGTGGTTGATCGTCTGCGTGGCATCAGTAGGGCTCGAAGCTGTCTGGCTTAACGGACTTTTATCGGTCAGCTTGGCGAGGCCGAAATCCAGGACTTTGACCAGTCCCGTTTCTGTCACCATCACGTTGCCGGGCTTGAGATCGCGATGGACGATACCGGCGGAGTGGGCGATCTGCAAGGCGTCCGTCATCTGAACCGCGTATTTCAAAACCTGCGGAACGCGCAAGCCGCCCTTGGGTATCAGATCGATTAGCGTCTTGCCCTGCACGTATTCCATCACCATGAATTCGGCGCTGCCTTCCGAAACGATGTCGTGTATGGTGATGATGTTGGGGTGGTTCAGCGCGGAAGCGGCCTGGGCTTCCTGGATGAACCGGCGGCGGCGCTCCGGATCGCCGGCGCTGGCGTCGGTAAGAATCTTGATGGCGACCATCCGGTTGAGGCGGGTGTCCTGGGCCTTCCAAATTTCGCCCATGCCTCCGGCGCCGAGCTTCTCTATGAACTGATAATGATGGACAATTTTCCCGACCATTTCGCACACCCTGGGAATCTTAAGTGTGCCACACTTGAAACGAACGGTGGGCTCTGGGTAGTGTACTAACAGTAGGACACTCCCGGGCTCTGCGCGGTTTGGCGCAGCAGCGGTTTTGGAGCGCCAGGTAACCATACTGTTTTCAGCCGGACGTGGATTGGTGCGCCGATTGCACTACGCTCAGTTGAAAAGAGGGCGCATGCTGGCTATTAAGAACATTCTTTTCCCTATAGATTTCTCACAGCGCTGCTGCGGCGCCGCTCCCTTTGTCCGTGCGATGGCGCTGCAGTTCGGCGCCCGGATTACTTTGATGAGTGTTATTTCGCCGTTCTGGCCGTCCGCCTCTTCCGGCGATCTATCGGGCTCGCTGGTGGTGGATATGGACGAGCTCAAGCGCGACTTGGAAATGCGGCTGGAGGGTGCCTTCGTCCCGGATTTCGCGGGTCTGGCCGTCGATCGAGTGGCGGAGATCGGCGATCCAGCGGAGGTCATTACACGTTATGCGCACACCCAGGGTGCAGACCTGATCATGATGCCGACCCATGGCTATGGGCCGTTTCGCAGCCTGCTACTGGGTTCGGTGACCGCCAAGGTCCTGCACGACTCGCACTGCCCGGTGTGGACTGCCACGCATGTGGAAGATCCACCAGCGCTGCATCACGTAGCCGGACGCAATATTCTGTGCGCGGTAGACGCAACACCGAAGAGCTCCCCACTCATGGAGTGGGCCGCACAGTATGCCAAGGTTACCGGCGGGGCCCTGCGGATGGTCCATGTGGTCTCAGGCATTCAGGGATGGCCGGAACGGCAGCTCGATCGGGAATTCGAGGAAACGCTGAGGGCTCAGGCCCGCGAAACGATAGACAAGCTGCAAAACGCCGTGGGGGTGAAAACACCGCTATGCGTGGCGGTAGGAGAAATCGCGGGAGCCGTGCGCGAGGAAG
>Ga0157372_10002785_pt1 | contig 18895 bp, 12 predicted proteins | sample C55metaG_FD_115307 | JGI IMG/M metagenome (GOLD analysis project Ga0157372, IMG submission 115307) | Corn rhizosphere microbial communities from Kellogg Biological Station, Michigan, USA - C5-5 metaG | ecosystem: Host-associated > Plants > Roots > Rhizosphere > Soil | place: USA: Michigan... | reverse complement strand
CACCTGTTACTTTAATATTTGAAATAAAAACATCTTTGAAATGCGGGATCCCTTTTTCGGCAGGTTCCACTTTATGCAGGATCTTTTTCCAATGGTCGGGCAGCGTCGCTTCAACGTAACCATCGGGCAGTTTAGAATAACTGTAGCTTGGGTTCCAGTTCATGGTGATTTGAAAGGCCGTGCCTACACCGTTCATCGTTATATTGGTAAAGTGGATATCTTCCACCGTGCCCCCCCGGGTAATGGCCGACTTAATGTTTAACCCATTACTTGTTCCGTTACCTGTCAGGTCGGTAGCAAGCACGTGCCTGATCCCACCCGATGTTTCGCTGCCACAGGTAAGCAACCCTGCACCCGCCCTTGATACACATTTACGGATCACCACATATTCGGTTGGTTTATTTACCCGCAAACCATCCCAATCGCGACCGGCTTTGAGGCAAAAATCATCGTCGTTACAATCAATATCGCAGTTTTGCACAAGGATCCAGCTTGATGAATCTATATCTATACCATCTGTCGATGGCCCATGTCCATCAACATTGTTGCGGATGGTAATGCCATCAACAGTAACATGATCTGAGTAAAGCAACTGCACCGTCCAGAACCCGGCCTGTTGCAGCGTAATGTTTTTAATGGTAACATCTGCCGAATTAGAAACCAATAACGTACGCGGGCGCCTGGCGTCATAATCAACTATCCAGCGCAAACCTTTAGGGTCATATTCAGCCCGCATTTTCCGGTAGAGATCCCAAAATGGTTTACCCTGTGCGTTTACCAGTCCTTTCCCGGTAATTGCCACATTGGCTTGCCCGGCTATGTTGATCAAAGCGGCAGGCCATTTCATTTCAATACCGGCAACGCGGGTATCAATTTCGGGATAATCTTTCAGATCCTGGCTACCCAACAACGTTACTCCCTCATCAATATTCAGGCAAACATTATTCTTCAAAAAAATTGAGCCGGTTAAATATTTACCCGGCTTAAATGTGACTATGCCGCCACCTTTTGCCGAACACTGATTAATAGTTTTCTGTATGGCGGCTGTGTTTAAGGTGACACCATCATTGACTGCGCCATTATCATTTACATACCACACCATTGTTTTTTGCGGCGCGTGCCTGGCCCCAACCTTTTTTGCCCAGTCAAGCTTAGTTTGCCCGTTTACGGCATTTGCGGTAATAACTATCAGAAGAAAAGAATACCGTAATAATTTCATAGGCAGTGTTAAGTTAACAGTACTAAGCCTTAAGTAAAAAGTTAAGCTCATTTTTTTTAACTTAGAACTTAAGACTTTCGACTAATGACTATCCATCATTATATGATTAACATTAAATGATTTACCCTCCGAAAACCCGAAGGATAAACTATTTTTATGGCGATCAGGATAGGTCATTACTTATCCGAATCAATACCCGGGATTTTGTGAGTACAGCCCTGGAGCCGCATCCAGTTGCGTTTGCGGTACAGGGTAAATAACGTAATTAGCAATAACCGGCTTTATCGCTTTCTGAGCATCTTCTTTAGCGATCCAGCTGTTCATAATAGTTACCAGGTTACCACTTCTTTGCAGGTCGAACCAGCGCGAACCTTCATCGGCAAATTCCCTGCGGCGCTCATCAAACAATTGTGCCAGCGTTACACCTGTTACCGGCGGTAAGCCGGCCCTTGTACGTACCTGGTTAACAATAGCGTCAACATCAGCCTGCGATCCGCCGGTTGCGCCATTCAAGATACACTCGGCCTTAAGCATTAAAACATCGGTATACCTGATGGCAATAAAGTTAATACCCCAGTCAAAGCGGCTGGCCGTTGGGATTTTTGTTATATCGAGCCATTTTTTAAAGAAAGGGCGATTTTCTGTGCTGCCCGCATTAGTGTAACCCGCGGTATATACTGTAAATGCTTTGCGCACATCAGCGGCGTCATAGCTGTTGGCCAAATCATTTGATACCGGGATGATTTCCAGGCTTCCATTTGATTTGGTATCCTTAATAGATAAAAAGTAAGCATTAGGTGTAAGTACCCAAGGGTATGAAGCACCATAAAGATCGCTTGTACCGCTTATGCCACTGGTATACATCACATCAAAAATGGCTTCTTTATTAACCGCTGGACTTTGATTGGTATATGAAAAAATATTGCTGTAAGTGGGTTCAAAAGCAAACTTGCCGCTGCTGATAATATCCTGCAATAATGGCAAAGCCAAATTCCATTCGTTTGATCCCGTTCCAGGCCCCTCAATACCGTAATTCGGTGCCGATTTAGCCATATACACCTGTGCCAGCAAAGCTTCTGCAGCATATTTGGTGGCACGGCCTACGTCTACCCCGGTATATGTGGTGGGTAAGTTAGCTACGGCGGATTGCAGATCGGCTATAATCAATTTGTAAACATCAGCTACAGAACTGCGGGCGATTGAATTAGCTTCAGGCGCAGTAACCGGGCGGTCAATGATTGGAAGCTTACCAAAATACCTAAGCAGATCGAAGTAATAAAACGCCCGCAGAAACTTAGCTTCGGCCTGTAACCTGGTTGCTAATGAAGCCGAACCTATGTAGCTGCCATTTTTGGCAACCTGGTCAAGCAGGGTATTAGCCCTGAAAATACCGTTAAAGTCGGTGCCCCAGGCTTCGGTAACGTAAGCGTTTGCTGCTAATGATGGCGAAAAATCATTCACCGGGTCCCAGTCGCGCACGGTGACCGAAACACCATAAATATTATCCGAACGAATTTCAGACATATTAGCTAACCGCACCGGGTAATTGTGCAGATCGGCATAAATAGCGTTTGTTGCCTGCAAAAAATCGCTTGGCGATTTATAAAAAGTTGCTGTTGTTGAGCTGGATATTGGTACCTGATTTAAATCCTTATTACAGGAAGCCATTAAAATAACAGCTGATATGGTTGATAGAAAAAATATCTTTTTCATTTTAATTGGTTGAAATAATTAAAAAGTAACATTTAAGCCGAAAATCAATGATTTAGCCAGCGGCAAGCCTCCGTAATCCCCTGCTTCGGGATAGTTACTGTCAGAACTGATGGCTGTGTTTTGCGCCTCCGGGTTGAAACCTCCATAATATTTGTCATGCCCGAAGAAGTTTTCGGCCGTAACATACAAGCGTGCTGCTCCTAAAACTTTGGTTTTAAAGACATTTTTAAGATCGTACCCTAACGTGATATTTCTAACCCTCACATAATCTGAAGAGTACAACCAATCGGTATTGGCTACGAAACCGAATGTAGAATAGGCTTTGCTAACGCGGCCGGCGCCCTGGTTTTCAGGAGATCTCCAGCGATTATCATAAAATGCAGGAGCATTATCAGTAAAGCCCTGGCCGGTACGGGTTATAGCCCTGCCCAGTAAGGAATAAACAGATCCTCCATTTTGGCCCTGCACTAAAACACTGAGGTCGAAACCTTTCCAGCGTACAGTATTGGTAATACCCCAGGTATAATTGGGGTTGGGATGGCCAACAATTTGTTTATCAGCTTCGGTTATTACACCATCGCCGTTAAGGTCCTGGTACTTTGGATCACCAACGGTTTCGCCAGTGCCGTAGGTTGCCACATGGTTATCAAGATCGGCCTGTGTAAGGAAACCGATTTGCCTTACCACATAGATACTGTTTATTGGCTGGCCTACGCGCAAAATAGCGTCTGAAACATCAAATGAATTTGGAATAATAATTTGCTGCTGGTTACTGTAAAGGCTTACGATTTTATTTTTGTAATGACTGATATTAATTGATGTGCTCCATTGAACTTTGCCAACCAAATTACGACTTGTCAATTCCAGCTCCTGACCAACGTTACGCACTGAACCTGCATTGCGCAGCTGGCTGCTGAAACCGGTAGATTGCAGGATGGGCACATTCAGCAATAAGTCGGTATTTAGTTTATTATAGTAATCAAATGAACCGGTTAAACGGTTGCTGAAAAAACCGAAGTCGAGGCCCACATCATAAGTTTGTGATTTTTCCCATTTGATATCGGGGTTCGGGAGGTTGCTTGGGGCCTGACCAATGGCCAATGCCTGCGGCGAACCCAAAACATAACCATATGAACCTATTTGCGAAATACTTCCATAATCGGCAATGCTGTTATTACCATTTACGCCATAACTAAAGCGTAGTTTCAAGTCGCTCATTACAGGCAGCTTTTTCATAAAATCTTCCTGAATGATGCGCCAGCCTACAGACGCCGAAGGGAAAATACCGTATTTGGTATTGCCGCCAAACCTTGAGGAACCGTCTTCACGTAAGCTTGCGGATAAGAGATACTTGTTCTTATATGCATATTGCGCGCGGCTAAAGTATGATACCAACACACTTTTAGTGCTGGAGGTGCTGCCTGTTACCGCTGCGGCAGCATTTAAAGTTTGGATGACGCTGCTAGTATAACCGCCAACTGATGATAATGAAGACTGATCTAAACGATCTGTATTGTAAGACTGGCCTAACAATATACTCAGACTGTGATTTGCGTGAATAGTGGTATTATAAGTCAGCGTGTTTTCATTAACAAAGGTTTGCCTTTTAAAGGTGCTGTATGATCCTGAAGTATTAGCTGTTAAATTAGGATTTTTAGCAGCATCAAATGTTCTGGAAGCAAGATTACCGGCTATGGTATACGGTGTGTAGCTATTAGTGGCATTGTCAACATTATCCAGGTTCAGTGAGCTTCTTAATGTTAACCCTTTTATAATTTCGTATTCGGCAAATATGCTGCCTAATGTGCGGTATTTTTTGGTTTGTCCTACCTTGTTCTCCAATTTAGCGATAGGGCTGTTTGCCGAGTTGCCCCAGGTATATTGTCCGTTCTTAAACGCGTTGGGGTATAAACCTACCGTATCTTCCTGGATAGGGCTATAGCTTATGGCCTGGTGAAAAATATTGTCTTTTCCTTCTACACCAGGATCCTGCGAAATTGAATAAGTAGGTGCAATGTTTAAACCCAATTTCAGGTTTTTGGCAATACGAGCCTCCACATTGGCCCTGGCCGAGTAGGCTTTATAACCCAGGCCTTTCACAAAGCCATCCTGGTTGGCATAGTTTCCTGAAATAAAATAATTTACAAATTCGTTGCCACCGCTTGCGCTCAATGCCTGGTTTTGCATGGCACCTTTCTGCTCAATCGCTTTCTGCCAGTCTATATACTGCAGGCCGGGGTGGCCCGGCATGGCCCATCTCGGATCGAGCATATAGGCTGAGCTAAAGGCACCGCCATTCATCGCCTGGCGTGTTGCATTATCATCACTGGCAGTTGCACCTTTTGCACCATATTTGAGCACATAGGCAGCATTGATCATTTCGGTAGCCCTGTCAATCCATTGGTCGCCGTTAAGCATGGGCAAATATTTAGCCGCAGCATTATAACCATAGTAAGCACTATAGCTAATTTTAGCCTTACCCGATTTCCCTTTTTTGGTAGTGATCAAAACAACACCGTTTGAGGCCCTTGAGCCGTAGATAGCCGCGGCAGCTGCATCCTTTAAAACCTGGATATCTTCAATATCATTTGGGTTGATATTATCGAGCGGGTTTCCTGAGCCAAAGCTACCACCGCTGCCTATTGCCGATACAGACAAAGGAAAGCCATCTATTACATATAAGGGCTCATTACCGGCACTTATGGAGCCACTGCCACGTACGTTAACACTAAATGCTTTACCCGGTACACCCGTTGTTTGCTTAACAGTTACACCTGCCATTTGGCCTACCAAGGCCTGGTCAACACGGGTTATAGCGCGTTCGTTCAGGTTATCGGCCTTGAAGGTAGCCTGAGAGCCGGTAACATTAGCCCGCTTTTGTGCACCGTAACCGATAACTACCACTTCGTTCAATTGCGATTCAGTTTCCGTTAAACTAACATTGATGGTATTGTTTGTGCCTACGGTAACTTCTTTAGCATCAAAACCGATTGATTTAAATATTAAAACCTGCCCTGCGGAAGCCTTAATGGAGTATTTTCCGTCAATATCAGACGTGGTACCTGATTTCGTGCCTTTTATTTGCACGGAAGCAGCCGAAACCGGCTGGTGCTTACTATCTGTAATAGTACCCGTAATGCTAAGCTTTTGTGCCAATGCACTGTTTGCCCCTGCCACATTAAAGAGCAGCAACAGCAATAGCATTTTACAAGAATAAATAAAAATTCTTTTCATAAAATCAAATTAAGGGGTTTACTGTTTGGTACAGTTTGGGTTATAATTGTATAAACGAACATAAAAGTTAATTTCAATAATACCATCCTGTAGTATCCTGCTCCGATACATCAAAAACACAAAAAAAGGTAGCCAACATGACCACCTTTTTGAAATTAACCCTTAAATAATTACCTAACAAACAACGGCTTAACCGGTTCAAGTGTTACCGGCCCAATCAAACCGGAAGGCTTCGGTTCCCAGTTTATAGCGGTAAAAAGCCCATCAGGCCCTTTAGAACCCGGACTATGCGATTGAAAATTGGTATTATAAAATATCCGGTAAGGGATATGCTTCCTATCCATATCCATGATCCGGTTAACCATGAGGTTAGCAACCCTTACTTCCAACTGATTGACCGTCCTTAACTGTGCTGAAGGTATGGTGATCACATACTGCGGACCGATGAGCGTGGCCAGCTTTTTTCCGTTTAAATAAACCTCTGCACTTTCATTAACTTTCCCCAAATCAAGCTTCCAAACAGCAGCATTTTGCACCGGCTTTTTAAAGGAGATAGCATAACTGCCCGTTCCGGAAAAAGCCTTGAGATCATCACCGCCTAAATCAGTCCATGATTTGAGCGCTGCGGTTTTTATTGGCTGAGGTAATGTTGGGCCACCTTCGGTAAAGCTCAGTGTCCACGTACCGTTAACAGGCACTTTATTACCTACAACCTGATAATAAGGATACGCTGCTATTTGAGTTTTTACAGGCAGGGTTTGTAAAATACAGCTTTGTCCGGGCGATAATTGCAGGTATACGCTGGTTTTACCATCGGCCTGCTTGCGGCTTTTAGCCAATCCGTAACTTTTTGTCATCGGATCAAATACTACTACTGATGCAGCATTAACAGATAGATCAACCCAACCATTAACCTGGTTACCGCCGCTATTTGTTATAAAGTAGCTGTTCCCATTTTCATAAGTACGGCGTACAAATTGCAGCCCCTTATCGGTCATTTGTTCCCTGTTTATTCCCGCCGCGTCCAGCAACGGAGCAATATCATCTGCTATTAAAAAACTGCCTTTGCCAACTTTGGCAATTTTAACACCATTATTTTCAGCAGTAAAATTAAGCCCGGCAAGCACTGTTTTAAATGCTTTTTCGCGTTCCTGCAACCCGGAATATCCCGGAACACCCGATGGAAGATTTTTATACACCACAATTGTTGCCCCGGCCTTTGCCAAATCCACCATTTTATTAAAGGTTTCGAACGGGATATATTTATTATCAGGCAAAAGGATAGTCTTATAATTAAGACCGCCGGTAAGCAAATGACCACCGGAGGTTTGTAAATCCATTATTTGCTTATCTGATATAAAATCAAACGTGTAGCCTTGTTTAAGCATTTCTTCGGCAGAGGATTCAAAGCCTGTCCCCTTAAAATCGGGTTTCATGGCATCATAATGCTTAAGCAGGCCCCTATCCCCCGGCTCGGAAAAGCTATCAAATAACGGGTAATAAACCAATATATCATTATTGGGCTTTCCTTGCTGCAAAAACGACTGACAATTAGTTATGTATTTATTTAATGTTGAAAAATCATTCCAGAACGGATTGGTTTGATTAAAATGTACCGCGGCATAAAATAACCACCCCGGCCATTGGGCATTTTGAGGCGAGTAACTGATTCCGTGATAGAAAATATGGTTTACGCCTCCTACAAAATATTTATCAATAGCCTGTTTAACATCTCCTAACGACGATAGAAAATGATCATTAAGCCATGTCGCCGACTCAGACGATGCAAGGGGCTTCCCCATTACATGTGCTGCCGATGTGGCAAATTTAAACCGCAGCACATCATCGCCCTCTGTTTCGGGAATATCAATAGCAGCATACAGATCCAGTATATTTGATGGGGAACCGTGTGATTGATTGCGGATTAAAGCGCCCCTGGTTTTAGCCCAGCCATGCCATGGTTTGGTAAAATCATCAAGCAACAGGTCGGATATAGTTTCCCGGTAGTCACACAGGATACGGCTATTGTTTTCTTTGCTATCATTACCAAACAGAGCAGGCAAGTGATCGCGCAGATCGTACCCGCGGCGTTTAATAAATTCGTCAAAAAACAGCGGGGTAAAGTTCGATTGCCCGCGAGCATCATCCACTTCGTACGAGTCATTAAAATATGCCCTGATCCCGCTTAAATCCTGCCCTTTAAATGCCTGATCAAACCGGGCAAGGTAATGATCAAGTGCCGGTTTGGAAAAATGATCGATGACATAACCTTCGCCGCCTGGAGCAGCACGCTCAACCATTTTACCATGCCAACCCTGGAAAAGTGCATAAAGTTTCCATTCGCCTACGGGAGCCGTCCAGTTAAGGTTACCGGCTGCATCAACTTTATCGGTAAGGTTCAGCACCTGCCCCTTACCATTGTAAGCCATTAAAACAGTTAAAGGGATCCGTTTTTCAAACCGGACCTGGTCAAGGGCCATCAACTGTAAATTTTTATTGCTGCTGATGGGTTCAACAAGGTCGGTGATCTTCGGAGCCTGGCCGTCCGCCCTCACTAAGGGTTGCTGCACAAATACCACGGCGTCGCTTAGTTTTTCGCCACCTTTAACATCGTAATTTTTCCAGAACAGTTCCTTACTGGCATCTTCATTGGTAACCCAGGGACCACCAAAAGGCCAGCCAGTGGCATTAGCCAAATCGATACCCATATTTAGCCGCTTCGCCTCTGTGAGCGTATGCTTCAACATATCCACCCATTGCGGCGACAGGTATTTTATAAACTCATTTTCGTGCCCTTTTACACCATAAATCGGCGTTATTTCCAAACCACCCAAACCTGCATTATGGTAGCTTTCCATGTTCCAGGTAAGGTCTTTTTTGTTTACAGCGCTGCCCTCCCACCACCAGCGGGCCCAGGGTTTGGTTTGTTCAGTAGTTGCAGGCCAGCCAACTTGTGCAGATGCTATTTGAGTGCCAGCTAACAGTGCAATTACAACAGCCTTTTTTAAATTATTTTTAATGAATGACATCTGTTTAAAATTATTGATGTTTAGCAATTTCCACAGCGTAAACACCTTCGTAACCTTCAAAGTTGGCCCTGAAGATAACCCATTTTTCATCGGGCGAGAAATGCACATTAGGTTCCAGGTGGTAATTATGATGTTTCATATTTACCAGTTTTTCTGATTTAAAATGATCACCATTGGGCTTAAATAAATAGATCCACATGCCATCGGGTGCTTTGGCTACCTGCCCGGAATTGCCACCGTCGCCGGCAAAGGTTTGCTCATCTTTAGTTACATTAAAATGGATAGACCATTCGTTCCTGTCCATTTGATAAACACGGTCTTCTTTTCCTGTTTTCATGTTGATACCTGCCAGAAAAAAAGTTTGCCCTTTAGGTTTCTGCAAATCAAACCACTCAGTATTGCCCAACGGTGAAAAAAACTCATGACCGGCTATTTCATTGACCATGGTGCGCTTGTGCAACAGCTTGTTTTCGCCGGTTTTTATATTGATGTTCCAGATCCGGTCCACCTTTTCCCAGGGGCCTTCATGGCAATATGAAAGGTTATCAGGATCTGTAGGCGAAAAAAGCAGGTGATTTGTCCATTCGTTTTCCTGGTGTATTTGTTTCAATGTTTTATGTTTAACATCAAGCACATACAAGGTATGCTGAATATGCGCATCATAGATCCGGTTAAAAAAATCATGCTTTTCGGGATATTTTGCAAGGATCTTACGTTCCTGCTCACCGGTAGCCTTAACACAGGCCATATACGTTCCGTCGGCATTTACAGTACCGACCCTGCCTTTAAAATCGGGTGCAAAGGCGTAGATAAATCTTGCTTTGTGGCTGTTAACATTTACAGCGAATATGCTGTCAGCACTTTGATAAAAGGCTTCACGGGTTTTGGCACAAACCATCTCGCCGGATACTTTTGTCTTGTTTGTTAGCTGTTCTATTTTTTTCGTTTTTAAATTAACCGTAAATAGCTGTTCCCCCTTATCCGTTTTACCGTAAAACACCATCAAATCGCCTTCATTCTTCAATTGAGGAACAAAAGGCGTATTGTTAAAATAAAAACTGCCATTGTCGTTTTCGCGGTTCACCAGGCGCATCACTTTATGACCGGTTTCACTATCAATCCATTGTGCCGGCATAGGCCCGGCGCCACCTGTTTCCATTACTTCCTGGGCCTCTGCAACCTGTGAAAGGACAAGCAAAAACTGCACGGGTAAAATGAGCCGCAACGAAACGCAAACAGAACGCAGCAAGATCTTGTAAGGCAGCTTGATCATTATAGTATAATTTATCTGGTTACCGGCCGGTTTATACGGGCCGAGGTTTATAATAGATAAAGTTAGAGCATGTTCATACCAACAGCGTCCTGCACCATCCTGATTGAAGGCTCTCTTATTGTAACAAATTCATCACTTTATTTATTTTGGCTGCTTATTAAGCTTCCCCGGCTTACACACGCAAAAGGTGGGAGGCTTATCAAGCCTAATTTGATTAACTTTAAGTTTTTGCCAGTAGCCAGTTCAATAGTTATGAAGTCTTCACGATTTTTAGAATACATTTATATTGATTATTATTCGTCTACCCCCAAATACATCCAGTTAGCTAACTCGATCATCAAAAGTGTACGTGAAGGAAAATTAATCATTAACGAAACGCTGCCATCCATTAATGAGTTAAACTGCAATTTTGAAATATCACGTGATACTGCTGAAAAAGCTTACAAACACCTGAAATCAATCGGTTTGCTTGGCTCGGTACCTGGCAAGGGGTATTACATCAAAAACACTGAAGCCGGGCAACAGTTTAAGGTTTTTTTAATATTTAACAAGCTAAGCACTCATAAAAAGCTGGTTTATGATGCCATAGTTGATGGTCTTGGGCATGAAGCAGCTATCGACTTTTATATATACAATAACGACTTCGAATTTTTTAAAAAACTGCTTCAAAATAATAGCAACGATTACACTCATTATGTGATCCTGCCGCACTTTATGCACGGCGGCGAAAACGTTCACGATATTATTAATACCCTACCCAAAGAGAAACTGATCATACTTGATAAATTAGTGCCAGGGATAAAAGGCGATTTTGCTGCCGTGTACGAGAATTTTGAAAAAGACATTTACCAAGCCCTGGAGGAAGCCCTGCCGCAATTAAGGAAGTATCACACCCTAAAGATCATATTTCCTGAATACACTTATTTTCCGGGCGAGATTTTGAAAGGCTTTTTCAGTTTTTGTATCCAATACGCGTTTACTTACAAGGTAGTTCATGACATACAAGGCGAGCCGATACATGAAGGAGATGTATTCATCAACCTGATGGAAAACGACCTTGTGGTTTTGATTGAAAGGATCCTGGCCACAGAATTAAAGATAGGTAAAGATGTCGGCGTGATATCATACAATGAAACGCCGCTTAAAAAAATCATCCTCAATGGCTTAACCACGATATCAACGGATTTTGAACAGATGGGAAAAATGACCGCGGAGATTATTAAAAATGGTTCTACCGGCCGTTACGAGGTGCCTTTTTACCTTACACTCAGGGCTTCGTTATAGCGATTTTCGGATAATTATTTTGAAGGCGTTTTTAATAACCGCGGCTTTGTTTTGCAACATTAGCTCAGCTGCTTTTCTGCCCATTTCTTCAAAATCACTGGTAATAACGGTAATATCCAATAATTCTTTAAACACGGTTTCATTAAAAGATATGATCCCTATATCCTTCCCTAATTCATATCCACTTGCTCTGGCACCTTTAATCAAATCGGCAAGGTCATTTTCGGTCAATACAATATAAAGTGTGCTTTTTTTGAGATCGTCTGTTTTAAAAGCGTCTATTACTTCAAACTTTTTGTTTTTCTCTTCACAGAACTGCATTATTCCATCCTTAATTTCGGGCGGATGGTGGCGATCTACGGGATATATGATTATTAATTTTTTGTATTTGGCAATCAGATCGGTGACCACATTTAATGCACCGTAGATATCGTTGCGAAAATCCTGGAATACAGCTGACTGCCTGGCTAATTTGGGCAAATCTTTATCCAGCAATATCAACTGATCAACCGGGATCTTCTTTAAAATGGTTAAATATTCCTGCTCGTTACTATAATCAAAAAAATGCGGCATTACCACATAATAATGATAATTGCCCAAATTTGAATCTATACTTTCCTCAAGCAAAGCGGGATTATAATGATGAATATGAAGATCAACCCGGGCTTTATCACCCAGGGTGCGTACGATGGTATCATAAACAGTTTTCTTATAAGAGCTTAACTTATTAAACAACAAAAGTACCTTGATCCGCACATCGGGCTTGCCAACTACAAAATAACCCTTTCCGGAAACCGAACGGATGTAGCCGTTGCTCTTAAGTATCGTGTAAGCTTTTTCAATGGTATCCCTTGCTACGCCGTGTTGCTTGCTGTACGTATTTATTGACAGCAGCTTTTCATTTTTCCGGTAAACCCCCTTGTCAATATTCTTACTGATTGATCCGACAATTTGCTGCACGAGGGATTTCACCCCGTAATTAGCTCTTTGCTTTGTTTGCATTATGCTTGTTTAATTGGTTTACAACGGCGATTTAAACATAGTTTAATTTTATCAAAGCCGTGATAAGCAATGAAAATATAAAATATGTTATTAAATTAAAATATTGGGGGTATAGGCAGCATCGGTATTTTTTATCAGCTATTTTAAGGCTCCACCTCTAATAAAATAAATCTATGTTTAATATGGGCATTTAATAATTTAAGCGTCGCACAAAAACGATAAAACTACCTAACAGGTACAAAAAGCACTGCATCAGCCACAATTACGCCATCCGCGTTTTTATTGGAAATTTCAACATATGCCTTTTTTTCTCCTGAAAAGTTATATAGCCCCAGTGGAAGCCACTCACCTGAAGTTTGGCCTTCTACCTGCAAATCAGACTGGTTGATTATCTTTTCTGTGGCCTTATCACCATCATAAATAGTAATATAAGTTTTTGTTGTCGGATTCATAACCTTAGGAAAATAGGTATAAACGTGGTAAGCACCTTTTTTTAATTTTTCCGGAATAAACCTTACCGATTTTGCAGTTTCTGCTTTTGATTCATCCGCGAGATAGGTTGGCCCATAGCCGCCTGATTTTTCAGTTTTCCAGTCGCCTGTTATGTGACTGTCCTCATTATCAACCAGTACTTCGGGTATACTACCATCTGCAAGAGGGTCTGCCCTGAGCAAGCTTTGTACTTCTTTTACATTAACCTGCTGTACCGCAATTCTTTTATCAATAGCCTGGCATGCCGCCACAGCCGAAGATTGGCCTAATACCATGAATACCGGCTCCATCCTGATTGATCCGTAAGCTATATGACTTGCAGATAAGCATACCGGGACAAATAAATTAGCGGCTTCCTTTTGCTTTGGGACTATTGCCCTGTACGAAACAGCGTATGGCGCAAAACCATGTACCTGAACATCCCCCTCATTTTTCACCATGCCATTAACTACCAACCTTTCGCAATTATGCGAATCCATACCATATGCGGCCATTCCTACTCCATCTTCTACCTGTTCTTTTCCCTGACAATGATGCTGGGTCATAACCAGTTCACCAATCATTCGTCGGGCTTCCCTGATATAAAGCTGTGGTGTCCAGTTCCCATTATCCGTATATTCATCTTTGGGATACCCCCATTGTTTCATTTCGTCCCTGATATTTCCGGGTATGCGGGTGTCATTGCCGATAAAATAAAAGAAACCTTTGGTATAATCTTCATGCTCCTTCCATATTTTGGCCCTTGTATTATAATCAGCCTCCGGATATTCCCAGTTCATCCCGATCATATCCGTAGAGAAACCTCCGTTATTATTGATATCCGTTTTGCCATTGGGCATTTTACTTATAATAAAAACATCGGAAATTGATTTCCAGGGTTGCTTCTCTTTTAAACGCAGCAGTAACTCATACTTTTTAGGATCATAGTTGTCGGGTTTTGAAATTGGGATCCGGTTTTCGGGCACATTGGTTAACGTGATACGAAAATTGTATGCCTGCACTTTTTTATCGCCCGCACCATTTACTTGTAATACCTCATTACTTATGCCCCACAATAAACCGCTTTTTGCGTCGCCCGGCACTTTATAGGGATCAATATTATCCGGAAACTGGTGTTTATCCAGCAACTCTACTCCGTTTATAGTTTCATCATATTGGCTGTTAGCTTCTCTTCCTACAGTATAAGAAACACCCGAGCGGGCCATCAGATCCCCTTCATAAGTACAATCAATAAATACCTTAGCGCGAATAGTTTTATTGGTAGCAGTCGAGGGCTTATAGCTGTCCTCTACTATAATTTCCTTTAGCTGATTTTCTTCCTTTTTCACTTTTATAAGCCTGTTCCGGAATAAAACAGGAAAGCCAGCCCTTTTTACATAATCGTTAAAAATGCTCTCCGCTACCTTTGGCTCAAATATCCATTGTTCAAATTTTCCATAATGCGTACCTATACGGCGGTAAAAATCCCGCGCTAAGCCCGTCACCACATATTTGTTCCCAATATCCGTATAGCCAAGACCTCCCGAACTCATGCCACCTAAATGCTTTCCCGGCTCTATCAACATCACCGTTTTCCCCATCTTTTTTGCCGTATATGCAGCGATTACCCCTGCGGAGGTTCCGCCATATACACAAACATCGGCGGTAATTAATTTGCTGCTTTGTGCATTAACCGAAGCCCCGGCCATAAAAAAGGTAATTATGATTGCAAGGATGATCACTTTAATATTTTTCATGATTGCTTATTAAACATTTCAAATTTTCAGAAAAAGATATGCCGGCAAATCTTAAGGTTTAGGCAGTTAAGACTTGTAAATTTTGATTATTTAATTTTAAGCCTAATATCTGACAATTTTCAAAAAATATATAAATGTTTTCAGATTACGCCGGGGAGCTTAAATGATGGCGTACAGGTTTCGGAAGTTTGCTGCGATGAGTTGCCAATAAAGCGTTCGTTACAGGGCAGATATAAGCTACCAGGGGTATTGCTTAAACGAGAAGCTGTTTCAATAACTGGAGATTTTCCAGTGCCGCCCCGGCGGTATTGTTGAAGTACACGTAAACTGTTTTACCCTCCTGCTGCCATTCATTGATATACGATGCGTATTCAGAAAGGAAACTTTCACTGTAACTTCCTTTATAATTGCCCGATGGGCCATGAAATCGCAGATAAACCAGTTCATCGGCAGTGATTTCCATGGGCGTGGCCGATTTGGGCATATCCTGCAGTACCATTGCAGCCTGGTACCAGTTTAAAAGTTCAAAAACTTCATCCCTGTACCAGGACGGGTGACGAAATTCGACGGCGATGGGCCAGGTATAAGGTTTAATGGCCTCCAGTAATTCTGTTAATTGAGGAAGTGCACCCGCCTGCAGGCTTGGCGGAAACTGAACAAGCAGACAGCCCCGCTCAGTTTCCGGCAAATGGATAGCCTGCATAAAACGGGTAACCTCTTCTTCATTATAAAACAAACTTTTTTGGTGCGTGATCCCCTGCCACAGCTTGAAAGTGAAACGAAACCCCTCGGTTACTTCCGTTGCCCACCGGGCTATGGTTTTTGCCTGCGGGATTTTATAAAAAGAGCTGTTGATCTCTATACTGTTTTCCTGCAAAGCATAATAACCCAGCCGCGACAAATGGCTGTATTCAGGGGGAAAATCCCGCCTGGACCTGTCGATTTGTAAGCCACTGGTACCTCCAAAAAATAGTCCTTTCATAGGTCAAGTATGATATACCAATGATTGTCATCGTCGAGGGCATAGGCCAGGCCGTCACTCATTTCATAAACATCACGGCCATGTTTTTGACTAAAATAGATTTTCTCATCACGGATAATAGTCCCGTTGTTTTCCACCCGCAGAAAAAAAAGCAGTGCGCCTATGTTCGGCGCAACATCTTTAAGATGCCTGGCCTCCCCCTCTTTTACAAATGCCGAACTCATGCCTGTTTCAGTTTGGCTTCCATACTTTGGGTAGTGTGCGGAACCGCAAGCAGGCGTTCCTTTGGTATCAGTTTACCGGTAGTACGGCAAATGCCATAAGTCCTGTTTTCAATGCGCATCAGCGCGGCTTCAAGCTGCTCGATGAATTTTTTCTGGCGGGCGGCCAACTGGTTGATCTGTTCCTTTTCAAAAGTTGCCGAACCATCTTCAAGTGTCTTGCCCGCAATTGCGGCATCATCCCCGTTGGTGTTTGAAGCGCTGAGCGTACCCACCAGCTCTTGCAGCTCTTCGCGTGCCATGCCGATCTTTCCTTTGATCAACGTTTTGAATTCATTTAATTCGATATCAGTGTACCGTGTTTTAGTAGTTTCGTGTTGCATGATTGGCTTAACAAACATATGCATAAATGGTTGGCATAAATGTGATATGCTATATAAACCTGTTCAAACCGTTAATCCCCAACCCTTTGAATTAACCCTAACAGCACTTCCCCCGCGGGAGTCGACTATATCAGCTACACCCTCTCCTAATTTAATTAAATAATTAAAAATATTCTTCAAAAGAAACCATTACGCATTTGCACTGTATTTAATGGTACAAAATCTATGCAATGACATTAATCAATCTTAAACGAGATGGTACCAGGAATAGCCCCTGGCAGTCTCTCAGCAGTTCGGCAGCCAGGGTTAGGCCCGAAGATAAAATATATGATTGCCTCATTGTTGGCGCCGGAATCACTGGTATGACGGCGGCGCTACTATTACAAAAAGCAGGCAAGGCTACCATTATTACAGAAGCGCATAATACCGGTTTTGGGACAACCGGCGGCACCAGCGCGCATATCAATACTTTTGCTGATACTACTTACAGCGAAGCTGAAAGTGCTTTTGGCGAGGAAGGCGCACAGGGTTTTGCAGACGCGATCAATGAGGGGTTCGAACTGATTAAGACCAATATCGATATCTATGGCATCAAGTGCGATTATGAACCGAAAACCGGTTACCTGTATTCCGAAAATGAAGATGAAGTGAAAATGCTGGATGACTTATACCAGGGTGCTACCAAAGTTGGCGTTCCTGTAAAATATACTGACGAAGTACCGACACCTGTTCCTTTTCAAAAAGCTTTGGCTTTCGATGGCCAGGCACAATTTCATCCCATAAAATATTTAAAAGGATTACTAAAAGCTTATTTGGAAGCCGGCGGCACCTTATTAGAAAATACGCTTGTTGAAAAAATAGTCACTGAAGATGAAATACATAATGTGCAGGCCGGTGAAAATAAGATCCGTGCAAAAAATGTAATCTATGCCACCCACATGCCGCCGAATATCAATGTACTCAATTTCGAATGCGCACCTTACCGCAGTTACGTATTGGCCGTTAAACTCCATAGTGGAAAATATCCTGACGGACTTATTTATGACTGCCAGGAACCATATCATTATGTGCGGACACATGTAATAGACGGACAGGAATTATTATTGATTGGCGGGCTGGATCATAAGACGGGGCACGAAGAGCCGGAGAAAGCTTTTGGCGACCTTGAAAAATATGCACGTAAGTATTATAATGTATCATCGGTGAAATACCGGTGGTCAAGCCAGTATTATGTACCCGTAGATGGCCTTCCTTATATCGGCCGCATGCCTTTAGCGGCCAATGGTATTTACTGCGCAACCGGTTATAATGGCAACGGCATGATGCTTGGAAGTGTTGCCGCCCAAATCCTTGCCGACCTGGTAAGCGGCAAAGGCAGCAAATATGAAAAACTGTTTAATCCGGGCAGAATAAAACCGATAGACGGGTTTAGCGAATTTGTAAAAGAAAACGCCGATGTAGCCTACCACTTTGTGGCTGATCGCCTGAATATTAAAAGTACCGATTCGCTGAACAGGTTAAAGCCTGGCACCGGCAAAGTGGTTGAAGTAGACGGAAACAAAATCGCCGCTTACCGCGATGACGACGGCGCCATACATGCCTTAAGTCCCGTTTGCACTCACGCCGCCTGCATTGTTAGCTGGAACAGCGAAGAAAAGAGTTGGGATTGTCCTTGCCATGGTGCGCGCTACGATATTGATGGCAATGTATTAACCGGGCCAGCAACCAAAGGCCTTACGAGGATAAGCGGTGATGAAAACTAAAGAAATTTTAATTTCGGGAGTCACCGGCACTACCTTCATGACGCTGTTCAGCTATCTTGTATCGCTGGCCGATGGCGAAAACTTTAGCGAACCAGAGCGACTGGGGCAGCTAACCGGCCGCCTGATCCCTAAATTAGATAAACAGCAAAGCCAGGCGTTAGGCTGGCTGGGGCATTACGGCGTAGGCCTGCTGTTTACGCTCGTTTATGTAGAACTATGGCACCGCGGTAAATTAAAACCTGACCTTAAAACAAATCTTTGGTTGGGTGGCCTAAGCGGGCTGTTAGCTGTAGCTGTTTGGAAAACGACCTTTAAAATGCACCCATTGCCCCCGTCCCTCAACTTTAAAAAATACTATCTGCAACTGATACCAGCACATATTGTGTTCGCAGTTTTTGCCGGCATTGGTTATCACATCTCACAAAAAACAACAAGCTATGCTACAAATAATTAATAATCTCCCGCAGCACGTGGTAGGGATTTATGCCAACGGCGAAGTAACCCGCAACGATATGGAGACCATACTGATACCCAAGATACAGGAGCTGAAAAACCGCCAGGGTG